>Ga0307474_10001020_pt1 | contig 20339 bp, 15 predicted proteins | sample atmos_gasesECM1C_2_FD_203312 | JGI IMG/M metagenome (GOLD analysis project Ga0307474, IMG submission 203312) | Hardwood forest soil microbial communities from Morgan-Monroe State Forest, Indiana, United States - atmos_gasesECM1C_05 | ecosystem: Environmental > Terrestrial > Soil > Temperate... | reverse complement strand
TGCGCCCGCCCCAAATGGCGTCAAGTATGTCGTCCTTGGTGACGACACGCTCGCGGTTGCTGATGAGGAATTCCAGAAGATCAAAGACCTGAGGCTGGACCGCGATGACGGCCCTCCCGCGGCGCAGCTCGCGGCGATCTGTATCGAGAACATAGTCTTCAAAAGAGAAAAGCATGCCCTTCCCGCCGTTCGCATATTTGGCGCGTTGGAAGGCAGACTGCGCCTCAAACACTCAACTTCATCGCCTCGCCCATACTTCAGGCTCAGCGAGCGAGATAGGATAGCACAACAACAGCTGATCACGGGTATCTTCGAAGTAAATCCCAGAACATCGGTTTTGGGGGTAAAAAACCGCGCGCTTGGCCTTCGATCGGTCATTTCTGATCTGCCCCCCGACGAGATTAGACCAAAACATCGAATGCCCGACTGTTACGGCAAGCTTGACACCGTCGCACGCCGCAGCGCCTCTTCGATGGCATCTTCTTCGAGGGCCCTATGGTCTAGCTGTCGTCTCTCGACTATAATTGACCTACGGTGTCTCGCATGGAACCGAAGACTCGGCGCAGCGCACCTTTTTTCACGGGCGCAGTTGTGGGCCTTGCGTATTATGTCGGCGCGCTCGTCGGCTTTGCGCTAAAATTCCCGTCGCACTCCCCTTCGGCCCTCTGGCCTCCGAATGCAATCCTGCTCGCCGCGCTGCTCCTGCTGCCGACACGGCAATGGTGGCTCGTTCTTTTGGGCGCATTCCCTGCGCATCTCCTGATCCAGCGGTCGAGCGGCGTGCCGATCTCCATGTCGCTGGCGTTTTTTCTCAGCAACTCGTGCGAGGCGCTCCTCGGCGCCTTTCTCATCCACCGATCGATCGGCGGAGCGCCGCGCTTCGATAGTTTGAAAAGCACTGGTGTCTTCGTTCTGGCCGCCGTCGTCGTTGCGCCTTTCCTGAGCTCGTTTCTCGACGCCGGTTTCGTAACCCTCATCGGATGGCAGGATGAAAGCTTCTGGCAGGTGTGGCGCGCGCGGCTGCCTTCGAATGCGCTGGCGGCGCTCGCGATTGCGCCGGTGATCATTCTCTGGGCAAAAGACGGCCCGGCGTGGCTCAGGCGTCTATCAACGCGGCAGTGGGCGGAGGCCATCGTCATGATCGGCGGCCTCCTGGCCGTCAGCGCGGCGGTTTTCGCTCGGGGAGACTCGTGGCCCCATGCGACGCCAGCGCTGCTATTGCTGCCGCTGCCCTTTCTGCTTTGGGCGGCGGTGCGCTTCGGCCCGCCGGCAACGAGCGCTTCTCTCCTGATCCTGGTTTTGGTGTCGATCTGGGGCGCAGCCAAGGGCCTCGGACCCTTTGCCGCACTTTCGCCGATGCAGAACGTCCTGTCCTTGCAAATGTTCCTGGTCGCTATCTCCGTTCCGTTGATTTTTCTTTCCGCCATGATCGAGGAGCACCGCATGAAAGAGGAATCGGTGCGGGAAAGCGAAGAGCGCTTCCGTACGATGGCGGACACCGCGCCAGTGCTGATTTGGACTACGGACGCTGACAAACTCTGCACCTATGTAAGTCAGACCTGGCTCGATTTGACCGGGAGAATCTTCGAAGAAGAGCTGGGCAATGGCTGGGCCGACGACATTCACCCGAGCGACCGCAACGCCCGCCTCGAAGCTTACGCGCATTGTTTTGAGCAGCGCAGTCCCTTTACGCTTGAATATCGCGTGCGGCGTCACGACGGCGAGTATCGCTGGTTACTCGATAAGGGCGCTCCCCGCTTCGCTTTCGACGGCACTTTCCTCGGCTACGTCGGCTCTGCCACGGACATCACCGACCGCAGGCGTGCAGAGGAGCGCCTCCGCGTGCAGCACACGGTCGCGCAGATCTTGGCTGAAGCGACCTCGATCGAAGAGGCCACTCCGAGAATACTGCGGGCTATTGGCGAGAGTCTGGGATGGGACGTGGGCGCACTCTGGAGCGTGGACCGGCAGGCCCAGGTTCTGCGCTGTGTCGAGCGTTGGCATAAGACGTCGTTAGAAGTCCCGGAATTTGAAAGAGTCAGCCGGGAGTCAGCTTTCGTTCCAGGCTTGGGACTACCGGGCCGGGTGTGGTCGAGCGTCAAGCCCGAATACATTCCCGATGTCGTTTCTGACAAGAATTTTCCGCGCGGACCCGTCGCCGAACGCGAAGGACTACACGCTGCCTTCGCCTTTCCCATTCTGCTCGGGGGTGAAACCTTGGGCGTGATCGAGTTTTTCAGCCGCGAGATCAGGCAGCCCGACAAGGAGTTGCTCGACATGCTGGCTACCATCGGTAGCCAGATCGGTCAGTTCATCGAACGCAAGCGCGCCGAGGCGGAATTGCGCGAATCGGAACAGAATTACCGCATGTTGTTCGAATCGATTGACGAGGGTTTTTGCACGATTGAAGTCCTGTTCGATAAGAACGAAAAGCCCGTCGATTACCGTTTTCTGCAAATCAGCCCGTCGTTTGAACGGCAGACGGGAATCAAGAATGCCGTTGGCAGACAGATGCGCGAAATAGCACCACAGCACGAAGAACATTGGTTCGAGATTTACGGCAGGATAGCCTTGACGGGCGAGCCAATGCGCTTTGAAAATGAAGCCAAGCAACTCGGACGCTGGTACGATGTTTACGCCTTCCGGGTCGAAGACCCCGAGCGCAAACGCGTCGGAATCCTGTTCAACGACATAACCGAGCGAAAGCGGGCGGAAGCCGAAGCACGAGACAGCGAGCGCCGCTATCGCGAAGTGCAGACGGAGCTGGCGCACGCGAGCCGCGTCGCGACGATGGGGCAACTGACCGCCTCGATTGCCCATGAAATCAACCAGCCGATTGGCGCGGTTGTCAACAACGCACAGGCCGCATTGAACTGGCTGGGCGCCCAACCGCCGGATCTGGACGAGGTCCGGCAGACGCTCGGCGAGATCGTCAATGACGGCATGCGGGCCGGCGACGTCATCAGCTGGATCCGGGCCCTTGTCAAGAAGGAGCCTCCGCGGCGCGAGGAAATGCCGATCAACGAAGCGGTTCTTGAGGTCATAACTCTGACCCATGGCGAAGTGGTGAAGAACGCCGTCTCGGTGCGCACGCAACTCGCAGAGGGCTTGCCGCTCATTCTCGCAGATCGGGTCCAATTGCGACAAGTTGTGCTCAACTTGATCATCAACGCCGTCGAAGCGATGAGCCGCGTCGGCGAGGAGTCGCGTGAGTTGCTGATAAGCACTGGCAGCGATGGCTTGAATGGCGTCCTCGTCAGTCTGCGGGATTCGGGTCCGGGACTCGATCCCGCAAGTCTTAAGCACCTTTTCAATTCATTCTACGCGACCAAGTCCAGCGGCATGGGCATGGGGCTGTCAATTTGCCGTTCGATCGTTGAAGCGCACGGGGGACGAATATGGGCGAGCGCGAATGACCCTCGGGGCGCGGTCTTTCAATTCACCCTGCCGCTAGGACGAAACGAAACCGTCTCCGCTGAATACGACGGCCAGAGCCGGCGGCATGAGAAAGCGGATACAGGGAACGAAGACGAAAGCCCATTGGTGAACTGAGCGTCGCATCGAAGACAACCGAAGATGGGCAAATTTGGCCAGCGGTCAACCGGCGTTCGGTGAGTGCGCGGATCCCCTGCGGCGATTTCGCCGAAAACGCCCGCGCTTGGCGCGGCGGTTCAAAGCTTAAACGAATTGCCGAAAGAACTGCGAAAGTCGACGCCCGTTGCGCGCTTGACCTATCCGACCCGCTCGAGCGCGGAACAGGTCAGTCAGGGTAGCACCAGAACCTGTCACAGGATTTGTTGCCAACTGCCTTGGGTGCTGAGTCAAAGGCGTCGCGAAACTGCTGGCTTGCACGTGCTGGAGCTCGCACCGCTTTTCCGCCGCTGCGTGGCGCTGCAGTTGCCGTTTGGACCGTCAAAGCAGCAACAACCAGCACACCAAGAACGTTCAAAACTGTCTTTCGCATTCCAGTCTCCTTTTGGGGGCTGTTTGGATTCCACCTTTGCTTCTTCCTTGCCGCCTCGATCAGTTGTTCGGCAGGTCTGCCTCACCAAAGTGATTTGTTATGGAGCTCGCGCTCAAGCGAGTTGGCTCCTCGTAACCTTGCCTGATGCGTCGCCATAACTTCCACCCACACCCTCGTTAAAGGCTGCCCTGGCATCCCGTTTGCCGATCACGCAGCGCCACGCTGCCAAACGCTCGGCTGGATGCTGTTTCATCCACTCGGCGAGTTGCGGCGCACCCATCAGGCAGGACTGCACAGAGACATCGGCAAAGTCCGAGGTGGTGACGATCTGCTCGCGGCAATCAGCCGGGGCAGAGAGACTGCAGAGCACGGCGATGATCTTGATCATGATAGAAGCTCCGCGCCGGCGGGATGGGCATTGGCTTCCTTGGCAGAATGACCTGCCGATACCTTGTCCAGCTGGACGCGGATCCGTCCATCCGGCGGGAAAATACCGTCGTATATCGCGCGAGCCTCTCGAATTAGGCGGGCTCGCTCGCGCTCAGACTTCGAGACAAATCGAACAATTTCACCCATGTTTGGCTCCAAACAGCCGCTAGATAACAAGTCTTCTTTTGAATGACGATGATCATTCCATCATCGATTTATGATATCGGGTCCAACTTTGCAGCTATACAGGCGGTAACGAAGGAATAAAAAGCTCGTGAATGGACCGGGACATTTCCGCAAGCTTTTGAACCCTCGCCCCATCATGTCCAATCGTATTCAGCCCTGGCAGCCGAGCGAGCCAGAGCTTTGGCCGTATCATCGTACGAAGCTTTCTCGGCCCGCCGCTGGTAGTCGTCAGCAAGGGCCTTCAGTTGATGCGCGACTGCTCGGTCGGTCATCGTTTGGGCTGCGCGGAGCAAAGTCTGCGCTGTTTCCAAATATTCCTTGCCTCGTCGTGAGATCTGGAAAGTCATAATGCCCTCGCGTGGTTCTCTAACAGTGGGTCGATGGCGAGTGGGTGCCAACCCACCCAATTGCAGTCACTTTCGCGGCGAGCTCTGAAGCGCTCGACGCACTTCCTGGAACAGAGCGGAGTTCGCCACGAGTAGTAGTGGACTAGACCAAACCTGCCGTCACAGACCGTGCATCGCGATGCCCTGCGGCTTCCCAGACCTTCGGAGCTGTTCAGCATTGTTGTCTCCTCTTGGGATTAAATCTCTTTGCACCCCCTGCTCCTTTCGACGCATTTAGATTAAGCCAGTCGCGACGAGCAGCCCATTGGACGCAGGTAAAATTGGATATCCAATGGGATGAGGGGAACTAAACGAAGGTTTACGGTGCTGCCTCTGAAGGTCGGCAACTAACTCGACGCCTTTTGTACGTCTTACGATCGGCGATCACTCAGCGGCATCATTGGCCTGAGCCGGCGGCCGCCTATTGAGCGGTTCTCGGAAGGTTTTGCGCAGGTTCATTCAACTCCCGATAGGTCCATTCGAGAGAACTGCCCTCCAAAGCGATAAGAACCTCGCAGCATCTATCAGCAACAAGCGGAGCTGCAAGGATGAAGCGAGTGACTGCACTGACAGTCTCGGCCCTGATCAACGTCTCCACGCTTTCGGCGGTGGCGTCAGAATGCACCTCATCCGACGAAATCGCCGTCTCTCGCTCGCGTTGGGCGACCGTGCGAAGCCAATCCTTCAAAGCTCCCGACAATGAAGCGAAATGCCGGGCATACGCCGCTTCGTTTTACGAGTCCGTGACGTTACGTCAGTCTGCCGCGAAATGTCCCGCTGATGCTGACCATGATCGAAAGCTCGCCCTGCTCGATTCAGAGGTCGAAACATTCAACGACCTCTTGGCAAAAAGATGTGGCACCTGAAGCAGGAGTCCAAGCACCAAATCGCAATTGAAATTTGTTAGGACGGGCAGGATGGTCCCCTTACCGATGTTCATCAACTGGCGGACAGACATGAGAGCTCGCCGATGTTTCGCTCCTTAGGCAATTTGGAACTCGAGACATGACTCAGATTTATTTCCATTGCTCCAACTCGCGGGAATTTCTGGTTGACCGGTACGGCGCGGCTGTCGAAGACCTGTCTGAAGCACGAGACCATGCGGCGTGCGTCGTGCGGTCACTAATTTCGGCACGTAGCGCGGAGGACTGGCGCAGCTGGGTTCTACACGTCCTTGACGACCTGGGCGATGAGTTGTTTGTCGTCCCTTTTGCATTCGTGCTGGGCAAAGTTCACTGAGGTTCTCCTGTAGGCTGTTCACTCGGTTCTGATGTCTTTTCGGTGAAGCCTGGGAGAGGCCGGCACCAGGTGCAACAAGCTCGTCGAGGGTATTTTTGATACCCACCAACCTGAGCAATACTACATGCGAGGTCCGGGCTAACCCCTGACGGGTCGATGGTTCGACATGCCCCCTGCTCTCCAGCCGATTCCTGTTCTTTGGCCGTCAGGTGGTGTTTTCATTGCTTCCATCTATTGGGGCTGGCGTCGCACGTGCGTGAAGAGATTCGTCTCATCTTGCGCCCGCTGATTCCGGCGCGCCAATGAGATTAGGCTTTTCAAGGGATATTGTTGGTTGGCTCGATCCAGACAGTCATGCCCGCTTCAAGGCTCGCCGAATCTCCCAATGGATCAAGGCGCATTCGCAGCGTATTGCGGTCATGATCGCCTATGACGCGCTCGGCCTGCCAGGTGGCGAACACTCCGAGCGGCCGCAGTTCAGTGACAACGGCTCTGATCTCATCGCCGGTTCCGTTCCGCATCACCTTGGCCGTTTCTCCGACCGAAAGACCACGGAGATAGTCTTCGCGCACGTTGAATGAAAACCACCGTGAGCCTGCCTCCTCGACCATCAGAACGGGTTGGCCGGCGCGAACATTCTCGCCTACCTCTGCAGCGACGACAGTGACCACGCCATCCACCGGGGCGCGCAAGATCATCTTGTCGAGACGGCGTTCGAGCACATCCACCGCGGCTGCCGCAGCCCGCACTTGCGCGTCCGCGATAGCGCGCTCCTCGCGGGTCGGGCCTGCCACGGCAGCGTCATAATTGGCCTGCGCCTCAGCTACATCAGCACGAGCGCTTGCAGCAGCATTCACCGCTTGGTCGAGTGACTGCTGCGACTCAAAGCTGTCCCGTGCCAGCGTGCTGGTTCTTGTGAGCTGTGCCTGTACGTATTCGAGGCGAGCGCTTGCTTTGGCAATCTCATATTTCAGCGAGGCCACCTGTTCGCGACGAACGCCGGCATAGATATTGTTGCGGTCCGCGACTGCCGACGCAAGGGCAGCCCGCGCCTGGTCTGCCTGTGCCGTCAATTCCAATGCGGAGAGCTTCGCCAGGACATCGCCCACGCGTACCTTACCGCCCGTCTGCACCGCGATCGATACAAGTTGGCCATCCACCTCCGGTTCGATCCTGACTTCCGTCGTCCGAACCACTCCGATGAGCGTGACCTTCGGATCCGAACGATGGGTGGAATAGATCAGAATTCCCGCCGCGACCACGATGGCGACCGCAATAATGGCTACAAGCTTAACTCTCTGCATGTCCCCGCCTTCCTCTCGTCAGACGGATCGAAATCACTGCAAGCACGAAGTAGACCAGGGCCAGACACCACAGTCCGAGCCAATCGTGGGCGACCTCCCAGATGCTGGCACCGAGCTGGTTGATGCGCACGAGACCATCGATCGCGGAGTCGGCAGGGAAAATCCGGCCAAACGCGAGGGCGGCTTCAGGGATTGCTTCGCGCGGCCACGCGAAGCCGGCCATGAAGAACTGAGGCAGGCTGGTTGCCAACAGGAGGATGGTCGCGTTCTCGGGCCGGGTGAACCAGGCCCCGACGGCTTGCCCCATGAAACTGGTCGCGAGCAAAAATACCGAAGCGAGTGCTAAGATTTGTGGAAGATGGCCGAGCGCCGAAAAGCCGTAGATGCGTGGCAGCACGATGAGATAAAGCGCGAGAGCCGGCAGGTAGATGGTCAGGTGGGCGATGCCGCGGCCGAACACCCCAGCGAACGCGCCGCCGCCTTTCGCCAGCGCAGTGCCGGTCAGCATCGCCGCCCCGATCAGCAGGGTTTGCTGCAGGATCAGCACAAACGCCGCCGGCACGACATAGCTGGCATAGCCGCCCACCGGATTGAAGATCGGCTGCAGCAGAACGTCGGCCGGGCTCGAGCTTGCCAATTTCGCCTTGACGAGGCTGCCATCGGAGCGCGCGCCTCGTGACACGAGCTCGGACGTCAGGGTGCCGACAGCGGTGGCCACCCCGCTTGCGGTCGACCTGAACATGAACAGGTAGGTTGCATCCGCATAGATTGGGATGTGAACGGTGAGGCCCTTGAGCATGTCGCGCTCGGCATCCGGCGGGATTTCTACGGCGGCAAACGCTGTCCCGCGATCGATTGCGGTGCGCGCCTCGACAAGCGTGCGGGTCCGAACTGCGACGCTCAACGCGCCACTCGCATCCAGTGTCTCGACGATTTGCCGGCTGAGATCGCTCAGATCGTTGTCGACGACCGCGATGGGCAGCTTGCGAAGAATCTGGTTGAGATAGGGCTGCGGATAGTAAATTCCGTAAACCAGGGGCGCCAGGAACAACAGCGTGAAGGCGCTCCGCGTTCCCAGCACGCGCCGCCACTCCGCTGCAAACGCGCCGCCGATCCCTCGTGGCGTCTGTGTGACGTCGGCCGGCTCGGAAGGCCGCGCCACTTCAAACCAACCCTTGCGCTTGAGGCTCGCCGTGCGCAGCAACGCGAGGCTGGCATAAAGCAGCGCAAGGCCGGCGAGCGCGGCAAAGGGAAGCGCAGATTCCGAGACCGGCAATCCGCGTGCCGCCTGTCCCAGCAAGACGGCCATGTACCAGCGCAGCGGCAGCATCGCGCTCCAGACATGCGCAAACGCATTCATGCCGATCGTGGGAAAGCCAACCCCCGCATAGCCGAATGCGGGAGACGCAATCAGGCCCGCAAGTCCGAGCCCCGTCGCCAAGTCGCCGGCGAGGAGCTGGAGCAAGGCGCCGAGCGACAGGTAGGCAACGATCAAGAGCGAGCCCGCCGCCACCATCATTGGCACGTCTCCCCGGAAGGGGATCTGCAGCACGCCCTCCAGGAAGAACGGTTCAGCCAGCATGATCAGGAAAAAGATGCCGAACAGCGGGGTGAGCTTGCCAACGAGGGCGGTAACCGGATTGCCTCCGGCGCTTTCGAGCCACTCTCGCGCATTGCGGCGGCGGAATTCGGAGCCGACGGAATAGCCTGCGGCAAGCGTCATCACCACATGGATGATTGTTGGCAGCAATGCGCGCAACAGGAATTGCGCATAATTCTTTTGCGGATTAACCAGCGCGATCGTTTCCCCGGTCAGCCTTCCGATCGAGGCTGCGGTGGGTGCGGCGCGCTTGGCGGGGGCTGCCGCGGCCGCCGCGGCAGAAAGCGAATCGCTTAGGCCCGAGGAGGCAATGCCGGAGGGCGTTAAGAATTGCTGATTGTAGAATCCGACGACCTGCGGGCGGCGATCGGCCTTCAGGTCGCGCTCGAAGTTTGGGGGGATATAGACTGCCGAGATCGCCTTGCCGGACCGGATGTCCTGCACGGCCGTGGACAGCGTGCCGGAGCGGTCGACGATTTGCAGACTCGGGGATGCGGCGAGATATTCGACTAGGCCCCGCGAAGCATCCGACCTGTCCTCGTCGACGACAGTGACCCCGAGGTGCCGGATGACTGGGTGGCTGAAAACGGTCGTGAGAACCACAAACGCAAAGAGAGGCACACCGAAGATCAAAAGCAGTGCAACACGATCGTGAAACAGCCACCGGCACTCGCGCCGGGCGACCAGCAGAAAGCCAGGCTTCGAGACCAGCCTCATTTGCGTGACCGCCAATCGAGATACGCGCTCATCCCAGGTCTCAATTGGGGCACCGGCTCGACCGGGTAGGCGCGAATCGAAAAGGTCCGCAAGTCGAAATCGCCCGAAGCGCGGGTCGCGCGCCAGCTCGCATATTCGCCCTTGGTTGCAATAAGCCTGACCTCAACCGTGACACGGCGGTCATCGAGAGCTGGAATACGCACATCAAATCGATCACCGACTTTCAAGTTCTTCACGAGATCCTCGCGAAGATCGAAGTGTATCCAGACATCGGCCAAATCGATCAGCGTAATAAGCGGCACGCCAGGCGAGACATATTCGCCGGGCTCCACATTGCGCTGGTAGACCTGAGAGGCGACGGGTGCATAGACCACGAGCTGATCGATGATGGATTGCAGAGCCTGAATATCGGCATTGGCTTTTTCGACGCTCGTCCTGGCAATGTCCCTCTCCTCCTTGGTATAACCATTAACCGCCTGGTCGTAGGCCGACTTGGCTTGATCGACCCCCCGTTCGCTCTCGTGCAGCGTGTCGGTCACCTGGTCGAGGCGCGCCTGCGGGGCATTGCCCTGTTCAGTCAAAGTGTGCGTTCGGTCAAAGGTCTTCTGCGCCAGCACGAGGGCCGCTTGCGCTCGCTCCAGCTCTGCTTTCCTCGCGGCAATGGTCTCCGCCCGGGTCCCGGTAAGCACGTTGGCAAGTTGCGCTTCGGCAACAGCCATCGCCGCCTTCGTCTGCCCGTGCTTCGCCATAGTTTCGGGGTTGTCGATCCGTACGAGTACAGCCCCCGCAGGAACGTTCTGGCCGCGTTCGACGGGTATTTCCTTGACTCGTCCGTCGACGCGCGCAGCGATATCCAGCCGTGTCGCATCGGCCTCGCCCTGCACCAGCAGCGGTTCCGGCCGCAAGAGATAGAAGACGGAAAGCGCGACTACGACGGCTGCAACGGTGCCAACGATGATGGACGGACCACGGGTTTCAGCACCCTTGCTGTTCCGTCCATTGTTCTTGATCTCGGACGTATCCTGTATTCCGGAGGTCGGCATATCCACGCCATGACTCCTCTTAGTTCGTAACCAAGATGGCCGACTGCCTGCTCCTATGTCAGACCGCATTCATGAAAGGGCGCGCCATTCTGGCCCATCATCAAGAGCTGGCTATATCTCTGTCCCGCCATAATTCAATCAGTCAATAAACACCCCGATTATACTCGCCGCTTGAACAAGTTTGCTGCAATTTTTTTGATGCTGTGGTGCTGAAAACGAGCGTCCGGTACTTTTATAGTGGAGGCGCTCAGCAAATATGCGTTGTCCAGAGGTATTGGACCGCTCGAGTGGCCAACATTTCCTTCGGGACCGGACCGTCAGACCTGCCACTTCGAGGGCCTCTCGTGCAATCTGCCGAGGGCTCCAGTGTCTAGGACGGTCGGCTGCTCTCGAGGATAAACCAGGCGCGTCCCTCCGCTTCATCGATCCAGGATTCGAGCAAGCTCGCGCTGGCGACATCGCCAAATTCGTCGCACAGTGCATGAGTCTCACGCATGTCAGCGCCGAGAGCCATTTCGCGTACGAGAGCAACGAGACTTCGAAATTGGCGCCCGCATCATATCGATCCTCTCCCAAAACAGGACGCAAATCGCTCATGAATTGATTTGCGCACCTGCAATAACCTCGATGGGGATTCCGAGCTCGCGTCGCCAGTTTGCTGGACTCTGACCAAAGGCCCGCCTGAACAGTCTGCATAGATGTGCTTGATCAGAAAAGCCCACGCTCAAGGCTATTTCGCTCAGAGACGTCGCACTGGTTATCATCAGGTGACAGGCCTTCTCCAAGCGCCTTCTCACCACGTAGGCATGCGGCGACTCCCCAACCGCCAGTTTGAACTGTCGGGAGAAGTGCGCAGGGCTTCGGCGTGCGATAGCACTAAGATCGCGGATATGAATGGTGCGATGTAGATTGCTGTCGATGTAGGCTCGCACGCGGGCTACCTGCCAAGCAGCCAGGCCGCTAATCGAGGAGCCACCCGCGCAGCGTTCGATCTCCGCCTGCAGGATGTGCGATGCTGTGAGCAGCGAAGCCTTGACCGCACCCCTATCGCGCTCGAGCTCTCGCGTCGCAGTCTCCAGCAACCGGGCCAAGCTGCTTGCAACAACATGGAACTGTCGGTGGTCCCCTACGGGTGAAAATGCTGGCTGGGTAGTTTGAAGGTCTTCCGTAATCGCTCTGTCGACAAACATCCTAACCTCGCGCGTTTTGTTCTCGGCGGATGGACGCAGCTTATTCTTTAGAGCACGGCAGGCTATTCCACGTAGGTGGCGCCCATCGACCAGTTAGGGTGTCTTGCCTAAACCTAGATTTACAAGCCGCCTGGCGGCTTCTGGGCCGCGGACAGTGAGGACTATGGCAGGGGAAGCGCGAGCGTGAATCCGCGCGCGAGAATATCAGCGATAGCAGAGGGCAAGCTCACGCGCCATGCAGCGTGTCGGACACCAGCCTGAGCCTGTCAGCCATTCGGCCGAGTTCGGGAAGCGAGCTGGCCTTCATCTTCTGCATCGCTCTACTGCGATGCACCTTCACCGTGGCCTCGGCGATGCCGATATCGTAGGCAATCTGCTTACTTAGGCGGCCACGAGCGACCTGAATTACAATCTCGCGTTCCCTCGGGCTTAGTGACCCGAAGCGCTCCCTCAGGATAGCCAAGTCTGTATCATTTTTTCGCCGTGCACGATCGCGGGACAGGCCGAGCTGAACAGCGTCGAGAAGATCCTGATCCCGAAACGGCTTGGTCAAGAACTCGATGGCGCCCCGCTTCATTGCCTGTACGGACATCGGTATGTCGCCGTGCCCGGTGACAAAGATTATCGGAATTTCCCTGTTTGCAGCGGCCAGCTCTCGTTGAAGATCCAGGCCGCTTTGGTCGGGCAATCTGATGTCGAGCACGAGACAGGTGGGGCAATCCGGCGGATCGGACTCGAGGAACTCGGAAATTGACGCAAATAGCTGAACATTGATGCCAAGCGATCGCAGCAGACGTCCGACCGAGGTGCGGAAATTCGGATCGTCGTCAATGACCAAGACAGTGGAGTTTAGGTCAGACATCGGTGCAGCTCGGATTAAAGCATCACGAAAACTGGGCCTTTGGTCCCAGTTCCAGGTTCAGCCCGACTATGAGTTTCTAATCCTAATATGTGAACCTGAACAGCCCCATTTTTCTTTAGTCGGCAGGCGCGGCGTACACTAAAGTTTACCGCCATAACGCGGCTCGGCGAATTCCGTTTGAAGCCCGGGCTGCGCAATCCCGGCTCCGAGATAAGCCAAGGTTTACGGAGCGGCTACATTTCGCCGATGGCATTCTTCGCAAATGTGGCGCTATTCTATTGTAAACGTGTTTGGTACCCCCAACGCGGGTTTGCCATAGGCAGCATTATGAAAAAGCCGTTGGTTTCAGTTGTTGAAGATGATCGATTTTTCCGCGAGTCCATGCGTAGGCTCATGAGATCAATGGGCTTTATAGTCGATGTTTTTCCGTCAGCAGCCGATTTTCTCGCGTCCCCTCGGCTGAGCGAAACGGCCTGCTTGATCGCCGACGTTCATATGCCCGCGATGACAGGAATCGAACTTTACCGACGCCTTATCGATACCGGCCACGCGATTCCGACAATACTCGTCACTGCCTTTCCCAACGATGTTGACCGCGCCCGTGCCCTGAACGACGGGGTCACCTGCTACCTTAGTAAACCAGTGGATGAACGGGATCTCACGCGGTGTCTTGGCGCGGCTTTCGCCTCCGGCGATTCGACCTGAGAATTTTTGAACTCTTTTGGGTCGGGCAATGTGAACCAAAATACGGCGCCGCGAGGCACATTCGCCTCTGCCCACAGCTTACCCCCATGAGCACCGATGATCGACCGGCATATCGACAGCCCCATCCCGGTTCCACCGGACTTGGTGGTGTAGAACGCGTCGAAGATGCGCTCGAGTCGCGTGGGATCGATGCCCGGCCCGGAATCGCGAACGGCCACCAGGACGCCAGTCTGTTCGCGTACTGTGCTGATCAATAGCTCTCGTGCCCCCGCCTCAACGACGCTCATTGCTTCAACCGCGTTCAGGATCAGGTTCAGCAGCACTTGCTGCAACTGAACGCGATCCCCCTGAACGACACAAAATCTACTGGCAAGCCGGGTCTCGATAAGAACGCTATTCCGATTGGTCACGCTTCGCGCCAGTGTGATTACCTCATTGACTGCCACATTAAGGTCGAAACGCTCCTTTCGCGGCGGCGCCTTCTTGATTTGCTCGCGGATGCGGTCGATGATTTCTCCGACTCGATCGGTATCAGCAACGACGGAGGCGAGTGCTTCCCTGACCTCGCCCAGGTCCGACGGCTCCATTCCGAGAAAATTCTGTGCCGCGCGTGCATTGTTCCGCGCGCTGGAGATCGGTTGTGCGATGTCGTGAGAGAGAGAGGCAGCCAGTTCTCCCAGCATGCTCACGCGGTTCATGTGGGCGAAATCCGATTGCATCTGCTGCAATCGCGCCAGCGCTCGTGTGCGATCCTCGATATCCACCAGCAGAACGTACCAGCGCAGGATACGCTCCGACTCATCGCGAATTGGGTTGCCGCGGTTTTCAAACCACCGATATTCACCGTCGAAGCGCCGCAAGCGCAGTTCGAATTGGAAGGGAACACCGGCTGCAATTGATCTCTTAAGAAGTTGAAGGATACGGGGGAGGTCCTCAGGATGTACCGCGTCGTTTGTTCCCAAGTTCGTCAACTCTTCCATCGACCGGCCAAAGTACTCGATGACTTGGCGATTGACGGTTTCGAGTTCACCGGTCGGGGTCAAGATCGCAACGAGGCCGGCGATACCGTCAATCGCCGAGAGCAGATTTCGCTCGCTTTCTCGCAGCGCCTCCTCGCGTTCTGCGACATCTCGATACAGCCGCGCGTTCTCCAGCGCGATCGCTGCCTGTGAGGCGAGCAGTTTTAGCACCGCGATCCGCGCCGGCGTGAACACATGAGACGCCAGGCTGTTTTCGAGATAGAGAATGCCGATCAACTCGGCCTGCTTGAGTAACGGCAGGCAAAGGAGCGACCGAGCCCGTTTGCGGGCTATGTATTCATCCCCGACAAACGCGTTCCGCCCGCGCGCGTCATCAAGGATGACCTGGCTCTGAGTGCGGATGACCTGCTCGAGGATCCGCACGGGCAGTTCCAAAGGCGCCACCGGCGTTCCGAGAAGACGGACCCTGACGCCATCGCGACCGCTGTTTGCGATCGCCTCAATGCGGTTTCCGTTGGCATGGGGCAGAATCAGGAGGCCGCGATCGGCCCCGGCATGCTCGACCGCAATGGTCATTAGCGTCTCGATCAGCTTCTCGAGCACGATCTCGCCGGCCACGGCCTGCGACATCTTGATAACCGTGGAGAGATCGAACTGCTGGATAGGCGCCTCGATGGTCGGCTTCGCGGTCAATGGCGCCTGTTGTCGGATCCAAGGGTGGCTCTGGTCGAGTTGTGCGACCTTGGCCAAGGCTCCCCAGCGGGCATAGCAATCCCGGGCCCCGCCCAAATAGGTATCTGCCAGCTTATCGAGACCGCATAGGCGGCAGAACCGAGCCGCCAATTCGCTGGCGAGCGCCTGGTCCTGGAGGAAGCCCCGTTCTGTGGCTAAACGGATTGCCTGCTCGTACAGCCTCATGGCCTCGATTTCACGTCCTTCGAGCCGTGCCCATTCCGCCGAGACCAAGGCGCGCTTATGCGCGAACGTCTGCGGGCAGCTCTCCGCCCAGCGTTGAAACGATGCGAGGTGTGCCGTGAAGTCCTCGCGAAGCTCTACCTGTCTCTCCGGCGAGGACGTTTGAAAGACGGCTGCGATGGCGAGAGAATGATAAAAGCAGTAATCCATCGACTGAAGATTGAGACGGGTCGACCAGAGAATCGGCTTCGCCTTGGCGGCAAACTCAAGGGCTGTCTCCGCGCTGCCCAGTAAGAAGTGCCGCTGCAATTGCAGTATCCAGTGAAAGCAGGCGACAATCGGAACACCGCCCCGGAGCACCCTCGCTTCGAGCGCCGCCTCGTCGAGGGGCGCGCCGGTCCCCGCTCCGCCGCGAAGGCTCTGGATGAAACCCTGGATGCTCAGGATGACCAACTGGCCGAATTTGTATTTGCGGACGAAATCCAGGGCGCTGGCCGACTCGAGCCACACCTGGTCGAGAGGATCACCGCGCGCCATCAGAACGATGAGGCGAGCTTGACGGTTGAAGCAGGCGTAAACCATCTCGCCGGTTTCCGCGACAGCTCGGATCGCAGCCTCGAGGCAGGTCAGCGCATCGTCGATTGGACGCGTCCACAGGACCGCCAGTTGCATGAGGAAATGAGCGCCCGCCTTTTGCGCAGTGAACCCGTATCGTTCGGCAACGGCGACCGCCAACCGTGCAAAAGCCTCCCCATCCGCGAAGCGATGGAACGCCGGACCAAGGATTGCGGCGGTCGCGCCGTAGCCGATCGTGGAGTACTCGCTTGTGCCGTGGCGGCAGCTTAGCTTCACCATCCAGCAGGAGACCATCTGGAAAAGATTGCCGTCGGCATGATAGGCCAGTTCGCCTAATGTGGCGAAGAGCTTCATGACTGCCCGCATGTCCGGGTCATCCATCATCGGCAGGTCGACGAGGCTCTCGATCGGGCATTCGCCGAGGGTCCGGCGCATCTCCCCGTATTCGGCTCGCACTTGTTCCGGCGTCGGCGAGTCCGGCAGATCGACGCCGAACGTTCGCAGGCATTCGAGCGCCGTACGAACCGCTGGGGCGTAGTTCCCTTGCCTTAATTGAAGAAGCATGCGCAAACGACAGATCTCGGCCTGATCGATCTTCGATCGCGCCTTAATCAGCAACGCCTCGACGAGTCCCGCGGCCTGTTCCAGATTCGAGCTGAGGATTTCGCATTCCGCCCGCTCCAAGAACAGATTTAACGTCAAGTCATAGCACCTCTGCCACCCGTCGTCCGACAGAACGCCGATTCCGGCTGCGAGGTAGGTGGAGGCCGCACCATAGGCGGTCGATGCTTTTGCCTTCCGTCCGGCAACAAGATTGAGTTCGGCCGCTCGCACTTTCTCGGGCCACTCGGAAATGAGTGCGGAGCCCAGGTTTAACTGATTGACGAGGTCGTAGATTTTCTCTGCGATCCTCTCCTGCGCGGTCTCCGCGACAAGGAGACGTGCGATTCGCAGATGAAGTTCAGCGCGACCCTCCGGCGGAATGAGTGCATATGCGGCTTCCTGAACCCGATCATGGAAGAACCAGTAGCTTGCCCCGCGGGCAACGGCGGCGCCAGCGTGGACCGCGTCGCGAAAACTTGCATGCATTGCTTCGTCAGACTCGCTCAGCAGCTTTGCCAGGGTCGCAAAGTCAGCGTGATTGCCCAGGCAGGCGAGCAGCTTCAACGCATTCTGGGCCTCGGGCGCGAAGCGGCGCAATCTGCCGATCACCAGGTCCACCAAGTTGTCGCTGAACTTCTTGTCGACGATCGCGGCCAAATCCCATGTCCACGACCGGGAGCCCGGATCGAACTTGACTAACCGTTCTTCGACCAGGCTGGTGAGGAACTGCCCGGCGAAAAACGGATTGCCGCCGCCGCTCCTCCTGTGCACCAGCTCAGCGAACGGCCGCATCTTGTCGCGCGCACATCGCAAGGTATCGCACAGCAATTGGTTGATATCGCCGACTGACAGCGGGCCGAGAACGATCTGATCGATTCTCGCGCCGGCTCGGCGCAGATCATCCAGCTTGAGCAACAGCGGATGTCCCGCGACCACCTCATTGTCGCGATATGCGCCGATAACTAACAGGTGCTGCGTGTCTGGATGGAGGAGGAGATATTCGATGAGCGTCAGCGTGGCCGGATCGAGCCATTGCAGGTCGTCAATGAAAATGACGAGCGGATGTTCCGCTCTCGCAAACACGCCGACGAACCGCTGGAATACAGTCTGAAACCGCCGTTGAGCGTCGACGGGAGAGAGCACCGCCACGGTCGGCTGCGGGCCGATCAGTCGAACGAGGTCGGGAATGATGTCGGTCAAAAGGCGACCCTGATTGCCGACAGCTTCCTTGATGGCTTCCCGCCAGCGGTCGATGTCGTCCGCGTTACCATTCAGGAGCTGTCGAATTAGTCCCTGAAACGCTTGAGCCAATGTCGAGTGGGGTGTGTCCCTGAGGCGCAGGTCAAATTTTCCCGAAATGAAGATGCCGCGAGGCAGCACGACAACCTTGTGCAACTCGTTGACGACTGATGACTTCCCGATACCCGAGTAGCCAGAGACCAGCACGAGTTCCGGGCCGCCATGCATCACGACGCGGTCGAAGGCGGCAAGCAGGGTGGCGATTTCGCCTTCGCGGCCGTAGAGCTTCTCCGGGATCATCAACCGTTCTGGCGTATCCTGCAGGCCAGGCGGGAACGGGGCGATCCTGCCGACCGACTCCCAGGCGGCGAGGCATTTGCGGAGATCCGCCTCGACCCCTGCGGCGGTCTGGTAGCGCTCCTCGGCGGTCTTCGCGAGAAGCTTCATGACGATCATCGAGAGCGCAGCCGGTACCGCGCTTGCGAGTTCGGCCGGCGGGATAGGCTCGCGCGCGATGTGGCAGTGAATCAACTCGATCGGGTCAGTGGCGGTAAACGGCAACGCGCCGGTCAACAGCTCGTAGAAGGTGACCCCCAACGCGTAGAGGTCGCTGCGGGCGTCTATCGAACGATTCATCCGTCCGGTTTGTTCGGGCGCCATGTAAGCGAGTGTACCGGCGATAGTCTCCGGCAAGTCAGGCATCTGTCGCTCACGCGGCACGCGCGAGGCTATGCCAAAACCCGTCAGCCACACTTTTTCGATCGCAGAATTGACAAGGATGTTGGTCGGCTTGACGTCCTTATGGATGATGCCCCGTTCGTGCAACTCGCGAAGCGCGGCCGATAAGTTGATTGCAAGCCGCAAAAACTGCTCTAGCTCCATGGGCCGGCCGAGCTGACGTTCGAGCGGCTGGCCGCCGGGATCCTCGAGAACCAACATGGTCCGTCCGTCCTCGCGAACGAGCTGAAGAGGACGTACGGCCCATGCAGGGTCCAGCTCGTCCTTCAACGCATATTCATGAGAGAGACGATCGAGGATAGCAGGTGCCGGATTTTCCGCGGCGGGCAGCACCACCAGCACACGGCGATGCTCGGCGTTGGCGCGACACTCTCCCCTACAAAAGATACGTTCGCCGTCCTCCCACAGGACGTGGAGCCTTTTGTTCCTATCCAAGATATCCAGATTGGAGAAGTTCAACGGCCGGGTGCCACCCTCGATCGGCCCGCTGCTTGCGCGCTCAGAGAAGGTCAATCCATCCACCCCGGTTTCGCTGGTTTGCCGCGCTCTGACCATAGGGCTGCCCCTAGAGGCAATATGTTGGTTGGGAGCAGATCGAACGGCTTCCATAACCGCCCTCTCGACAAACCTTCCGACGCTTCACGTCGAGGAAAGAGTGCCTCAAGCGTTCCTTTTTATCTTGTTAATCAGTGTCAACGAAAGTTAAATCCGATTTCGCTCGTGGAACTACCGTTTAGCGGACGGCGCGCCGGCCGAGACATTGTAGTTTTTTCATAGCTTTTCCGCGACCCTACCTGACCGAGTGGTGCATGTAGTTGGGCTGAGCGCGACCTTGACATAGGACACCAGTCTTCGACGTTGCCGAAGACATCACGTGCCCATCGTAGGTTGCTTTCAGTCGTGGTTTCAGGCGCCCGACGGGAATGGTCGGGCGCCGGTAACGGACCACTCCGCCATTATACCACTCCGCCATTATTACTGCAGGCGCATTCGGATCGAGACCACTACCGGTCCGCGGTTACAGCTTACGACAACGTCCATGAGGAGCTGCAACGAAGGGCGTGATCCTTTTCCTGCCTTGCGTCAATCTTCGGATTTCGTCCTGACCGAGCAACGAAGACGTCGATCGTTGCGCCTTGCAGCTTGGAATGGATATTCCCAATCGCTATTCTCGTTTGCGCGGCGCACCTCACCGCTGCATTTGCATATTCATGAGCTCTGCTGCAGGCATCATGTTGTCGTTCAGATCTGCCATGATCAAAAGCGATCCGACGACGACCAAGACAACGATCAATACACCAAACGCTAACGCCATGACGTTATTGGTGTTGTCTGGCCCTGTCGTGACGTGCAGGAAGAATACAAGGTGGACGCCCATTTGGGCGATCGCGAGAACAGTCAGGCCGAGAGAGATACCGCCGGACCAGAGAAGTGACGTATTGGCGACCCAGAACGACATGGCGGTGAGCACAACCGCAAGAGCCAATCCGATCGTGTAGACAAGCACGCCGGACGTCGTCCCCTGTTCCACGTCGGGAAGTGCCAATGCGTCTCCGGGCGCGCGATCGTACTGCGTGTCGGTCATGCAATGACTCCCATCAGATAGACCACCGTGAACAGCCATACCCAAACAATGTCGAGCGCGTGCCAGAACAGCGTAAAA
>Ga0307474_10001019_pt1 | contig 20348 bp, 21 predicted proteins | sample atmos_gasesECM1C_2_FD_203312 | JGI IMG/M metagenome (GOLD analysis project Ga0307474, IMG submission 203312) | Hardwood forest soil microbial communities from Morgan-Monroe State Forest, Indiana, United States - atmos_gasesECM1C_05 | ecosystem: Environmental > Terrestrial > Soil > Temperate... | reverse complement strand
TTTGCCGCACGCACTTTTACGAACGTCGGAACCGAAGGGACACTAGCAACCTATAATTCTAGTGTGGCTTCGGATTTGACGTTCCTATGACGCACTCGCCCCGAGACTGATAGGAACGTCAAATCCGCCACACTAGCCCTTGGTTTTCATACCGTAGACGTGCTCGGCTCCGGGAAAGGCACGCGAGCGCACGTCGGCTGCATAGGCCTCGATCGCCGCCTCGATCATCGGACCGAGATTGCCATAGCGGCGGACGAATTTCGGTGCCCGCGGCGACAGGCCCAACATGTCCTCCAGGACCAGCACCTGACCGTCGCAGGCAGCACTGGCGCCGATACCAATCGTCGGAATATCGATTGTCTCCGTGATTTTTCGGGCCAGCGGCTCGGCGACGGCTTCGACCACGACCGAGAAGGCGCCTGCTTGCGCGACCGCGCGGGCGTCATCCTCGATCGGCTGCCAGCTGCCCTCCTCGCGCCCCTGGGCGCGGAACGAGCCGAGCGTGTTGATCGATTGCGGTGTCAACCCGATATGGCCCATGACGGGAATGCCACGTTCGACAAGGAAGGCGATAGTTTCGGCCATCCGCGCCCCGCCTTCGAGCTTGATCGCACCGCAATGCGTCTCTTTGAGAACTCTGGCCGCCGCATGAAAGGCCTGCTCTTTCGACGCTTCATAGGAGCCGAAGGGCATGTCGACCACGACAAGCGCGCGCTGAGAGCCGCGCATCACCGCGCGGCCCTGCAAGATCATCATGTCGAGCGTCACCGGCACAGTGGTCTCGAATCCATGCATCACATTGCCAAGGGAATCGCCGACCAGAATGACATCGCAATAGCGATCCACCAGCGCTGCGGTATGGGCGTGATAAGAGGTCAGCATCACGATCGGCTCGCCGTTCTTGCGGGCGCGAATATCCGGAGCGGTCTTGCGCCTGATCGCGGACTGGACGGACATTTTCTAGGCTCCTATGACGGGAACACCGATCACCACCGGATGAAATGCGAAAGCCAGCGCGAGATAGGCAATGATCCCGACTGCCACCGCGATGAGATCGTTACCCCAGCCGCCGACCGGAATTGCCGGTGCACCGGCATCGCTCCGGTGCTTGAGCGAGATCCGGTCAAATACCGCCCATCCCAGGAATGAGCCGAACAGAATGATCGAGCCGAGATCGCCGTTGGCGAGCAGATGCGCCGCCGCCCACAGTTTGACCCCGGCCAGCATCGGGTGCTTGAGCGTCGTATAGATGTGGCCACGGATGAAGGCGGCCACCACGAGGATGACGGCCGGCAACATCAGCGCCACCGTGATGTGCTTGAGTGCCTTCGGCGGATTCCAGACGTCGATCCACCCGGTCGCACGGTAATGGCCAAAGCCCCAAGCGATCAGCGCGATGCCCAAAAGCGAGACCAGAGCGTAAACGATCTTGTAGCCACCCTCGCCCAATGCAGCGATGGCCCGTGCGCGCCATTTGCGCTGCGCCGGCAGTGTGTGGGCTCCAAGGAAGAGGGCGAGCCCCAGGATCATCACCACTAGTCCCATGATCTCCCTCCAGGAAGCCGCCTTTTATCGCAACCGCGTATCACTTTCAGGGCGCCGACGGCAATGCGCCAAAAGGGCGACTTGTCCCTGGTCTGCCGTCATTTCCCGAAATTTCCGCCAATGGCGAAGGGCCGTTCACTGTGGAGCCGGCTGTTTGTCGATTTCCCGGTTGTCGACATAGCGCACGGCGATTGGCCGTCCCGCCAGCGCGCCGGCGAGACCGCCCGTGAATTTCAGCGGCACGCAGCCATCAAGCGAGGCGTTGATCGCCTTGAAATAGGTTTCACGGACATCCGCCGGCGCTCCCGCCGTTGCGAAGGTTATGCGTGGTGGCCCAATCATGTCGCCGGATCGCTTGAAACTGAAGCGCACGGTCATCTGCATGCCCTCTTTGACGTCCTGTCCCTGGGGCGGAGTCCAGCAGGATCGCAGGGCGGCAAAGAGATCGCCGATATTGTCGAGATCGTGGTCGGGCTTCTGGTATTTGGCAGCGTCGTCCTGCGGCGGCACGCTCTCGATCGTCAGTTGAAGGTTCTCGCCGTAGGGATAGTCAATCTCGGGAATGCAAGGTCCGCGATTGAAAACACTGCAGAAGTAAGGCGTGCACGGCCGGCGGGAAAAGACGCTGCAGGGTGCGTGCGAAAACGGCGTGGCATCGATATGGTGCCGCCGCCTTGCCTCGGCGCTTCCGGTTATAACCACTCCAGCTATGACAAAAATGAGACCGATAGCGGCGCGACTGAACATGCGACGACCCTTCGGAACCAACACAATCGACTATATAGGGACTGAGCGAGCGGCATCGAGTACGTAGCTCGTTCACATCCGCGCGCGTTCAAATTGGCTGGTTTCGCGACACCTGCGGGAACGCTCAGGCCTTCTTCTTGACGTCCTTGACATTGGAGAAGGTGATGCCGTCGGCGCGCTCTTTTGTATAGCCGAGATAGAATTCGTTCCTGGCGAGGAAAACCGGATCGCCGTCGACGTCCTCGGCGACGCCTGAGCCATTGGCCGCAATGAAGCCATCGAGCTTCTTGCGGTCATCGGACGAAATCCAGCGCGCCAACTGGAACTCGGACACTTCGAATTCGACGGGAAGCGCGTATTCGGCCTCGAGCCGCGCCCTCAGCACGTCGAGTTGCAGCGGGCCGACCACGCCGACCAGCGCCGGCGCGCCATCGCGGGGACGGAATACTTGGACGACGCCCTCCTCCGACATCTGCTGCAGGGCCTCCTTGAGCTTTTTGGCCTTCATGGCGTCGGTCAGCCGTACCCTACGGACGATTTCCGGCGCGAAACTGGGAACGCCGACGAAGGTGATGTCTTCGCCCTCGGTCAGGGTATCGCCGATCCGCAAGGTGCCGTGATTTGGGATTCCGACAACGTCGCCGGCGAAAGCTTCATCCGCCAGAGCGCGATCCTGGGCAAAGAAGAATTGCGGACTGGAGAGCGACATGTTTTTGCCCGTTCGCACCAGTTTCGCCTTCATGCCGCGGCTAAGCTTGCCCGAACACAGCCGCGCGAATGCGATGCGATCGCGATGGTTCGGATCCATATTGGCCTGGATCTTGAACACGAACGCGCTCATGCGGGACTCGCCAGCTTCCACCTTGCGCAGGTTGCTTTCCTGCGCGCGCGGCGGCGGCGCGAAACGGCCAAGACCTTCCAAAAGGTCGCCAACCCCGAAATTGCGCAAAGCGCTGCCGAAATACACGGGTGTCAGATGCCCTTCGCGAAAAGCCTCGAGCTCAAACGGCTTGCAAGCCTCCGATACCAGCGCGAGTTCGTCCCTGATGACGGCGACGTCGAGATTGGCGTTGCGCTTCCCAAGTTCGGCAATGTCGATCTGTTGCGCGGCACCAGTCTTGGCACCACCGCCTTCGAGCAGACGCACCCCGCCGGTTGCGAGGTCGTAAGTGCCGAGGAAATCGCGCCCGCGCCCGACCGGCCAGGTCATCGGCGTGGTATCGAGCGCGAGCGTCTTCTCGATTTCGTCCAAAAGCTCGAAAGTATCGCGGCTCTCGCGATCCATCTTGTTGATGAAGGTGATGATCGGGATGTCCCGCAGCCGGCAGACTTCGAACAGCTTTCGGGTGCGAGCCTCGATGCCCTTGGCAGCGTCAATGACCATGACGGCAGAATCGACTGCTGTGAGCGTGCGATAAGTATCCTCGGAGAAATCTTCGTGGCCCGGCGTATCCAACAAGTTGAAGACGAGGCCGTCGAACTCGAAGGTCATCACCGAGGTGACGACGGAGATGCCGCGCTCACGCTCGATCTTCATCCAGTCGGAACGCGTGTTGCGCCGCTCGCCTTTGGCCTTGACCTGTCCGGCCAGGTTGATGGCGCCACCGAACAGCAGCAGTTTTTCGGTCAGCGTGGTCTTGCCGGCATCCGGGTGCGAGATGATCGCAAAGGTGCGCCGCCGCGCCACTTCGGCGGCAAGCGGCGAACGGGAGGGTGATTCGGCGGTGAGTGCGAGGTCGGACATAAGGGGTTGAGCGTTTGGCAGGAAAAGCCGGCCGGATCAAGAAGGATTGCCGCCACTCATATATGAATCGCGCGGGCTTTCCTCCAGTCCGCCGGCTCTAAAAGCGCAGCAAAGTCGCGGACCAATAGACCAGTGCCGCGACGGCCGCCGCAGCCGGAACGGTAATCACCCAGGCATGGACGATCGAACTCGCCACGTTCCAGCGCACCGCCGAGAGTCGCCGCGAGGCGCCGACGCCAATAATGGCACCGGTGATGGTATGAGTCGTCGATACGGGAACCCCGAGCCAGGTGGCCATGAACAACGTCGCAGCGCCGCCGGTCTCTGCGCAAAAGCCCTGCATCGGCGTCAGCTTGGTGATTCTCAGTCCCATGGTACGGACGATACGCCATCCGCCCATCAGCGTGCCCAGCGCCATCGCGGCCTGACAAGTAAGCACAACCCAGAACGGCACCGAAAACTGTGCGCCGAGCTTCCCTTGCGAGAAGAGAAGCACCGCAATGATGCCCATGGTCTTTTGCGCGTCATTGCCGCCATGGCCCAGTGAATAGAGCGAGGCTGAGGCAAATTGCAGGATCCGGAAGGCGCGATCGACCGCAAACGGCGTCGAGCGCACCGATGCCCAGGATACGACCGCCACCAGCGCCAGCGCCAGAAAGAAGCCAACCAGGGGCGACACCACGATGGCCAACAGTGTCTTGGACAAGCCGCTCCAGACCGCAGCCGAAAGTCCTGCCTTTGCCATCCCTCCACCGACCAGCCCTCCGATCAAGGCATGCGAGCTGGAGGACGGGATGCCCAGTCCCCAAGTGATCAGGTTCCAGACAATCGCGCCGACGAGAGCGGCAAAGATAACCTGCACGTCGACCACGCTGGGTTCGATGATCCCAGTGCCGATAGTCTGGGCCACGTTGAGCCCGAAAACCACGAAGGCAACAAAATTGAAGAACGCCGCCCAGAACACCGCATATTGCGGTCGCAGCACACGGGTCGACACGATAGTCGCGATCGAGTTGGCAGCATCGTGCAAACCATTGAGAAAGTCGAACAGGAGTGCGACGGCAATCAGCCCGACGAGAATCGGAAAACCAATGGTGGCATCCACTGCGCGGCCCTGCCTATACCTGTTCGATCACGATGCTGTTGATCTCGTTCGCTACGTCGTCGAAGCGATCGGCGACTTTCTCGAGATGGTCGTAGATCTCCGCGCCGACCACGAAATCCATTGCGTTGGCGTAGCGGTGCTTGATAAAGAGCTCCTTCAGACCAATGTCGTGAAGGTCGTCGACACGGCCTTCGAGCTTGGTGAGTTCCTCGGTGATTGCGGTCAACATCGAGACATTGCTTCCGATCGACTGCAGCAACGGCAGCGCGCGGCCGACGAGATTGGCACATTCGACCAACAGCGTGCCCATTTCACGCATTGGCGGTTCGAAGGAACGGACCTCGAACAACATCACGGCCTTTGCGGTCTGCTGCATCTGGTCGATGGCATCGTCCATCGAGGTGATCAGATTCTTGATGTCGCCGCGATCGAACGGCGTGATGAACGTGCGGCGCACGGCGGTCAGCACCTCGCGCGTGATGTTGTCGGCATCATTTTCAAATTGGTTGATGCGCTGGCAGAAGATCGGGGTTTCATCTCCACCCCGCAGCATGCCCTGCAGTGCGAGTGCTCCCTGCAGGACCGCCTGAGAGTGGCGGGCAAACAGATCGAAAAACCGCTCCTCCTTGGGGAGGAAGGCGCGAAAGAAGCGCAGCATATGATCTAGTCCATGGCTTCGGAAACCGGCTCAAAACCCTTTGTCATATTACTGTCATAAACCATTTCCCCGAACACTGCCTAGACAGCGATCGCCGGGCCGGGGTCATCCACCCGCTTGATCGAGCTGAAATTCCGAAGGATTCGGCGCTTTATGCGGGGATCGCAAGAGGCTGCGCTCGACCGCGCAACGGGAAGGAGGAGCCGGGAAAGGTGCAAAAATGCTAGAGCGAGCGGCGGAAAAAATGCGCGATCTCACCAATGATACCGCGGCGGAAAGTCAGGACGCACACGACGAAGATCACGCCCTGGATCACCGTCACCCACTGCCCGAACCCCGCCAGATATTGTTGCATGGCAATGATCACGAAAGCCCCGACCACTGGGCCAAACACGGTGCCCAAGCCGCCGACCAGCGTCATCAGCACGATCTCTCCCGACATCGTCCAGTGCACGTCGGTAAGCGAAGCGTTTTGCGCCACGAATACTTTCAGGGCGCCGGCGAATCCGCCCAGCGTTCCCGACAGGATGAACGCAAGCAGCTTGTACTGGTCGGTCTTGTAACCCAGCGAGATTGCCCGCTGCTCGTTCTCGCGGATCGACTTCAAGACTTCGCCGAACGGCGAGTTGATGGCGCGAAAGATCACGAGAAAGCCAAACAGGAATCCGGCGACGATCACATAGTAAAGGACCATCGGCCGGGCGAGATTGAGCAAGCCGAACAAATAACCCTGCGGGATTCCCTGGATGCCATCCTCACCATGGGTGAACGGGGTCTGCAGGTAGATGAAATAGAGCAGTTGCGACAGTGCAAGCGTGATCATGGCGAAATAGATGCCCTGACGGCGGATCGCGACTACTCCGGTGATGACGGCAAGCCCCGCGGCTCCCGCCGTACCGATCAAAATTCCGATTTCGGGCGTAACGCCCCAGACCTTCAACGCATGCGCGGAGAAGTAACCCGCCGTCCCCAGGAACATCGCGTGCCCGAACGACAGTAATCCGCCATAGCCGATCAGAAGATTGAAGGCGCAGGCCAGAAGTGCAAAGCACAGCGCCTGCATCACGAAGAAAGGATAGATGCCGGTGAACGGCACGAGAAGGAGCAGCACGGTCATGATTGCGAATGCAATCATCTCGTCGCGGATCGTGCGCCCGCTCACCGGAACAGTATCGTCGGTCATCGCCGCTGTCATGTTAAATCGTCCGCCCCGTCAGTCCGGAAGGCTTCACGAGCAGCACCAGTACCATGAGGACAAATACCACGGTGTTGGATGCCTCCGGATAAAAGTATTTGGTCAATCCCTCGATGACTCCGAGCGCAAAGCCCGTGATGATCGAGCCCATGATGGAACCCATGCCGCCAATGACCACCACTGCGAACACCACGATAATCAGATCCGCGCCCATCAGCGGGCGCACCTGGTTGATCGGTGCCGACAGCACGCCGGCAAGCGCGGCAAGACCGACCCCAAGACCATAGGTCAATGTGATCATCCGAGGCACGTTGATACCGAAAGCGCGAACCAGCGTCGGGTTTTCAGTGGCGGCACGCAAGTAAGCACCCAGTCGCGTTCTTTCGATCAGATACCAGGTGAGCAAGCATATCACGAGCGAGAAGACGACGACCCAGCCGCGATAGATCGGCAGGAACATGAAACCGAGATTCATGCCGCCCTTCAATTCGTCGGGGATCGCATAGGGTAAGCCGGAGGAGCCGAAATAATTCTGGAAGATGCCTTGCACGATCAGCGCAATGCCGAAGGTCAGCAACAATCCGTAGAGGTGGTCGAGACCGGACAGCCATTGCAACAAGGTCCGCTCCAGGATCATCCCGAAAATGCCGACCGCAATGGGCGCAATGATCAGCGCCCACCAATATCCGATGCCTGCAAGATTGAGCAGGAAATAAGCGCAGAACGCGCCCATCATATAGAGCGCACCATGGGCAAAATTGATGATGTTGAGCATCCCGAAGATCACGGCGAGCCCAAGACTGAGCAGCGCGTAGAACGAGCCGTTGATCAATCCCACCAGAAGCTGTGCGTAGAGAGCTTGCATATCAGTTGGTCTTTCTGGCTCAACCCTAGCTAACGAGGGTGCGAGACCCGTCGACGCGAGACCGGCGAGCGCTTCATGTTACTTTTTCACCAGCGAACAAGCACTTTCCGATAGCGGCCTGAAAGCCTGGTCCGCGGGAGTTGTCCCCGCCAGCTTGTAATAATCCCAGGGCCCCTTGGATTCTTCCGGCTTTTTGACCTCAAACAGGTAGGCGGGATGGATCTTGCGGCCGTCTGCGCGAATCGAACCTTTGCCGAACAGCGGATCATCGGTCGGCATCTCCTTCATTTTCGCTACCGCCTTGGCGCCATCATGCGGGTTGCCGTCCATTGCCTCGAGGGCCTTGAAGTAATGGATCAGGCCGGAATAGACACCAGCCTGCACCATGGATGGCTTCGCCTTGTTTTTCATGCGATCGGAAAAGCGATTGGAAAAGGCGCGGGTTCCGTCGTTCAAATCCCAGTAGAAGGTTTCGGTGAAATTCAGCCCCTGTGCCACCTTCAAACCAAGCGAATGAACGTCGGTAATGAAGAGAAGAAGCCCCGCCAGTTTCTGACCTCCCGCAACGATACCGAATTCCGACGCCTGCTTGATCGTGTTGGTGGTGTCGCCGCCGGCATTGGCCATGCCGATGATCTTGGCTTTGGAGGCCTGCGCCTGCAGCAGGAACGAGGAAAAATCTGCGGTGTTCAGCGGATGTTTTACACTGCCGATAACCTTGCCCCCTGCCTTCACCACGACCGCCGTGGTGTCGCGCTCCAGCGCTGCCCCGAAAGCGTAGTCGGCGGTCAGGAAGAACCAGGTGTCACCTCCGGCCTTCACCAGGGCTTGACCGGTGCTGTTGGCAAGCATGTAGGTATCATAAACCCAGTGAATCGTGTTCGGCGAACACTGCGTATTGGTCAGATCCGACGTCGCGGCCCCGGTATTGATCATGATGGAGTTCTTCTCCTTCACGAGATTGTTGACCGCAAGTGCCACCCCGGAGTTCAACACGTCCATGAAGACGTCGACCTTTTCGACATCGATCCATTGCCGTCCGATATTGGTGGCGATGTCAGGCTTGTTCTGATGGTCCGCGGAAATCAGACTGATCTTCCAACCTTTCGCGGCCAGTCCGGAATCCTCAATCGCCATTTGCGCGGCCACCGTGGAGCCGACGCCACCGAGGTCGGAGTAAAGCCCCGAATTATCGGTCAGCACGCCGATCTTAACGGTCTTGTCCTGGGCCAATGCGCGGCCTTCGACAAAAAGGCTGATCGCGGTCGCCAGCAGTAACGAGGCGATGATTCTTGTCTTCATGATCATTCCTTTGTGGATCCTTCCCGCGCCTCTTCAGACACCGAGATAGGTATGAAGCTTGTCCATGTTGGACTGCAGCTCCGCATTCGCAAAACCATCGATGATCCTGCCGTGTTCGACGATGTAGTAGCGGTCGGCAACGGTCGCGGCGAACCGGAAATTCTGCTCGACCAGCAGGATGGTGAAACCTTCGTTCTTGAGACGTTTGATAGTGTGACCGATCTGCTGAATGATGACGGGCGCAAGGCCCTCGGTCGGCTCGTCCAGCATCAGGAAGCGCGCGCCGGTGCGCAGGATTCGTCCGATCGCGAGCATCTGCTGCTCGCCGCCGGATAGTTTGGTGCCCTGGCTCGCCAGCCGCTCCTTCAGGTTTGGAAACAGTTCGAAGATCTGATCCAGCGAGAGGCCGCCATTGCGCACAGCCGGCGGCAACAACAGGTTTTCACGAACGTCGAGACTTGCGAAAATTCCGCGTTCCTCCGGACAGAACGCAATTCCCATTCGTGCAATCCTGTCGGACGAGGCACGGATAATTTCCTTCTCCTCGAAGCGGACCGAACCGGAGCGCTTGCCGATAATTCCCATCACGGCCTTTAGCGTCGTGGTCTTGCCGGCGCCGTTGCGTCCGAGCAGCGTGACGACCTCTCCGGCTTTCACGTCGAAATTGACGCCGTGGAGGATATGTGACTCGCCGTACCACGCCTGGAGATTCTGCACCGATAGCACGGATGCAAGCGAGGCAGATTTGGTCCTGGCGGCATCTGCCGTTCGCACATCAGCCATGGCCTGCCCCCAGATAGGCTTCCTTAACGCGCTCATCCTTTGACAGTTCGGCATAGTTGCCCTCTGCCAGCACGTGACCGCGCGTCAGCACGGTAATGATGTCGGACAGATTGGCCACGACACTCAAATTGTGTTCGACCATCAGGATCGTGTACTTCGCCGAGATACGCTTGATCATAGCCGCGATCTTGTCGATGTCCTCGTGTCCCATGCCGGCCATCGGTTCATCGAGCAGCATCATTTCCGGATCGAGCGCCAGCGTGGTTGCAATTTCGAGCGCGCGCTTGCGCCCGTAAGGCATCTCCACGGCAGGGGTCTTGGCGAACTCGCTAAGGCCAACATCGTCGAGCAACTCCAGGGCGCGACCGTTGAAACGATCGAGCACGGATTTGGAACGCCAAAAATCGAAGGAATGACCGTGCTGACGCTGCAGCGCGACCCGCACATTTTCGAGCGCGGTCAGATGAGGAAATACCGCCGATATCTGGAACGAGCGAACCAGACCAAGGCGCGCCACATCGGCCGGCGCCGTCGCCGTGATGTCCTGTCCCTTGTAGAGGATTTGGCCTGCCGACGGTTTGAGGAACTTGGTCAGCAAATTAAAACACGTCGTCTTGCCCGCCCCGTTCGGACCGATCAACGCATGGATGCTGCCGCGGCGGACCCGAAGGTCGACGTCACGAACAGCAAAGAAACCCGCGAATTCCTTCGTCAACCCGTGGGTTTCGAGAATAATCTCATCCGCCAATCAATGTCCCCCATGGGCCATTGCCACGATGTTCCCATCGCGGCTGACCAATCCCTTTTCTCTCTGGCAGGTCGTCCCAGGCACATCTTGAAGCGTGTTCGAATTTACCTTGGAGCCTGCCTCCTCCGGGGCGGAATATGCCGTCAACGCCCCTCCTTGCGCAAGGCGGAAAGCAAGGGCAAATCCGCGCGTTACGCCGACGCCTCTTCGTCCTTAGTCGAATGATGATGGCGGTCAGGAGAGCGCGATGAGGCGAGGGGTTGCATAAAACCCGCAAGCAGTCGTTAACGGTGTTTCGCCCCGGGTCTCGCGCTCTTCATCAAATATTTCCGTCTTGGGTGGACCGTCGGATGTTTGAATTGGGACCGGATCTCGCCTTTGGAATTCGAAAGCGCCAACCCGACAATCGTCAAATCGATCAAGCAACGTGATTTACTGAACACGTGGCTGCGGCTATATGCCCGCGCGCAACAAATGCCGCGCATCGATGAATTCCAGCCCGCACGGATAGAGGAAGAGCTTCCGGATCTGCTCTACCTCACTGTCGAAAATGCGGATCCGCCGCGCTTGAGGATCGAGAGCAACGGCACCCGCATGTCGATCGCCTACGGCCACACCGGCAAGGGTCGATATCTCGACGAATATCTCGGAACCAAGCTGGCCCCGATTGTCATGCCCATCTACCATGAATGCCTGCGTCGCGGCCTTCCCGTCTACGCCATTGTAAATATCGAGGACTCTTGCGGCCGGAACGTCGAATATGAGCGTCTTTTGCTGCCGTTCTCTGCAAACTCCGGCGTTACGCATGTGCTCGCCTCGTTGAAGACAATCTGCGAGGATGGCGGATTCGATATGCGGAATCTGATGCGTGGAAACGAGGCGCTGCCAACGACAAAACGTCTTGCCGTGATCGATCGCGAACTTTTCCATCGTATGCCCGGCCGCAACGCGACCGGCGACCTGATCGAATTCAGCTAGCAACGAGCTTGCGGTTAGGCAGGTAGCGAATGTCAAATCCACTCCATTGGATTGGGCTTCACCCCTTTGCGCGCCGCGGTCCGCCGGCGGCCACTTCCCGGGCATAGATCTCCGGCTTGAAGCCAACCAGAAGTTTGCCGCCAGCTTCGAGCACCGGCCGCTTGATCATCGAAGGCTGCGCCAGCATCAGGGCAAGCGCCTTGCGCTCGTTCAAGCCTTCCTTGTCGGCGTCGGGCAATTTGCGAAACGTGGTGCCGGCGCGATTGAGCAAATTTTCCCATCCAAGCTGATCGGACCAATGCTTGAGCTTGTCCCTGGCGATGCCCTCGGTCTTGTAATCATGAAAACCGTAAGCGATGTCGTGCCCGTCGAGCCAGGCGCGGGCCTTCTTCATGGTGTCGCAATTCTTGATGCCGTAGATGGTTATGGCCATGACCGATCCTCCCGCAAACCTGCCGGGTCAAATGATCCGGCAAACCAAGGTGCGTCGTATAGCATCGGCCGAAGCTTCCAAAGCGCGAGCCGTCTACTCGGCCGCGACACGGCGCTCCAGTACGGACAGAACATCAAGTGGATCGGTGCGGTGACGGTAGTCGACGCTGGTGTCAGCAAACAGTATCACTCCGTCGGGAGCAATGACATAAGTCGCCGACAGGGGCAGCGACCAATCGTCCGGCGCACCGTTCTTGGCGGGAATGTCGAGCTTGAATCCATCATATACCGCGCGCAGTTCGTCGGTGAACGCGTAGACAATCCCAAAGGCTTTGCCGACGGATTGCCCGACATCGCTCAACACCGGGAACGTCAGTTCGTTCTTCTCCGCTGTGGAGACCGTATCGTCCGGCTTCTCGGGACTGATGGCGACCAGACTCGCACCAGCCGCAGCAATGCGCGGCCGGAGTGACTGATAGGCCTTGAGTTCGAGATTGCAGTAGGGGCACCAGCCGCCGCGATAGAATGTCACTACTACCGGCCCCTTCGCCAACAGGGTTGCGACGTCAAAGCTCCTGCCGTGCGCGTCGGGCAGGACGATCGCGGGCGCCCGGTCGCCGACTTGCTTGCCACGCTGGCCAAAGCCGGTCTCGGCCAGATGCCTGATATGACGCTCCATCATTGAACGCCGCTCGGCCGGCACGCGCTGCACCCAGCCAGCCCGATATTCTTCAAGCTGTTCAGACAGTGTTCGGCTCATTGGTCCACCCAAACCTCAGCTAAAATGGTCGATGCAGTAGAGGCATGCTCGTCAGCCCGTTCAAATCAAATCCGCGTGCGGCCAAGGGAGCGCTCAGCTACGCACCATTCCGAATCGAATCGAGCTGGTTCAGCACGTTGAGAATTTTCTGGTCTTGCGCCGCGTTCTGGCTGTCGCCAAAGGACTGATCGGCCGCGAACGACTGCTGGACGCGCTGGATCACGTCGTATTGTTGCCCGCCGGGAGCATCGTTGCCGACTATCGTTCCGGGCGGGCTAGGCGTGGTGGCGACCAGCTGTCCGTTGATGATCCGGTAATGCTGGCTGTCGAAGAAATCGCTGAGCACGGTCTTGCTGAAGAAGGTCAAGCCATCCTTTTGCGACAAGGCGCCGGATGAGACGAGCTTGCCTTGGAGTTGCTCCTCCTGCTGGTGTGTCAGGCGATGAAGATCGAACTGCCCGGCGATCTGCTGCAACGTGGGAGGCCCTGAGGGAGGATCGGACGATGCAGGAGTTTGATCCGCGACCGCAGAGGTGCCCGACAGGTTAGTCGCCTGGCCCGCTGTTTCGGTGCCCGACGTGTCGTTGCTGGATTGTTGAGACTGACCACTGATCAACGCGCCGATCACGTCCGCGGAAAGTCTGGGTGTGAACCCCGTCGGGGCATTGGTCCCCCCGCCTGCTCCGGAAGCGGGGCGGCCGGTAGCGCCGGACGCCGCGCTGCTTGCATTCAAATCCTGCGACAGGACTGCGTCGGGTTCCCTGAGCTTGGGAAGGTTTGCTGAGGGCCAGATGTTCAAGCCAGTGATCGAAACCATGTCAGACCTTCATCGTCGCGAGATGATGTATTGTGCTGCCGATGCAGCCGGAGGTTAAGCAAACGGTGTGCCAAGCGAAAAAGTGCTTACTTTGGCTACATCCTTCGGTTGCCCACTCAAGCCAAGCAGGAATTTTCTGCCGGGTATTCGGCATTTCTGGCCTTGTGCTCCATCAGCTCGCGTTGCTGTTCGTCGCAGCCTCGCCACTCACCGCCAGCTTCAGCTCCGCGTCCGTCACCACATAGCGCGCATAACGATAATCGCGGATGAAGCTGATCTTGTCGCCGCGCCATTCGAGCCACATGAAGTAGCTGGGCTTTTCGTCAGTGCCATTTTCGAACACCGCGATCACTTCCCGGCCGTCGACCCAGGCCGGCGCGAGCCGCAGGCCTTCGTACTTGGCGTAGATGGTGAAGAACATGCTGACATCCGCGGCGCCGACGCGAACCGGATAAGTCGACTGATGAAGTCTAACGTCGTCAGCCAACAGTGCCCGCAGGCCGTCCCAATTTTTTGCGTTGAAGAGCGCGACATAGCGCGCGACCGCAGCCGATGCCGGCCTCGCCTCGGCAGCCGTTGCCGCTTGCGCATTGATCTCGCGAAGACGCGCGCGGCCCCGCGCCAGATGGGCCTTCACGGCATCGACGGTGAGATCGAGGAGTTCGGCGATATCCTTCAGCGACTCGTCAAGCACGTCCTTGAGGATGACGACACTGCGCTGCATCAGTGGAAGCTCGGCAAAGCGCGAAACCGCGGTCTCGACCGCTTCCTGACGCATCAGGACCTCCATCGGGTCGGCGCTGGCTTCATCGGCGACATCGGAAGCGGCTTCGATCGGCTCCGCCTTTCGCAAGCTGCGGCTGCGCAACAGATCAAGCGCGCGGTTGTGGGCAATTCGAAACAACCAGGATCGAAGCTGTGGCATTTCCTCGATTTCCTGCAGTGCCACCAGCGCCCTGGCGAACGCATCCTGTACAACATCCTCGCCGTCGATCACCGATCCCATCAGCCGCGCGCAGTAACGGTGTAATTCGCCACGCAAGTCGCCGGCCAGCGCAAAGAATTCCGCCCGGCGGTCAGGGTTCGGCGAGGATTGTCCTGCATTCAAGCTGCCGCTCCCTCGAGCACGGTTATTCCCGTGTCGCCCTTGAGCCCGAAGACCACGCCGTCAGCGTATTTCGGCTCCTCAAGTACGGAAACAACTTTCTCGCCGAATTCCCGAGGCGGCATCGGTTTGCCAAAGCGCGCCAGAAATTCACCGCGACCGACGCCCAAGGCACGGGCATAGGCATCGGCGGCGCCATCACCGACACCAGTGTCGCCGATGATCTGCTGCGGCACGATCGCCTGAAAGCGAATTCCAAGCTTGTTCTGCGCTGAGACGCCGTTGGCATATTTGGCCATCAGCCAGAGCATGCGCTTGGCTCCGGCATAGCCGCCCGAAAGCGGCGATCCGTTCTCGGCTGCGCCGCTCGAGCCCACGAGCACACGGCTGCCGGACTTGAGCGGGATCTTGAGCGCCGCTTGCAACCAGTAGAGCCCAGCCTTGACGTCCGTCTCCCACGCCGCACTGAAATCCGCCCAGCTGAGCTGATCCAACCGGCCCATCCGCGGCTTCGCGCCGGCGTTCAACACCAGGATATCCGGCTGCACCTCGCCCAGAATACGGTGAGCCGCGGTCTCGTCGGTGACGTCGGCGGAGATCGTGGCGACACCGAGCCGAGCGCAGACCGACGCCAACGCGCCCGCATCGCGGGCAACGACCGTCACTTTGGCGCCACGCGCGACCAGCGCCTCGACCAGCCCGAGGCCAAGGCCGCGGCTTCCGCCGGTGACGACAACTTTCTTGTCCTTGAGGTTCATCGTTTTGGCTCCGTTGTTTATATGCAGCTAGTCAGCACACTCGATTCACTCTCCCCGGCGGGGAGAGGTCGGATTGCTCCTGGCGATGCGGAGCATCGTCCAGTGCAATCCGGGTGAGGGGCCATTGCTCTCACGAAAGACCGTAACCCCTCACCCCGACCCTCTCCCAAAGGGAGAGGGAGCACACCTTCAGCGCGGTTCCGGTTCGACTTAACTTCATCAGGCCGTTAGTGATCAGCGTTTCCTCGCCGCGAGATCAGCTTCAGCCATGGCCCCAGGTGAAAGGCCGCCATCAGCAAATACATTGGCGCCATTCCATCCAGCGTTGAGCTGCTGACGGCTGAACAAAGCACGCTTGGCGCGCCGCTACTAAAAACAACCGTCAGCAGCGCCATGATCGAAAAGGTCGGCGCGGCCGCGAAGCTCAGCCATTTGGCCGCGGCCGACGCGGTCAAGGCACTCATTTCATCACAACGCGTCACGTCACTCGCGTTGGCCCCGATCATGACTTCGCGCCCGCGTCGCGTTTGCGAAACGCGGCCTCGCCGGCGTCCGACACGGCCACCCATTCGGGGTCAGGCGCGGCATTGGGGACGTAACTGTCGTTCCAGTTCCACCACTTGTACGGCCGGCTCTGCGGATAACCTTTCGGCGAATCCTCCCACTCCTCCTGGCGCCCAAGCGCGGTCATGTCGAGGTAGCTCCAGACGTTGCCCATCGCCTCGTCGCCGCGGCTGTTGATGAGATAGGTGCGGAATATGCGATTCCCCTCGCGGATGAACGCGTTGTGGCCGTGCCACTCATCCACATCGAAGTCGAGGTCGAAACTGTCGGTGATGGAAACCCAAGGGATGTGCTCCCAACCCATTCGCGTCTTGAGGCGCGCAATGTCGGCCTGTGGTGCGCGCGAGGCATACACCAATGTCGTGTCGCGCGCATTCAGGTGAACGAGGTTGGAGACCTGGTCGGCCCCCAGCGAACAGCCGATGCAGGCGTGCTCCGGCCAACCGTGTACGCCGGGCTCAAAGAAGGCGCGGTAGACGATCAACTGACGGCGGCCCTCGAACAGGTCGAGCAGGCTCACCTTGCCCCTTGGCCCATCGAACTCGTATCTCTTCTCGACAGCCATCCACGGCATTCGCCGCCGTTCGGCGGCAAGCTGGTCACGGGCGCGGGTCAAAGCCTTCTCCTTTGCAAGCAGTTGCTCTCGCGCGGCCTGCCATTGCTGTGGCGACACGATCGACGGTGCGTTCGTGGCATGCGATGCGCCTTCAGGGTTGGGTGATGTCGGCATGGTCGGCCTCCTTCTTACTGTAACGGCTGGAACTCGGTTCAAGTGTTCCGTTGGGACTAAGACGTTTGAGGTGCTGAAAAGGAGTCAGCGCTGTTGAAATATAATTGGCCCCCATCTCCTTGCAGGACCGACGACATCATCGTCGTTCCGTAGCCCGGTAGTGTCGTCGGTTACTACGCCAGCGCTGGAGCGGATTTCGTTTCAGCCTTCGCAAACGGCCTGAATGTCAGCGCGATCAGGAAGGCGCCAAGTCCGACGGCCCACGAGCCGATATAGAGCCAGGCGTAGCTTGCGAAGGTGTCGTAAATCAAACCGCCGGCCACCGGTCCGCTCGCCATGCCGAGGCTGCCGGCCATCGCGGTTCCGCCGATCACGGTGCCCATCATCCGCAGCGGAAAGTTTTCGCGCGCGAGCACCGAATAGAGCGGCATGGTGCCGGCGTAGATGAAGCCGAACAACGCCGCGACGGCGTAGAATGCGGCAAGCTCCCGCACGAAGACATAGGCCAACGCGCCGAACGCCTGGGCGAACAGGCCCGCCACCAGCACGCGCTTGGCGCCGAGGCGGTCGCCGAGCAGACCGAAGACGATGCGCCCGCCCATTCCGGCCAGCCCTTCGACGCTGTAGATCGTGACCGCGGCGATGATCGGGATGCCGCAAGAGATCGCATAGCTCACGGTGTGGATGATCGGACCGGAATGGGTCGCGCAGCAGAAGAAATTGGTCAAAAGCAGGATCACGAATTGCGGCGAACGCAGCGCTTGCGCCAGCGACATCTCCGCCCCTTTCTCGGCGCCATCGGATCGAGACGGCTGCACTTCAAGCGCCGGCGGTCGGCGCACCAGGAGCGAGAGTGGAATCATGATTGCGGCGACGACGACGGAGAGGATCTGCATCGAAATCCGCCAGTCGTGATGGGAGACGAGCCAGGCCACCAGCGGCGACATGGTCATCGGCGCCATCCCCATGCCGGCAGAGACCAGCGACACGGCGAGGCTGCGATGGGTGTCGAACCAGCCGGTGACGGTCGCCATCATCGGCGCGAAGATCGCCGCCGTGGCGCCGCCGACCATCACGCCGAAGATGAATTGAAATGCGATCAGCGACGTCGCCCGGCTCGCGAGCGCCAGGCTTGCCGCGATTACCACCGAGCCGGTCAGCACGACCGGAAGCGGCCCCACCCGGTCGGACAGCGTGCCCCAGATCATGCTGGTCAGCGCCATGGCGAGGAAGCCGATGGTCATGGCGCTGGAGACGCCCGTGACCGACCAGCCGGTATCCCGCGCAATCGGCTGCAGCAGAACCGGCAGCGAGAACATGCCGCCGATCGCGACACAGCCCAACAGGCCGCCTGCCGCGACGATCACCCAGCGATAACGAGAATTGGTCATTGTCTCGTCTCCGATTCAGTTCTGTCATGGGTGGAAGACGAACGGAATGGCAGGGAACCGACAGGGCTAATGCGGGTTCCAGCACATTTTTTTTGGCTTCAAATCATGGACCGCGCGCGAAGAGTTTCCAGATTTGATTGTCAAACAGCCGCGCATGCGCGAGCCGGTACGTTCAAATTCCCTCCCCCCTTGTGGGGGAGGGTTAGGGAGGGGGGTAACCGTAACGGTAGTGCTCTTGGCACCCCCCTCTCCAGCTCTCCCGCACAAGGGGGGAGAGAGCACACCGAGTGCGCGGCCGCAGCTTCGCATTCCCGCGGCGCGAACGCCCGAGCTATTGCATCAGCATCGCCCCTCGAAAAGACAGAGGGCGCGGGGAAAGCCGGGTGCCAGATGCACCCATAGCCTCGCGTGCGAATGAAAAAAGCACACGAGCAAGTCACCACAGGTTCATCCGGATCGTCCGGCTTTCCCCGCGCGATGGTTTTTGCGGTTTCCTACGTGCTCTCCCTGGTGACCGGGCTTTATTGCCACCATCGCCCGCAGGATCATCGCCTCGCGAGCTTGATATCAGCGTCGGGATATCAGGACCACACGTCTTCGCCGCACGCGTCGCATCGTTCGTCTCCCGATAGCGCACGCGTCCACCGCATCCCGCCCCGCGTTCGTGACGATCGCGAGCCGCCCCTCCTAAGGGACGGGATGGGCGAATCGATAAAGCTGTTTCTACCAAACGGCGAAGCGAAATATTTTTTGAAGGAGGGCTGGACAATGGCAATATCGGACCGCGCACTGATTTGCCCGTCGTCGGGCAAATCAGCTTGCAGCCTTGCAGTCATTCCAAGGCGCGCGTGCAACGAGCGAACTTTGATGTGCAATTGCACATCAGAGAATCCATGTCTCCGCTTGTGACGCGGCCCAATGGATTCCGGGCCTGCGCTTTCAGCGCATCCTGGAACGACACAGTTACTTTCGGCAAAATTTGCCCGAGGGCGGGTTAGCGAAAGCGGACTTCTGGACCGCCACACTAGGCCGCAAGCCTGATGAGCCCGAGCTGCTGCAACGCAGTGACGCCGTCGTCGAGGCCAATTTCCTCGACGATTTTCCCGTCCTTCAGCTTGAGGACGGTAGTGCCGGTAAATCGCATTTTGCGCCCCGTATTCGCTGGCAGAGATCCCGCCAGGAAGTCGGTGAATGCTGGTCCAGTGTGTGTTCCGCCACCTTCCCATCGGCCAACCACATGATCGCCCTCCGCGATGAGATCGGCGGTGCCCCAGAAATTAAGGTCGGGAAACGCCTTGCGAAAATCAGTCATGAACGCCTTGATATCTTCCCGACCTTTGCGCGGCTCATGCAGCGAATATTGAAGCAGCATGTCCGGTGCGGCGAGCTCGTCGACGATTCCGAGATTGCAGCTCTCGCCCCAGAATTCAGTAAACCAGCGACCGACGATGGCCTTGTTGTCGTCTTGTCTCGACATGTTCCTCTCCTCTATTGGATCGGACCTCTCCAGGGATGGAGCGATCGACGCGCGGGAATGTGGGGCGTTGGACGACCGCCGGCCACCCGATTTCCGGATCGCGTCAATGGCCGCTGTTGTTCTTGATGGGATTTTGATTTTGGCTCACGGCGATGTCTCCTTTGGAAGACAGAGATAAACGAACTCCTCCAGCCCGTGGGGCGGGCTAGCGAAAGCGTAACCCGCCATCACGAGGGCGTAGCCCGCATGAGCGCCAGCGATATGCGGGACCGGAAGGAAACCCCGGATGTCGCTGCGCTCATCCGAGCTACGCTGCTGCTGTCATCGAGGGACAAGATTAAATCCATTCCACCGGTGCGCCGCAAACCCCCCGCTCCAGCGAAGCGCAGCGGTAACAAAATGCGTTGTTGTTGCGAACCAACGGGGAATGGCCGTCAAGCGGCGCGAACCGAAGGGAGAAGCAACATGTTGCTGAAATGGCTGATCGGCGTGGCCGTAGCGCTGGCATTGTCGACAACGGCAAGCGCGCAAGGCAAAGCGAGAGCGGTGACGCTGAGCTCGCGTGACCGTGTCTCGATATCCGCGCTCGCTTGGGAGGCCGCGCAGGCGAAGGCAGTCATCCTGCTGTTTCACCAGGCCGGCTC
>Ga0307474_10001018_pt1 | contig 20352 bp, 25 predicted proteins | sample atmos_gasesECM1C_2_FD_203312 | JGI IMG/M metagenome (GOLD analysis project Ga0307474, IMG submission 203312) | Hardwood forest soil microbial communities from Morgan-Monroe State Forest, Indiana, United States - atmos_gasesECM1C_05 | ecosystem: Environmental > Terrestrial > Soil > Temperate... | reverse complement strand
GTCGATTCCATGGTTTAGTCTCCCCGCAATTCGACGTTCTCTTAAGGCGTTGGCGCGCACTCAACCATGGACTTCATCGGCAAACCATGTGTGTACTTTAGGTGCTAGCGGAGATGAGACGTGAACGGAACAGCTCGGAGCATCCATGTCAGGCTACTAAGAGTAGCCGCTCGATTTCGCGTCGCAGGACTGCACGGCTATCTCGACGTTGGCGACGGCTTCGCCGCGAGGTCGGATTCGAGTTCTGGCGTTGCTGACGGAACTCCCTTTGTGCCGAGTATAACGATGTCTACCCTGCGGTTTTGAGCTCGTCCCTGGGCGGTCAGATTGCTGGCGACGGGATGAAACTCCGCGTAGCCTGCGGCGGAAAGCCTTTCCGGTGCGAAGCGATAATCCAGCAGGAGCATACGAACGAGCTCAGTGGCCCGGGCCGTTGAAAGCTCCCAATTCGAGGCCATCTGGGCCGTGTGAATGGGAATATTGTCGGTATGCCCTTCGATTCGCAGCTTATAGGTTCGAATGGCCAGAATGGAGGCGATGCGATGGAGCGCCGACACTGATTCCGGCTTGATGGCCTCCGAACCGCTGTCAAAGAATCCGAATTCGCGCAAACTGATCACCAATCCATTTGCCTCGCGGTGCATCGCTACTTCGTGTAACGCAATTTCTGTGCGGAGCGCGTCCCGCAGTTGGGTTTGCAAGTTGGCCAGATCGATATCCTCGGAAACAGTAGATAAGGCATCGTCCGGATGGGAAGAGATCCGTCCTAGTTCGCCATTGCTCTTCACATTTTGAATGGCTTGCGCCGTGGCGAACGGCATGGGGTCACTCAAATCCAACGGAACATTCGTATTAGAGGCTGGGAAAACGCCCAACTCTTGAAATGCAACCTGGATGGCCAAAGAGAGCTTGCCGACTTTCCTCTGATCTACCTGCGACGACGCGTAGCCAATCTGCACCCCGAGAATCTGGCCGGCCATCTGCGCCGCCTCCATGAGAAAGTTCGCCGCCAGCCCCAGCACCAGTCCGATAAGGGTTTCGCTCAGCGCGACCTGCGCCCACTGCCACGAAGCCAACGCGAGCCCAACGGGGCCGTGCAGCGGATGCAGAAGAATGGTCAGAAGCAGAGCTAACGCAGCTTTCACTGGCGCGGGTATCGCGTCGCTTCCAAGGAATGGACAAAACACCATGAGTCCCGAGACACGCGCGCCCGTGAACACCGCCCCTGCCAGCAGTTGCTCGAGATGTAACTCGCCAGTCATTTTTCGAAACTCAAAAACTAGAAACTCGAAACCGGAAAATCGGAAGGCAAACTTGAAACCGGAGGCCAGAAACAGAGGGCTGCCTAACGCACAAACGGATGTAAGTCGGAAAAGAGTTCTACCGTGAACGTCGCGATCCTTCGTACCATCCAGGGCATCAGGAACAGGACCGCCGCCGCCACCGCCGCCAGCCGCGGCACGGTGGAGACCGTCATATCCTGCAAAGACGTCAGTACCTGCACCACGTTGATCACCAGGCCCACCACCACGGCCGCAATCAGGAGCGGTGCGCCTACCCAGAGAGCCGTCTCTATGGTGTGCCGCAGCAAGGCGACGATCTGGTCAGATCCCATTTGCGAGCTCCTCAGCCGAAACTGTTCGCCCAAAGCTTCTCGTCCCAAACTTGTTATCCAAAACTCTTCATCAACGACCCAACCAGCAGATTCCAGCCGTCCACCATGACGAACAGCAGGATCTTCAGCGGAGTCGAGATGATGACCGGCGGCAGCTGCATCATGCCGATCGAAGTGGTGACCGCCGCCACCACCAAATCGATAACCAGAAAAGGAAGAAACAGAGCTACCCCGATCTGAAAGCCGGTCTTCATCTCCGACACAATGTAGGCGGGTACGACGATGCGCATGGGAACGTCCTCGGCCCGCGTCGGCCGCGGCGCCTGCGCCAGTTCGAGAAACAGCGCCAGATCCTTTTCCCGGGCATACTTCAGCATGAACTGGCGCAGCGGCGGTGCGCCGTGTTCGAGGGCTTCGAGCGCATCCAGTTGACCCCGTTGAAAAGGCACAACTGCGGCCTGATAAATGGCGCTGCCGACCGGTTGCATCAGAAAGTAAGTCAGCACCAGCGACAGCCCGATCAGCGTCTGATTGCTGGGCGCGGTTTGCGTGCCGAGGGCCTGCCGCAGAAAATGAAACACCAGCAGAAGGCGCGTGAACGGGGTGACCGCCACCAACAGCGCGGGCAGCAAGGTCAGCAGGGTTAGCACAACCACGATATTCCAGGGCACCGACCCGCTAGCTCCTGTCGGAGCGCTCCAGTGCAAACCAGATACGTGGCGCGGCCGCAGCACCCACACCGCCGCCGTGCTTGCCAAACGCGGGACGACGAGAGCGGCGTGCCCCAGCGCGCCTGGCATTGCGAATCCCCTCAGCATGTTTCATCCCGCTGCTTATTTGGGTTCGTCCCCGGCCAGTCCGGCTCAGGGGGGATTGGCTCGCTCGGGGTTGACTCGCTCGGATCGGAGAGCCGCGATAGCAGCACCAGCGATGACGAAGTTCCACCTACCAAAAAGCGGGTTGCGTCGAACTCCACGACGGCCACGAAGCGGTGTTCGCCAAGCGGCAGGCTTTCACACAACCGCAGGCGTTTCGCGGGGCGTCGGCTGATTCGCAGCACACGCAGCCACCATTCGATTGCCAGCTCGCGAATGGGGCTGGACGAAGCGCGCAGATTTTCAGTAATCATGAAATTATTCCGCTCAGCAAAGTCTGTTTGCCGCTTCAAACCAGTTCCGTCAGACGCACCGCCAGATTCTTCTCCACTACCTCGAACTCGCTCCAGCCGATCAGCAAGCCGTTCAACCGCAGGGGCACGTCGCGCCCCACGTGCCAGCCGGCATCAATCACCGACCCGATGCGCAGTTTCAAGAGGTCGGCAATCTTGAATGCGGGCACGGGCAAGTCCGCGACCAGCGTGCAGGGCAACTCCATCACGGGCTTCCACTGTGCATCCTCTTCTGCGTCGCTCGGCACGCTAACGCTCGGTAGCGTTCCCGTTTCGGCCGCCACGCCGGTGGCTCCAGCCATGGACTACTCCCTCGGTCTTTATTCTTTACCCCTGCCTTAGCGCTGAATCAGAAACTCCGTAAAGTAAACTTCCTCCACGCCCAGTCCGGGCAGACGTTCCTGCAATGCGCTCAACACGCTCTGTTTCAAACTCGCTTTACCTTTTGTGGTCAGCAGCTCTTCGACGCTGGCTTGCGCCAGCACGCTCAGGATGACGTCGCGCGCCGGCGCAACCGCGGGTGCCTGTTCCCCTCTGCCGATTTCGTGGTTCAATCCCAAATCAATCCCCACGCGCAGATAAGACCTCTGTTGGAGATCCGCCAAATTGATCACGAAGGTCTCAAGGTGCAACGTGCTCTTGGCTTGCCCGGCCGGAGCTGGCGAACTGGGCGGAGTGCTCCTTTGTGTGATCCAAAGCACTCCGCCTCCGGCAACAACAATGATCGCAAGTATCCAGAAGACGCCCCCTAAACGCTTGCTTGGGATAGCAGGTCGCGCGGTTTGAACCGACGGGGACATTCGCAGAAGAAAAAAGCAATTCAGAGTCCGTTAGGAGAGCACGAAAGGTGGGGATCGCGGGAAGTCAGCTTTTCTCCGCAAACTGTCAGTAGATCAACAGATAGGCAAGTCGTTCCGACAAAGTCGCCCTGTCGCGGAAAAGCCTCAAATGGAAAACGCCGCGCCACATGAGAGGGCGCTCATGACAATCTTCTGAAGTCCGATCCCTTTACCGGCGGCTCAGCCCCTTAGGTCAGTACGGATTGTCTGATATGCCAGAAATCCTGTAGAATAAATTCGGTCAGCGTCTGAAAGGATCCCTAGCAGTCATGTCTCAACAATGTGATATCTGCGGCAAAAAGCCGCAATCCGGCAACCGCATCAGCCACGCGCACAACGTCACCAAACGACGGTGGAACGTAAATCTGCGTCCGGTACACGCCCGCGTGGGCGCAACCACAAAGCGCATGCGCGTATGCACTTCATGCATTCGCAGCGGCAAAGTCACCAAAGCCTAAGAGCTAGTTCACAGCCGAGCGGTCATTTTCAAGATTATCTTTTGGTTCACTGCTCTTCGGCGGCCTCAGCGCGCTCGACGGTAGGGCATCCTACTGCACCCCTAGCAACTGGATATCGAAGATCAGGTTCGCATTGGGCGGGATCGGACCGCCTGGAGTGCCTTCTGCACCGTAGCCCAGTGCAGGCGGAATTCGTAATTGCCGCTTGCCGCCTATTCTCATTCCGGTGACTCCTTCCTCCCATCCTTTGATCACTTCCCCGTTGCCGATCCGGAAATCGAAAGGCGTGCCCGCATCGACCGAACTGTCGAATTTCTTACCGTTGGTCAGCCACCCGGTGTAGTGGACGCGCACTCGGCTGCCCTCTTTGGCAACATCGCCAGCGCCCACGCGAATATCCCAATAGACCAGCCCGGAGGGCGTCCTAACCCCGTCGCCCGTGACTTTCGTCGGAGTGTTCGTGTTGGCAGTTGTGGTCTTTTTGGATGCGCTCTGAGCCAGGACAAACATCGCCGCCAGCGCGAGAATCACGGCCGTCGCCGCAAGATACCTCATCATGCTAGCCCCCAACATGAATATGTTAGTCACAAGAAGCGCCGGAGATGCGCCCAATGTTTCCTCTGTGTTCCCCAGCGTCCTCTGTGCTTAAGGTTTTGGTTCTCACTTACTCCAACGCAATGGTGTCGATTTCAACCAGCACATCCTTGGGAAGGCGCGCCACTTCGACCGTAGAGCGAGCCGGCGGGGCGGAACTGAAATGCCTCCCGTACACCTGATTCATGGCGGCAAAATCGTTCATGTCTTTGAGGAACACGGTCGTGCGCACAACCTTCTCCAGGCCACTGCCCGCTGCTTTGAGAATCTCCGCCACGTTGCGTAGGACCTGTTCAGTCTGGGCTGCCACGTCACCTGCTACGACTTGCTGGGTCGAGGGATCAATCGCAATCTGGCCGGAAGTAAAAATAAGTCCATTGGCTTTGATCGCCTGCGAGTAGGGCCCGATAGCCTGAGGAGCGTTTTTGGTAGAGATGATTTCGCGCATAAGAGTGTCCAGTGATCAGCGGCTAGAGGTCAGTGAACCCACCTGACTCAGCAATTAACTCAGATTGCGAGACGAAGGTCAATTTCGAACCCGGGCGCGCTTCTACTGATCACTGGCCCCTGACCCCTGATTCAAATCTTCTGCAGCCTCTGCACCTCATGCACGCCGGGAATCTTCCGCAGCCCCGCCATAATCGATTCCAGATGCTTCAAATCCGAAATGTCCAATACTATCTCGACGCTGGCCTGGCTGTTCTCGGTGCGGGCCCCAATGTTGCGGATATTGCTCTGCGCGTCGCCGATCACACTGGTTATATTTTTCAGCATTCCGAAACGATCGTCGCAATAAACTGTGAGCTTAACCGGGTATGCCGTGGGAGTGCTCTCGTCGCGGGCCCACTCGACCTCAATCCGGCGCTCCGGTTCATACATCAGATTGGTCACGTTAGGACAATTCACCGCGTGTACCGCCACGCCCTTTCCGCGCGTGATGTAACCCACAATGCTCTCGCCCCGGATCGGATTGCAACAGCGAGCGCGGTAGACCAGCATATCGCCCTGGCCTTTGACCATGATCGCGTTGTGATCGCCAAAGACGCGGCGCACCACGCTCGCAATCGCTCCCGGCTTGTTCGAAAGTCCCTCGGCTTCAATATCGCCGACCATCGAGGGCGTAGCCCCCGCCGGCAACAGCCGCGCCAGCACCTGCCGCGCGGAATATTTTCCATACCCAATGCCGGACATCAGGTCGTCCACCTTGCCCAGCCCGTAACCTCCGGCAACCTTCAGCAATTCTTCGTCTTTTATTTCCTTCAGCGCGATGCGGTATTTCCGCGCTTCTTTCTCAATCACCTTGCGGCCAACTTCGATCGAGCGCTCGCGCTGGTGCACGTTCAGCCAGTGCTTGATCTTGTTGCGCGAGCGAGAAGACTTAACCAGCCCCAGCCAGTCACGGCTGGGCTTGTGTCCGGCCTGGGTGATGATCTCGACAATGTCGCCGGAGTGGAGCTTGTGCCGCAGCGGCACCATGCGCCCATTCACTTTCGCGCCCACGCACGTATGTCCAACTTCGGTGTGAATCGTGTAGGCAAAGTCGATCGGCGTCGCGTCGCGCGGGAGCACAACGACTTTGCCTTTCGGCGTGAAGGTATAAACCTCTTCGGGATAAAGATCGACCTTCAGCGCCGACAAGAATTCATTCGGATCGCTGACATCGCGCTGCCACTCCACCACCTGCCGCAACCACGCCAGCCGCTGCTCATCCTGCGCGGAAACGGGACCATCTTTATATTTCCAGTGCGCCGCGATTCCTTCCTCGGCCATCTTGTGCATCTCTTCGGTGCGAATCTGGATTTCGAACGGCGTGCCATCTTCCGTAATCACCGAAGTGTGCAGCGACTGGTAAAAGTTCGGCCGCGGCATGGCGATGAAATCCTTGATGCGCCCCGGCACCGGCCGCCAGATGTTGTGGATGATTCCCAGCACTGCGTAACAATCCTGCAGCGAACGCGTAATCACGCGCATGGCAAACAAGTCATAGACCTGGTCAACAGAAATGTGCTGCCGCTGCAGTTTCTTGTGGATACTGAAAAGCCGCTTGATACGGCTCTCGACCTTCGCCTGGATGCCCGCCTCTTTCAGCTTGTCGTTGATAATCGACTGCATCTTCGCGAGAAAAGCTTCGCCCTGCTTCCGCCGTGCGTTGACGGCTGTCTCCACCTGCTCGTAGCCGGCGGGGTCGAGGAAGAGAAATCCAAGGTCTTCCAGCTCCCCGCGAATCTTTCCCATGCCCAGCCTGTGTGCGATGGGCGCGTAAATCTCCAGAGTCTCTTCGGCAATTTTGCGCTGCCGGTCCGGCTGCAGGTGTTCGAGCGTGCGCATGTTATGCAGCCGGTCGGCAAGTTTAATGAGCACCACGCGAATGTCATCGACCATCGCGAGCATCATCTTGCGCAGGTTTTCGGCTTGCGCTTCTTCGCGCGTGGCAAAGTCAATTTTGCTGATCTTGGTGACGCCCTCGACGATGTGCGCGACCTGCTCGCCAAATTCTTTGCGGATGTCGACAATGGTGACCGACGTATCTTCCACCGAATCGTGCAGCAGCCCGGCAGCAATGGCTACCGGGTCCATCTTCATTTCGGCCAGCACTAAAGCCACTTCCAGCGGATGCACTAAATAGGGCTCGCCTGAAGCGCGGCTTTGCCCTTCATGGTGTTTCAGGGAGTAGTCGTAGGCTTTCTTGACAATGGACAGATCGTCCTGCGGACGGTTTTCCTGAATCCGCTTCATCAGCTCGCGGAATTTGGTGAGGGTTAAAGCGGTCGTCGCGATCTGTTGGCGCAAGCTCGCCATGTAGGATTATAGCCCGATGGGGGATGCAACTTCGGGCAGAGTTCAACGCTGGGTGCCCCCATTTCTCGTATTCTTTGCGAGAAGTGGGGATTTCGACGGTGTCTTCACATATTTCACGCGCTTCAAAGCTTTCGAATCCGTCCGGAATTTGTTGGCTCGCTCTGCCAACTGGTACAGTGACAATCTGTACTCATGAATTCCAAAGTCCTCGTCAGCGGAGCTTCCGGGCTAATTGGCAGTGCTCTTCTCACCTCTCTCCGCGCGAGTGGGTGGACCGTCGTGCGGCTGGTGCGCGGTCAGGCTGCCGCAAAATCCGCCGCAAAAGCCAGCGAGAACGGCCAGATCTCATGGAACCCCGAGGCTGAGCTTCCGCCGGAGACCGTCTCCGGTTTCGACGCTGTGATTCATTTGGCGGGCGAGAGCATCTTCGGGCGCTGGACCGACGCCAAGAAGGCGAAGATCATCAAGAGCCGCGTTGCGGGCACGTTAAATCTGGCGAAATCGCTCGCGCAGGCGGAAGAGAAGCCGAAGGTTTTCATCTGCAGCTCGGCGATCGGTTACTACGGCAATCGCGGCGATGAGCTGCTCCGCGAGGAAAGCGCGCCGGGCGCGGGATTTCTGGCGCAGGTCTGCCAGGAGTGGGAGGAAGCGACGACTCCCGCAGTGCAGGCCGACATTCGCACCGTGCACATCCGTACGGGAGTGGTACTCAGCACCAGGGGCGGGGCGCTCGGTGCCATGCTAACCCCATTCAAGCTGGGCGTGGGTGGACGCATTGCCGACGGACGGCAATGGATGAGCTGGATCGACTTGCAGGATATGGTGGGCGCAATTTACCACATTCTGAAGAACGACCTGCTGCAGGGTCCGGTGAACATGGTTGCGCCAAAACCTGTGACTAACACCGAATTCACCAAAACGCTCGCCAGCGTGCTGTCGCGGCCCGCAATCCTGCCGATGCCCGCACTCGTCGTAAAGGCGGTGTTCGGCGAGATGGGCGAGGAGCTGCTTTTGGCCAGCCAGAAAGTAGAACCCGGCAAACTCATCTCCAGCGGATATCCATTCCGCTTTCGCGATTTGAAGGCTTCGCTGCAGGCGATTCTAGACCGCTGATTTCAGTCGGAAGTCGGGGCAAGTTCCCGAGCGGTAGCCTGTTAAATGCATTCGTAATTGCCAACGTCGCGGCGAATTGAAAAGCGTTATGGCACTGCATGAATACAACTACTGGCTGACGACGGCTAAGTTACCGATCGTCCAGGATCGCGCATTGCCTGAGCATACGGATGTTGCCGTGATTGGCGCTGGTTTCACAGGACTTTCGGCGGCACGTGCATTGGCCAAACGCGGTGCGAGAGTCGCCGTTCTGGAAAGCGAAACCGTCGGTTGGGGTGCCAGCTCTCGGAATGGCGGCATGGTGCTCACCGGCATGAAGCTTGGCGTGAACCAACTGATCGCCAAATATGGACGCGAGCTGACGCAGCGGATGTATGCCGCGTCCCTTGCAACCGTCGATTGCGTTGAGCAAATTATCCGTGACGAGGGCATTGAGTGCGACTTCGCGCGGTGCGGCCACCTGGAAGTAGCTTGCAAGCAGAAGCACTTCGACGACAACTCGCACCAGGCGGAAGCGATTGCAAAGCAATTCAACCACAAATTACGAGTCGTCCAGAAACAAGAATTGAGCTCCGAGATTGGTTCGTCGATTTATTACGGCGGCATGGTGGATGAAAACAGCGCGGGACTGAATCCCGCGCGCTATGTCGCCGGACTCGGCTGTGCGGCAATGAAGGCTGGGGCGGAAATCTTCGAGCACACACGCGTCGAAGGCCTGCGCCGGCAGTCCGCACAGGGAGAATCGGGCTGGAGGATTACAACATCACGCGGCACGCTGACGGCGCGCGAGGTCTTTGTCGGAACCAGCGGCTACACCAGCAAAGCAACTCCCGCACTGCACAAGAAACTCATTCCGATTGGCTCGTTCATTATCGCGACAGAAATCCTGCCGGAGGCGCTGGCTCATGAGCTTAGCCCGCGCAATCGCATGATCTACGATTCGAAAAATTATCTCTACTATTACCGGCTCACACCCGACCGCCGCATGCTGTTCGGAGGCCGCGCCGCCTTCTTCCCGGAGAACGATCGGACGATTCGCAGCAGCGCCGAAATTCTACGCCGTGGATTGATCGATGTTTACCCGCAACTGCGCGACGCCAAAGTGGAATATGTGTGGGGAGGCACCCTCGACTTCGCCTTTGACATCATGCCGCACGCGGGGCAAATCGACGGCATGTACTTTGCGGTTGGCTACGCCGGGCACGGAGTCGCGATGGCGACCTACCAGGGCCAGATGATGGCGGAATTGATTGCCGGCGGCAGGGTGGAAAATCCGTTCATGGGCATTCCATTTCCAAGTGCGCCATTCGGAATGTACAACGGAAGGCCGTGGTTCTTGCCTCTTGCCGGACTTTGGTACAAGGTTCTCGATTGGGTGAGCTAATCAAACGCTGAAGCGCAAGCTTCGAAGCTACTCCGCCACTTCCATCGGCTCGACCATCACGAACTTGCCCATCGATCCCTTGTTCAGGAACTTGATGCGTCCGGTGATCTTGGCGAATAAAGTATCGTCTTTACCGCGACCGACGTTGAGCCCCGGTTTTACGCGCGTTCCGCGCTGCCGCACGATGATCGTGCCACCGGGCACGATCTGTCCGCCAAATGCCTTGAAGCCAAGCCTCTGCGCGTTTGAGTCGCGGCCGTTTCGTGATGTTCCCTGCCCTTTTTTATGTGCCATGAATCAGCTCTCAATTCTGAATTTTTTGCTTACTTCTTCTTTTTTGTCGAAGATTTCTTGGCGGCCTTCTTGGGTGCAGTTTTCTTTTCTGCGCCTGACTTCTTCGCATGACCTGAAGCGGCCTGAGCATGCGCCTCGTGCTCGGATTCGCCGGCCGCCGCAACCTTTTTCGGCTTGGGCTGTTTTTTAGCCAGCGCGGGAGCCTTGAAGCTCTGACCATCGAAAGCGATCTCAGTGATCCGCACCGCAGTAAACGATTGACGATGCCCACGAAGCTTCTTGTATTGCTTCTTGCGCTTGTAATGGAAGACCAGAATTTTCGGACCGCGGCCCTCTTCGACGACTTCGCCGCTCACGCGCGCTGCCGCCTGCGGCTTGCCGATCTGTCCCTCACCGGCGGATACCGCCAACACTTCCGGAAACTCCACCTGGCCATCGGTACCTGTGGCAAATTTTTCCACTCGAATCACATCGCCGGGCGCCACCCGGTACTGCTTTCCACCGGCGCGGATAACCGCGTACATACGTCTGCCTCCGTAAATGTCTTGAAAATCAGCAACTCAAGCTTACAAGCGCACACGGGCGCATCTTGATCGCTGAACTTCTTCCTCTGCTTGCTGTGTTTTCCGCCACGGCGCTTTGGCAGCCAGGGCAGGCGTCCCCAGAACGGGTCGGCCAGTACAGGCAAACTCAACTATTCTAGCGTGCGTTGAGGAAATCGGTCAATGCGCTACATTGAAATCTCGAGACGAGATAGGCGAAAAGGAAACCGCCGCCTCGGGCTTCCCCAAGACGGCGGCAAAGACGGCCTCACCTTTTTCTGCTGGTTACTGACCCATCGAACCGCTCTCGCTCTTAGAGGTGACATCCTTCGAGTTCATGTCAAAGGTCAGCATGAACCCGTTGGTGCCCTTGAACTCAAACGCCTTGTCGCCTTCCCTGTAGGTCTCAATTTCGTTGGGCATCATGACGAAGCCGTCGTTGCGTGGCGTTCCCCAGTAGCGAACATTCTTCAGCACTGCGGGCTCGTCGGTCATGCCCTGGAAACGTTTCAGTTTGACTTCAGCCGTCTTGCCCCCATTCAGAGTGGCATGAGCTGTGTTTTTGTCGAAAGTCCAGGTATCGATGTTGCCTTCCGCGGTCTGAAACGACTTCCACTTCACCGGGAAAACATGGCCCAGAATTTCCCCAAGCGCCTTGCGCTGATCGGGACTCGTAGCCTTATCAAACGTGACTAGAGCCGAGTCCATCTGGCCTTGCGAGAAGTCGCCGCCAAGGTCGCCCGAGATCCAAACTTTTGCGCCATCCAGATTGGTGTCGCCGTAATGGCCGTGGTTAACCTTATACGCGTTATTGAACTTGCAGTAATGCTCCGCTTGTCCGTGATCGTGGTGTGCCGCCGGATGACTGTTGAAGTAGCAAATGCAAAAGTGGGGGCAGCTGCAAGCCTCGATGACCGTCGCGTTAATCGCCCACTCGCTACCAGGTGTGGATGAGTGCCCGGTGATGATTCCCGCCAGGGCAAGCATCGTGACGAATGCCAGTCGATGCATAGGGGTGTCTCCTTCGGCCAGGAATTATACGCCGATTCCTCCTGCTTGCAACCAAGCACTCCCCGATTGGCAGGGGAACGGTTCGTGTGCGAGAATTCCGCCGAACCATTCGCTAACCAGGAAGGAATTCAACAATGAAACAACTCGCCGCTGTCGTGCTGTCATTGTTCGTATGCTTGTCGCTTGGTTTTGCAAAATCCACTCCCAACAGATCGACCACGCCGGCTCCCGACAAAGCCTATCTCCAGAAAATCTGGGATGGCTGGTCTACCCTCGATCCCGCCAATGTGGCGAAGTTCTACGCCACGGGGCCTCACGCCTTCTTCGACATCGCTCCCTTGAAATATGCCAGCTGGGACGAATATGCAACGGGAGCGAAGGGCGTGCTTTCCAGCTTCAAGAGCGCCAAGTTCGAGGTTAACGACGACGACGCCATCCACCCCCACGGAGATTTGGTTTGGGCCACCGCGACGATAAAGGAAGAGATGACCACAAAAGCCGGCAAGGTTGAGATGGGCAACTTCCGCTGGACCGTGGTTTTCGAAAATCAGGAAGGCAAGTGGATGATTGTCCACGAGCACGTCTCTCAACCTTTGCAGTAGGAGGGGCTTATCCCTGCCGAAACCGGATTGTCGCTCCCGATGCGCAGTTACCTCTGTAATCGGGTAACCTCAGTTCTTTTTCTAGAAACAACTCTGCCGCGAGAGGGTTAGCACAATTGAACGCGGGAGATCATCATGCTTAACCGAATCGTCGCCCTAATTTCGCTTTTTCTATTCGCCAGCGTGGCATGGGGCCAGCAGCAACCGTCGCAGAGCATGCCCGGAATGGATGTGTCGAACCACGGCACTTCCAGCATGAAAGACATGCCGATGGATAGCGAAAAAGAGGGCGAGGCCAGTGCTCACGTTATGCACTCAATGGAAGGGCACATGGATATGGGCCCGCACATGAAGATGACGGCCCTGCGGACCGCAAAACCTGGCGACGCCGCGCGCGCGCAAGAAGTGGCCGATGCCGCGCGCAAGGCTTCCGCAAAATACGTCGATTATCACGCTGCCCTGGCCGACGGCTACAAAATTTTCCATCCGGAACTTCCGCAGAAGATGTATCACTTCACCAACTACGGATACGGAATGGAAGCAGCTTTCCGTTTCGATCCCGAGCATCCAACTTCTCTGCTCTACGAAAAGCATGGCGATGATTACAAACTAATTGGAGCAATGTACACCGCGCCCAAGCGCTTCGGCGAAGAGGAACTCAACGAACGCATTCCACTCAGCATCGCTCAGTGGCACGAGCATGTGAATTTCTGCGCTGCGCCCGCCGGCCGAAAGAGCGAATACCTGATTCCGCACCCGCAGTTTGGTTTAAGAGGATCGATCACGACCCAGGAAGCGTGCGATGCGGCAGGTGGAATCTTTCATCCGGTGATCTTCAACTGGATGGTACATGTGTACCCGTTCGAAAAAGATCAGGCGAGCATGTGGTCGGTCGACCGGCAACATGGTGGTGACGGGGATTAATCACGAGCGTTTTTCCGCATGCCAAAACCGACCGTTCCACGATTCACCTTGTATATACCAGGGCTGATAGTGGTCGAGTGCGCTCTTCGCCTAACAATACACACCCACCCTGTACCGAGGGTTCGTAAGCGATTTACCTGCTAACCACGCGAGTCGCGGTTCGTCAAAAACACATCCAATGAAGTCGGGGCGTTGGAACTTTTCCCGATCGTTGCACGTAATGTATTGAGAAGCGGCTCGCGGAATACTTGAAAGGCCGCGTAACAGGGACGTTACCAAAATTTAACGGGGTCAGGGATTCTCTCACTTTCGGTTTGGCGGCCCAGGTGAGAAAACCCCTCGAGCAGCGCGGCAGGCCTTGCGGTTTGCCGGCCGAACCCCGACGGCTGCATTGTATGCGATTCGCGGCAAAACAGAAAGGTTTTCTCGCGTCAGTCGTGAACCGGGCCGCCCCAGCCGCTCCCCGACGAAATTCGGGGAAGAAATAAGGAGCAACCATGAAGTTCGCGACAGTTTCGAAGAGTCTGGTACTGGGGTTGGCAGTATTGTTGGGGTCCAGCGCTTTCGCGGGAACTGCAAGCAAAGGCAGCTTGCAGCTCAGCAATCCCGTGACGCTGAATGGAACGACGCTGAAGCCTGGGGACTACAAAGTGCAATGGGAGGGCAGCGGGCCAGACGTGCAGGTGAGCATCATCCAAGGCAAGAACGTAGTGGCGAAAGCGCAAGCCCACGTAGTTGACCTGCCGGCGCCCTCCGCCAACGATGCGGCGGTGACAACCAAGAGCGACAGCGGACCGAATACGTTGGCGGGACTACGTTTCCAGGGAAAGAAAATTTCACTGGAGCTGGGTCAGGCGAGCGATGGAATGCAGGGCGGTTCGAGCAAGTAACTACCTAACTCGAGCACAAAATAGAGGGGGAGCGAGTCGCTCCCCTTTTTTCCATTCTTAGGATGTCTTCTTAATACTTCGGCATCTTCGGATCCACTCTCTCCGACCACGCGTTAATCCCGCCTGCGAGATTGTGAACCTTGGCGAATCCGGCCTGCCGCAGGAATTCGACCGCCTTCGCGCTACGTCCGCCCATTTTGCAATGGACGATGATTTCGCGGCCGGAATCCAATTCGTTCACGCGCTTCGGAAGATCGTTCAGCGGGATCAGATAGCCGCCAATGTTGCAAATTTGATATTCATGCGGCTCGCGCACATCGAGGACGAAAAGATCGTCTTTCGCATCCAGCCGTCGCTTCAACTCTTCTACTTGAACTTCCGGAACTCCAGCACCCACCGTTTTTTCCTCCCCGCGAATTCCGCAAAATTGGTTGTAGTCTATCAGCTTCGTCACCGTGGGATGAGTTCCGCACACTGGGCACTCGGGATTCTTGCGCAGCTTGAGTTCGCGAAACTTCATGCCGAGGGCGTCGATCAGCAACAACCGTCCTATCAGCGGCTCACCGACGCCGAGAATCAGCTTGATCACTTCGGTCGCCTGCATCACGCCGACCAGTCCGGGCAAAATGCCGAGCACGCCGCCCTCGGCGCACGAAGGTACGAGCCCCGGCGGTGGGGGTTCAGGATACAGGCAGCGGTAGCAGGGCCCATCCTCCGTTGCGAAAACGCTGGCCTGCCCCTCGAAGCGAAAAATCGATCCGTAGACGTTCGGCTTGCCGGTGAGCACACATGCGTCATTTACAAGGTATCGCGTGGGAAAGTTGTCGGTACCGTCGGCAATAATGTCGAAGCCGCGAAAAATTTCCAGCGCGTTCTCGCTGCTCAGGCGGGTATCGAACTTGCGTATTTTCACGAACGGATTAATCGCCGTCAGCTTTTCCGCCGCAGAGTCCAGCTTCTTGCGTCCCACATCCGAGGTCGAGTGGATGATCTGCCGCTGCAGGTTGGTGAAGTCCACAACATCAAAATCCACCAGTCCGAGCGTGCCCACCCCGGCCGCAGCCAAATACAGAGCCAGTGGCGACCCTAGCCCTCCCGTGCCAATGCACAGCACCTGCGCCGCCTTCAGCTTCTGCTGCCCTTCCATGCCGACCTCAGGCATGATCAGATGGCGCGAGTAGCGCAGGATCTCATCCTTGTCTAGGGTGACTGGAATCTCCGTGATAGTTGTCGCCATAAGGTCCTCAATTGAATTTGATCAACGGCTGGGGCTGGAAGAATCTAGCTGTAGAAGGGACAACAACTGCGGATTGTGGTGGAAGTCTGCAACTCAATAATTCCTGTCATGCTCCACGCATTGCGCCGGCAGGAGGCCCGCGCCACAAAACTCTAACAACCTCCTCCGGCGATGGAAGGCACAATCGAAATGTTATCACCTTCCTTCACCGCCGTCTGTTCTTTCTGCAGGTAACGAATATCCTCATCGTTGAGATACAGGTTGACGAACGCTCGCAACTTCCCGTCCTCGGTATAGAGGTGGCGACGCAACTCCGGATGCTGCGTCAACAGCGCGGACATAGCTTCCGCCACAGTCGCGCCATTTACATCTACGGTGGATTGCCTTCCGACATACTGCCGCAAAGGCGTAGGAATATGAATCTTGCTCATGGCTCTAAAATACAGATGCTTGAGCAGTGTGGGAAGATTCCGCCAAACGATGGTTCCAGATCATGGTCCCAGATCAGTCACTTACGCCAAGGCTCCCGCGGCAATAGAATTGTCGCGGAGAAACTACGATGACAATTTTGGACCCGGCTCGGGGAAGAATCATGGATGGTGGTGGGGGCGGCGGATTGCTGCGGCTGATCGGACTGGGTATTGCAGGGTTCGTGATCGTATTGTTACTTTTCAGTTCGGTGACGCGAGTGGGTACAGGCCACGTCGGAGTGCTTACCCTGTTCGGAAAAGTAACGGGCGAGACCCTGGGCGAGGGCATGCACCTGATCAACCCGCTGAAGACGAACAATGAACTATCGATCCAGACACAGACCCTGAAAGAGTCCGCCAATGTGCCTTCCAGTGAAGGCCTCATGATGAGTTTGGACACTTCGCTCATCTATCACCTCAATCCCGAGCGGGCTTCCGAGGTTTTCCAGAAGATTGGCGCCGACTACGAAAACGTCGTGGTCGAACCCACGCTCCGCTCCGCCATCCGCGAAGCCACCGCCTCGCACACCGCGAATGCGCTCTATACCGGCGAGCGTGAAATGGTCGGTAAGCAAATTTACGATCAAGTGACCGCCCAATTGAACCAGCGCGGCCTGAGCGTGGAGAACGTTTTGCTCCGCGACATCCAACTCCCCGCTACCTTGAAAGCAGCCATCGAGGCCAAACAGCAAGCCGAGCAGGAATCGCTGGCCATGAACTTCCGCCTGCAGAAAGAAACGCAGGAGGCGCAACGGAAGCGCATCGAAGCGGCCGGCGTTCGCGACTTTCAGCAGATTGTGGCGCAAGGCATCACACCCTCACTTCTGGAATGGAAGGGCATCGAAGCCACCGAGAATCTAGCCAAGAGCGCGAACTCGAAGGTTGTCGTGATCGGGAACAGCAAGAATGGCTTGCCCCTGATTCTGGGGCAGTAGCTTCGGCCGCCTAACCGCTCTCATTGCGACGGTGTATCGGCATGGTTCAGCCTTGCCGCAAGATTTCGGTTCGATCATCGCCTTCAGGGCTCCTGCTACCATGGCATTGTGCCTTCGCTTCTTGAAGTCAACAGTCTGAATATCGACTTCCCTGCAGCGCCCCGCCCCGAGATAGCCGGAACGGCTGTCACAATGCGGGCGCTGCCAGCAGTGCGTGACCTCAGTTTCTCTATCGCTCCCGGAGAGGTTCTGGGCTTGGTCGGAGAATCTGGCTCCGGAAAGTCAATCACGTCCCTGGCGATCATGCGCCTGCTGCCGCCTCAGGCGAGGGTTTCAGGGGAGATTGTTTTCCGTGAGAACGGAACTGCCCGTGACCTCGCTGCATTGCCCGCTGACTCCATGCGCCAGTTGCGTGGCTCGCGCATTGCCATGATTTTTCAGGAGCCAATGACTGCGCTCAATCCCGTGATGCGCGTCGGCGACCAGATCGCCGAAGCTGTGCTTGCACACGACGCTCTCTCCAAAAAGGAGGCGGCGAACCTGGCAGTTCAAGCCCTGAGCGACGTTGCCATCCCTGAACCCGAGCTACGCGCCCGCGATTATCCTCATCAACTCTCTGGCGGCATGCGCCAGCGAGTCATGATTGCCATGGCCATCGTAAACCGTCCGCAACTACTGATCGCCGACGAACCTACCACGGCGCTCGACGTAACCATCCAGGCGCAGATTCTTGCGCTGCTGGCTCAACTGCGCGCAAAGTTTGGCCTGACCATGCTCTTCATCTCGCATGATCTCGCCGTTGTATCCCAGGTTGCTGACCGCGTAGCCGTAATGTACGCCGGGAATCTGGTTGAACTCGGCGCCAAGCATGAAATCTTTCATACCCCCGCCCATCCCTACACCAGAGGTCTTCTGCATGCGGTACCCGACCTTAAAACGAAACGCAACCAGCCACTTGAGACCATCGAAGGCACAGTCCCGCCGCTTCATGCCATGCCCCCCGGCTGCGCTTTCGAACCTCGCTGCGCATTCCGCATCCCCGAGTGCGCTCGTTCCCTTCCGCCCCTGATCGAGATAGCGCACGGCCATTGGGCACGCTGCCCGGTGCTCAACCATGGGTGACAAGATCTCTGTGATCCTCTGTGTCCTCTGTGTTAAAGATCTTGATCTGCAGTCGAAGGATTTGAGCTTGCTGCAAACCCAAAACCGCTTCACTGTTCTATAATCGCCATCCGTCTGGTGTTCATTGCGCATACTGCTGCTTAGCGACATTCACGCCAACCTCGAAGCGCTGGAAGCCACCCTGGCGGCCGCTCCCTCATTCGATTCCGTTGCCAACCTCGGCGACGTCGTGGGCTACGGCGCGTCTCCCAACGAAGTCATCGATCGATCTCGCAGTCTGGGCAAGACTTTCGTACGTGGCAATCACGACAAAGCCGCAACCGGTCTGCTCGAACTAGATGATTTCAACCCGCTTGCCGCTGCCGCCGCAATTTGGACGCGCGACCAACTCACCCCTGAGCATTACGAATGGCTTCACGCGTTGCCGCAAGGCCCGCTCACGCTGGAGGGTTTTCCTAAGGTGCAACTGGTTCACGGCTCACCGGGAGACGAAGACGCCTACATTGTTTCGATCGGCGACGCCCTGGTCCCGCTTCTTGCCCTCGAAACGCCGCTGACTTTTTTCGGCCACACCCATCTGCAGGGAGGATTTTTCGCCAACGGCGACAGCGCTGATGGCTTCCGTCCCGAATATCGCACGGTTGGACAAGCCGAGTCTGTCTCTTTCCATCTGAAGCCGCATTCGCGTTACATGATCAATCCCGGCTCAGTCGGCCAGCCCCGTGACGGCGATTGGCGCGCCGCCTTTGCACTCTTCGACACCGAGGCGCAGGTAGTACACTTCCACCGCGCCCCCTACAATCTAAAAGCGGCGCAAGACCGAATCTTCGCCGCCAATTTGCCTCCACGTCTGGCCACGCGCCTGGCGGCGGGACGCTGATCCAGCTTATTTCTGCGCCGTTGTAAACTCGAACTCATGCCCTACCCGAGCAAGGCCGGCTCCAGACCGCTGTTTTCCCATCGTGACGATTCTTCCCGTGAAAATCCTCCCGAGCACTACCTCGTCGCGCACAGCGACGGCGGTGCTCGCGGCAACCCCGGCCCTGCAGGATACGGCGTTGTCATTCAGGACGAGTCTGGGAAGAAAATCGTCCACCTCAGCGAATACCTGGGCCATCAAACAAACAATTTCGCCGAGTATCAGGGCCTGATTGCAGCCCTCGAATATACCCTGCAGCACGGACCGAAAGCGTTAAAGCTCATTAGCGATTCCGAATTGTTGGTCCGTCAAATCAAAGGCATCTACAAAGTGAAGAATGCCACGCTGCAAGATCTCCACGGCCGCGCCAAAGAATTAATCGCCCAACTGGAGTGGTTCGCGATCGGCCATGCATTGCGCGAACACAATCGTGAGGCCGATCGCCTCGCTAACGAAGCCATGGACAAAGGCATGGGGCGACGCGCCGCTGCTGCAGCCCCGGCAGTCATTCCGGCGGCGGATCCCGGCAAGGAACTGGAAGGCGTTATTCGCAATGGGGCTGTCGAACTAACAAACGGAAAACTTCCCGAAGGAACCCGAGTTCAGGTGCGTGCAAAAAGATGAGGCTGTCGCCAGAGCGCCCACTGAAGCATTCCTTCACTCCGCTGAAGTATGGTCGTGCACAATCTTCCATCCCTCAGGAAATTTGCGGAACACGAGCGTGAACAATCCGTGCGGAGTTTTGCCGCCCGACATGGTTAGCTTCCACTCGCCGCGCACAAATGCGCCCTGTTGACCAAGCACCTCGATCCGAAGGTTGGTGAAATCCAGCTTGCCCATTTCATGGCCAGGACTGGCGTAGGTATCGATATAGCGGTCAAGCGTGGCCTGCCATCCGTTATTCTCTTTCGCGCCGGAGAAAAAAGTCAGCTGTGAAGAATTCCAATAGCCCGCCATGAAGCCTTCGAGGTCGTGGCGATTCCAGGCCTCCTGCTGCTTGTGCAGCACGCGTTCGATGGCTTTGGATTCGTTACCGTAATCTTCCTCAGGAGGAGACTGCGCTTGGGCGCGATCATTCAGCGCGAACAGCACAACAGGAAATACACCAAAAGAGATGAATAGTAGAAGCTGGCGCATGCGGACCCCCGATGGGAATACGATCCGAAATAATCGAAGAGCGCACCAGTGTCGCACACCGAGGAGCGTAGAGCGGAAAATTAGTGGAATCATCAGAGGCTCTTGCGCCCACGTTCCAGCCCTAAGCGCGACCCTTCTTCGCCGCCACGGACTTTCCGGCAACTTCCCAGGGCCGCTTCGGGCGGTCAAGCGGAGCTTTATCACGATCTTTGATGCGATCGTAATGGTAAGACTCGCTCACGGTCCCGAGCGATTCGTTGTAAAGACTGGGCAACCCCAGTGCCTCTTTGAGTTCTTCG
>Ga0307474_10001017_pt1 | contig 20357 bp, 24 predicted proteins | sample atmos_gasesECM1C_2_FD_203312 | JGI IMG/M metagenome (GOLD analysis project Ga0307474, IMG submission 203312) | Hardwood forest soil microbial communities from Morgan-Monroe State Forest, Indiana, United States - atmos_gasesECM1C_05 | ecosystem: Environmental > Terrestrial > Soil > Temperate... | reverse complement strand
GGCATCAACACGTTCCTGATTTCAAACTCGGGAACCTTCTCGGGCATGGGATTCGCCATCCCCACGCAGATCGTGCGGCCGACGGTCGAAACCCTGATTCGCGACGGCAAAGTCAGCCACGGATACATGGGGCTGGGCATCACCGACGTGACGCCGGAAAACGCGAAGTTCTTCGACTCGAAGGACAATCGCGGCGCCATCGTCACGCAGGTGGAGAACGGCTCTCCTGCCGCGAAAGCGGGCATGAAAGTCGGCGACCTGATCACCTCGATTGACGGGCGTGAAATCTCGGACGCCAGCCAGTTGCAGGTAACGGTCGGCCAGACACGTCCCGGCACCACGATCAAGCTTGCGGTGATGCGCGATGGCAAGAACATGGAAGTGCCCATCACGCTCGAGAAGATGGGAGCGCGCGACAAGGGCGAAGACGAGTCGGCCAGCAACGGCGCCGGCAAGCCGCGCTGGGGCCTTGGCCTCGCCGACATGACCGCAGACGTGCGTCAGGAGTTGCAGGCGCCCGAAGATGTAAAAGGCGCGGTCGTGGAGCGCGTGCTTCCGGGAAGCCCGGCCGACAACGCCGGACTGCGTCCGGGAGACGTGATCCTCAGCGTCAATCGTCACCAGACGCCGACCGTGTCGGACGTGAAAAAAGCGCTGGGTGATGTCCCCAATGGACAGGATGCGCTTTTGCTTGTCCGGTCGAACGGCGGGAACACCTTTCGTGTGCTACATGCGGCAGAAGGCGCGACCAGCTAGTTGAACAGGGAAGACGAACAACGGGAGCCTCGAAAAGGGGCTCCCGTTTTTGTTGATGGACTGTCCCCGTGCCGAGTGAACGTTTCAGGCGTTCCTCCGGGACGCGCTCCGTCGGTCGGGCCGACCCGGCGTTGAAGCGCGGGGCTATTGTCAGCTGCCCCTCCGGGGCAATTCGTTCTCGGCGGACTCGACACGAAACATTCGAGCAGGCGGGTACGAAGCCAATCCCGGAGTCGCGGAGCGATGTCCGAAAATAGCCCGGCGCTTTAGCGCTGGGTCCGCCTGACCGAAAAGAGGCGTCCCGGAGGGACGACTGAAAGGTTCAGCACGAACCCGCGCTCAGTTCAACCGTCACAGAAAACGTGCGCCGACTTGGGTTTCACTTTGAGAGAAAAACTCGCTTACGAAACGAACCCATGTCACACACCTATGTCGTTCTCCTCGTGCACTGCGTCTTTTCGACGAAAAACCGCCGCCCACTTATTTCCGAAGATATGCAGCCCCGGCTCTGGTCTTTCATCGGTGGAATCGCTCGCAAGAATGGCTTCAAAGCCCTGGTCGTGGGCGGCGCTGCCGATCATCTTCATGTGCTTCTGTCGTTGCCTGCGACAGTGCCTTTAGCTAAGGCAGTTCAGACCGTCAAAGGAGCGTCCTCGCATTGGATGAACGATGCCCTGAAGAAAGGCTTCGCATGGCAGGAGGGATACGGCGCCTTTACGATTGGAATTTCACAGAAGTCGGGGACGGTGACGTATATCCAATCTCAAGCCGAACATCATCGCAAGCGGAATTTTCAAGAGGAATTCCTGGCCTTCCTGAGAAAGCACGACGTCGAATACGACCCGCACTATGTGTGGGGCTGAAGTGCGGGTGCAATTTCATGCGTCCCTACGGGACGCGTTCCGTCGGTCGGGCCGACCCGGCGCTGAAGCGCCGGGCTATTGTCAGGTGCCCCTCCGGGGCAATTCGGTCTCATGTCGGACTCGACAAACAACACGACCCGACAAGCAACACTCGAGTACTGGAGTACGAAGCAATTCCGGCTCGGGTCTTTCGTTGGTAAGTCGCTCGCAAGTCCGAGACAAGCGTCGCGGAGCGATGTCCGAGAATGGCTCGGCACTTCGGCGCCGGGTTAGTCCAGAGGGACATTGCGTTCCGGGGGGCCGCCTGAAAGGTTCGGCACGAACCCACGATCAACTATGGCAGATTTGCGTCGTCGGCGAGGGCGCTTGGGGAAACTTTCAGCAGGGCATTCAGGTCTTCTTCGAGGCTGCCCCGCACTGCTTCATCAATGTCTTTGAAGCGGAAAGGCTGCAGACATCCCTTCGTGGCCCACATGGGAAACAGCATTTCCGCCTTGCTGCGCACGGTGGTTGATCCTACGTGAAACAGGACTTCCACCACGATGCCTTCATCCAGAGGTTTTTCCAACTGGAGCAGGCCGCCGTTGGCGGAAAGCTGGCTCAGTCGCGTGCGGATCTGGCGGCGGTTCTGCAATTGCAACAGCGCCAGCACCGAGCCGCCCAGCTTGACTCGGGCTCCGCGCTGGTCGCGCCGGGGTTGTGGGACCGAGGACATAAAGCCAGAATTACTATCGCATCCTCATCCCGGCCATGAGGAGGTTACGAAAGCACCACGCCCACCCGACTAAGCCCGATCGTAAGCTTCTTGTAACAAGTTAATGTCGATCTTGTTCATCTGCAGCATGGCCGTCATCACGCTCTTCGCCTTTGCCGAATTCTTGTCGCCCATCAGCTTGCCGAGCGCGGACGGAATGATCTGCCACGACAGACCGTATTTGTCTTTCAGCCAGCCGCAACGTTCCTTCGACCCACCCGCGGACAGCTTGTCCCACAGCTCGTCGACTTCCTCCTGAGTCTCGCAGTTCACAAAGAGCGAGATGGCGGGCGTAAAGTGGAAATGCGATCCGCCGTTGAGCGCCATGAAGTCCTGCCCTTCGAGCTGGAAGGTCGCCGACATCACAGTCCCTTTCGGACCCGGCCCGGCATCTGCGTAGCGCGTCACCTGGCCCACCTTCGAATTTTTGAAAATCGAGACGTAGAAATGCACGGCCTCTTCGGCCTGGTTGTCGAACCACAAGAATGGCGTAATCTTCTGCACGGTCTCCTCCGCTTGCTTAGTTGTGTGTTTCTATGCGCTGGGCACTTGGCGCGATGCCAGCAGGTGCTCCAACTGGTCGTAGCTCATGCTGATCCCGCTCTCCATCGGAGAGCGCAGAACCATGTCGCGGGCTTCGCTCGATTCATACAGGAGGGTTTGCGTGAGCATCGTTTTTCCCGCGTGCTCGGTCAGGACAACCATCCCCAACGCTTCGCCCGGATACCACGACTGATCGAATCGCTCGGTGGCCACGATTCGCTCCGGAACCACGATCTCCTTGTAGATCCCGCTCGTTCCCATTTCCGCACCGTCGCGGTGAGCCCACACATAGCGGTAGCGGCCGCCTACCCGAAAATCGATCTCGCACACCGGCATCGACCAGCCGGGAGGCCCCAGCATCCATTGCCTGAGCAGGTCGGGCTTGGTAAATGCGTCGAAGACCAAATGACGTGGCGCATCAAACGCGCGCGTCATCACAATCTCACGATCGCCTCGAGCTTCCACTTTCAGGTTGTTCATGCGTCAACCCAGTCCTTTCCTCAGCTTCAAGGTGCAACCAAACAGCCCATGGGAAATTACGCGACTTCCGCAGTTTTTCCGCGCTCCGCCAGCATCTCGGCCAGCCGGTCGTAGGTTTCGGCGGCGCCATGCTCGATGCCAGATTTCAAAACGACGTCGCGCACTTCCTTTGAGGGATACGAAACGGTGACGGTCAGCGTGCTCTTACCGTCATTCTCCTTGAAAATTCCAGTGACCTGCGATTCGCCCGGGTAGTCATCGAACGACTCCATGTGTACCGAGCGCTCGGGGCGCACGATTTCCCGGTACACGCCACGCATTCCCATCTGGGCTCCGTTCGGACCGCGAAGCACGAATCGGAACCCACCGCCCACCCGGTGGTTGACCTCGCATACGTCGAGCGTCCAGCCTCGCGGTCCAAACCAGCGCTTGAGCAGTTCAGGCCTGGTGAACGCGTCAAACACCAGTTCGCGCGGTGCGTCGAAGACGCGGGTCATGAGAATCTCGCGATCGTTGGGGAGGGACACTTGCAACGTTCCGGTGTTCTTCATCCAAACTCTCCTATCGAGGTGGGCGCTTTTTGCTGGCGGCTTTCAGCTGATCGAGCAGAGCATCCAGGCGCTGGAAGTTTTCTTCCCAGAATTCTCGGTAGTGCTCGAGCCACTGATTTGCCTCGGCCAGGGGCTTGGCTTCGAGTTTCCGCGGACGCCGCTGCGCATCGCGGCTGCGCGAAATCAAGCCAGCTCGCTCCAGCACCCTCAGATGCTTGGAAATCGCCGGCTGGGTCATGGAAAAGGGCTTGGCCAGTTCCGCGACCGAGGCTTCCCCCGAAGCCAGGCGCGCCAGGATGGCGCGTCGCGTCGGATCTGCCAGCGCCGCGAACGTGGTGTCGAGGCGATTCGGGGTCGCATGTTCATAACCTTGTAGTTTCATAACCTATAGGTAATATAACGATGGAAGCAACTCCTGTCAATTGAGGCGAACCCTCAAACTTGGTACGACTTGTCGGCTGCCTCTATCACGATCCTGAGAGGGAACCTTGCCCGGCCCGGCAGCGGCTAGGGGTGGACCCGTCTGCTGATTTCTTTCGTCACCGGCGCACCGCTTTCCCGGTTGCTTTGCCTCAGGTCCTGTCTTTTCAAAATAGGTCTACACCGGGGAGTAAAACCGGGTTACGAAAGTTTTTCAAAATTCCCGTAATTGATTGAGTTTGAATGTGGTTAGCTGCTATTTCTGAAGCAAGCGCCCTCGTGTCTTCGGGCCCCTGGAAGACAGCTGTCAGTGCGCCCAACGATCGATGGCGAACCAAGCACAATCCTGGAGGTCGATGTCGGTGAGCGCCCGCCTGTATGTGGGGGTGATTGTGGCGCTGGGATCGTCGGTGCTGGTTGTGGGTGCGATGCACCCGGTCAGCCACCAATTCACCAAATTTCTCTGCTACATGGTGGTGGCAGTTGCGGCTTCCCGGTTGAAAGTGAATCTGCCCGGAATCACCGGCACGATGTCGGTCAACTTCCTGTTCATCCTGCTGGGAATTCTGGAGCTGAGTTTTGCTGAGACGCTGGCGCTGGGCTGCGCCGCCATCCTCACACAATGCTTCTACCGCGACCGGCCGCGGGCGGTGCAGGTGATTTTCAATACCTGCGCGACGTCGTTTGCCATCGCACTGGCGTATTGCGTGTATCACGTCCCGCTGTTCCGCATGCAGCGGAATCCTGCGGTGCTGCTGGTGGCCACCGCGGCAACCTATTTTGCAGCCAATACGCTGCCTGTCGCGACTATCATCGCGCTGACCGAGCACAAGTCGCTGCGCCGCATCTGGGCTGATTGCTACTTCTGGTCGTTCCCCTACTACCTGGTCGGTGCCGGTGTCGCCGGGCTGGTGAGCTGGCTGAACCGCATCGTCGAGTGGCAGACCTCGCTGCTCATCTTGCCGGCGGTCTACCTGATTTATCGCTCTTATCGGCTCTACCTGGCCAAGCTGGAAGATGAAAAGGGGCACGTGGAGGAGATGGCGAACCTCCACATGCGCACCATCGAAGCCTTGGCGCTGGCGATCGAAGCGAAGGACCACACCACCCACGATCATTTGCAACGCGTGCGCGTCTACGCCATCGAAGTCGCCAAAGACCTGCGCCTGAGCCACGAAGAGATGGAGGCTTTGCAAGCGGCGGCGTTGCTGCACGACATTGGAAAACTCGCGGTTCCGGAACACATCATCTCGAAACCCGGACGTCTTACGCCGGAAGAATTCGAGAAGATGAAAATCCATCCCGTAGTCGGAGCTGAGATCCTGGAGCGCGTGCGTTTCCCGTATCCCGTGGTGCCCATCGTCCGTGCTCATCACGAGAAGTACGACGGCAGCGGATATCCTTACGGCCTGAAAGGCGACGAGATCCCGATGGGCGCACGCATTCTGAGCGCCGTGGACTTTCTCGACGCACTCGCTTCCGATCGTCAGTACCGGCGTGCCATGGCGCTCGACGAAGCCATGGAGCGGCTGAAGAGCGAGTCCGGGAAATCGTTCGATCCGCGCGTCGTCGACGTGCTGCTGGGCCGTTACCACGATCTGGAAAAGCTGGTGCTGAAGCGCTCCGAGGCGGTGCAGTGGTCCAAGCTCTCCACCGACGTCAAGGTCGAGCGGGGTCTGGCGCCCGCCGCGGGGTTCGCGGAAACCGGCGTGAAAGAGAATCAGGAAGCAACGTTCCTGGCTTCCATCGCGGCTGCCCGCCAGGAAGCCCAGACCCTGTTCGAACTCAGTCAGGATCTGGGCGCTTCGCTCAGTCTGGGAGAAACGCTCTCGGTTTTCTCCGTCAAGCTGAAGCGGCTCGTGCCCTACGATTCCATCGCGATTTACGTGGTTCGCGGCGATGTTCTGGTTCCCGAGCACACCAGCGGCGACAATTTCCGCTTGTTTGCATCCTTGAAGATTCCCGTCGGGCAGGGCTTGTCGGGCTGGGTCGCGCAGAATCGCAAGCCGATTATCAATGGCAACCCGTCGGTAGAGCCCGGCTATCTAAACGATCCCACCCGCTTCAGCACCTTGCGCTCGGCGCTTGCGCTGCCACTCGAGGGCCTCAGCGGCGTGGTTGGCGTGCTGGCACTCTACCAGGCGGAACCCGACGCCTTTACGTCCGATCACCTGCGTATCCTGCTCGCGGTGACGTCGAAGATGGCGCTCGCGATCGAGAACGCTCTGAAGTATCAGCAGGCGGAAAACTCGGCGACCACCGACTACCTCACCGAGCTGCCCAACGCGCGCTCGCTCTTCCTCGAACTCGACCGCGAACTTGCTCGGTGCAAGCGCGAATCCACCTCGCTGACCGTGATGGTTTGCGATATGGACGGGTTCAAGCAGATCAACGACCGCTTCGGCCATCTCGAAGGAAACCGGGTGCTGCGCCTGTTCGCGCAGGCACTGAAGCAGTCATGCCGTGAGTACGACTACGTGGCCCGCATGGGCGGCGACGAGTTCGTCGTCATTGCGCCGGGGCTGCCGGCAGACGGCGCCAACAAGAAAGCGGAGCAGTTGCGCGAGTTAGCCCGCCAGGCCGGACAAGAGATTTGCCAGGAAGACATTCTGTCCCTCAGCGTCGGCCGGGCGGTATATCCGGAGGACGGGCTCGATGCCGAAGGTTTGCTGGCCGAGGCCGACCGCCGCATGTACCTGGAAAAACAGCAGCAGCCCAACCGCAAGAACCGACGCCTCTATCCGCGGATGAAAGGTCGTATCACGATCGAATTCCGGCCGGACGGCGGCGACATCCCGGTCCTCGGCAACCTCACCAATATCAGCCTGGGCGGTTGCTACGTCGAAACCAGCGTAATCCTTGCGCCCGATAGCCGGCTGCTGCTCAACTTTTCGATGGACAACAACAATTTGCAGGCGGAAGGCAGCGTGGTTCGCTCCGATCCGGGCATGGGGCTGGCCATCAAGTTCAAGGAAGGCAATCGCGAGACCCGCGCCCACCTGCAGGAGATCCTCGAGTTCGTGGACCGCGCCACCCGCATCTACGACAATGAGTACCTTGCCAAATTAGGGCGCAAGTAGGCGGACAAGAGAAATCTCAGATTTCAGATTTTGGATTGCAGATTACGGATTGGTTGCGGGCGTTGCAGCCGATTCGATCGAAGGGGCTTCAATCTGAAATGGTTTTCGCTACTTCCGCCCAGGATGGGCTTCGCCCTTCGCCGAGAACAGGGAATAGGGCCAGTTCTTCTTCTTGACGGGATCTTCCTGCGGGGCCGCAGCGGCCGCCGCTGCCGCGACCATTGCCTCCTCGCTCCCCCAATCAGCGGGAGGATTCTGAATTCCCCAGACGTTTCCTGAAGTTTCCAGCGCCAGGCCAAGCAGAAACGCTTTTCCGTCTGTTCCAACCGGCAGGCAGTTCGCCACTCGCGCCGTAACTTGCACGCCGCCCGGCAGCCCGTCGAGGAGAACTCGCGTTCCAGGCTCCAGCGCCCGCGAGAGCTTCATGCCGCAGCCTTGCGGATTGACGACCAGCGTGTGGGATTGCTCGGCAAAGACCGGGGCCGGCGCCAACGTCGCCAGCCGCACGGGCACTTCCGCCCGCACACGCGTCATGCGGCGAGGCTGGCCGGATTGTGCTGAGGATGTTCCCATCTCTGTAACCGATGCTAGAGGGCAGCGAAGCTGCGATTCCAACTTCCAAGTTTGCCAAATTCTAGGAACGGCGGAGGGGATATCGAAGGAGAGCAGGTCACGAAAGTAACCGGTAAGGAGGGCTACGCCAGTCAGACCATCATGGGCAAAATCTGCACCAGTGGCCCCCCTGCGGCCATGCTCGCCTTGCGCAGCATGTTGGCCGAAGGAATCCCGGTGCGATGGAATGATTTCTCGCAATCCGAGCTTGAGGGGCCGCGCATGCTGCCTTCCATGTAGGCCAGCCCCGGGCAGCGCGTGCACGAACCGGCATGCGTGCACGACGAGCACACTGTCAGGTCCTTCACCCGGATCGAGCGCACTTCTTCCATTTGCGGTGAGCGGTACCAGATGTCGGCGAATTTCTGTTTACGGACGTTCCCGGTCGGCAGCGGGAACTGCACGCACGGGAACACGTCGCCGTAAGGCGAGATGTAGCAGGCGGTATGCCCGGCGCTGCAGGAGTAGCCCTCGAGAATGTCGTCGTCGACAGGCGCCGGCGGCTTGCAGAATTCCTCGACGTTTCCCACCAGATCCGGATCTGCGAACAGGGTATCCAGATTCTCATCGTCCACACGCAGCTTCAGGATCGAGGTGTCGCCATCCATCTTTGGCGTAACCGTGGGATCAAGCGTGTAGGAGACTCCAAGCTCCTTTGCCAATGCGTGAGTCCCTTTTTCGTCGGTGCGGTTGACTGTCATCAACACGTTCGACAAGGTGACTTTCAATCCCTGCGACTTCAGAAAACGAATCGAGTCGACCGTCCGCTTCAGCGAACCCGGCAGCTTGGTGATGGCATCGTGGATCTCCGGCCGGTGCGAGTAGACACTCAGCTGTACCTGCTCCACTCCGAGCTCCCGCAGGCGCTTGGCTTCGGCTTCGTGAATCATCACGCCGTTGGTCTTGACCTTGACGTTGAACAGAAGCTTGCGCGCGTACTCCACCAGTTCCAGGAAGTCGCGCCGCATGAAAACTTCACCGCCGCTGAACACTAGAAAAAAGACGCCGGCTTCGGCCAGCTGATCGAGAACATTCTTGATTTCGGCCGTCGTCATCTCGCCCTTATCGTCGTGGTCGAGATAGCAATGAACGCAGCGCTCGTTGCACCGGTAGGTAACGTCGATGTGCACGCTGAGCGGAACGCCCAGCGCCATCGCCTTGTCGTTCATTTCCGAAAGCAGGGTCATGGCTTTCCCCCGGCTACCGGCTTCGATTCAGGGATAGGTTGATCGGAAACCAGCAGAATTCCGTGTTGCGACAACTGGTTCACAAAATCGGCGGCGTCGCGCTGCGCCATGTCGGGCGCGATTTCGAATTCCTTGCAGACCCGCCGTTCGACGATCTGAGAAAGCGGCGTGTGTCCGTCGGCCGCCTGCCAGATGACGGTCGCGACTTCGTTCAGCGTAAAAAACGTCGAGTCGACCGCGGACATGATCATCATTTCGCCGCCCAGCATGCGGGCGGCAATGGCGGGGCTGCGGGCGATGTAGGTTTCGGCCATAGGCTCTGCGCTCATTGGATCAGATCCCATACCCGCGCGTCCGGATAAAACGTGAGACGGTAAGCGGGTACGCGCCCCAGAAATTCACACGCTGAACGAAACACCATCTTAACCAACTCCGCGTCCCCTGCGAAAAATAAGATGTTGCGCAAGAGCATTCGCAGGGCCTCGGGCGGCTCGATCGGAGCGATGCGATTTTCTGGCCCTTTGGCCAGAAAATACAGGCATTCGATGGGAGCGGACGCGTTTTCTCCGGGACGCGCGAGCTCTCCGGCAAACGGCGTCCCGCAAGCGCGATAGCCCTCGCCGTCGCGCCGCACGTACGAAATTTCGTCGGTCAGCAGAACGGCGTCCTTGGGCGCGAGACTCGAAATGGTAGTCTTGCCGGCGCCCGAAACGCCGGAAAACAGGAATGCCCGGCGGTTGCGGATCGCGCTTGCGCCATGCAGCAGGAAGCCGCCTTCCTTCGCCTGGATCAGGGTGTGCACGATGCGCAAAACCGAATCGATCGCGTACGGGCTGACAGCCTGCAGAATCTTTCCCTGCCCGGCCTGCGGATCCCATTCTGCACGAAAATCGCCGCGCTCGAGCCGCCAGCGGCCGTCATCCTTCCAAACCCGGAGTTCTTCTTCTTCCGACACGGGGCCATCGGGATGAACTACGTCGATGTCGAAAGCGAACGATGGCTGGACCTGCCGCCGGACGAATCCGGCATAGCGTCTCTCGACCAGCGCCTGAAAGGCGGAATCGTGGGTGCGCAACACGATCGGGAAGCCGCCAATCACAACGGCGACTTCGTGGCTCAGCGCAGGCTGCTCCGATTGCATCATAGTCACTGCTGAATCGCTACGATCGGCTGCCCCAGTCTTGTGCAGCGGCTTATCCCAGAGAAACCTGTTCTGGAACGGCTTCGCCAGGACGCGCGCTCGCACCACGCGCGTGCCAGCGGAGAGCCAGGCTTCGCAGTCTCGCTGAATACGCGAGCGCCAGCCCCATCCATCGGCGCGCTCGCGAACAGCGCGGGACGAGCAGTTGCCGGCCCCGCTGCGTCTCAATGCTTACGATCTTACCCAACAGTTCTTCCGTCACGACCGGAGCGTCGGCGTCCGGCATCGCATCTCCGCGAGTTAACAGTTGTAGGTGTGAATCCAGTTCTATCTTCTGAAGTACGCGATGAATGAAGAATCGTCCTTCGCGGGTAAATAGTACTACGTCGCCAGGCAGCACTTGCTCAATGGATCGCTGGCGAATGGTCAGCCGGTCGCCGGGCCAGAACGTGGGCAGCATGCTGTTTCCGAATGCGGACAGGCGCAGGGTTCCGCTGCTACGGAGGATTTCGGTTGCCAGGCTGTGCTTGAGCTGGTCTCGAGGCTGAACGCTATCCGGCATGCCCTTCCGCGACTCAGGAACTCCTGCGGCGGTGTCGGCAGCTTGCCACTGTAGGTTGCAGCTTGCCGCAGGCAAGAGCCATCGTCTCGAACACCTTCTCAAGACGGAATTCGGGTTTCTTGTAGGTTTTCTTGCCGGGCTGCTGACTGTCGAGTGCTGTTTTATCTTCGCCGGCAGGGGGGCGGTTCTTCTGAGTCATAGAGGAGTCCACGGGCCTTCGTCGCTTCTTCCCGCACTCCGCACCCAAGGCAGGGGTGCGAGGCGGCGCAGGGAAGTGTACAACAGACGTGCGAAAATCTGCTAACCGTTTCCAGTGCACGAAAACATTGAGGGAAAGTAAAAATTCTTAAACAACTCAGTAGAAGGAGAGCGTCCCCTCAAGCCGTGCCCTGCGCAAGGTCCAGGAAAAAAACAGCAGGCTCGATGGCACCAGAATCAGTGCAAAGATGGCGAGAATCCCCAGCTCATGAGCCACCGAGCGTAATGGAGCCCCTTCCAGCAGCGCCCGGCGCATCCCCTCAAGGCAGTGGGTGATGGGAATGAGCTCGGCCACATCCCGCAGCGCCTTGGGCAAGGTCTGAATCGGGAACATGGTTCCGGTCAGGAACCAGAGCGACCCCAGTCCCCAAATGACGGCCGAGCCCTTCTGCACCGCCAGTTGCAGCGCGGCGGCGAACAGGCCGATCGCCACTGCGATGATTACCGAGAGCAGAAACACCGGCACCGACGCGGAAAGATTCAAATGCAACGGCGCCCCGAACAACAATCCGGCCGCCAGATAAAACAGCAACGTCACGGTATTGGCGGCGAACGCCGACATCGCGCTGAGAAACACCAGCACCGGCGGCGAGGTGGACGTAGTCATCAGGACCTCGAGCGTCCCTGTTTGCTGCGCTTCCTGGATGGTTTGCAGGAAAGCATGGACGCCCATCAAAAGAAACGTGTAGAAGCCCGTGCTCACGAGGAGGAACGAAAAGTACTCGAGTCCCTCGGGCCGGAACCCGGGCCCGACAGCACGGGAGAGGTAGTAGAAGGCGGCGAGTTCGGTGATGGCGCCCGTGGCGCCGAGAAGAAAGCCTGTTCGATAGCGAACAGCGGTCAGCAAATCGCGACGGGCAATGACGATGGTCTTGTCGAGGAGCGAGCCCAGGCTCATAGCAGTTCTCGGGCCGCCACGGGTTCCACTTCTTCCAGTTCCCCCGTGGTCTGAAAATAAAATGATCGCAATTCGTCGACCCGCATGCTCGCCGAAAGCTTCCGCTCGGCCTTGAGCGACCCTTTGAACAGGACCGCGACGTGGTTGCCGACGGCCACGGCCTCGTTGAAATTGTGGGTCGCGAGAATCACCGTGGTCGATTGCGCGGGCAACTCGCGCACCAGGTTCCAGAACTGCGCCGCCGAACCCGGGTCGAGGCTGCGGGTCGGCTCATCGAGCAGCACGACCGACGGTCGTTTGATGAGCGCGCGCGCGATGCCCAGTCGCTGATACATGCCGCTCGAGAACTTCATGACCAGGGTGTCGGCGGCATCGCGCAATCCGGTTCGCGCCAGCAGTTCGTCGACGCGCTCAGTCCGTCGTTTCCTCGGAATATCGTCGAGCGCCGCAAAGAAATCGAGATTTTCGCGCGCCGACAAGCGGGGAAAGAACGACCGCTCGGTGGCCACGGAGAAGCCGACCCGTTCCCGCACAGCGCGCGATTCACGCTGCGTATCCATATCAAGTACCAGAACCCGACCTGCATCCGGGAGCAACATGGTCGAGATGAGTTTCAGCGTGGTGGTCTTGCCGCTTCCATTCGGCCCCAGCAGCACCAGCACGCTGCCCGATGACACCTCGAGCGAAACCTGGTCGAGCGCGTGGGTTTCGCCGGTTCGCTCGCGCCCGAGCCAGTTGAACAGCGCCGGGCGGTGGCGAAAAATCTTGCTGACGGATTCGAGTCGTACCGCTGACATGGGTGGAACGTGGCCGGGCCGCGGCGCGGAAGTCTCGTATTATAGTGGGCGCCACCACGGGATTTCCGGTCGTCGCGAACTTATGTCTCTCGGCACTTCCTCTCCGGCACCCAGCGTTCCCCGTAGGATCGACCGCGGCTTCAGTCCGGAATTCGAACTTTTGCTGGCATGCTGCTCGGTAAGCGGGCGGGAATTTGTCGAATCCGAACTGGGGGGCCTGGAAACTGGCGTCGACTGGCGGCGGGTGCTTCAACTGGCGGAACACCACAGTGTTCTGCCGCTTGTGTATCAGGCACTGCGCAACCATTTGCACTCGCTTCCACCCGAGGTGCGCACCGAACTCCAAGCTCGCTACGAAGCCAACGCCCGCAAGAACCTGAAATTCACCGCCGAACTTTTCCGTATTCTGGATTGTCTGGAAGCCGACGGCATTCCCGCGATCCCGTATAAAGGCCCTGTCCTGGCGGAAACCGTCTACGGCGATCTGGCACTCCGCGATTTCTCCGATCTCGACGTTCTGGTGCGCCCCGGAGACGTGCGGCGCGCGAAGGCTGCCTTGCACAGACTTGGCTACACACCGAGCACGGATTTGTCACCGGCCACGGAGGGCGCGTACCTTGCCACCGGATACGAGTGCATCTTCGACGGCTCCGAGGGACGCAATCTGCTCGAGATTCAGTGGAACATCGTCCCACGCTTCTACGCCATCGATTTCTCCATGGATCGTTTTTTCGAGCGAGCAAGTTCGGCCACTCTTGCGGGACGCGCCGTGCGGAGCTTGTCGCCGGAGGACCTGCTCCTGACCTTGTGCGTGCATGCCGCCAAGCATGCCTGGATTCGCTTGCGCTGGTTGCGTGACATCGCCGGAGTTCTCAAATCGCCGCAGCTCAATTGGGGAGTGGTGGAGCAGCGCGCGCACGATCTCGGGATCTGGCGCATGGTGGGCGTCAGCCTCATGCTCGCGCACGGGCTGCTGGAAGCCGATTTTCCGGAAGTCCTACACAAGAAACTTGAAGACGATCGCGAGGTAGAATCCCTGTGCGCCGCGATCGCACGACTCCTCCCGACTGCCGAGGAATTCAACGCGGAATCTCCCGCCTACTTCCGCCTGATGATCCGCCTGCGCGAACGCGCGTCTGACAAGCTGCGTTTCTTCTTTCGTCTGGTTCTGACTTCCGGCCCAGGAGAATGGAATGCCGTGCGGTTTCCGGCCGCGCTGTTCCCACTTTATCGGGTTGTCCGCGTGTTCCGATTGCTGGCGAAACTCACGGCGAGCGGCGGCGAGAGGCGGTAGCGTTTTTTCTCGCGCGAACGACTCCGGCTTGGAGACCGCGTCGGATGACGCGTGCATGTCCCGCGGCATTCATGGCGTTCATGACGGCTGCAGCGATTCCACCGGGAGTGGCGGCTTCGTGCAGCAGTTCTGCGAGCGATTCTTTTCCTTCGCGCCACGAGACAATCCCGTCGGCGAGTGCATGTGCCGCCGCGAGGGATGCTGCCTCCCGAGTCAATCCCAGTTCCGTACCGGCTTGGGCCAAAGCCGTGAGCGCATGATAACCGTGGCTTGGGGAGAACGTCACCATGAAGGCATCGAACTTGCTTTCTGGAATCTCGAGCACAGCGCCGACGCGCGCCAAAAATTGCGCGACCATCCTCCGGCCAGCGCGAGGAAACACCCGCTCAAATGCAACCGCCGTCAACCCGCGCCCTGCGCGCGCGACCGGGCTCGGCATAGCTCTCGACCAGCGCACCGGAGGACCCAACGCAGCCCGCAAATTCACCAGCGGGATGCCCGCCGCCAGGCTGCATGCGAGTACCACCCGCTTCTTGCCCGGCGAGCGTGGCACATGCCCCGCAATCATTGGCCGGATGCGCTCAAGAAGTCCGAGAACATCGCCCGGCCGCACGGCGACGATCAACAGGCCCGCCAGAGAAACCGCACGCGCCAGATCCGGCTCGGTTGACACCCCGTACTGTTTTTGCAGCGCGCGCAGCTTGTGCGGATTGCGGTCATGCACCACAATCGGGCCACGGTAATCGGCGAGCCGAAGCCCCGCAAGCAGCGCCGCTGTGATGCGTCCACCGCCCAGGAAGACGATCGCTTTTCTAGCAGCCGCCATTCAGGAGAGGCTCCGGCAGGCTTGATCCGCGGCTGCTATCAGCGCCTCCACATCTTTTTCGTCATGCGCGGTGGAGATGATCCAGTGCAGGCCGTTCGAAGGCGTCATGTAAATACCGTGTTCAAGTAGCTGATGCACGAAGCGCGAGTATTTCTTCGTGTCGACGAACTGACAATAATCGCGGTAATCGCGGATCGCGTCGCGCCCGGTGAAATAGATTTGAAACATCGGACCAAAGCCCTGCACGGTCGCGGCAATGTTATGGCGGCGAAATACTTCTCGCAGCCCGGCGATCGCCGCATCGCCAGTCGCGAAGAGTTTTCGGTGCGCTTCCTTCGCGATCAGCAAATCCAGATTCGCCGCGACCACGCTCATCGTCAGGCGATGCCCGTTGAAGGTGCCGTAGTGCAACACCATGTGCTCGGACCAGCGCATGCGGTCGAGAATCGTGCGCGGTCCGGCAACGGCTCCGATCGGAAATCCCGCGCCCAGTGCCTTGCCAAACGTCGACAGGTCGGGCTTGAGATTGTAAAACTGCTGGCATCCTCCGGGGGCATACCGGAACCCGGTCACCACTTCGTCGAGTACGAAGAGTGCTCCATAACGATGGGCGAGATCGCACACCTGCCGGAGATAGCCGTCGCGCGGAAGAATGCAGCCCATGTTGGCCATGATGGGCTCGGTAATGATGGCGGCCAGTTCGCCGCCGTGCGTTCGCAGAATCGCTTCAAGCCTCGGCAGGTCATTCCATGGGGCGACGACCACGTCGTCAAACACGGATGCGGGAATGCCTTCGGAGTCTGGAATCTTCGCCGGGTTCTCGGGCGGGCCGAGTTGTTCAATGGGATGGCTGTGTCCGTTCAAGCAATACGGGTCGTACCAGCCGTGGTAGTGTCCCTCGAACTTGAGGAATTTCGTGCGCCCGGTGTGCGCGCGGGCGAGACGCAACGCGAGCATGGTGGCTTCGCTCCCGGTATTGGCGAAGCGCACCGCCTCGGCAGTCGGAACCATGCTGCAAAAACGCTCGGCGGCTTCGGATTCGGCAGGCGTGGCGGCGGCAAAGTGCGAGCCTTGGGCGATGCTTTGGGAGACGACCTCGACGATCTTGGGATGCGCGTGGCCCTGGATCAGCGCGCCGAACGACATCATGAAGTCAACGTACTCGTTGCCGTCGACATCCCAGACGCGCGAGCCGCGTCCGCGCTCCAGCACGATGGGGCCGGGCGCGTAGACGGCGGCGCCGCGCGAGGGAGAGTTCACGCCTTCGACGAGCGATTGCTGCGCCCGGGCGAAGTATTCGCGGGAGCGAGTGCGGGTTGTGGTAGACGAGCTCAAGCTTGAGTGAAAGATCTTTCTTCGGCGCGTGTACGGCCCCACCAGTTATTTTGGACCCATATAAAAACACCTTGAATCGCGAAAACGTAACAAAGGCGGCCGTGAGGGGTCGCCATCCAAAAGAACATTTTCAGCTTTGTCATTAACCCGGAGGACGGGCTGAGCAATAAGTCGAAAACCGTCGAGATGCACTGCTCCATCGGAGTAGGTCCAGTGATTCCCGTCAATCCTTAAGGAATCACCCCTAGCCAACTCGTGGGTCTGGTCGTAGGTACCATCGGAGTGCAAGACCAGATGAGACGACAGGATTCCGTCGGATTGGCAACGATCCTCCATGATCAACGTGTACGGTCCTGCCATCCTCGAGCTTGGCCGACACGCCTGAATCATCCCAGTACATACTAAGACCACAACAGCTGCAGCAACTCTCGCTCTCCATACGGCCTTGGCTTCAATTAGCACCATTCAATCTGCCGTCCCCCCGCCATCCACCACCAACGCCGCTCCCGTCATAAACGACGAATCGTCGGAAGCCAGAAACAGCACGGCTCGTGCGATCTCCTCGGCCGTGCCGACGCGTCCCAGGGGCCGGTTGGCGCAGCCGGCGAGGTAGTCTTCCCACTTCAAGCCGCGCATCTTGGCATCCTGCGGCAGCATGGGTGTCTCGACGTCGCCCGGGCAGATGCAATTCACGCGAACGCCCTGGCGGCCGTGATCGATGGCCATCGCCTTCGTCATCAGCACTACTCCGCCTTTCGATGCGCAATAAGCGACCGCCTTGTCACCGCCGACAATCCCCCAGCCCGAGCTGTTGTTGATGATTACGCCGCGGCGCTGCGCGATCATTCCGGGCAAGGCTGACTTCGACATCAGGAACGTGCCTTTCAGGTTAATGTCGATCTGTTCGTCCCATTCCTGTTCGGAACATTCCAGCGTGTCGTGCGGGTAGAAGATGCCGGCATTATTAAAGAGAATGTCGACGCGGCCGAACCGGTCGATGGTTTCGCTGACAGCGCGGTCACACTCGGCGGCCCGGCGCACGTCGGTGCGCAGAAAAATCGCGGCACCTCCCGCTTCGAGAATCGCCGCCGTCACCGCGTGGCCACGCGTCTCGTTGCGTCCCGTGATGGTGACTTTTGCGCCTTCGCGCGCGAATAGCAGCGCGGTGGCCTCTCCAATGCCCGAGGTTCCGCCGGTGATGAGTGCAACCTGGTGAGCAAGGCGCATTTTCGAAAGGGAGACCTTCCCCGCGGGACACTAAGCTTACACGAAGAGACATTTCCACAGCGCCTCGCTCGGAAAGCTTTCTTCCGCTTCAGCGCGGACCGGGAGCCACTCCGCAGTGGAGTTCCAACCTATTGTAAATACATAACTTATAGACTCGCGGCGTCGACGCCGGAGCCGTACGGCCGGGCCGGCTCAAGTACCGGCGGCCCCGCGCCGAAGTTTATTAGTACGGAGGAGTCGTGCGAATGGCCGATCGCCGGAAACAGCAGCGAGTTCGGGCGAGTCTGCTTGTCGAAGTGTCAGGCCTGGACGCGCACGGAGAGGCCTTTCACGAATCTGCCCTGGCGACCAACCTGAGTCGAAGTGGCGCACTGCTTACCAGAGTCTCCGCTGAACCTCGCTGCGGTGACTTGATTGCCATGGACCACGCTGGCCGACCGGCCGTTTTTCGTGTCGTGTGGGTCATGGACTATGGAACCGCAGAAGGAGTGCAGATTGCGATCCACAAGGTCGGTGGCCAGTCCTGCCCATGGGAGGAAATTCTGCCCGACGAAGCTGAACTCGCTGGTGTACCCCATGCAGGCGATCGCTAGACCGCACGCACAGTCATGACCACGTCCACCGAAAAGCGAAACCGCCGCTGGCCGCGCCTCCATCTCGACGTGCCCATTCGGGTCATCGTGCACCGCGCGGACAAAACCCGCGTGATCGTCGGGCGGGGCAACGAATTGAGCGAGGGCGGCATGGCCGTGACGGCCGGGGTCGAGATGAAGCCGGGCGACGAAACAGAGATTGAATTTACGCCTCCATACTCGGGACTTCCGATTCGCATCCGGGGTGTGGTGCGTAATCGCAAAGGATATCGCTACGGTGTGGAGTTTCTGGCCGGGAACGACCGCGAGAGCGAGCAGGTGCACCAGTTGCGGACGATGCTGAGTGTGATGAGTACGGTTTGATCGCTGCTGTCCGCGAAAAGTCTGGATTGTCCTCTTTTACCCGGTCGTGAGTGTAAAGCCCCGTTTTGCCAACTGTGGCTTAGAATCTCGCGGGGATTGCCAGAGCGGGTCGAAGCTATCTTAGGCTTTAACGAGCTGACGTAAAGGCAATCAGACGTAAAATTCCAAAAATGCCCGAAATGAAGCAAGAGCGCGATTTGACGGCTGCAGATTTCCAACGTCACCCCGTATGGATTGGTGTCCACAATTTTGATTCTGATGAACCATGGTACGAGCAGGCTGACGAGGAAACCTACAGGCCTTGGACTGGATCACTGCCGTTTGCAGATGACAGAGGCATTGCACTTATTGCAGCATGCTTCAGCCTCGCGGACGGGAGCGTCTATCCCGGTTATTGCACCGCCGTCCGAGAAAACTGGGATGCCCCAGCCAGTGCTTATACAACTCTGGGCGGGACCCAAGTTATTCCTCAGTCTTGGAGCGAGATGCACGGCGTGGCGAAACTTTCGATTCTGGCTCTCCAGAACCCTACGCTCTTTGTTGGCAATCGCCCCGTCGACTTCCACCTATGCATACCTGAGAGACGGAGAAAGGCAGTCCGAGACTTTTACGCCACGATTCAGAAGAATCCCTCTGAAGTGTTTCCGATTAGCTTCGTCGCCGATCCGGGGCTTGCGGTCGGTATTGTCTCTGGAAGGTTAGATGGCCTCTTTTACTTTCCCATGGGTGGATCTCGATTCGAGATTGATAGGGGCGAGTCGTTCCTTCAGGAGCATGCGGCCGCTGCCATACCTCATGACGCCGACGCCCCCGAAGGGCCAGGAGCGCAGTCTTCTCGTGCCCAGCTAACCGACGCGTCCGAGACGGAGTCGCGTACCGAACTCACGCTCGATGATTTTCTACGGAATCCTGTCTGGGTGGTCGTGCCGACCGGCGAAACTAAGTCGCTAAAAAAACGATTCAAATTCGTTCCCTGGAACGGTCCTTTACCTGTCGATGCGGAAAAACACGATGTCCGAATTCCTGCGACTTTTACTTTGCGCGACGGAAGCAAGTACGAAGGGTATGTGAGGGTAGTCCCTGAGAACTGGGCAGATGTTATTCCGGCACCTCTGATTCTGAGCCAGGATACTGTCATTCAAACGAAATCCCCCAGAGTCCGGTATGGTGGATCGCTACTAGCGATCATCGGAGAGCACAGGCCATTCATATTCGCTGACGGGAAGAGACTCCAATTCTGGTGCGGAATTAAAGATCCGGATGATTTGCGCCGTGAATTTTATCAAATCATTGCAAAGAAACCCGACGCGGTATTCCCAATTCACTTTCAAGGGGCAACGGGCTTGGCGACAGGCATTGCGTCTGGAAAGATCGAAGGTTTCTACGAAATCGTGTGGGCCACTGGCAAGGCTCCAAGAATCGTACGTTGACACAGGCTGCGAGCAGCTTCGGAAAGAGTCTACCGGCTCGCCAATCCTCCCGCGGTCTCTGCCCCATCGCACGTAAACACCTGACCTGTGATGTAGGCGGCATCCTCGGACGCCAGGTACGCGAACAGCGCGGCGATTTCCTCGGGCTTGGCGTGGCGGCCCATTGGAACCTTGCGGTTGACCTCTTCGAGCATTTCGTCGGTGTACTCGGCGCGTTGCATGGGCGTGAGAACGTAACCGGGGGCCACCGCACAGACGCGAATGTTCGGCGCTAGCTCAAGGGCCATAGTCTTCGTCAGCTCGATCACCCCGGCTTTGGTCGCGTTGTAGTCGGCGTAGAACGGCTGTCCTACCAGGCCGTTGGTCGACGCGGTCTGCAGAATCACA
>Ga0307474_10001015_pt1 | contig 20375 bp, 13 predicted proteins | sample atmos_gasesECM1C_2_FD_203312 | JGI IMG/M metagenome (GOLD analysis project Ga0307474, IMG submission 203312) | Hardwood forest soil microbial communities from Morgan-Monroe State Forest, Indiana, United States - atmos_gasesECM1C_05 | ecosystem: Environmental > Terrestrial > Soil > Temperate... | reverse complement strand
TATATTTGGCCAACTGCCAGGCGCCGACTTCGGCTGCGCTGCCGTAGTCGGTCTGGCGCAAGTAGGGCACCATCGCTCGCCCAGCATCCCCGGCACGCGCATCATTGATGATCGGCTCCAGCCCATAACCTACTTCGATGCGATACTTGCGCTCGTTCGGAGCGACAAGCATTAAAACTCCGCGATTGTCTTTTCTGCTTCCGACTCCCAGTTGCTTAAAGAGATCCACCGCATAGTTCTCGACGCTTTCGCCCTCGAGCGATGGCACGGTCACGATGGCCATCTGCGCGCCCGTTTTCTGCTCCACTTCCGCGCACAGCGCCTCGAGTCGCTCCTTCGTTTCCGGTCGAATCACGCCGGCCAAGTCACTCACGTAGCCAGCAGGGTGAATCTTCTTGATGTCTTCCGCGGCGCAGTAGCTGCTGAACGAGAGCAGGCAGCAAAGCAGAGCGGTTCGAGAGAGGCTGGTTATTCTCATGCAGTGTCCGAAAGCGTTTGCCAGATGACTATAGGGCTTGCCGCAACCAACTGTAAAGCGGCGTCAGGCGGTTTCATTGAATTTCTAACGCGCGTGGGCAATTGAAAACAGTGATGGCGGTCACCGAGTGCGGGTGTTCGCGAGCAAACTTTGTTTCTTCATTTCTGTCAAGCCAGCCTTGCGACGGTGATGAATTCACACCTATAATTCAGTGTCTTTGCAACGTTGCCAGCGGTGCGTGCAGCAGGAGGGTCCTTGCCGGTCGGAACCGCGTTTCATGAGAGAACGCTCGCGTTGTGCGAGAGCTTGAACTATCGCGAATGGTCGGGCTATTACACGGTGAGCGTGTACGAGATGCATCACGAGCACGAGTACAACGCAATACGCAATTCCGCTGCCCTGATCGATATTTCGCCGCTCTTCAAGTACCGCGTGACGGGGCGGGACGCCACAAAGTTGGTGAATCGCGTGATTGCGCGGGACATCCATAAAGTTGCGGTGGATCAGGTCATCTACTGCTGCTGGTGCGACCCCCAAGGAAAAGTGATCGACGACGGAACGATCACCCGGCTGGGCGAAAACGAATATCGCTGGACGGCTGCGGATCCCAGTTTGCGCTGGTTCCAACAAAACACGCTGGGACTGGACGTAACGATCGAAGATATTTCCGAGCAGACTGCGGCGCTGGCGCTGCAAGGGCCGACCTCCGGAAAACTGCTGCACGCCGCCGCGGACGCCAATATCGCCAACCTGAAATATTTCCGCGTTACGCACGGAAAAATTGCTGGCGTGCCTGTGGACATTTCCCGCACGGGCTATACCGGGGATTTGGGATTCGAAGTGTGGATGCCCTGGCGCGATGCGGTAAAAGTGTGGGACGCGCTAATCTCCAAGGGCAAAGCCTTCGATATTCATCCCGCGGGAATGATCGCCTTGGACATCGCCCGCATCGAAGCCGGCCTGATCCTGATCGAGGTGGACTACATTTCGAGCAAGAAGGCATTGATCGAATCACAGAAATATTCTCCGGCGGAAATCGGACTAGGCAAGCTCGTGGATCTGAAAAAGGAAACTTTTGTCGGCCGCGAAGCGCTGGCGCAAGAAGCGCAGCAGGGCGCGGAACGCGCCCTCGTAGGGTTGGAGATCAACTGGAACGAAGTCGAAGCGCTCTACGACAAATTAAAAATGGCGCCGCAAGTTCCGAGCATGGCCTCCCGCACGGCTGTCCCCGTATATCGCGCTGGAAAACAAATCGGCAAAGCCACTTCGACGACGTGGTCCCCCACGCTGAAAAAAATGATCGCGCTCGCCTGCGTAAGCCGCGAGCACTCCGCGCACGGCACCACGCTCAGCATGGAAATGACCGTCGAAGCCGCACGCCACACCGTTTCCGCCAAAGTCGTTCCCACACCATTCTTCAATCCGCCGCGCAAGACTGCGATTCCTGTTCTGTAGCCAGCGAATCGCCAGAGCCAATTGATGCAATTCTTTACTGCGCGAGGCGGTTGTATTTCTTCAGCACTTCGCGAAGTTTGTCGTGGGGCAGTGCAATGACTTTGTGATTCTCGATGCCGGTCATGGTTTCCGCGGCGATCATCGCGTTGATGATGGCTTCTTCAGCGGCTTCGACGGTAGCGGCAAAGACGGGCCCCAGCTTGTCGTTGGGAAGCATTTTCAGATCGACGACGTGGTCGACAGCGGCGGCGTCCGGATTGGCAGTGGAGAAAGCGATGAAGATATCGCCGGAGCCGTTGCCAGAGATGCTGCCGTCGCGGCCGAGCCCCAGCGAAACACGGCGAGCCAGGCGCTTGAGTTGATGCGCGACGAGCGGCACGTCCGTTGCCACGACTACAATGATCGAGCCATGGTCGTCTTTCATAAAGGATGTGCCGGCGTAAGGATCATCACCGGCAATTTCTCTGCCAACAGGAATCCCGGCGATGCGCAAATTGTCTTTTGTGCCGTAGTTGCATTGCACAAGAATTCCAACCGTGTAGCCGCCGTCCTTCGTGTCGAGCTTGCGGGAAGCCGTGCCGATTCCGCCTTTGAATCCGTTGCAAACCATTCCCGTGCCGCCGCCAACGTTGCCTTCCTGAACGGGGCCTGACGCTGCGGAATCGATGGCGTGCAAAGCGTGCTCAGCGGTGACATGAAAACCGTTGATGTCATTGAGCCAGCCATCCCATGTTTCCGCGACGACCGGGAGCGACCACCAGTAACCAGTCGGATCGGGCTGCCCATGCGTCACGCGCCACTGAATCACAGCATCGCGCACCACGCCGACGCTGTGCGTGTTGGTGATCATCACCGGGCCTTCTAGAAATCCAGACTCTTCTACCCAGGTTGTGCCGGTCATTTCGCCGTTGCCGTTGAGCGACCACCAGCCGGCGAATACCGGATTGTTCATCGATTCCTTGCCACGAGGAAGAACCGCCGTCACTCCGGTTCGCACGGGACCTTTGCCGACTTGAAGTTTTCCCTCGCCGGAAATGAGCGTGGTGTGCCCGACGGTGACACCGGAAACATCGGTGATGGCGTTGGATGGACCGGGTGCGCCGTCAAAAGGGACGCCGAGATCGCGGGCCCGTGGCTTGGTAGGGTGAACCTCTTGACCCGCGGCCGAGGAAATAGCCGTGAGCGAGAAAAGAGCAGCGACGAGCGCGCGAAAACAATTTCCATGAATCATTATTTGCTTTTCTCCCAGGAAGATTGCGCGGACTTCAGCAATCTGGTGTTTTTCTCAACAGCTTTTTCGAGCACCACAGCTTGTTCGCCTGCCAATTTCCAATCTTGTTTTTCCACGGCTTCGGTGAGCCCGGGGAATTCCAAGTGCGCGTAAGTGTACCGCGAGGAATAGAGCAAGTGCTGAAACCACGGCCGGCCGGGAATGCCCGCGGGATCGAGCCAATTCGATTCGACCCGCAACAGCCTTTCGTTCAGACGCTGCATTTTTTCCGGAGACCTTGAACCGGCAAGAAGGCCGCGAGCAACGGATTTACGTAGCAGGTCGCCCGCTTTCTCGAATTCAGCGATGCGCGCGTGCAGCCGTTTCAGTTTCAGGCGCCGCGGCGCAATTTCATTTCTTTGTTCCAGCTCCCGCAGGAACTGCGCCAGTGCCACGGCGTTGAAACCAAAATCAAACGGCAAAACATCTGCGTTCGCCAGGCGAAGAGCGACGACACCCCAGATGCGCGTCAACGCGACGTGGTATTGGAACGTGGGATCACCGATGTGCGACATCCAATAATAATCGTCGTACATCGAATGATACACGCCGTAATCTCCCGTGAATCCCAGGTTGATCACTGGCCGGCCCAGATGATTCAGAAATACGGTGTGATCGGAGCCGCTGCCAATGCGCGTTTCCACGAGCGCGCTGTCGAGCGGGGGAACGTTCGCTTTCGAATCGCGCATGCTGGTGGCGCGCCACGCTTCGTACAAAGATTTTCTCGATGGCGCGCGAACATCTTTCGAAGCTTCCACCAGCATCGGCGCGAGAGAAGCCACCGCGGCGGGCGAAAAGCTCAAGCCCTCGGGGCCCGCCGTGGTCGCGGCTCCCGCTACGGATTCATCCACGTTGAGATAGGCGACGAGTTTTTTCTTCAGCTCATCGGCGAATTGCTCGCCCCATTCCGTTGAGCCGGTGAGCGCGTATTCTTCGCCATCCCAACTGCAAACCACGATGGTGCGCCGCGGCCGGAGGCCGCGTTGTTTCAGTTCGCCAAGCGAGCGTGTCAGCTCCATCATCGATGCCGTGCCGCTCGAAGGATCTACGGCGCCGTACACCCACGCGTCGCGATGATTGCCGAGCAGAACCCATTCGTCGGGAAGTTCGCTGCCGCGAATGCGGGCCTCGACGACCGTATAAGGCTGCATGCTGGTGTCCATGTCCACTTTCACGTGAGCTTGCACCGCGCCCGTGAAGCGATAGGTAATCGGCAAAGCGCCTTGCCAATCTTTCGGCGCTTCGGGACCGTTCATGTTTTCGAGAAGCGGTTTGGCATCGCGCCATGAGAGCGGGAGCGCGGGGATTTTCGGCAGCGAGCGCGCTTCTTCCGCAGGGATGTGTTTGGCGCCAGGAACGGACGCCCAACCGGGCGTGGTGGGATCGCCGGGAACGATGTAGTCGTACGTGATGGCGCCACGCTGAATGTGGCTGTCGGGACCCCACGGTCCATCGGGAAAAACTTTGCCGCGCGCGGAACCGTCCTCGGCGGGGTCGGAATAGATCAGCAAAGCGGCCGCGCCTTCGCGTTCGGCGGTGAGCGCTTTGAAGCCGCGATAGCTGTAAGGATTGGAATAGCGGACGAGAACGATTTTGCTTTTCACGCTGATGCCGTTTTTCCGGAGTAAATCGTAATCTTCGGGATTGCCGCTATGCGCGTAGACGACTTCGGCGCTGACTTCACCGGAAGCGGAGTAGCCAAAATAAGCGCTGGAGGCTGCCGGATTTTTTGTGTCGGGATCGATGTCGTAAGCATCTTCGCGTAAAGACGCGGTGAATGCGACCGGCGCGATCATTTCGAGAGCGACGCTACGCGGGCGCGAGTGCAAAACATCGTAGCGGCGCAGGGTGATGTCTTCCCACCCTTGTTTGCGCCACGCGTCGGCAACAAAATCTGCGAGTTGATTATTGCGGTCGGAAGCGGCGGGATGTGGCTCAGCGGTGAGGGTGCGGAGCCATTCGCGCGCCTTTTCAGGAGCGGGGATCGACTGCAAGGAGGATTCGACCTGATGCTCAGCGGCGGCATGCGCTGGAGAAAATCCGAGAATCGGAGTGGCCGGTGGAGCGTCCCGCTTGAGCTGGGCCGAAAGCGCGACGCTCAAGATTAGGAAACAAGCAAATAAGACCGCAAAAGTACGCCAAAGAAGCCGCATATTTATTTTGTTCTCCAAGAAAAGAGCGACCGGCTGCATCAAACAAACGTGACCGGTGCAAAATCAAGCTGAAAACACTTTCGCCACAGCGGATTTAAGTGCGCGAGCGATAAGTACGCACTCTTCCGCAGAGATTGTGAACGGTGGCGCTAGAAGAATATGGTCGCCGCGCAATCCGTCGACGCAGCCTTGCGTCGGGTAGGTAAGGACATTTTCTTCCAGACAGGCTTGGCGAATTTTCTCGGCGCTGTTTTGTTCCTTTGCGAAAGGCTCGCGCGTCGCTTGGTCTTTGACGAATTCAACGCCAAGAAGAAGACCGAAGCCGCGAATATCGCCGACGTTCGGATGCGACCGCAGCGGTGCAAGGGCGCCACGCAGATTTTGAGCGACCGGATTGACGCGATCAAAAAGTTTGTGCGCTTCGAGAAAGTCGAGAACAGCGTTTCCCGCCGTCGTGGCAACTGGGTGCGCCTGATACGTGAATCCGTGCATGAAGGCGCCCGAGCCACGCTCGAATGCTTCGGCGACGCGCCCGGAAACGAGAACCGCGCCGAGCGGCGCGTAACCGCTGGCGATTCCTTTACCCGCAAGAATCATGTCTGGCTCGACGCCCCAGTGCTGCACGGCAAACGGTTTTCCGGTACGCCCCATTCCCGTCATCACTTCGTCGGCGATTAAAAGAATTTTGTTCTTGCGACAGATTTCCGCGATGCGCGCGGCGTAGCCTTCGGGAGGCGCGGCGGCACCCAGAGTCGCTCCGACGACGGGCTCGAAAATAAAAGCGCTGACGGAATCGGAATTATTTTCGCTTAGATAAACGTCGAGATCATCAGCGCACGCGAGTTTGCATTGCGGGAAGGTTTTCTCGAATGGACAATGGTAGCAAAAACAGGGAGCGATGTGTCCCCATTCGGCGAGAAGCGGTTCGTAAGGCGTGCGGCGAGTAACGTTGCCGCTGACGGACATCGCGCCAAGCGTGCTGCCGTGATAACTCTGGCGACGCGAGAGAACGCGGTAGGGATCTTTCTGCCCACATTCGAGGTGAAACTGTCGCGCGAGTTTTATGGCCGTTTCAGTTGCTTCCGATCCGCCCGAAGTAAAATAAACGCGCCCACCGTTGCGAAAATTCGGCGGCGCCATGGCGAGCAAGCGCGCGGCAAGGTTTTCCGCAGAAGCGCTGTGAAACTGCGAAGTGTGCGCGAAAGCAATCTGGGAGGACTGCTCCGCCATGGCTCGGCCAATTTCAGCGACACCGTGACCGATGCTGACAACCGCGGCCTGGCCGGCGGCGTCAAGAAATCGACGGCCGTCGTCGGCGATGATCCAGCAACCTTCCCCGCGAGCGGCAATGGGAAACGCTTTTTTAAAATTGCGGGGGAAAAGTCCGCTGCACGTTGGCATGAGATATCCGGAAAGGATTGTAGCAGAGTAACGATTCGTTTCCGTGCGGCTGAATGGTCCAAGCGCTTCCGGCTATTGGATCCGGCCATGAAACGTGCCAAGATGCGTGGTTCTGTGCGGAGTGTTGCGGCTCATCATGTGTTCAAGGAGAAGCGATCGATGAAAGTGTTCCACGTGCGATGCGGTTTTGCGATTTCGCTGTTGCTGGGAAGCGCGCTTTTTGTTTGCGCGCAGGAAACGGCGAAGCATCCCATCACTTTTGAGGACATCATCAAATTGCACCGCATCGCAGAACCGCAAATGTCGGCGGACGGCAAGTGGGTGGCGTACACGGTGTCCACACCGGACATGGAAGCAAACCGTGGAGTGACCAACATCTGGGTGGCGCCTACGTCAGGCGAGGCGGCTATGCAACTGACGCAGAGCGGGCACGATTCGTCGCCGGTGTGGTCACCAGACGGAAAAACGCTTGCCTTTTTGTCTTCGCGCGGCGGTGAATCACAAGTGTATTTACTTTCGATGGAAGGAGGCGAAGCCCACGCGCTGACGAAACTTTCGACTGGCGCGGATATCGTGAAATGGTCGCCGGACGGAAAAACGATTGCGTTTACTTCTTCGGTGTATCCGGATTGTAAAGACGATGAGTGCAACAAGAAGCGCGATGAAGAAAAAGAAAAGAACAAAGTGAAGGCGCACGTGGCGGAGCACCTCTTGTACCGCCATTGGACGCATTGGAATGAAGGCAAGAGGGGCCATTTGTTTGTGGTCCCGGCAGATGGAAGCGCGGCGCCGCGGGACCTCACGCCGGGCGCGAATTACGATGTTCCGCCGGATGAGCGGAGCGGACCTGGTGATATTAATTTTTCACCGGACGGAAAAGAAATGTGCTTCACGGCAGTGACGGACAAGATGGAAGCGAGCAGCACGAACGGCGATCTGTTTATCGTTCCCGTCAGCGGAGGCGAACCCAAGCGCATCACTACCCAAGCCGGCTTTGACGGGAATCCGGTGTATTCGCCGGATGGAAAATTCATCGCGTATCACGCGCAGCTTACGCCGGGATATGAAGCAGACCGCTGGCGCGTGCTGTTGTACGACCGAGCCGCGGGAAGAATCGAAAATCTTACGGAAACGTTCGATCGCAGCGCAGACGAATTGGCCTGGTCGCCGGACAGCAAGACGATTTATTTCACGGCGGAAGATGAGACACAGAAGCCGGTATACGCGATGGCGGCGCGCTTCGGGGCGGCGCCGAAACAAATTATCGCCAACACTTATAACACAGGGGTTTCCTTCAGCGCGGACGGCAAGACGCTGGTTTTTGAACGCACCAGCTTGACGATGCCCGCGGAGATTTTCGCGGCTTCGAGCGACGGCTCCAACGTGCGGCAAATTACGCATCAAAACGATTCCATTCTCTCGTCAGTAGAAATGAATGCGCCAGAAACTTTCTGGTTTGAAGGCGCCGAAGGAACGAAAGTGCAGGCCATGCTGATTCGTCCGCCGAAATTTGACGCCACGAGAAAGTATCCCTTGCTGGTGCTGCTGCACGGCGGGCCGCAGACGATGTGGTCGAACGCCTGGGGGTATCGCTGGAACGCGCAAGTTTTCTCCGCAGCGGGATATGTGACGCTGATGATCAACCGGCGCGGATCCACCGGATACGGACAGAAATTCACCGATGAAATCACGAATGACTGGGGCGGGAAAGCGTACATCGACGTGATGAGCGGTGTGGACTTCGCATTGAAAAAATATCCTTTCCTCGATGAGTCGCGCATGGCCGCGGCGGGCGGTTCTTACGGCGGATACATGGCGGACTGGATTGCGACGCACACGGGGCGGTTCAAAGCGATTGTGAGCCACGCCGGCGTGTACGACAAAGTGTCCATGTACGCGACGGAAGAATTGTGGTTTGAAGAGCACGACATGCAAGGCACGCCGTGGTCGAATCCAGAAAGTTACAAGAAATGGGCGCCAGTGACTTACGCCGGGGAGCTGGGAAAATTCAAGACGCCGACGCTGGTGATCTGTGGAGAAAGAGATTACCGCGTGCCGTACACGCAATCGCTCGAGTTGTTCAGCGCGCTGCAGCGGCAGGGAGTACCGTCTAAGCTAGTGGTTTTTCCGGATGAGGGGCACTGGGTGCTGAAGCCGCAGAATGCGCAGTTCTGGTACAAAACGTTTTTGGATTGGCTGGCGGAGTATGTGAAATAGCTCCAGCGACATTGCCAAAATGGGGCGTATTATTCCGTCGGTTGCGCTCGGGATAAAGTTTGCGTCGCCAAATAGCCTGAGGCATTCCGACAGCCACAGAGGTCAAGAAGCTAGCAGGCGGTAGAAGGCGCGGCGCGCGAAGTGGAACAAGTAATAGAGTAAGACGGCGCAGAGCGCCACGAGCGCGGCAACGATGATGGTGGTGGCGACGGGATGAACGGTCGCCATCCAAGTCAGCCAGACAGCTAAGATGTCTTCTCCAAAACTCAAAAACCAATTGCTGAAGGGTTCGGGACTGGCGTTGACGGCGGCGCGGGCGCTGGCTTTTGTGCCGTGAGAGGTGAGAGCGACTCCACCAGCGAGCAGGGCGGCGGCCCAGCGCCACTCCGGCGCGGCTCCTCCCGCGGCGGCGAAGGCAAGAAGCGCGGCGGCGGGCGGGCGAATGAAAGTGTGAAGGGCGTCCCAGAAGGTGTCGAAGTACGGTATTTTGTCGGCGAGGAATTCCAGGAGATAGAGCGTTATGGCGATTCCGAGAACCCAGGGATGCGAGAGAATCTGCAATGCAGGTGGCAGATGAAGTATGCCCAGGCGCTGAAGCAGGCCGAGTGTGGCGACGGTGGCGTAAAGATTGAGGCCGGAGGAGAAGCCGGCACCGAGGGCGAGGCCGAGAGTTTCGACGGGATTCATGCGAGACTTATGATAGCAGGCGGGAAATGAGACAAACAGGCAGTGATTTTCGCCAGTAACTTCTGCCGTAACTCCGCCAGTAACTTCCCCATGTACAATGTCGAGTTTCCGTTTGACGTGTTTGTGAGAGCAAGCGATTCTGTTAGCAAGGCGGTCATGCATGTTTGGGCTCGGTCATCTCTTTTATCCCTGGGGCTTTGTCTTGCAGGGCCTGGCGATTGTGCACTTCATCAGGCGGCGGCCGGAGAACTATTGGTTCTACGTCATTTTTTTTCTCGGACCGCCCGGCGCAGCCGTGTATATCCTTGCGGAAGTACTGCCGGATTTGGGGCTGCTCCGCGGAGTGTTTCAAGGATTTGGACGGCGGTCGCGGATACAAACTGTTGAGACGCTGATTCTGGACAATCCCTCGCCGGCAAATTATGAGGAACTTGGCGAGCTCTATAAGGACCAGGGGGAGTTTGCGAAGGGCCGGGAGGCACTCACGCATGCAATTGATGCGCGCGGCGCTTCTCCATACACGTTTTATTCGCGCGCGAAGTGCTCGTTGGGATTGAATGATCTGCCAGCGGCGATCGCAGATTTGGAGCGCGTGATTGCGGCGGACAGAAAATTCGATTATTACCGGGCCGGCGGTTTACTGGCCGACGCTTATGCGCGAACGGGGCAATTGGAACGAGCCGACCAGCTCTTCGCGGAAGTCACGCAGATCTCGACGACTCCGGAGACGTTGTACAACTATGCGAGTTTTCTGAAGACGGCGAACCGGCGGGAAGAATCGCGCGAGTGGCTGCAGAAACTGGAAGCGAAGAAGCGGACGCTGCCGCGGTACATGCAGAGGCGGGAGCGGCCGTGGTTCCGGAAGGGCAAAGCGCTGATGAAGGAACTGGTTGCGGCGTAGAGTTCGCCTGTCCTGCCGAAATCGAATGTAGATATCAATTCTTGCGACCGGGCTGATCTGTCAGGAATGTGCCCGGTCCGTACTCTAACTACCCCCCCTCCCTCCACCAATTTGCATGAATATCAAAGGGTAAGGACTTGGGAAATTTGCATTTCGTCATCGATTTGATTCTAAAGGATGGGTTCTTGGTAGTTTTGGACTTGCCAATGCGAGGATGGGTGCCGGGATAGAAAAGCGGGAGCCCTTTGGCTCCGCTAAGGGTAAACAAGCCCCCGCATTCCCGAGCGTTATTATATATAATAATAATTATATCATTAATTATTAATTTGTCAAGGCTTTTTCCATTGTTTTGGCCAAGCCGGGAGATGGTGAACTTTGCGGTGTGGATCAGTGGAGATCCTTACCCACAGGGTTGCAACCTTCGGCCGCTGCTCTCTGGGTGACGATCACAGCGGAGGCGCAAGCTTTGGAGGGTGGCAGTTGCGTAGTCAAGGGAAGTTTCGGATGTCGCATTGATTTGGATGCAGGCTAGTCAAGAAACGGATATGATGGCGGGCGTAAATTTGAGTCCAGGGATGGTTACCAAAAATGAATGAAGGTCGTCGCCTGCCTACTCTGCTTACGGCAATATTCGCGGTTTGCCTGGTCGCGGTAGCTGTTTTTGCGCGGCGCGAGGCGCAAGGGCAGGAGGAACAGAAGCAGAACCGGCCATGGATGAACACGATGCTTTCGCCGGATGAGCGGGCGGACCTAGTGCTGAAAGAAATGACGCCGGACGAGAAAATCGAGTTGGTGCACGGCAATGGTATGCCTGGCTGGCGGAAGCCTTATCCGACGGCGCATCTGGGAAATGGCGGGGCCGGCTTTGTGCTGGGAGTTCCGCGGCTGGGGATTCCGATCATCCAGATGAGCGACGCGGCGTACGGAGTGCGAAACAGCGGGGATAACGGGAGATATTCGACGGCGCTGCCATCGAATTTGGGCTCGGCGGCGAGCTGGGATATTCACGCGGCTTGCGAATACGGGGAGTTGATTGGGCGCGAGTTGCGCGCGCAAGGCTACAACATGACGCTCGGTGGAGGCGTAAATATCACGCGGGACCCGCGCAATGGGCGAACGTTTGAATACCTGGGCGAGGACCCGATCCTAGCGGGCACGCTGGTGGGCAACCGAATGAAATGCGAGCAAGCGCAACACGTGATCGGCGACGTGAAACATTACGCGGTGAACGACCAGGAAAGCGGGCGCAATGAAGTGGATGCCGTCATGAGCAAGCGCGCGCTGCGAGAGAGCGACTTGCTGGCCTTCGAGATTGGAATTGGAATCGCTAATCCCGGGGCGGTGATGTGTTCCTACAATTCCGTGAATGGCGACTACGCTTGCGAAAACAAATACTTGCTGACGGACGTGTTGAAGAAAGCCTGGGGCTTCAAAGGATTTGTGGTGTCCGACTGGGCGGGAACGCATAGCACGGCGAAGGCATCGGCGGCCGGATTGGATAATGAAGAACCGTTTGATGATTTTTTCGGCGCAAAACTGAAGGAAGCCGTGCAAGCGGGTAAAGTGCCAGCCGCAGAGCTCGACGACCATGTGCGGCGCATCGTGCGAGCGGAGTTTGCCTGCGGAATCATCGACTATCCGGTGAAGAAGAGTGTTGTGGATGTAGAAGGAGGACTAGAAACGGCGCGTCGCCTGGAAGAGCAAAGCGCTGTACTGCTCAAGAATAAAGATGGCATGCTACCACTCGATCGCACTAAAGTGCATTCCATCGCGATCATCGGTGCGCATGCGGATATGGGGATGATTTCCGGCGGCGGATCGGCGCAGGTGGATCCGCCGGGACGTACGGGGGCGAAGTGGCAGGAGCATATATGGTTCCCGACTTCGCCGTTGAAGGCGGTGAGCGCTAAGATTCCCGGGGCGAACGTGCAATTTGATTCCGGCGCGAATTCGGAGTCCGCGGTGGATCTTGCAAAGAAGTCGGAAGTGGCCATCGTGTTTGCGCATCAATGGACGAGCGAAGGAATGGATTTGCCGAATCTGTCACTGCCAGACAATCAGAATCGATTGATCGAAATGGTGGCGGCGGCGAATCCGCGGACGATGGTGGTGCTGGAAACGGGCACGGCGGTGACCATGCCGTGGCTCGAGAAAGTAAGCGGCGTCTTGGAAGTGTGGTACGGGGGAAGCAAGGGAGCGGACGCGGTAGCCAATGTTCTGTTTGGCGATGTGAATCCGAGCGGAAAGCTGCCTATGACGTTTCCGCGAAGCGAAGAGGATCTTCCGCATCCGCAGATTGCGACGCCACCGCCGGGAGCAAAAGACATCGCCGAGAACCTGAAGACGCGGGAAGCCAAGGCTAGTTTCAGCGTGCACTACGACGAGGGAGTGAAAGTTGGGTACAAATGGTATGACGCGGAGAATAAGGTAGTGCTGTTTCCGTTTGGGTATGGGCTTTCCTACACCACGTATAGCTATTCTGGTTTGAAAGTGACTCCTGGGGTGGAAACCACGGTTAGGTTTAGCGTGAAGAATACGGGTAGCCGCGCGGGAACGGAGATTGCGGAAGTGTACGCGGGGCTACCGGCTAGCGCTGGCGAGCCGCCGAAGCGGCTGGTGGGTTGGAACAGAGTGAAGTTGAACCCGGGGGAGAGCCGGGAAGTCAGCGTGGAGGTTGCTCCCAAGTATTTGTCTATTTTTGACGAAGCTGCGGATGGATGGAAACTTGTGCCGGGCGAGTATATGTTTATGGTCGGGGGATCGTCAGAAGCTCTGCCGCTGAGCGGGAAAATTGCGTTGAAGTAGTTTTTGGCGCAGAAAGAAAATTCAGCGCCAAGAAAATCAACATCCCCACCATCAAAAACCGTGGGTGGGGCACCCCGCCACTCGTCCCGTCATCTAATCAGTCCTCAGAGACGAACCAGTTTTCTTGCTGATCTCGCGCGCCTCGGCTGACCGTACTTACCGAGTCCCCAACCACTACCATCACGTTGTCGTAGTCTAACACTTGCACGTATGGCTTAGCTCTGAAGGACCGAGGCATCGTATTCTTCGAACAACTACGGATAGCCGCTTCGGTTGTCAACTTCTAAGCGGCGGCGGAGTCCCTTTGATTTCCCACCATCGAGCCACCAAGCAAGAGTACATTGTAAACAGACGAGACCAGTGCGCCACAGAGTAGAACCACCGGCCGAAGCAGATAAAGAACCGAGAACCTAGCAAACGCAGCGAAAAAACCATTCATCGTTGCTTTGCTGCTCCTCAGTCACAGACGTTTGCGACGCGCCGATCGGAATTACGGGGATTTGTGGAGTTTGTCAGAAGTGGACGACGAAGCCGGCGGAGACGCGGGTGCAATTGGTGCGCGAGCCGGAAGTGTTGAGGCCGATGTAGTCGACCTGTGGGCGCAGGGCCAGGTGGGGAAGCAGGCTGATGTCGACGCCGCCGCCGATGCTATAGGCCAACTGGTTGGAAGAGCCGCCGTCTGTTATGCGCGAGCCGCCCAGAAGGGCTTGTGCGAATGGATGGTATTTGGTGGGGTTGCGGAAAGTCAGACGAGGGCCGAAGAGATAAGTGTAGGTGTTCAGGGTAGCGCCACCCGGGGAGGCGTGGTACCCGCCAAAATCGCCAACAACGCCGACCCAGTCGTTGAGGTTATAGGCGACCGAGCCGCTGATACCGTTCTGGTTGAAGCCGCCGCCTCCCAGGCGAAAGTAAGAGTAGCCGACTGAGACGTCGACGGACTGGGCGCGCGAGGGGATGGCGAAAACGGATAGTGCCAGGAACAGGATGATGAGCCTTTTCATGTGATTGCGTCCTTTCGAGCTCTTGAGAGCTTCCGATTGGAGCCGAAAGCGAAGATGGCGGGCAGGGGGACCGTTCGGCCGGCTCGTCCCATTTTGGAACGGTTTGACGAGGCGATGGGAGGGAAAACGTTTTTAAGGCGTTCCATGAGAGCAACAAGGGGAGTGGAGAGAAAGTTTGGAGGCGCGAGGCGGAATCGAACCGCCGATAATGGTTCTGAGCCTCTATCGTCTTCTACATCTACGCCTAGTTATGTTTCTGCGGTCTATCGCGAGGACGGCCAAAACTAGGTGGTGCAGCTTAATGAGCCGAAAGACGCTAGAAGATTCTCCTACTTTCCGTCTCACCCGGTTGAATCGCGGTAAAACCAGAGACGGCTTGAACACCTTACCGGAAAAGTTCGCTCCAGTGCGCCAGGGGACGGTTAGAAGGAGCTTGGCAAACGTGACGCTAATTCCTGACGCCGTTCACGAGGCTTAGAAAAAAAGCCAGGTTTCCGAAGCTGTGCCCGATGATGCCCGGCCACGTGCTTTTCGTGCGCTGCGCAACAAAACTGAGCGCCAGGCCGGTGACCGACATCCGTAGCGTATCCCATGGCGTGGACTGCATGAAGAGATGGAACGCCGACCAAAGAATGCCGTGGACAATCCAGGTAGCCCGGCCGAACGCCAGTTCCTGCCTTGGCAGCACATATCCCCGCCACCACAGCTCTTCGCCACCGATGTTACACGCGAACATGATCGCCGCGTAGTAGACAGGAATCCACCAGGCAGCATGCAGTGGAATGCCCATGAAGTCGTGAGGACCGATGTGCTCAAAAAATGCATTGGTGAAAACCGCAGGGTTGAAGAATCGGACCGCAGCGAAAGCCGGCTGAACAAGATACGCGCTGCGTTTCACTAGGACGGCCGCTAAAACTCCCGCGAAGGCCGCGATGCGTCCTGTTCTTTCTAGCCAGAGGGCCAGCCCAGCTGCCACGACCGCGACGAGATCAGCTACCGTGCCCCCAAACATAAACCCGGAAAGCGCGATAGCCCAGAGGCAGACCGTTCGCTGCGGGACCGCAAGCCGTAATCGTTCGATAGGGCCCTTCCAGCCGGGAAACTTCACCTCCAGCGTCGCGCCGCAAAGTGCTGCGACCAACATCAAGCTGAGCGGCAGGATCAACAACAAATGGAAGATGCGCCACCATGACGTGCCCTCCTGGACCAGATGCGGTCCCAGCCAATGGAAGAGAAACGCAAAGACAAGAGCGGGCACACCGAACAGAAGCGCCGAAGCAAACCAGCCGGCAGGCTTCATTGTGTGGCTGAATTTCACGGCGCGAGTGTATCCCACCCAGCCCAATTCGGCATACGCGCGGCGCAACGAACCGACTCGCAGTGATGTGCTAGGTCCCGGTAAGCCTTACCGGACAAGTCCTTTTAGGGCCGATCGACTTCTACGGTCAGTGCGTTTACCAGGTACTCAGGCGCTGCCAGTCAGGAGGTATTCCGCGATTAGCGCCGGGCACAACCCGGCGCTTGGCAACGTCCGAAAGCCAACACCGTCTTATTCCTTAGGAAATAGCCGTAACCCCTTTACTTTCAACGGACATGTTGCGGCTATTTTCATGGTTCGTTGTGGTTTGAAGAACCATGATTTATTCGTACCGCAGCGACACGACTGCATCCACTCGCGAGGCTCGATACGCGGGAATGTACGTTGCAGCGAGAGCGACCCCGACAAGCAGCAGCGCAACCGATATCATTGCCAGCGGATCCCTCGGCGTAACTCCGTAGAGCAGGCTGGCCATAAACCGCGTCAGCCCTAGAGCTACCGGCACCCCGATCAGCACTCCAGCCAACGCCATCGCCATTCCCTGCTTCACCACCATTCCGCGCACGTCAAGCGCGCTGGCGCCGAGTGCCATCCGAATGCCGATCTCCTGCGTCCGCTGTTGCACGGAATACGCCATCAGCCCATAGATGCCGATCGCCGCCAGCAGCAGCGCGATTCCCGCGAAAATAATCAGCAGCGTCAAGTTGAAGTCGGCCCCGGCTGTAGATTCACCTCGTACCTGTACCATCGACCGAATGTGAGCGACCGGCAAACCTCTGCTTGCGGCTCGCATCTCTTCCTGAATCTCCTTGCTCAGCGAAAAAGGTTCAACGCTAGTGCGAATCACCCACGACGCTGGTATAAATCCATTGTTCAATTTAGTCACGCCATCTTTCAGCTGTGTAACAGGAACATACATGGTCGGGTTGGGTTTGTTGTCGAGTCCCTGGTCGCGCGTGTCGCCAACAATGCCGATAATTTCGCGGGGCGGCTCCTCGAATTCAGGACCGACGCCCTTTCCGATCGTGATGCGTTGTCCCACCGGATCACTGTTTGGCCAGAACTGCTTGGCCAACCCTTCGCTGATCAACACAACTCCCGGTCCGCCTCCATCGTCCCGATCGGTGAACAAACGCCCGCGCACCAGCGGGATCTTGAAGACCTCAAAATAGCGCGTCGAGACCGGTTTCCAGGGGCCGCCGCCATGAGCGGTTCCTTGTGTCAATGGCCGGCCTTCGATGATGAAGGGCAGCCCCAGTCCACCCTGCAGCGGCAAGCAACATGTCTCCGCAACGGCCACAACTCCGGGGAGGCTCTCGACTCGACGCTGCGCTTCGCGCACAAGTTGTTCGACCCCCGCTGTTTTTTCGAACCGCGATCCTACAAGTGACATCTCCATGGTCAGAATGTTGTGTGTGTCGAAGCCGGGGTTCACGCTGCGTATCGCGCTGAACGTCCGAATCAGCAGTGCCGCGCCCATCAACAGCACTAGCGCGAGGGCCATCTCGGTCACAACAAGGATGGCTCGCGCCTTGTTTTGGCGCACACCGCTCCCGGAACGCAGGCCGCTTTCTTTCAAGGTCAAGTTGAGATCACTGCGAGACGCGCTGAAGGCGGGAACCAGACCGAACACGATACCGGTCAAGATCGAAACGACCAGCGTAAACACCAACACCCGCCAATCTAGTGACGCCTGCTCTCCGAATTCGCCGACTCGCGGGATGTTGCCGGGATTGATTTGCAGCAGCCCGCGTACACCGAGATAGCCAAGCCCAAGACCCAAGACTCCGCCCACTGTCGACAAAACCACACTTTCCGTCAGCAGCTGCCGAATCAGCCGCGCGCGCCCAGCCCCAATCGCGGATCGGATAGCGATCTCTCTCCTGCGGATCGTCGCTCTTGCCAGAAGGAGGTTCGCCACATTGGCGCACGCGATGAGCAGCACGAAGCTGACCGCACCCAGCAAGATGAGCAACGACCTCCGCACATCGCCGACGATCGTGTCCCGCAGCGGCTCAGCCGTAAAGCTATCTTGCGGACCCATGTTGTTGGGGAACTTCCGCTTGAATTCGTCCGCCGCGAGCTTCAACGCTGTCTTTGCCTGTTCCAGCGACACACCCGGTTTCAGCCGCGCCGCCGCGCGCAAGAAGTGCGCTTGATCGGTGCTTGTCGGATCGGCCTTCAGCGGCAAATAGACGTCCGCGGGCGGATCGGAAGAGAATTTATGATCCAGAATTCCTGTGACGGTGTACCCTTCGCCGCCCAGGTCGATGATCTTGCCCACAAGGCTTCGGTCTCCACCGAAACGGCGCTGCCACAGCCCTCCACTCAACACCACCAACGGCGGTCCTTCAGGACGATCTTCTTCCCCCGAAAATGTTTTCCCGGCAACAACTCTCGCTCCGAACAGTTGAAAAAAACCGCTCGAGACGTGAATGCCTTTCAGTTGTTCTGGCCGGTCGCCGCCAGTGAGATTGATTCCCGGCCCGCCCTGGTCGTACGCGGCGATGTCCTGAAATACCTGCGTCTGTTCCTTCCAGATGTTGAATTTTGGAATCGACGTAATATTCCCGTTTCCTTGCGACGTGCTTAGCTCCAGCTGCACCAGCCGATCCGGATCCGGATAGGAAAGCGGCTGCAGCAGCACCGTATTAACCACGGTGAAAATCGCAGTGTTTGCACCGATCCCGAGCGCGAGGGCCGCGATCGCTGTGGCGGCAAAGCCCAGACTTCTCCGCAGCGTCCGGCAGGCATAGCGGATGTCCTGTAGCAACACCTCAAAAAATGGTTGAGTTGGCATGGCCCACTCCTTCTGTAATCTCCACGGCCAGAAAGTACTCCTACCGGCGGGATTGGTAAAGAGTCGCTTCGTAAGCTCTTTCCGATAGCTTGATTTCTTCTGTCTTCATCTCTCTATGCGCCATTGCAGCGGTTCCATCGGCGCAGGAGAAGAAGAACCTTATCGAGCCAGCGCTGTCGGTGTCCGTCCGAAGCGCAGAACCGTCCTACAGCATCAAGAAAAATATCTACCTCGAAATTCAACTTCAAAAACTTAGAAAAGAGGAATTGGCTAGAGAAGGGAGAGGGCTCCCCTCATCGGAGAGCCCCCGGAGCACAATTATGATTATTGGTGCCCAGTATGCTGCTGTGGGACGCCATTTGCGCTCCAACATCCTAGGTATATTGGGTTGGATCGAGCGGGAGGAGCGAAAAAAAGGGAATCTTGCTTACAAAACCAACCAAGTTGTTCCGATAACAGAACGCTTGCTCGGCAGTGATACCCGGTGTTACCAGTGCTCGCCTCAACAAACTTTGTCATTTGATGAAAGCCGGGAAAATATGGAGGTGACGGTGGGACTCGAACCCACTAAGGTCGGTTTTGCAGACCGACGCCTCGACCACTTCGGCATCGCCACCTTATACCCAAATCTATACCCAAAGCTGTAACCAAACCGCCCCCGCAACGCCTATTTACCCATTCAAGTCTCCCTAAACTATTGATACCGCACGGAGGCTCTCGATTCAGCAGGTTTTGCAGACGGGCGGGGCCCTTCGACTTCGCTCAGGGTAAACAAGCCCCGCGCCTACAAACCTTCGGCCGCTTGCCTAGGTGCGGCGCAGCATGCTGGCCCCCTACACGGAGAGCGGCCTGCCGCATACGGCGGCCCCTGCGTTGGCTCGCCTAGACTTACGGGTCTAAAGACCCGCCACTACAACTACCACCTGCCGCGCTACTTTGCGGTGGCGGCTCGTTCGGGTTGGGCGGCGCGGGTTTCGTTGACGATGGGGGCGCCGATCAGGTTGCCCCACTCGGTCCAAGAGCCGTCGTAATTGCGAACCTGGTTGAAGCCAAGGAGATACTTCAGCACGAACCAGGTGTGGGAGCTGCGCTCGCCGATGCGGCAGTAGGCGATGACTTCGTCTTTGCCGGTGATGCCCTTGGACTCGTAGAGCTTCTTGAGGTCGTCGTAGGATTTGAAGGTACCGTCTTCGTTGGAGGCCTGAGCCCAAGGGATATTGGCGGCTTGGGGAATATGGCCGGCGCGCTGGGCGGTTTCGGTCATGCCTGGAGGGGCGATGATCTTGCCGGTGAATTCGTCGACGGAGCGAACGTCAACGAGCTGGCCGGGCTTGCGGCCTTCGACGATGGCAAAGACTTCTTCCTTGCGGGCGCGCAGGGATTCGTCAACACCGGAGACGTGATAGGAGGCCGGCGTGACGTTGGCGGGATCCTTGGTGAGCGGGCGCTTTTCCTCAAACCACTTCTTGCGGCCGCCGTTGATGAGGCGAACGTCCTTGTGGCCATAGAGCTTCAATTGCCAGAGGGCGTAGGCGGCGAACCAGTTGTTATTGTCGCCGTAGAGAAGGATGGTGGTGTTGTTGGAAATGCCGGAAGCGCTGAGAAGTTTTTCCAGGGTGGCCTTGTCGATGAGATCACGGCGGATGCCGTCTTGGAGCTGGGTTTGCCAGTTCCAGCCGACAGCGCCGGGGATGTGGCCCTGGTCGTAGGCGGTGGTGTCCACGTCGACTTCAACGAAGCGGAGATTGGGGGATTTGAGATTCTGGGCGGCCCAATCGGTTGAAACAAGAACATCGGGATGCTTGTAGTCGGACATTGCTTTCTCCTTGTGCGCCGGCTAAACCGGCGAGGTGTAGTGAATGCAAAAGTCATACGAAAGTGGTTTAGCG
>Ga0307474_10001014_pt1 | contig 20379 bp, 20 predicted proteins | sample atmos_gasesECM1C_2_FD_203312 | JGI IMG/M metagenome (GOLD analysis project Ga0307474, IMG submission 203312) | Hardwood forest soil microbial communities from Morgan-Monroe State Forest, Indiana, United States - atmos_gasesECM1C_05 | ecosystem: Environmental > Terrestrial > Soil > Temperate... | reverse complement strand
GACGGCGGCTTGGGCGGGGGTCCGGGTGACGGCGGCATGGGCGGGGGTCCGGGTGACGGCGGCATGGGCGGGGGTCCGGGTGACGGCGGCATGGGCGGGGGTGCCGGTGATGGTTGCCCGGGCGGTGGTTCCGCCGATGGATGGCCGGTGCCGCCCGAGGACCTGCCCGCGCCGCGGGACGAGGACGCGCCGCCCGACGACGGCCTCGACGACGCCCCGGCGAGCGGGGACGACGACGGGTCGCAGGGCGCGGCCGAGGACGACGACGACGATCTGTTCGGGACCGGGCCGGCGCCGGTATGGCCGTCGCTGGGTTCGCTCCCGCCCGCGCTGGCCCGGCCCGCGCGTGCGTTCCGGGCGCCGGACGGGCGGCCGATGCCGGGACTACTCGATGTGCTGATGCCGTGGGTCACGCTGGCCGGGCTGGGCGAGCGGCCGGGGTTGCTGGGCCGGATCGGGCCGATCACGTCGGCCCAGGCCCGCCAGCTCGCCGCAGCCGCCGAGGCCGATCCGCGCACGCAGTGGCGCGTCATCGTGACCAACGCCGCTGGTCAGGCGATCACCGTCAGCAGGATCCGCCGTCGAACCGGTGGCGGGCGCATCCGCGAGCGTCTGGCCCGCGACGGGCCGCGTCTGGCCCGCGACGACCGACCGTCGCCGGGGTCGGGGCTGGTGAGCCGCCTGACGCTGACCATCACCGAGGAAATGGTTCGCGAGCTGTCGTCGGCAGCCGGTCAACGGAGCGGCCCGGGTCCGCCGGGCGGGATGGCTGCTGCGGCGGTCAAGGCCGCCGCCCGAGCCCTGGACCGGGCGCTGACTGAGGCCCAGGCCGACGCCGCGGCCGGCGGATGCGCCCATCACGGGGAGTCGGCGGGATACCGGCCGCCGCCGCGACTGCGGGAGCAAGTGATCGCGCGGGACGTGACCTGCCGCGGCCCGGTCTGCCGCCAGCCCGCCTGGCGTTCGGACCTGGACCACACGATCGCCTACGACAAGGGCGGGCGGACGTGCCGGTGCAATATCGGCGGCGCCTGCCGCCGCGACCACCAGCTGAAACAACATCCGCGGTGGAAACTAGAGCAGACCAGGCCCGGTTACTTCACCTGGACCGCCCCCGGCGGCCGCACGTATACGGTCGAACCCGACGTCCATCCCGTCTAGGTTGCTGGCTCCGCTGGGCGGGTACACCCCCGGTCTCGGGATGTCGGTTCGCGATTCATCCCGCCAAAGATCATCGGGGGGACTCATGCGTGTTATGGCCAAGATCAGCATGCCGGTCGAGGGAGGGAACCAGGCGATCAAGGACGGCACCATCGGCACGATGATGCAGCGTGCCGCCGAGCGCTGGAAGCCGGAGGCGATGTACTTCACGACCTTCGACGGGCGGCGGACGGCGTTCATGGTGTTCGACATGCCGGACGCGTCCGACATACCCCCGTTCGCGGAGCCGTTCTTCCGGGGCCTGAACGCCGACGTGCAGCTAGCTCCGGTCATGAACGGCGACGACCTGCAGAAGGGCCTGTCCCAGGTCGGCTGATCGGCGGTCTGGCGCCCCCGGATGGCGGAACCGTGAACGAGCGGACCGTGAACGGGCGGACCGTGAACGAGCGGACCGTGAACGGGCGGACCGTGAACAAGCGGACCGTGAACGGGCGGACCGTGAACGAGCGCACAGCGAAGTAGTTGCAATCGCGCTTGGCTCGCTGTTGTCGAGGTGCTGCAATCCGGTTTTCGAGGCACCCTGAGGTCCATGAGCCACCCGCACGACCACGGCCATGAGCACGGGGACGGCCACGTGCACGGGCACGGCCACGTGCACGGGCACCCGCGCGAAGGCGACGAGCACCCGCGCGACGGCCACGACCACCGCCACAAGCTGAACCTGCGCCACCTGCTGCGCCCGCACTCGCACGACGCGGCCGACAAGGTGGACGCGGCTATGGAGGCCACCGGCGCGGGCATGCGCGCGCTCTGGATCAGCGCCGCCGTGCTCGGGACGACGGCCCTGGTCCAGGCCGTGGTCGTCGCCGCCTCTGGTTCCGTCGCGTTGCTCGGCGACACCCTGCACAACGCCATGGATGCGATGACGGTCGTCCCGCTCGCGATCGCCTTTGTCGCGGGCCGACGCCCGCCGACGCGCCGCTACACCTATGGTTACGGCCGGGCCGAGGACCTGGCCGGAGTGCTGATCGTCCTGCTCATCGCCGCCTCCGCGGCGGTGACCGCACTGGAGGCGGCCGATAGGCTCGCGCACCCGCGCCCGGTATCAGACCTGGTCGCCGTGGCCGCCGCCGCGCTGATCGGGTTCGCCGGAAACGAACTGGTCGCCCGGTACCGCATTAGCGTCGGCCGCCGGATTGGCTCGGCCGCGCTGGTCGCCGACGGGCTGCACGCCCGCACCGATGGCTTCACCTCGCTCGCGGTCCTGGTCGGCGCGGGCGGGGTCGCGCTCGGCTGGAACTGGGCCGACCCGGTCGTCGGCCTCCTGATCACCGTGGCGATCCTGGCCGTGCTCCGCCAGGCCGCGACCGAGATCTGGCGCCGGCTCATGGACGCGGTCGACCCTGCGGTGCTCGACCAGGCGGAGCAGACGCTGCACGACGCGCCCGGGGTGCTCGGCGTCGGACGGGTCCGGCTCCGCTGGATCGGCCATCAGATGCTGGCCGAGTGCGAGGTCATCGTCGACGCGGGCGCCAGCGCCGTCGAGGCGCATCAGGTCGCGGTCGGCGCCGAGCATGCGCTCCTGCACGCCCTCCCGCGCCTGACCGCCGCGCTCGTGCACGCCGATCCGCAACCCGGCGACGGCACCGACTATCACGCGCCACTTGCCGCCCACCGGTAAATAGGATGCTGCCGCGCCGGCGGCGGCGAGGATCGGCCGGGGCGCCGGTCTCGCACTCCAACGAGCGCTACCTCATAATGTCTTCAGGGCGAGCGTTAGGCGCTATAGATGGAATGCCAGCGAGTTTCTCGATCGGCGCGGAAAGGGCAATCTGGGAGTTCCTCGCGCTCTTCCTTACTACGTCCCGTCCGTACGCCGGTTAATCGCGTCGCCAACTGGATTCCGGTACGGCCTTCTACTAGTTGGGCGATGCAGGCGAAAATGGCCGTCGGCCAGGCGGGCGATGACTATGAGCGCGAAGCGGACCGGGTCTCCGCGCAAGTTAACGCAACGCCGGCTCCTGCTTCCGCGAGCGGCGCCTCGCCGCATATCCGGCGCGTGACCGGGACGTCGAACGGTCGCGCGGGCGCGGCGCCGGCCACCGTAGACCACGCCCTCGCCGGTTCCGGCGCTCCGCTGGAGCCCGAGTTGCGCCAGGACATGGAGCAGCGTTTCGGCCATGACTTCTCTAGCGTGCGGGTGCACGCTAGTCCGGACGCCGCGCAATCGGCACGGGATGTGAACGCCCACGCCTACACCGTGGGCCACGACATCGTGTTCGGTACGGGCCAGTTCGCGCCGGCGACGCCGGAGGGACGGCGGCTGATCGCCCATGAGCTGACGCACGTCGTCCAGCAGGGCGCCAGCGGATCAGGTGTCGGCGCCGCCGGCGGGGCCGGACTGATGGTCCAGAGAGAAGTGGTTGACCCGCGCGCATTGAAGACGCAATCGGAATCTACTGCGCGTCATATACGGGTCGGGCAGTGGCTGGTGGAGCCGGTCGCCGGGGGCGGGACCTCGGCGACCGAGGTGTACTTCGTCCAATTTGACGTAGACGACAAAGGCGTCATGCACGCCGAGGTCCGGACCGTGACCGGGGATCGAAAGTACCGCAGCGGCCTTCTGCGTTTCGGCGACAGGTTCCGCGCCGCGCTCCAGCACTTCAGCGACAACGGTGTTGAAGTGAACGCCTTCGAGGGCGACTGGAGCTACATGACTAAAGATGAGATATCGACAAACCTCGAAGTATTCCGGGAGGAGATGGCCAAGGGCGCGACCCGCGAGAAAGCGGCTCTCGAAACGCCCTCGGGCAAGGTCGCCACCCGCTCCGGCTTCGTCGAGGTAATCAGCGTCGAGAACGTGCTCGAATCCCAGGAGCATCTGGCCGAAGAAGGCGTCAGCCGGTGGCGGGTGAAAGCGGTGTTCCGTCGCCCGGCCCTCGCCCCGGAGCCCGGACCCGGTGCCGGTGCCGGTGCCGGTGGCGGCGGCGGCGGCCCGAGCTCGCGAACCTCGGGCGGCGGGGCGGGGATGGGCGAGCCCGAACTGGACGAGGGCGGCGCCGACGTCACCGCCGAGGAGCAGGAGGCTATCGCGGGCCCCACCGGCGGCGGTGGCGGCGGACCCTCGCTGCTCATGATGATCGGTCAGTGGCTGATGAAGGATGTCTACGCCGAGCAGACGGCGGAGATCGAGCGGCAAAGCGTACAGAGAGTCAACCAGGAGGTCGATGACCGCCTGAAGGGCCTCGAGTACCTCACGATGGCGCTGCAGCTCCAGGGCGAGATCGCCTACGCCCAGGTCACCGTCACCCGCACCAAGACGACCACGTACGGCACCGTCTATGACCTCAAGGCGCTGACGGTCAGCACCTGGTACCGCCAGGGGTCGGAGGACACGTCCTCCATGCTCGGCGGGGGAGACATCATGACCCGCGACATCACCAGTTCCCTCGCGCTGCCGCTGCTGCCGGACGTGATCAAGATTGCCGCCGCCGAGCTGCAAAACCGCATCGGTCAGCTTCAGGGAGCGACGTCCGCTCAGTCGCAGCAGTGGCGGGCAAAGCTCGAGCGCTGCAGGCACTTGCTCCTGACCAAGGGGCCGCGGGTGCCCTCGTACGGGTTCCTCGGCAGCGAGTGCATCGACGTGCTGCCGATGGGCAGGCGGCCCGGAGGCTGACGGCAGCGGCGGCGCGCGGATGGCGGCGCGCGGAAAACCGCGCGCGGAAAACGATGCGATCTAGTCCTTGCATTGTCACTAGGTAAGACGCCAAAGTTGTCGCAGTCCCCGGCCACCGTCGGTCCGGCGGGGCAGCGAGGGTAGAAGGAGTGGCGTCGATGGGCAGGCGGCCACGGCGTTCACCGTGCTCACCGCGACGTCCCCAGACCGCGCAGCTGCGCACAATCGGCACGCGACCCGATCAGCGTGATCAGGGTGCGGGTGGCCGGCGTCGCCGGCTCGAACGCCCTGTCGCGCGAGCGCATCAACGAGGTCGCCCAGCAGATCGCGACCGGGACCGGCCTGGACGTGGATATCGTGGCCGGGTCCTCGCCCGAGCCGGTGACCGTCCATGTGCCCGCCGGGCATTACGGCCAGCCGGCGCTCGCGGTGACCGAGGGCTGGGTGAAGAAGGGCGTGGCCGTGGCGATCCTGGCCGCGCTGGACAAGAAGAGCGTGACGCTGTTCACGCTGATCCTGGTGGTCTGCGTGCTGTTTGTCGCCAACGCCGCGACCGCCGCCGTGCGCGGCCGCCGGCGTGAGCTGGGCGTGCTCGCCTCACTCGGCTGGCGCCGGTCCCGGCTGTTCGCGGCCGTGCTCGGGGAACTGGCCGGGATCGGGCTGGCCGCCGGGCTGCTCGGCGCCGCGGTGGCGCTCCCGCTGTCGGCCGCCCTTGGCCTGCGGGCGTCGCCGGGACGGGCCCTGCTGGCCGTGCCGGTCGCGATGTCGGTGGCGGTGATCGGCGGCCTGGGGCCGGCCTGGCTCGCCGCCCGGACGGACCCGGTGACCGCGGTCCGGCCGCCGGTCATCGCCGTCCAGGTCAGAGGCGTGGACTACGTCGCGGGCGGCGCGACCGTGGCGCTCGGACTGGGCGGACTCGGCTCTGGCCCGGCTGGTCGTTACCGAGGGGGCGGTCATCGGGATCGTCGGCTCGCTGATCGGAGCCGGGCTCGGGCTCGGCGCCACCCTGCTGGCACAGGAGTGAGCGGGCCGGGTCGCGGTCACTCCGCTGGCCCGCGGGGCCTGGCCTGGCGCATCTCGCCGATGACGATGCCGAGGTCGCGCTCGAAGCTGCCGGGCTGCTGCAACCCCCGCTCGAACAGGGCCTGCACGAATGGCGCGTTCTCGGGGCGGCCGGACGTGGTCAGGTACGCGGTGAAGCCGGAGACGAACTCGGCGTCCGGTGGCAGCGATGCGAGATCGACGAGCTGCTTGATGCCTGACACGGCGACCCGGTCGAGGGCCGCGATACGGCGGGCGAATCGGTCTACGAACTCGTCGAGCTCGCCGTCGGGCACAACCCGGTTGACGTAGCCGTACTCCGCGGCGAGGTCCGCGGGGATGTCGTCGCCCCCGAGCAGGATCTCCAGCGCGCGGCCGCGGCCGACCAGGCGGGCCAGCCGCGCCATGGCCCCGCCGCCGGGGACCGCGCCGACGCCCACCTCGAATTGCCCGAGTATCGCCCGGTCGGAGGCGAAACGGATGTCGGTGGCCAGGACGAACTCGCTCCCGGCCGCCCGGGCCCGGCCGCGTACGGCGGAGATCGTGGCGGCCGGCACCTTGCTCAGCCGCACCAGGTTGTCTAGATAGGGATGCAGTCCGGTCGGACCGGGCGGCATCGCGGCGACGACGTTCGGGTTGGCCAGGAAGTCCCAGTGCGCCATGAAGTAGTCCGGATTGTCGCTACGGAACACAACGACGGTCAGCTCTGGTGCCGCCTCGATATGATCTACGAGCGCCGCGAGCTGATCGATCGTGTCCGTGTCGATCAGGTTTACCGGCCCGTTGCTGAAGGTGACCCGCCAGTAGGCCGGCGTGACCTCGGCGAGTTGAAATTGCTCAGAAGTAGTCATGAAGTAACAGTACGTATCAGGCCTCGCTCCTATGCTGGGCCGGGGAGGTGTCGGTGATGGCGACGTACCGGATGGTCTACGGAGACGACGAAAGCGTCGTGCGGGAGACATACGAGGACATCGACTCGGTCGAGCGCGAGGACGGCTGGGTCGTCCTGTTCCGCGGCAACGACGCGATCCTGCGCGTCCAGGAGAGCCACGTGCAGGAGATGGAGCAGGTCAGCCCCTAGCTGCGGCGCGAGCCTGATTTCGCGTTGACGCCGTAGGTCGCCGGGTAGCACGCTGGCCGGTGTGCCTGAGATCACGGATCACGTAACCCGCAACCGGTCGGCCTGGGACGGCTGGGCCGACTGGTACGCCAAGCCGGGCGCCGGCAACTGGGCCCAGGCCGACCCGGTCTGGGGCATCTGGGCGGTGGCCGAAGAACGCCTGGGCGTGCTGCCGCCCGACCTGGCCGGGCAGGACACGATCGAGCTCGGCTGCGGCACCGGCTACGTCTCGGCCTGGCTGGCCCGCCGCGGCGCGCGCCCGGTTGGCCTGGACAACTCGCCCGCGCAGCTGGCCACCGCGCGTGAGCTGCAGCAGCGGCACGACCTGGCGTTCCCGCTGATCCACGGCAACGCCGAGCGAGCCCCGCTCTCTGACGCGACCTTCGACCTGGCGATATCCGAGTACGGCGCCAGCATCTGGTGCGATCCGTACGCGTGGATCCCCGAGGCGGCCCGGCTGCTGCGGCCCGGCGGGCGGCTGATCTTTCTGGTCAACTCGGTGCAGCTGATGCTGTCGACCCCAGACCAGGACGGCGAGCTCGCCGCCGAGCGGCTGCTGCGGCCGTTCTTCGGCATGCACCGCTTCGAGTGGCCGGACGACGAGTCGGTGGAGTTCCACATCGGCCACGGCGACATGATCAGGCTGCTGCGCCGCTGCGGCTTCGAGGTGGAGGACCTGATCGAGGTTCAGCCTCCGGAGGGCGCCACCACCGAGTGGCCGCTCGCCTCCATCGAGTGGGCCCGCCAGTGGCCGACCGAGGAGGTCTGGAAGGCCCGCAAGGCGCGCTGATCTGGCTAGGGCCAGCCCGCGCCCGGCACCTCGACCTCGGTGGCGAGGACCTGGCCGCTGCCCGGCGTCACCAGGTCGGACTGGCTCATCCCCAGCCACTTGGCGGCCACGATGAACAGCGTCCCGCGCCCCGGGCCGCCGAGCGCGCAGGCGAAGCCGCCGCGGTCCAGGTGGACGACCTGCCGGATGGCGCCGTCCTCGGCCACCCGGACGCACTGCTGGTTTGGCACGTCGGCGTACCAGACCTCGTTCTGCGCGTCGACGGCGATGCCGTCGGGAACTCCGTCGCCGACATCGGCCCACACCCGGCGGCCGGACAGCCCGCCGTCGGGGCCGATGTCGAAGCCCATCAGGTTGTGGCGGTAGGAGTCGGCGACGATCAGCGTGGAGTTGTCGGCGGTCACCGCCATCCCGTTCGGGAACGCGATGTCGTCGGCCACCTCGCGCACCGAGCCATCGTTCGTGACCAGCGACACCGACCCCGGCTTGAACTGCTCTCCCGCCGTCGGGTTGAACCCGGCCCCGTTCACGTAGATGTGGCCCAGGCCGTCGGCCACGATGTCGTTCCAGCCCGGCCGGCCCAGATCCGCGTGGGTGACCAGGGATCCGTCGGGCTCGAGCCGGAGCAGCCGCCCGTCACCGGACGAGACGATCACCAGCCGGCCGTCGGGCAGCCAGTCCGTGCACAACGGAAGCGAATCCACGCGCGCGACCACCTCGCTGTGGCCGTCCAGGTCCGTGGCCAGGACCTCGCCGGCCGACCAGTCGGAGAAGTACAGCCGGTCGCCGTGCCAGCGCGGCGACTCGACCAGGCCCCGGCCGGTGAGCAGCGTGCGTAGCTCGTTCATCTCAGATCCCCCTCTCCCCGACCCCAGTCTCGCGCACCGGGCTCGCCGCCCCCGTGAGCAACGCCGAATGAGTCTTAACGCCCCGCCACGGGGTGGATCTGGTCCGGCTACGGTCAGCGTCGCCGGGTCAGCGGCCGGCCCGGCTGGCCCAGCGGCCGGCCGGCTGCGCCCCGGCGCGGGGCGGCTTGTCCCGGCCCAGCATCTTGTCCAGGGCCGCGCCCAGGCTGCCGTCCGCGTCGATGACCCGCCGCACCACCACGATCAGCATCGGGATGGCCCAGAAGTCGCCGCACACCCACAAGATCCCGGCCCCGATCTGCTGGCTGGCGAACGGCGCGAGCGTGACCCCGGGGATGTGGTCGTAGACCGGATACCAGGACACCGTGGTCAGGAAGCTCATCGACATGGCCAGGATCCACATGATGACGTTGGTCGCCACCAGGGCCACGGCCTGTCCCTCCGGCGGCATCCGCATCCGGAACGGCGGTGACGGGATGAACTGCAGCCAGAACAGCACGCCGACGATGAAGAAGCTGGCGTGCATCAGCCATATGTGCACGTAGGCGTTGTTCTCGGCCAGGTCGAACGGCCCCGGGATGTGCCAGAACAGCATCACCAGGTTGAACGCGACCACCGACACCCACGGCCGCAGCAGCCAGCCGCCCGCCGCGCGCAGCGGACGGGACCAGCCGCCGCGCAGCACCCCGGCCGTGACGCTGCGGCCGGTCCGCCAGGGCAGGCCGTCCAGCAACGGCTGCCACGGGGCGCCCGCGACGATCATGGTCGGGGCCGCGAACATCAGCAGCAGGTGCTGCAGCATGTGCACGAAGAAGTAGTCGTCCGACCAGTAGTCGATCGGGGACTCGACCGCGATCAGCAGCACGGCCAGCCCGCCGTAGAACCAGAACGAGCGCCGCCGGCGCTGGCGGGTGCGCTCGGTCCGGGACCGGCGGGCCTCGCGGGCCAGGCCGATCTCGTGCCACCCGGCCAGCAGCACCGCGATGATCAGGAACGGGTCGAACGACCAGTGATCGACCAGGTAGCTCATCGCGGCCTCAGCCCGACGATCCGTAGGGGATCGTGACCTTGAGTGCCTGGGCCAGCCCCCAGCCCGACGCGGAGAGCCGGTAGTCCTGGAACGTGCCACCGTGCGCCGCGATCGCGTCCACCTGGCCGGAGCTTTCCGGCGCGAGCGTCGCGGCCCACTTGGGCAGCGCGGGCAGCGCCCGCCAGGACGTCGCGCCGGGCCCGGTGAGAGTCGCCCCGTGGTCCCCGCTCAAGATCACGCCGACGGCAGAGCCCGGGCCGACGGCGGTGGACACGAGCCGGCGCGCGCCGAGGCGCAGCGGCGGCGACACCTTCCACGCGGTGCCGCCGGCCGGGGTCCAGGCGGCCACCAGGCTGACGTCCGGTCCGGTCCCGGCGCGCAGCAGCGCCACCACGCCGGCGCTGGTCGCGGCCAGCCGGAGCACCTGGATGTCCTCGCGGGCCATCGACCGGGGCAGGGCCGACCGCGTCGGACCGGCGGCGTGCCAGACGCCGCCGCTCTCGGCAAAGATGCCCGCGACTCCCGGGCGGCCGCAGGCGGCGCCCAGCATCGGGGTCCCGGAGCCGAACGCGGCCGCGGTCAGCCCGGTCACCGCGCAGGACCGGCCCGCCGCGGTCTCGCCCAGCGTCGTCGCGCTGGACAGACTCCGCCAGGTGGTCCCGAGATTCTGGCTGAGCTTGGCTCCGCGGCTGGTCAGCGCGATCAGACTGTCACCCGGCCCGCCCGCCAGCGCGTCCGGTACCGAGGCCAGGCCGGGGTTGACCAGACTGGCCGACGACCACTTCGCCCCGCCGTCACCGCTGCTGGCGAGCGGGGAGAATTTCAGGTCCTGGCTGGGCACGAACCCGGTCATCAGCGAACCCGTGCCGGTCCCGGTCACCACCAGGCCGCCGTTGTCGGCCACGCCGGCCGGGGTGGCCAGCCGCCAGGTCGCGCTGCCCGGCTGCCGCGCGAACAGCTCCCAGAAGTTTTCTTCGTCGGCCGCCGATCCGCCCATCTCCACGATCGCCCAGCCGGTGCCGGCGCCGCTCGCGAACGAGGTCACCAGCGGCGGGACGGCCGGGGCGGCCTGCCGCGCGGCCGTGGGCGCCGCGCTGCCGCAGCCGGCCATCCCGGCGGCGAGCAGGCCGGCCGCGGCCAGGCCGACGACAAGCCGACGGCGGCTCATGATGACGTGCTCTCGGCCGACCTGATGACCCTTTCCGCGGCCTGGCTGAGCTCGACCGCGAACGAGGACTGCGAGGTGGCCGTGCCGGGCCCGGGATCGATGTCCAGCTCCTCCCGGGTGCGGCCGTGGGAGTCGATGACGTAGGCGACGTCGCTGTGCGCGATCATCCCCCCGCCCGGCAAGATCTGGGCCGCGACCGCGTAGTTCTTCCACGCCTGCTGCAGCTGGGGCAGCGACCCGGTCAGGAACAGCCAGTTCGGCACCGTGGTCAGCCGCTCCTGGGCATCGAACGCCCGGGTGTAGGCGAGGCTGTGGTAGAGCGGGTTGGCCGCGATCGCGACCAGCTCGACGTTGTGCGACCTGGCCGCGAGCACCTGGTCGGCCTGGCGGAACTCCTGCGCGATCAGCGGGCAGTCGCTGGTGCAGACCGGGTCGAGGAAGGTGAGCAGGATCACCTTGCCGCGCAGGCTGGCCAGGCTGACCCGGCGGCCGTCCTGGTCGGTCAGCGTGAACCCGGGCGCCGCGTAGTTCAGTGCGGCGGAGTCGCCGTCGATCGCCTGGGCGATGATCGGGTCGGCGTTGGGGTTGGCCTGGGCCAGCGCCATGGGGGCGGCGCCCAGGATGATGATCGCGACCGCCCACACGGCCAGGACGGCCCGGGTGCTGGCCGCGCCGAACGCCCGGAACAGCCGGGCCGGCGCGGCTCGCCAGCTCGATCCGGGCCCGGCCGCCGGGCCCGGGGCCGGGCTGGTCTCGACGGCCACTTCCGCGGCGGGCGCCAGGGCCAGGAAGCCGGCCAGCACCACCAGCAGCAACGGGATCATGCTGTTCGGGTCGGTGCCGAGCCCGCCGAAGAACCCGAAGTCCTCGATCAGCACCCAGTCCGCCAGGCCGAGCGCGATCATCGCCGCGACCGTGGCCAGGTTCAGCCAGCGCGGCGCACGGCCGGTCGCGGCGGCGACCAGCCCGGTGCCGATCGCGGCCAGGGCGATCACCGCGAACAGGTTGACCGCGAAGCCGTGCGCCGCGGTGAACGAGGCGAAGCCCGCCACCCAGCCGGCGAACAGCGCCGGCTGCGGGGTGGTGGCCATGTCATGGACCATCCCGGTGAGGGTGCCCGGCTGCCCGTGCAACGTGCCCTGCCAGAAGCCCCGCCCGGGCCAGGCCTGCAGCAGGGCCATCCCGATGAAGAACGCGCCGCCCGCGGACAGGATGGTCCGGCCCAGCCGCGGCCCGGCCCAGGCCCGCTCGGGCAGCGCGATCAGGGCCCCGGCCGCGCAGTAGAACGCCGCTGCGCCGGGCGCGCCGAACAGCCAGGTCAGGCCCGGGGCGAAGATTCCGCCGAAGGCCTCGCCGAACACCCAGACCAGCAGGCCCCAGGCCACGCTGGCCAGGCCGGCCAGGCGAGACAGCGTTCCGCGCGGCGCGGCGATCAGCCAGGCTCCGATCCCGACCTGGATCCAGACCACCGCCGCGCCGGCCTGAATCGGGTGGTAGGACCAGGCGGAGCCGGCCCAGTTGACGATGTGCTGCACCCAGCCCGGCGAGCTTTGCGCGCCGGGCTGCATGACCTGGGATGGCAGGCCGCCCGCCATGTCGGGCTGCGCCTGCAGCAGCCCGTCGATGATCCACAGCACGCCGAAGCCGATCCGCAGCAGCTGCCGCCAGCCCGGCTCGCCGATCGCGGGCCGGTCCGCCCGTACGGGCCGCAGCCACTCCCGGGCGCTGACCCACGCGATGCTCAGCACGGCGAAGATCAGCAGCACGATCAGCCCCTGGTGCAGCAGCGCGGCCCGGAACGCGGCGACCAGGGTCGGGTTGTTGTCGGTCAGTCCTGAATTCATTCCCGGCATCGGATTACCCCGGCAGCTTGGGCGGCGAGCCGTGCGCGGACAGCGACCGGATGGCCGAGTTCATGATCGCGTCCACCGCGGCGCGCTGGGTGTCGAGTTTGCGCAGCGCCTTCTGCAGCGCGGCGGTGTCCTGCGCCTTGGCCTGCGGGTGGCCCAGGTTCGTCAGCACCAGGGCCACGTCGGTCTGCACGTCCTGCGCGTCCGGAGCGGCCCAGTCCACCAGGCCGGTGACCACCCGGGCCAGGCGGAAGCTGGCCAGCGACTCCGTCACCTGGTAGTTCTCCAGGTCGTCGATCTGCTCGTTGTTCGCGGGCGAGCAGTTGGCCGCGCCGGTGTTGGCGATGTAGATGGCGGTCGACGCGTCCCGGCTGGCCCCCGACTCGACCTGCCGCAGCACGGTCAGCGACTCGCCGACCCCGCCCGCGCAGGACTCGATGTCATAGTTCACATCGCCGAGGAACCCTCGCAAATCGGACGCGCGCTGCGCCTGCGAGGGGGTGCGTGACAGCCCGACCAGCACCCCGCCGACGACCAGGACCGCGATCGCGACCAGCAGCCAGAGCGGGCTGCGCCGGGTCGCCCACCGGGTACGCCGGATCGGGACGTACGGCGGGTCGGTCCGGACGGGCGTGTTCACCGGGCCGCGCCGCCGTTCATGAGGGCGACGCCGGCCGTCAGGCCCTTCATGGTCACGCCTCCGAGCACTCGCTTTACGATGCGGTGCCTGGCATCCAGGAAAAAGGTCTCCGGGATCCCGATCTCGCTGACGCCGTAGGCGTTAGCGAGCGCGGGCGAGGTCTCGAATCCGACCGGATACGCGACCCCGTTGGCCGCCAGGAACCGGCGGGCCGCGGCGGCGGTATCGTCCGCGTCCACGCCGATGATCAGGACCCTACCCTTCGACGCTCTGTAGTAGTTGGCCAGGAGGGGGGTTTCCTTCTTGCACGGCACGCACCAGGAGGCGAAGAAGTTCAGGATCACCGGATGTCCCCGGTAGGCGCCGAGCGACACCTGGTGGCCGGGATCGGCCAGGGACTGCAGGGTGAAGGCCGGCGCCGGCTTCAGCGCGGCCTTCTTGGGCGGCCGGTGCGTGGTGGCATCGATCGCGATGACCGCGGCGATCAGGACGACGATCGTGGCGACGGTCACGATCAGCCAGGTGGCCGGCCTGTGGCCCGGGGTCATGCCGGGCAGCCGGAAGCCGTGGCTCATAACCGCCTGGCCTCGGCGGGTAGGGCTAGCCCGGGGCCGGCGGGGGCGATTACGGCGGGAAGCACGATCTCGAATGTACTGCCCGCGCCTGGCGTGCTCCGTACCTGTACCTCGCCGCCGTGGCCGTGCGCGATCGCCCGCACCAGCGCCAGGCCGAGGCCGGTGCCCCGGGGCCCGTCGGCCGACGCGCCGCTGCGGAACCGGTCGAAGACATGGGCCAGCTCGGCGGGCGCGATCCCGGCCCCGCCGTCCTCGACGACGAGGTAGGTGAACGGGCTGTGGCCGCCGCCGCGGACCGAGAGCCTGATCAGGTCGCCGTCGGCGGTGTGCTGGACCGCGTTCTCCAGCAGCGCGTCCACGGCCAGGCCGAGCCGCTCCCGGTCGGCGCTGACCGTCGCCGCGTCGAGCCGGCCGAGCTGCCAGCGCCGCGGCGCCGTGGGCCGCCAGCGGCGCAGCACCTCGGCCACGAAATCATCGAGCGGGACCGGCTCCGGGCGCAGGAAGTCGGGGTTCTCCGAGGTGGCGATCAGCAGCAGCCGCTCGGCCAGGCTCTTCAGCCGGGTCAGCTCGCCGACCACCAGGTCGATGTCGCGGCGGTGCCGCCGGTCGGTGAGCTCGCCGGCCAGCAGCTCGGCGTGGCCGAGCGCGATCGTGATCGGGGTCCTCAGCTGGTGCGAGGCGTCCTGCAGGAACCTGCGCTGCGCGGCGAGCAGCCGCAGGTTCTGCTCGCTGACCCGGGCCCGCTCGATGTCCGCGGCCTGCCGCCGGTGGGCCTGGCGCATCAGCAGCCCGAACATGACCAGCGCGAGCGCGATCCACACGTAGTGCCAGGGCATGGCGTCCCAGCGCGCGTAGATCAGGATGCAGCCCAGCCCGAGCAGCCACAGCAGCAGCCAGGTGAGGTCCAGCACGTCGGGCCGGTACTCGCGGACGCGCTGCCACCTGTCGGCCCCGCTAGGAGGCGAGCTGGTATCCGGCACCGCGCACCGTCTTGATCAGGTCGAAGCCCAGCTTCGACCGGAGCCGCCGGACGCAGACATCGACGACGTTGGAGCCGGGGTCGAAGTCGTAACCCCAGATGGACGCGAGCAGCTGGTCCTTGCGCACCGACTGCCCGGCGTGTTCCATCAGCGCCCGCAGCAGCAGGAACTCCAGCCGGGTGAGGGCGACCGGTCCGGCGCCGATGTCGGCCTGGAGCCGGCCGACGTCCAGGACCAGGTCGCCGACGCGGAGCACCTCGCCCGCCTGATGCTGCTCGCCGCGCAGCTGGACCCGGACCCGGGCCAGCAGCTCCTGCAGCGAGAACGGCTTGGTCAGGTAGTCGTGCGCGCCCAGATCCAGGCAGGTGACCTTGGTCGTCACGTCATCCAGGCAGGAGAGCACCAGCACCGGCTGATCGGGACGGTCGCCGATCAGCCGGGTCAGGACCGTCCTCCCGTCCATCCCCGGCATGATCAGATCCAGGATGACCAGGCCATACTCGCCCAGGCCGAGCTGCCGCAGGGCATCGTCGCCGTCCGCGGCGCAATCGATCGCATAACCGGCCGACGACAGCGCCCTCGCGATGAATCCCCGGATCTTGGGCTCGTCGTCGACCAGCAATATTCGCGGTGGAACCGGTTTTTGCGTCAGTCGATCTGTAACCATTGGCGCACTTCATTCCGCACTGAGCCACATCAGCGGGTGTGGCGACCGACCCGCCCCTCGGCACACTGCTAGGTGCTTAGCACAGGATCTACTCCATATGGGCGCCCGTGGTCAAGCGTTGTCACCCGACCGCAATCCTTTGCAGGAACAAGTGCCCCGCAGGCCGGCCTGACCATGACAATTTCGTCATTCAGGGCGGTCATCCTTGCCGCGCTCGCCGCGCCCGCCGCAAGATCGTGCACACAGACAGCTTCCGGTGGCCGGACGCAGTTTTGACCGTGCCTGGCCGGCGATGCTCGCGCATAGAAGCGAGGTGGTGGCTGGTGTCGTTGCCGGCCCGGGTTTCACTCCTCATCGTGGCGTTCCTTGCCGTCGTCGCGATCGGGGCCTTCGTTGTACTGCACTACTTCCTCGGCGGTCCGGCGACGGTGGACTACTCCGCCGGCGTGACCCCGGATACCGGCGCCACGGTGCACGTGGTGTTGCAGGAGGACCCGCAGAACACGGTCAGCACCCATCCGGACTGGGTCTCGTACTTCATCCAGAACCCGCAGACCAAGGCCTGGGAGCATACGACCCTGTTCAAGGTGCCCGCCGGGTCCCGGATCGACATGACGATCTACGGGTTCGACGGCTGCACCCCGCTGCGCAACCCGGTCTGGGGTCAGGTCACCGGCACCATCGGCGATGTCGCCTACGTCAACGGCAAACCGGTGAGCCAGCTCAACTCGTACTCGGGCTGCAACGTCGGGCACACGTTCTCGATCCCCGGCATCAACCTGAACGTGCCGATGGCCACGCCGTCGAATCCCAGCGCGAACCTCTGCGCCACGTCGCCGTGCAGCCCCACGACCACCGCGAAGAACCTGTACAAGGTGGTGACCTTCAGCTTCAACTCGCCGCGCGCCACCGGGGCGTACTTCTGGCAATGCCGGGTGCCCTGCGGCGGCGGGTTCGTAACCGGATTTGGCGGTCCCATGCAGACGCTCGGGTTCATGACCGGCAACATGGAAGTGGTGTCCTGATGGCCGCCGAGGCCCCCGCCCAGCCGCCCGCGGCGGCCGGCGAGCCCAACCACGGCCTGCGCATCTTCATCCCGTGGCTGGTCCTGTCCGTCGTCGCCGACCTGATCATCTGGATCGTCTGGCGCCCGCACATGCCGCCGGGCGCGATGTCCAGCGCCGCGGCCAACCAGCAGTTCGACATCGCGATCATGGCGGTCCTGGCCGCGCCGGTGATGATCCTGGTGCTGACCTACTTCGCCTACGCGCTGATCGTCTGGCGGCAGAAGCCGGGCGACGAGGAGGACGGCCCGGCGATCCACGGGAACACCAGGATCCAGGCCACCTGGATCGTCCTCACCTCGGTGATCGTGCTCTTCCTGGCCGTGTTCGGCACCGTTGAGCTGTTCACGGCGCAGGGCTCGGGCGCGGGCGAGGGCGGCAGCCCGATCTTCACGTCCGACGTGAAGGGGCCGCTGCAGGTCCAGGTCATCGGGCAGCAGTGGAGGTTTACCTACCGCTACCCGCAGTACGGCGGGTTCGAGACCACGGACCTGGTGCTGCCGACCAACACCTGGGTGGAGTTCCACGTCACGTCGATCGACGTGATCCACAGCTTCTGGGCCTACCAGCTCGGGGTGAAGGCCGACGCCAACCCGGGCGTGGACAACGTGGCCTACGCGAAGATCTACCACACCGGGTCGATCACCGTGCGCTGCGCCGAGCTGTGCGGGCTCTGGCACGGCGCGATGTTCGACTACGGCAAGGCGGTGTCCCCGGCCGCCTTCCACGCCTGGGCCCAGGGCGCCGAGGTGCACCTGGCCGCCGTGACCAAGCTGCTGCCGCCCTACGCGCTGACCTACGACCCGACGGTGGTTCCCCAGATGAGCAAGGCCATGGTCGCGGCCGGCCTCACCGGCGCACCCGGACTGTACTACCCGCCCACAGATCCGGCGCAGCCGTGAGTACCTGCCGCCCCGACACAGCCACGAAGAGGTGACCGGATGGCCATCGAGACTCAGCCGGAACGGGCGCACGGCGCCGGAGGCAGCGCGCCGGGCTCGCCGCGGCCGCGGCCGTGGTGGATGCGACCCGCGATCCACACCGCGATCATCGGCGCCGTCATCGGCTACGTGCTAGGGCACCTGCTCGGCAACTTCCTGGCCGCCAGCAACGTGGCCACCGAGTACCCGAACATTGCCCTGTCCGACTCCAGCGACTGGCCGATCGTGCTCGGCTACGCGTTCGCCGTGGTCGGCTGGGTCGCCGGGCTCGGCGTGTTCAACGACCTGATCCGCCAGATGCTCGGCCGGCCGGTGCGGGTGGCCACCGAGGAAGAGGAGGCGGCCAACGGCGGCATCGCCAAGTACTTCCGGTTCACCCTGGACCACAAGGTGGTCGGGATCCAGTACCTGGTCGGCATGCTGATCTACTTCTGCACGGCGGGCCTGTTCGCGATGGCCATCCGGGCCGAGCTGCTGTCGCCGAGCTATCACCTGTTCAGCTCGAGCGCCTACGTCGAGATCGTCGGCGAGCACGGCACGATGATGATGATGCTGATGACCTCGGTCATCCTCGGGCCGTTCGGCAACTACCTGATCCCGCTGATGATCGGGTCCAAGCGGGTGGCCTTCCCGCGAATCGAGGCGCTGTCGTTCTGGATCACCCCGGTGGCGTTCCTGATCCTGCTGTCCGGCCTGATGCTGGGCGGGTTCCCGTTCGGCTGGACCGGCTACGCCCCGCTCTCCATCCAGTCCACGCTCGGCGCCGACTCGTACGCGATGGCGTTCGGGCTGATGGGCGTCTCGATGATCCTGGCCGGGTTCAACATCATCGTCACGGTGATCTGCTACCGCGCCCCCGGGATGCGCTGGAGCCGGATCCCGATGTTCGTCTGGGCCATGGTCGCCACCTCGTTCCTCATGGTCCTGGCCGCGCCGGTGCTGGTCGGCGGCATGTACATGCTGCTCAGCGACCGCACCGCACAGACCGCGTTCTTCACCGACACGCTGGGCGGCAGCAGCTACCTGTACCAGAACCTGTTCTGGTTCTTCGGTCACCCCGAGGTCTACATCCTGGCCTTGCCCGGCTTCGGGATCGTGTCCGAGCTGCTCCCGGTGTTCACCCGCAAGCCGCTGTACGGCTACAAGGTCGCCGCGGCCGGGATGATCGGCGTGACCCTGCTGAGCTTCTTCGTCTGGCAGCACCACCTGTTCGACTCCGGCATCAACCCGGACATGCGCCCGGTGTTCATGCTCACCACCGAGCTGATCTCGATCCCGACCGGGTTCATCTACCTGGTGGCGATGGGCACGCTGTGGAAGGCGAAGATCAGGCTCACCGTGCCGATGCTGTTCACGCTGGGCATGTACTTCAACTTCCTGATCGGCGGCATCTCGGGCGTGTTCCTGTCCGACGTGCCCGCGGACACCACCGAGCACGGCAGCTTCTTCGTGATGGCGCACTTCCACTACACGATCATGGGCGGCCTGATCTTCGCGTTCATGGCCGGCTGCTACTACTGGCTGCCGAAGATGATGGGGATCAAGCTGAACCAGACGCTCGGCAAGATCCACTTCTGGACGATGTTCCTGTTCTTCAACTCGACGTTCCTGCCGCTGTTCGCGGTCGGCATGGCGGGTCAGCCGCGGCGGGTGTTCGAGTACGCCAGGAGCCTGGAGACCCTGAACGACTGGGTGTCGATCTCCGCGTTCCTGCTGGGCGCGTCGATCCTGATCTTCGTGATCAACTTCGTCTGGTCGACCGTGATCGCCCGGGTGCGGGAAGAGGGCAACCCGTGGAACTCCCGCGGGCTGGAATGGCAGGTGTCCTCGCCGCCGCCGCCCGGCAACTTCGCTCACGTCCCCGTGGTGCTCTCCGGGCCGTATGAGTACGGCACGCCCGGGGCGCCTCCGGTCGCCGACCTCAACCCGCCGACCGGCGTGGTCAGCGCCGCGTATGCCGGGGCCGACACCGCAAGAGCGGAGGCATAGCCATGGCGCAGACCGCACAGCCGCCGGCCGGCCTGACCCCGGAGGCCGAGGAGGCCGGTTTCTACCACGAGGCCGCGCTCAACGCCTCCTGGACCGGCGCCAGGCTGGCCCTGGGCGGCATGTCGTTCGGGTTCGGTGCGTTCGTGTTCGCGTTCTTCTACCTGCGCTCGCTGAACTCGCACAACGACTGGTACCCGGCCGGCTTCAAGGCCCCGCAGGCCTGGGCGGGCGTGCTGATCATGCTGCTGGTCGTGGTCAGCGCGCTGCTGCAGACCGCCGTGCTGCAGCGGATCAAGGCCGGGCACAAGGGCATCTGGCAGCGGGGCGCGGTGGTCGCGCTGGTGCTCGGCCTGGCCGCCATCGCCATCCAGCTCTGGCAGCTGACCGACCTGCCGTTCCCGCCGGGCTATGCCGGGTTCGCCAGCGTGTTCGTGGGCTTCCAGCCGGTCTTCGTCTTCGTCGTGTTCGCCGCGATGGTCTGGCTGGAGATCCTGATCATGCGGGCGCGGCCGATCCCGGAGATGGCCTTCGTCGAGCAGCCGCCGACCTACGCCGAGGCGTTCGGTGTTCAGCGCTTCCAGGCGAACCTGAGCGCGTTCACCGTGGTGTGGAGCTTCCTCGCCGCGATCGCGATCCTGTTCTGGGTGTTGTTCTACCTGGCGGCCTGACCGAACCGCCATGTCCTACATCCTGCAGCATTGGTCGGGAGCCTGGGCGGCGGTGGCCGTCTGGGTGATCGTGGCCACGCTGCACCTCGTCGGCCTGCGCCGCCTCGGGGCGGACCGGCGCCGAGCCAGGGAGGCAGTGGCCTTCCAGGGCGG
>Ga0307474_10001011_pt1 | contig 20407 bp, 24 predicted proteins | sample atmos_gasesECM1C_2_FD_203312 | JGI IMG/M metagenome (GOLD analysis project Ga0307474, IMG submission 203312) | Hardwood forest soil microbial communities from Morgan-Monroe State Forest, Indiana, United States - atmos_gasesECM1C_05 | ecosystem: Environmental > Terrestrial > Soil > Temperate... | reverse complement strand
CGAGCAGCGGTGCGCAGTCGAACCACGGGCATGGTCAGGAACCACGCGAGAAAATAGCAGACGACGCCGGAAGAAATGACAGCGATGATCAATCCAGGGATGGGCAACCCGCGTGGGCCGAGGAAGAGGCGAGGTCCGGGCGGCGGAGACAATATCAGAGTGTAACGGTGCATTCCGTCGGAGGAAGCGCGCGAATCGCGCAACACAGGCGGAGGAGCGGGAAAAATGAAGCCCTCGTGCGGAACCCTTGGCCCTCCGCCCGCAACCCGCACGGCCCATTCCGGCGCGCCCCGGTGAGAAACCTCCTCCATATTTTCATTGAACAGAAAGGCGCGGACGTGCTGCGTCCTCTCCAGATTGTCTAAATACTCCCTAAGCCCACTCTTGCCGCGCTCTTCATAGGTGTTCACCGATTCGTTCAACGCGGTCGCGAGCAGAGCTTCCCAACTCGAGGCTCTGGGACGAAAGGCCAGCGTCACCAGAATCGCGAGCACCAGGAAAAGCGCAAACGCCAGCCAGAAGGAAAGGAAAATCTTGAGGAACAGGCTCTTCATGTGTGATCTTGATTTTATGACGTCCTATTAACTTTTTCCCCATCTTTTTCGCCCGTCTTTTCCCGTGGCCGGGCAAAGATATAGCCGACGCCTCGAATGGTCTTGATGTGCTCGTCGGCGTCGGTATCCCCTAACTTCTTACGTACTTTGCTGACATGCATGTCAATGCTGCGGTCAAAAGGCGAGAACTTGCGGCTGAGCACCGCATTCACCAGGCGCTCGCGAGGCACCACCCGCCCAGCTTCCCGAAGCAACACCTCCAGCAAATTAAATTCCACCGAGGTCAGGTCGACCGGCTCGCCATCGCGACGCACGCTGCGGGTGGCGGGATCGAGTTCGATCTCCCCCACGCGAACAATATCCGGTGCAGCCGACTTGTCACTGCGCGTCCGGCGCAGAATCGCACGAATCCGCGCCACCAGTTCCCGCGGATTAAATGGCTTGGGCAGATAATCGTCAGCGCCAATTTCGAGCCCGACAATGCGGTCCACATCTTCGCCCCGAGCCGTCAGCAGCAGCACCGGCAGGCGGGAAGTCGCGCGGATTCTTCGCAGCACTTCGAACCCGTTAATGCCGGGCAACATCACATCCAGTACTACCAGCAGGTAGCCACCGTCGCTCGCCCGTTGCAGGCCGTTCTCTCCGTCGTGAACAGATTCCACTACGAACCCTTCGGCTTGCAGGTACTCCTCTACCAGGGTGCACAGCTCGACATCATCATCAATGACTAGAATACGTTCCATTTTTGCAGTTTTCATTGTGCACCACGCCGCCTAAACAGACAGTAAAGAATTGTCACACTTTCAAACCCGCTGGCGCTCCCTTTGACAAAACTTTACTCGGAATGACGCTCTTTTTACCACTTTTGCGCGGAAAGCGTGTTCCTATAGATGTACGGAAACAATCCCAGGTTCCGGGAAGGAACCGGTCTTTGAGAAATCAAAGCTAGGAGTTAAAGAGCTTATGAAATCGATTCGTTTTCGGTTCCTCGTCGCGGCGCTGGCAGTTATGTTAGGCGCTGCCATCGCCAAGTCACAAACCGCGGATTCAACTCCGCCACCACCGCCCATGCACGGCCACGGATACGGCATGGAAGGCCATCGCGGCGGAATGGAGTTCTTCGCCAAGTATCTGGACCTTACTGACGCTCAGCGTGAACAGATGAAAGCCGTCATGCACAAAGAGCACGCCGCTATGAAGCCGCTCATGCTGCAGGCTCACCAGATGGATCAGCAACTCAGGCAGTACGTGGAAGGCACCTACGACGAAGCCAAGGTGCAAACCCTGGTCTCAGCGCAAGCTCAGACCATGGTTCAGTTGAAAGTGCAGGAGACTCGCATTCACAACGAGCTGTTTCAGTTGCTCACTCCCGACCAGCAGGCCAAGATGAAAGAGTTCGAGGCCAAGCGGGACGCGCGGATGCAAAAGCATATGCAGAACGCGTCAGAAAACACTCAGCAACAATAGTTGGCAAATCGCGCGGAGTTGAGCCTTCCGCTTGACTCCGCGCAGTTCTTATCCGCTTATCCGCTCCGGAGCATTGCTATGGACTTTGCTCAAGCTTTCATTCTCGACGCTGGATGGATCTTCTTCGCCGCCTGGGGAATGGTTTTAGCGGCGGTCAGCGTGGCTGTCTTCCGCGGCGATATCTTCGGATTCAAGCGACGCGAGCCTCGCCGGAAGAATCTGCCCTGAACCTTCCCCTCCCCGAAACTTCGCGGCCTTCGAAGTTGCGGCACTTCCGGCGTTCAATTCTCAAACCTGCATCCCAGCCTGTTAAAATTTCATCTACACGACCTGCATGATTCCAAAAGGTATGCGTCCGCTGCTGCCCTATCTCAAGCGTTATCGCTGGGGATTTGTGGCGGGCGTTTTTTGTATCCTTTTCAGTAACGGAGCCTGGGTTCTTCTTCCGCAGGTAATCCGCCACGCCGTCGACGATCTCTACACCGGCGTCACTTCTCAGAAGTTGCTGCACTTCGCCTGGCAAATGCTTGAGGTCGCCGCTGTCCGCGGAGTCTTCCTGTTTCTCACGCGCTGGATTGTCATCGGTATTTCACGGGACATCGAATTCGATCTGCGCAACGATCTGTTCGCTCACCTCGAGACTCTTTCCTACTCCTACTACCAGCGCATGCGCACCGGCGACATCATGGCCAGGGTGACGAATGACTTGAACGCCGTCCGCATGCTGCTCGGCCCGGCGATCATGTATTCGGCAAACACGCTGGTCTTCACTGCCGCCGCTCTCTCTTTCATGTTGCGAATCAGCCCGAAGCTGACCCTCTATGCTTTTCTTCCCCTCCCCGTGGTCAGCGTCGTCATTCAATACTTTGGCCGCCGCATTCATGAGCGCTTCGAGAGAATCCAGGCGATGTTCTCCGACATCTCCGCCCGGGCACAGGAGAACTTCTCCGGAGCCCGCGTTATCCGCGCCTATGTGCAGGAAGAAGCCGAAATCGCATCATTCGAAGCTGCCAATCAGGAATACATTGCCCGCAGCCTGAAGTTGGTCCGTCTCATGGGAATGCTATGGCCCACGCTCGAATTCATACTCGGAATGGCGGTGGTCCTGGTGTTATGGATCGGCGGCCGCGAAGTCCTGGCGCGACGCATGGAGATCGGCGGCTTCGCCGCCTTCAACATTTACATGATGCAACTCACCTTCCCGATCATTGCGCTGGGTTGGGTAGTCAACATTTTCCAGCGCGGTACAGCATCGTTGATTCGCCTGAACGAAATCCTGCAGGAGCAACCCGAGATCAAGGACGAGAGTGCTGCCGCCGACCTTCCTGTAAACGGCGAAATCGAATTCCGCAACCTGAATTTTGCATACAACGGAAAACCTGTACTGCGCGACCTGAACCTTCGCATCCCCGCGGGCACCAGCATGGCGATCGTGGGCCCGACAGGCTCTGGGAAAACTACGCTGGTCAATCTGATTCCGCGTATCTATGACGCTGCCTCCGGTATGGTTCTCCTCGATGGACGCCCGATCCGCCATTTTTCCATCGCGTCGCTGCGCAAGAATATAGGCTTCGTCCCCCAGGAAACATTCCTCTTCAGCGATCGTATCCGCGAAAACATTGCCCTCGGCGTGGAGTCCGCCAGCGATCAGGAAATTCATCACGCCGCCGAAGCCGCCAACATCGCCGCCGATATCGAAAGCTTTCCCGAACGCTATCAAACCATGGTCGGCGAGCGCGGAATCACGCTTTCGGGAGGACAGAAACAGCGCACTGCAATCGCTCGCGCCCTCATCCGGAACCCTCGCATTCTTATTCTCGACGACGCCCTCTCCAGCGTCGACACCCACACCGAAGACAAAATACTCAACCACCTGCGCGAAGTGATGCAGGGCCGCACCACCATCTTCATCTCGCATCGCGTTTCCACAGTTCGCAATGCCGACCGCATCGCCGTGCTGCACGACGGTCGCATCGTGGAAACAGGCACGCACGACGAACTCCTCGCCTTGAATGGCTACTACTGCGACCTGTATAACAAGCAGTTGCTGGAAGAAGAACTGGCCGAAGTTTAAGGCGGATGCGGTTGATCCGAACAAACTTGGCGTTCCGTGCAGCTCAATATGCAGCGAGTCGACGCGCCCGAGATTCTCGATTCCGACGGTTGTTCTCCCGCCGACGCGCAAGCCGCCCTCACAGTCTTGGGCCGCGTCAACCGCTGGTTCGGCGGCGTGACTACTACGCAGAAGATGGTCGAACGGGCTTGTCGTGCCACTCGGACCAAACAATTCTCAATGCTGGAAGTGGCCGCCGGGCTCGGAGAACTTCCGGAGTTGGTCCGCCTGAACCTGGCACGGTGCGGAATCAACCTGCAGGTCACGCTGCTCGATCGCGCGCAATCTCATCTTCCCGTCAAAAATGGCGCAATTTCACGAAATGAGGGCATCGTCGCCGACGCGCTTGCGATGCCTTTTGCCAACGGAGCGTTTGACCTGGTAAGTTGCAATCTTTTTGCCCATCACCTGAACGCGCAGCAACTAACTCAGTTCGTCCGCGAAGGCCTGCGCGTCAGCCGGTGCGCCCTGCTGATCAACGACCTCATCCGTCATCCGTTGCATCTGTCTTTGGCGTATGCCGGCTATCCCATCATGCGCAACCGCATAGCCTGGCTGGACGGCCTCACTTCCGTGCGCCGCGCCTATGTTCCCGAGGAAATTCGGAGCATCTTCTCCACCGCATTGTCCGCCGAGACAGGCGCCACGGTTGAAATCTCGCGCAACTACCTTTTTCGTATGGGAGTGATTGTCTGGAAGTGCCCGCCTGAAAAGTGCTGATCGAAAGGCTTCGTGCCACGCCACGGTGTATCCGTGCCGCGAATACTGCCTCATCGAATCGCCTTCGCGCTGGATTGCCTAGCGCACCACTAGCACTTCACGAATATTATCCCGCGCCAGAAAGAACTTGATGGAAGCGAAGTCGCGAAACAAATTTTCAATGTGCCGGTTGTTGAACACGCGCTGCAGCTGAAAACCATCCGAAATTGCCGTATGCACCGCCCCCGTGGGACCGCGGCGTGCTTCCCGTCGAAGAACAATTCTCTGCATCTCCAGCGTATCCCCACCCACAATGTGGAAGCGGTGACAAGGCGAATCCGGTCCGGCATCGCGCGTGTGAAAAAACGCCAGCAGCATTCCACCCGGCTTCAGCACGGACCACAGCCTTCCCACCACCGGTTTCACCAGGCTTTCATCGAGGTAGTCGGGCAAATTCCAGCAGAGCACGACGTCGAATTGTGCAGCCGGATAAACGAGGTTATCCGCAAGAAATTTGCGGCTGTCGAGAACCACATTCCCCTGCTCGTCCTTGGTGGAAAGCTCGGGATCGGTTGAGGCCGTCAGCAGATCCTCGCTGTAGATTCTGTGCCCGCGCTCGGTGAAGTGCCGAATGTTGGTCGGTGAGGTCGATCCCAAATCCAGAACGCAGAGTCCCTGCGCGGATTCCCACGTCCGCGCCAACTCTCCCAGCCCGCTCGATCGGCGTGTCAACTTCTGCGAACTCCGCGCCGGAACCGTCTCCGGTCCGGACGACCCCCGAAAAAGTTTCATGAAATTCTGTGAGACTGACGACATTCTAACTTCATAGCCCCTGGATTAAATTCCTTCAACCAGTATCCCTTCTGATGCTGTCGGCACCGAACGAGCGGGCGCCTTCGGGATACTCATTTCGAGTCACGGTGAATATCAACCTTGCCCTTTAGAAACGCACCTTCTTCAATTGAGATACGCTGGGTGCTGATATCCCCATTTACCACCGCAGACTTACGCAGTTCGACGCGATCGCTGGCCTGAATGTTGCCATCCAGTTTGCCTTGCACCACCACGCCCTTGGCCTCGACGCTAGCCTTGACCTGGCCATTCGGGCCGACCGTCAAGCTGTTTCCCTTCAGTGCGATACTGCCTTCAACCTGACCATCCAGATACAGATCTTCGCTGCCCGAGAGTTCGCCCTTGATGAACACCGACTTGCCGATCTGTGCTAACCCACTGGCGGCTGCGCTCATTACAATTTCTCCTGATACAACGAAATCTGGTCCTGCCAAAAACATATTCCCAATAAAATCACTTTTTTCCAGTGAATTGCTTTCATACTAACCAACGCATTCGCAAATCACTCCGGTTTCCATCGAAATCATGAAAGACAACCGGAAAGACGTTCGCTGCAACGACTATACGCAAGCCACGGAGTGCGCGGCAAGCACTGCTACGGCTCAATTGGGCTACCAGGTCCGGTGTAGAGACGCCTTGATCCCTATTGTTACACTAAAAGGGCGTGAAGAACTTGCAGCGTATGAAAATGATTTCGCGGGTTGCGATTGCTTTTTCGCTGGCCGTCGCCCTCAATGTAATAGGTGCAACTTCCTTATGCGCGGCCGCGCAAATGACGTTGTCCCAGGGCTCGCCCTCTGCGCTTGATTTGGTTCGCGCCACGGTTGCCAATGAGGTAGCCGCCGCTAACGACATCTCAGTAAAACACATGTTCCGCGACCATAAGAAAACTCCTCAAGGGTCGCAGACCAGGCTCTATGTAGAAACCCTCCAGGCTATGGCGGGCATGACGATTGCCTACGACGACAAGCCTCTCACTCCGCAACAACTGCAAGGCGAAGAAGGCCGTCTGGCGGGCCTGGTGGACAACCCCGAGCAACTTAAGCGCAAACAGCGGCAAGAGAAGGAAGAGGCGACTCGCACTCTGTCGATCGTGAAAGCTTTGCCAGACGCTTTTCTCTACGAATATGACGGCGATGAGGCCGGAACCGCCACGGTCGGCAGAGAAGGCATGCGCTTGCTGCGCTTGAAGTTTCGCCCTAACCCCGCCTACCACCCGCCGTCTCACGTGGAAGAAGTGCTTGTTGGCATGGCTGGATTTCTTCTGCTTGACCCCGAGTCTCACCGGGTCGCAAGAATCGACGGCACTTTATTTCGGGAAGTGAACTTCGGCTGGGGAATTCTCGGTCACCTGAACAAAGGTGGACATTTTTTCGTCGAACAGCAGAACCTCGACGATGGCTCGTGGGGGATCTCATCCATGCGCCTGGATTTTACGGGCAAGATTCTTCTGTTCAAAAATATCGCAATCGTCTCTAATGAAGTGTTCACCGACTTCCGGCGCGTGCCCGCCGACACAACGTTTGCCCAGGGCGTTGCGATGTTAAAGGCGGAATTGGCCAGGCAGTCGCAAAGCGGCTCTCAGATGGAGAGAGCGGCGCGTAGATCGAACTAACGGCGCAGCGCTCGTTTTCCCAATTTTGTCATCTCGAGTAGTGCACGCTATCCTGGTTCTCGCCCCCTCCGCCACTCCTCTTACGCACCCGCGCGAAGCGTTTCTTTGCGCACCGTCAACTTCTCGATTAGATCTTCTTTGACACCGTAGCCCGTTCCGGCCTGGTCGCTGATCGCAATCGTTCCTTGCGGCGATACTTGCACTTCCGGCTCAATGATGTCTTCTTTCCAGTAGCGCTTCGAGGCTGACACATCTCCGGGCAGGCTGAAATTCTCGAGCGTAGATAGAGCGATGTTGTGGGCGCGGCCGATGCCCGATTCCAGCATCCCCCCGCACCACACCGGAATCTTCTGCGATTCACAAATGTCGTGGATTTTCTTCGCTTCGGTAAATCCTCCTACGCGCCCGACTTTAATGTTGATGATGCGACAGGCACCTGTCTCCACGGCGATCGCCGCCGCCCGCGCGCTGACAATAGATTCGTCCAGGCAAATGGCCGTGCGCAGCTGTGTTTGCAGGCGGGCATGATAAAAAATGTCATCGTCCCACAGCGGCTGCTCGATCATCAGCAACTTGAACTGATCGAAAGTTCGCAGATGTTCTACTTGATCGAGGTTGTAGGCGGAATTCGCATCGCAACTCAGCGTAATGTCCGGCCAGCGCGACCGGATTTTCTCAAGCACCCTTACATCCCACCCCGGCTTCACCTTCACCTTGATTCGCCGGTAGCCGGCGGCCAACTCCACCTGGATCTTATCCAGCAGTTGCTCGACTGAGTCCTGAATACCAATCGACACTCCGCAAGCGATTTCACTTCGTGTACCGCCCAGCAGCTTCCACAGAGGCTGATTTTTCTGTTTCGCTTCGGCGTCCCACAATGCATTTTCCAGCGCCGCTTTTGCCATGCGGTGGCCGCGAACCCTGGAAAAAAGACTCGCACAATCGCGCGCAGATTCAACGTTGCGACCAAGCACCGCGGGAACAAGGTAGCGAGCGATGGTAGGCCACGCGCTTTCTGCCCACTCGCTGCTGTAAAAAGGATCCTCCCCCGCCACGCACTCGCCCCAACCATTTACTCCCTCACAATGAGCTGTAACCAGCAGAATCCTGCGACCGTACGTGCGCCCGAAACTCGTCTCAAAAAAATGGACGAGCGGCATCTGAATCTCGCGCAAAGTAATCGCTTCAATCTTCATAGAAAATCGGGCTTCGGACCGTGAGGCCTCAGCAAATCTCTCCTGCAGGACGCGACGACGCCTCGCGACGACGCCTCGCGACTCACAAACTCCGCGCGGAGCCGACGCCCGAAGCCCAGTTTATTCGTTCGACGCGTACGACCAATCCTCGTCCCATTTTCCCAGCAAAAACCTCCCATTGCCTTCCGCCTCGCGACTGTAACCCAGGACGGCGAGCCCGTCGTTGAAAGCCCGCAAGAACTGTTCGCAATTGCGTTCCTGCACCTGCTGCGCTTTCCTCCGCGTCTCCGTCGCCGCCTTCCATTCGTAGATCGCAGCGGGGACCTCAACCTCAGCCTTTTTTTTGAACGCCGGATTCTTCCCTCTGCCCAGCAACGTTTCCACCCGCCTCGACTTCAGCCACCACTCCGCGATGAGCCTGTCGCTCGGCAGCCCACCCTGCAGCGGCGACGATGTAATTCCATACTGATTCATGTTGTAGCGCCGCGCAATCGCTCCCAGCTTTTCAATATTGAGATAAGAATTTTTTATCTCCAGCGGATCAAATGTCCACTCGATCAGTTCGATCCCGCGCGCCAGCGCATCCTCACGCTGCAAGAGTTTGAGACGCCGCCCCAGCCCGCTATTGCGGTGTTCTTTTCGAACAGCCAGCATGTGCGAATGCAAGTACACATGGCCCGATCGTGTGCCTGGTACTGAAAGTGCGAATCCCACCATTTCTTTTCCATCGAAAGCGCCCATCACCTGTCCGCCAACCTTTTCCGCAACCACGAACATCCGCAGCGGTACCAGTTCAGCGTCAGTAAAATTCCACACTTCTTTTTGTAATGCGACGCAAGCCCGCAACTCTTCGAGTCCCTGACAGTTGCGAATCACAATCGCTTCTGCGTTCAAGATTGCTTCTCCTCTTTCTTAGCCTGCTGCCACAGCGATTCAAGTTCCTCCATGGAGGCGTGCTCCGGAGTGCTGCCGCGTTCTTGCAGCCGCTGTTCCATCCACTGAAAACGCCGCCGAAATTTCCGATTGGTTTTGCGAAGCGCCGATTCAGGATCGAGGGAAAGATAGCGTGCAATATTCACCAGCACAAAAAACAAATCTCCCACTTCTTCTTCCAGCCGCAGCCGAAGAGCTTCAGGAATGCTCTGGCGCCCTGAGCCGGCTACCCCGCGCCCCTCAGGCCTTGGACCCGGAGCCGGAAACTCCCTCAGATGCTCGCGAAGTTCCGCAGTTTCCTCGCCCAGCTTGTTAAACAAGCCCTCCATGTCGGGCCAGTCGAAACCCACCTGCGCCGCGCGCGAACTGAGTTTCTGAGCCTCCAGCAACGAAGGCATCGACGAAGAAATTTCCGCAAGAATCGACCCAGAACTCTTCTCTCTTTTTCCTTCCGCGCCTTCGCCCTCAAGTCGCTTCTTCCGCTCTTCAACCTTCAGCGCTTCCCAGTTCCGCTTCACATCGGCCGAAGTATCGGCCTTCACGTCGCCGAACACGTGAGGATGCCGGTCCACCAACTTTCTCGACAACCGCTCCAGCACATCATCAATCGAAAAGGTCCCCTGCTCTTTCGCCATCTCCGAATAAAACAGAACCTGCAGCAGCAGATCGCCCAGTTCGCCCGGAAGCTCCTCCCAATCCCGGTTGTCAATGGCTTCCAGCACTTCGTAAGTCTCTTCCAGCGTGTAAGGCTTGATGGAATCGAAAGTCTGCTCGCGGTCCCAGGGACACCCCCCGGGCGCTCGCAACCGTTCCATGATCGCGACTGCGCGTTCGAAACGTTCGCCGGTTGTGGACATTGGCAATCACTTTATATGAGGCGCCGCACCACGAGCAATGCACGCTCCATTGCGATTGCGCTATTCGCGATAAACCGTCACTGCAAACGTTGCATCGAACCCAAGATCATCGAACCCAAGATCAATCCTATTTAAATGGAGGAAATATCATGCCCAATAGTCTTCAAGGAAAAACTATCGCAATCCTGGCGACGGATGGTTTTGAGCAGTCCGAACTCGTAAAGCCGAAAGAAGCTCTCGAACAGGCTGGCGCCCGCACCCAGGTTGTCTCGCCGACCGAAAATAAAATTAAAGGCTGGGAAGAGAAAGACTGGGGCAAAGAGGTACCCGTCGACGTTCCGCTTAAGTCCGCCAATCCTGCTCAGTACGATGCCCTGCTCCTGCCCGGCGGAGTCATGAATCCCGATCAGTTGCGAATGATTACTGATGCAGTCAATTTCGTGAAGCATTTCATCGACAGCCGCAAGCCGGTCGCAGCCATCTGCCACGGCCCCTGGATGCTGGTGGAAGCCGGCGCGGTTCGCGGCCGTACCGTCACTTCGTGGCCCTCGCTGAAAACCGATATCCGCAACGCGGGCGGAACATGGGAGGACAAAGAAGTAATCGTCAGCAACGGCGTAGTTACTAGCCGCAAGCCCGATGACATCCCGGCATTCAATCGCGAGATGATCGAACTGTTTTCTAAAGGAGCTGCGGAGAGTGGCCAATCCGAACGTAAGGTCGCATAACGTAAGGTCGCATAACGTCTGCTGATTCCTAACCGGCCCGGAACCATTTGCGCCCGGGCCGGGGTATCTAATCTCTCCGGTTTTGGAACCTTTGGAAGGCACTTTCCGGTTTTCGGCCAACCGTCTGAAGGTACTAAGGTTACCTTCTCCGAGAGTTTGACGGGGTGCAAACTTTAACCTGAGAGGGTGTAGGCTAAGTACATGTTTTACCTATCCGAAGTTCCGTATCTGCTTGATAAAAAATGGCTTTAACCGCACAACAACGAGCTCCGCTTGAGGGCCGCCACTTCCACGTCGTGGTGATCGGCGGGGGTATTAACGGTGTGGCCATCGCCCGCCAGTGCGCTCGCGCCGGCAAGCAGACGCTGCTTGTGGAACAGAATGACTTTGCCTCTGGAGTAACCAGCCGCTCTACCCGCATCATCCATGGCGGACTTCGCTATCTCGAACACGGCGAGTTGGGCCTGGTTCGTGAGTCGCTCCACGAGCGGAAGCGCTTGCTGCGCGAGCGCTCTAACCTCGTCCATCCCATGCAGTTCCTCTTGCTTTTGAATGAAAACAGTAAGCGCAGCGCGTTGAAAGTGCGCCTCGGATTATGGCTCTACCAGCGCCTGGCAGGAAAACGGCCAAGCGCCGACACCGGCGGAATGGAATTGAAACGACTGGAGCGCGCACTGGACGCCGGACACCGCTGGTCCTTCTTCGACTACGAAGATGCACAATGCGAGTTTCCCGAGCGCCTGGTGGCGGAATGGTTGTTGGAAGCCGCTGGGGCTGGAGCCACCGTCCGCAACCATACCGAAGCGCTCGCCGTAGATGTGACTCATGGGCGCGTGCGAGGCGTGCTGCTCCGCGACCAGATCACTGGTCGCGACGAACGCGTCGAAGCTGGCTGGGTAATTAACTGCAGCGGCCCCTGGGCTGACCGTCTGTGCCAGCGCTCTTCCATCCGCATGTCGAACCCTATGGTGGGTGGTGTGCGCGGATCGCACATCGTTCTCTCGCGATTTCCGGGATCGCCAAATGCCGCGCTCTACACCGAAGCCGTGGATGGCCGTCCCATCTTTGTTCTGCCATGGAATGACCAGATCCTGGTAGGCACTACAGAAGTCGCCGATACCGGCGACCCGGGCAGAGCAGTCCCTTCAGTCGAAGAGATCAATTACCTCGTGCGCTCGGTCGCGCAACTGTTTCCTAAGGCAAAACTTTCGCCGCAAAGCGTCAAGCATGCTTTCGCTGGTATTCGCCCTCTGCCCTACTCCAGGGACAATCGCCCCTCTGCCATCACACGGCGCCACATTCTGCACGACCACGCCGGCGATGGTGCCGCTCACCTGCTTTCTGTGATCGGAGGAAAGTTGACCACCGCGGCCTCTTTAGCCCGGGAGTGCGCGCGCAAGATAGGATGCAATGCCTCCGAGCCGAACACCATCGCCGTTGGCCCCGGCCCAGCACTCGATCCCCTGCTCGATGATGCGGTTCTGGAAATTGCGCGCATCGGATCCGTAAGCGAGGAATCTGCGCGCGGCATGTTGGAGTGGCACGGCAAACGGGCTGCCGATATTGCCCGCACTGCCCTGGTGAGCGCCGAACTCCGGGCGCCGATCTGTCCTCACACTTCTCACGTCGTCGCCGAAGTCGTCGAAGCCTATCGCAGAGAGTTCGCCATTACCTTGGGCGATGTGCTATTGCGCCGTGTCCCCGTCGCTCTCGGCGCCTGCTGGTCGGAATCGTGCAGCCGCGAAGCCGCACTTCGTATCGGCGCTGTTCTCGGATGGAAAGAACAGGCCATGGGAGCCAACCTCGAAGCCTTTGAAATGGAACGTTCCGCTTTTCTGCGTCCCGTTAGCCGAGCCACAGCCGCATTTGAAGCCGCTGCCGATTAGCCACTCAGGCACCGATTAGCCACTCAGGGGAAGATACAAAATGAAGTAGCTGTTTCAACCATTCAACGCGCTCACCAGGCGTGCAGGATAGTCGGAGATAATGCCCTCCACGCCCCATTCCGAAAACCGTTTCATATCGACTGGCGTGTTTACCGTCCACACGAATATCTGCTTGCCCGCCGCCTTCATCTCCTTCACCGAATCCTCGCGCACCAGCTTATGGTGTGGAATCACATACGCAATCGGCAACGTGGTCCACCGGCTGAACTGCGGCCGCGTCTCGCAGATCAAGCCCAGCTTCACGCTTGGCTCCAATTCATGCATGGTTTCGAGCTCCTTAGGCAGAAACGACGACACCACGAAACCGCGCGCCGGAGTGAATTCTCGCAACAAACTTGCAGTGATCGCCTCCAGTCCTGGAACCTTCAATTCGATATCGAGGAAGGCGGAGCGCTGGTAGCGAATAAGAATGTCGCGTAACAACGACACAGGCAGTTGCTGCGCCGAGGACTGCGCAATCTCCATCCCGCAGATCTCTGCATCGTGACAGATAACTGCCTGTCCATCCCCCGTCAGCCGCACATCAAATTCAAATCCATCGCAGCCCGCAGCCAGCGCCAGATCAAATGAGGCAGGTGTGTTCTCGGGAACGGATTTATCAGCTCGTGCGCCACGGTGACCGAGAAGCAGGGGACGAGGCTCCATTGCTTTCAAATTCTACCGGGCCAGAAGTTGATCGAAAAAATAAAGTGATCGATTTAATCCAGATCGAAGTCGCGGATGGGTTTGCCCGTGTCAGGAGTTTCCTTGGCTTTCTTCACCGCCTCCTGAAACTTTTTGTCCAGCAACTCGGAAGCATGTTTCTGCGCTTCGACCGATTGCCGGAAGATCGACTCGCGGCGGCTATCCTGTTCCTTCATCGCGCGCGCCGCCTCTTCCATATCGCTGAACATCCGCGGCTTCACCGCAGCCGTGTGCGCGATCACCGATGCCGTCGCCGTATCGACCTTCAGTAACGCGCCGCAGCAAGGACAAGTAACCTCGATGGTGGCAGGACTCTTCGCCATTTTGCGCATCATACCGCAAAAGTGGACAGAATGGGCTTCGGGCTGCGGCAAAATCCCAGAGACTGAGTCTAAAGCCGAAGCCCGAGAGCCGAAGCCCGCGCCTCAGCGCCGGAGTTTGATCGGGAAAATGTGGAACACGCCCACGAGCTCCCACCCCAGCAGGAAAATCGATAACAGAACCACCAGCACCGCCATCAACTCTCCGAAGGTCAGGCCGCGACGGTTGGGCTCGAAGCGCTTCCCCGCCAGGCTCAGAATATTCAGTGTGGCGAACCCGAAGACCACGGCCCACAAAATGTTGTAGACATCGTCGCGGCGGCTGGAATGCCGCGCGAACAACAGCAACCCTGCGGCCACCGCAGATTGAGCGCGCCAGAACCCGTGCACCGAAAGCGCCGTTCGCGCGAAGCCCGAAATCAGATTTGTCGAAGAGAACGCCATAGCTGCTCGACAAACAAACTGTAACCCTCCAAATAAATGGATATTACATTTTTCCTCGGCGCCGGTCACGAAACGAATCCAATCAGGCACCAAACGCGCCACCGGTTTGGGTTGGGACGGATCAACCCACCACACCTTCCTCGATCTCTGACCAAGATGCCTTTAGCCAGACGCTTTCAGTAAGATGGATTCATGCCAGCGCGACGCGTCATTTTTTTCGATGTCGGAAATACTCTTCTCTTCCCCAACCGTACGAAGATGCTCGCTCCCATCTCGATCGACCGTCATCCCAGCATCGAACAGTGGCAGGCCCTTGAGCGCAGAACCAAGAAGGAATTCGATCAGGGCGTGCAGACCGGCCGCGTCGATCACGGCTTCTGGTGGACGTTTCACACCTACCTGCTCGAACAACTCGGGGAAGATATCGCCGTTCGCGATCGCCTGGTCAAAAATACGCAGAACTCCGCCAACTGGGACCAGATTCGGCCCGGCACTCGTGACGCCCTCTGTCGAGTCGCGGAGAACTTTCGCATCGCCGTCATCTCCAACGCCGATGGCCGCATCGAGCGCGTCCTTTCCCGCTGCGGCATCGCCGACTGCTTCGAGAGCATCACCGATTCCGGCATCGTCGGCGTCGAGAAACCGCGTCGCGAAATTTTTGACGCCGCGCTCGCCGCCATGAAAGCGCGCCCCGAAGAAAGTCTCTACCTCGGGGATGTCTATTCCGTCGACTATCTCGGAGCCCGCAATGTGGGCATGCAGGCGGTTCTGCTCGATGTCGCTGGCGCCTACCGCAACCTCGACTTGCCCCGCGTGGACTCTCTGCAGCAGTTCGAAACCTGGCTACAGCAATAACCTTCTGTCGTACAATCTTGCATCATGTTCGATTCCACACGACTGTTCTTGTTTCTCACGGCCGCGGTGCTGCTTGCTGTGGCGCCTGGTCCCGGCATGCTGTACGTGTTGGCGAGATGCCTGGCCGGAGGCAAACGCGAGGGAGTGCTCTCCGCGCTTGGGACGTTTCTGGGAGGCATGGTGCACGTTTTCGCCGCGGCTCTCGGAGTTTCCGTTATCCTGGCGCGATCCGCGGTTGCCTTCTCCACTGTGAAGTATGCGGGAGCGGCGTACCTATGTTTTCTAGGCGTCAAAATGATTCTGGATGCACGAAAACGAGAACAATCCGACGCGGATAGCCCTTCAGCAAAAAGTCTGGCGCCAGCCCGCAATCCACTCTGGCAGGGCGTGGCGACCGAAGTGCTCAATCCTAAAACCGCGCTGTTCTTTCTTTCCTTTATCCCGCAGTTTGTCAACCGGGGCGCTGGACACGTTTTCTTTCAGTTCGTCCTGCTCGGAAGTATTTCGGTCGTTCTAAATACTTCAGCCGATCTCATCGTGATTCTGTTGGCGGGCCCTCTGGGAAAGAAAATCCGCTCCTCGGCGGTCTTCCGCCGCAGGCAGCGCACGGTTACCGGAGCCATTATGATTGGTTTGGGAACGTACCTGGCGACCAGTGAGAGCCGTTAATCTCGTCTCGCTTCAGCGGCTCTTCTACAACTCCAGAATCTGATGATCCTGGCAGTCGGTGTGCATAACGTCATGAATGCCCTGCAGCAGTTCGGTTCCGTGGCGCGCGACAAAATATACGCCCGCGATACCACGCTCCTGCAACTCCCCGTTTGGATAAAGCTTCTGGCTGAGCGCTTCGGCGTGCCTGCCGATCACCTCGCTGCGGCGCAGCTCCGCAGCCGCCGCCAACTGCCGCAAGCGATCGAGCTGGTAATTCATTTTTGAACCCGCCGTCTCGCTCGCGCCTACCAGCGTGGGGTCAAGTTCCTCCAGCGTCCTGCGCAATTGCCCGAGAGACTGCTCTACCGACTTCTGAGCCGCATCGAACGCCTTCTGCACGCCTTCCGGCAAAGTATGCGCCGCAAGTTTCTTGCGAAGATAGTCGGGCCCGTGGAACGCATCTGTCACCGCGATGTCGTGCTGCCGCAGCCACCGCTGGACCTTGGGCTCGATCAGCGTTGCCGAAAAACGCGGCATAATCGGCGTCACGCGTCCCCGCAACATTTCATAAACGGCACCCACCTGCGCAAAATATGCCACTTCGGCGGCGCCCCCAGCGTATGCCAGCGTGGGCAACAAATAATCCTGCACTACGGGCCGCAACAAAACATTCGGACTAAACTTTTCCGGGGCCGCCGCAATGCGATCCCGCAATTCGCTCGCCGAAATTCTCTCCGCTCCACCTTCGTCGCCAATGAGGAACTCCGCAGCTTGATTCGATCCGTTGCTTCGGCGATGAATCGCCGTCCGCGCGCCATCGCGCAGCGTGAACAGCAGCACCGACGACGGCGTCACTTTTACCTGCTGCTCATAGCCCGCCTTCTGCAGCTCTTGACCGCGCGCCAGCAAAGCGGTATCCAGATCGTCCACGCGCTCAATCGCCGCACCATAGATCGGCTCCGCAACCCGATGCAATTCCGCATCCGAAGCATCCAGTAGAATCACGCCCCACGCACCGAACAGCCGCGCATAAAAACGGGCAAACGCCGTGCCCAGCGATTCCCCCGGACGATAACTCTCGCGCAACATTCGCGTTACTTCGGAATCCCCCAGCAGTGTCGCCGCTTCCTCCACCACTGGCAAAATCTCTTCGCCCAGTCTCACGTCGCTCACCGGTGCGCCCGCAACACCGTGGCTTGAAGTGGTGAGCCTTCGCAGAACCCCATCAGGACCTGGTATTGAAGCCTGATTCACCTCCTCCAGATCGTGATCGTAGGTGGCGAGCCAGAACACAGGAACCGCATCAATCCCCGCGGCTGTGGCCTCTTCCGCCAGCTTGATGGCGGTCAGCGCCTTATAAATTGCAAACATCGGGCCGCCAAACAGTCCAACTTGCTGTCCGGTCACAACCGCAGCCGCGCCGTGGCGCAATCGGTCAATGTTTTCGAGAGTCTGCGGCGAAGCGTTCCAGCCCGCGTTCTGCCGCTTGAGGATGCCGCTCACTCGCTCTCGACGCGAAGCATCGTATTGCAGGCTCGAGGCCTCTTCGTTCACCCACTCATTGAAGTGAGGCGAATGCGGATAGAAAGAACGTATGCTGGGGGTATATGCAAGAAAATCGAGGAAGAGACGACTCGTATGCGGAATTTGGGCAAACGGCAGACACTGCGATTTCACCGCTGGCCCTCCTGACATCGCCGGGTTCTACAGCTTTGGACGGATGAGATCATCTCTGGTCAACGCCTTCATTCTACAGTTCGGCGTCGTAGTTGAGATGCCTCAAACAGACGCAAGATGCAAGATAATCGAACGCCAGGAAGGAACTCGCCCGATGAATTCAGAAATGTCCCCGCTTAACATCACAATGCCGTTCACGCTGGAAGGCTCTGTGGTCCGCCTGGAGCCGATTCGCCGCGAACACGCGATGATTTTCTATGAAACTGCCAAACACGCTCTCGACGACATCTTCCAGTGGATACCCTACCGCGTGAAATCTCCGGAGGATTTTCGCCAGTTAATCGACAAAGCCTTCGCCGAGCAGGAACGTGGCGAATCGGTCGTATTCGCAACCGTCGAGCGCGGCTCCGGCAAAGTAATCGGCAGCACTCGCTTCATGAATATCGACCGCGTCAATCGCCGCGCGGAAATCGGTTCTACATGGATCGCCCCCGCATGGCAGCGCACCGCCGTCAATACCGAAGCAAAATATCTCATGCTGCGCCAGGCCTTCGAAGTCTGGAAATGCTTTCGCGTCGAGTTGAAAACTGACGCGTTGAATCAGAAATCGCGCAACGCAATTCTGCGCATCGGCGCAAAAGAAGAAGGCACGCTGCGCCGGCACGTCATCACCTGGACTGGCCGCGTCCGCGACTCAGTGTACTTCAGCATCATCGATAGTGAGTGGCCCGAGGTAAAGAAACGCTTGGAATCAAGACTCCAGCCAGGAAAGTAATTCTCGTGCTCACTCGCAAAAAACCCTGACCTTTACCTTCGTTGCTTCGTCTTTTTGATCTACGTCCACGCTCAGGTCGTTCAGTTGCTCAACCAACTCCTCCAGGTTTTCCGCCTTGATTTGGGTCAAGTCAAACGGTATTCCCTTGACGTGCATCGCGTCGTTGGCGCGATGCAGGGCCTGCGCCGGGATGAAGCTGGCGAGCTTAACTCCCGCGCGCAGCAATTGCATGGGGACTCGCACATTCACCTTCGTCGGTCCCTCATGCCCGCCAGGCTCCTCCGAGTCCACCTGAACCCGCAGATACTTGGGGCGGCTTTTAGTGCCTGTGGCGGGATCCGTCTCCGAAAACTTCGTTGTGCCGGGTCCCTCGGCAGCCGAAATCAACCGTTCCGCTTCTTCCGCTCTGATCTTTCCTTCGGCCAACATCTGTAAAATCTGACGGCGGTTTTCACTCATACTAGCCTCCTATAAAATGCAAATCGAAACTCCGGCATTGCGGCTGTCGCACTCGAACTCGGTCTCCCGCAGAGCGGTCAAAATCTGCCACGCCACAAGCAAACCCCGGAAAAAATTCACCCGCCAGGCGAGGCACGCGATAAGAATCACCGGCGACAGCACACCATCACCGGCACAGTCAACAGCCATACCAGGATCAATGGCACCCACAGCCGAAACGTCCTGCTGTGCCGGTCGCGCAACCTCACCACCGCTACAAAGGGAATCATTTCAATGCCTCCATCTCCCGGATCGCGTCTTCCGCCGTAATCTCGCCGCGACTGAGTCGCTCAAGAATGTCGCTTTTCGAGGCGGTCGGATTGTGCTCCACAAATTCCAGGCTCTCCGCCATACGCGTCAACCGCGCCTTGATCGTCGGATAGCTGACTCCAAAAATCCGTTCCATCTCTTTGATCGACCCATGGGACCGCACGAAGGCAGTAATAAAGACCTGATCTTCCACTTCCAGCCGCGCCAGTTGCGGAAGCTCAAACTCGCCCTCGATGGCGATGTTTTTATCCGCAATTCGGACCCGCTCGACCACAATGCGCCGGCCTTTCGTAAGACGGGTCAGCTCTTGCCAGTCTTTAAGTAATTTAGGTTCGTTTCCCATACGATATCAATATAATTAATATTTATATTAAGTATATTAAACTCTGTAAAGAGGAATATTCATATTTATCAACTAATCTCCTATCCTCCTGATTTTCTAAGCGTCGGACGAGGGATGCAGCCGGGGCTTCGCTGTCTACTTTCGTAGACTTGACCGATCCGTGCTCCGCTGCGAGACTATATGTTTGAGTTAACCTATTAGACGACTAGCAAACTATTAGCTAAGTCCTTGGCACTCAAGATTTTGCCTCTAAGTCATTGAAAATTTTATATTTTCGATGGAATCTGTTAGCTAAGTGCTTGGCACTCAAGATTTTGCCCCTAAGTCATTGAAAATAATAGTTCAATTTCAGGTAATTATCCCTTGACAGTAGGTATTATTTCTGCTATGGTTTTACCTGAAAGTAGGTAAGGTCATGGCCCACAATAACCGCAAGCCCAAGATGCTCAAGTACACCAAGAAAGACTTCGACAAACAGTTCCCGGACGATGCGACCTGCCTAGAATGGCTCAAGAATCGACTCTATCCAGACGGCATCTACTGCGAAGCGTGCGAAGCCGTCACCAAGCATCACCGCGTCCAGAGCCGCCCTTCCTACTCTTGCGATCATTGCGGTCATCACGTTCACCCGACTGCAGACACGATCTTTCACAAGTCGCCAACTCCGCTCACCACTTGGTTCTATGCGATCTACCTGATGGCTTCGACTCGTTGCGGCATCTCCGCAAAGCAGATCGAACGCGAAACGGGCGTAACCTATAAAACCGCATGGCGCATGTTTAAGCAGATTCGTTCCATGCTGGACGAAACGGAGAACGCTCCGAAACTGGGTGGGAGCCAGAAGCCCGTCGAAGTTGACGAGATGTATTTCGGGGGAAAGAGGCGAATGGGATGCGAGAGAACGCCCAAGACTCCAGTCGTTGGACTGGT
>Ga0307474_10001010_pt1 | contig 20409 bp, 12 predicted proteins | sample atmos_gasesECM1C_2_FD_203312 | JGI IMG/M metagenome (GOLD analysis project Ga0307474, IMG submission 203312) | Hardwood forest soil microbial communities from Morgan-Monroe State Forest, Indiana, United States - atmos_gasesECM1C_05 | ecosystem: Environmental > Terrestrial > Soil > Temperate... | reverse complement strand
CGTATTCGACGCTACTGTCGAATACGTTCGACGGCGGTGTTGCCTAAAGCTGTTGAAGCCATTTTGGGCCCACTAAACGCTCGCGATGGTGCTGCTTAGAGTTATTGAAGCTACTTGGAACCCGCCAAATGCTTACAATGAGGTCGCTGACGGCCGTTGTCGAATACGTTAGACAGCGATACCGTTTAGAGCTATTGAAGCCACCTGAATCCCGCAGAACGCTTACAACGAGGTCATATGCACAATCGCAAAATATTGCTATGTTATTATAGTGGCTGTGCAAATTGCTATAATATTTTGATGTTTCCTTGCTCGGCAGCGTTTAAGTCAAATATAATATATGTTGGTGTTTCAAAGGTCTAATAGCGACTGTCCGCGATTTATATAGTGTATTATATGGTAATATGATACGATTATGATCCTAATTCGTAACTATACTTCGATGCCTATTAGACGTACTGCTTACGATCGTATCGATATACGTATACGATAATTAGTCGTGTTGTTTTTATTTATTTATTATTTATTATTATTATTATTATTTCTTCTTCGATATATATGTTATTATTCACCAGCGTTCGATCGATATTTAGTAAATTTCCATTAAGAGTATCCATATTCCTATACGTAGTAATATTTAAATTACTAAATCCATGTTTTTCACAATGTCCTTTCCCGTACGCATTCCAATGGTACGTCGACGGTAGGCCAATTCGCTACGGTTCCGCGGTGTACCTTTACTCTATGAGCGTTAGGTTGCAGTCGCTAGAGGGAGCATTTAATCAATGAATAATATAACTATCAGCCGACTTACCCCGTTGAATCTTTTCTTCACGATTCTTACATATGTTCCACGGTAAATTTTTCCGTTTCGGTTATATTGAACGAATATGGCATCGTCGGCCTAAAAAAATTGTTAGACTCACTCGGTAGATGCGACGACCAATAATTACGTGGAAGCGATTGTTTCTATTACCCTGATAATCAAATGAACCAACAGTAAATTGATACAAAAAAGTAACGATACATACGATTGTGGGCATCGTTATAGTCGAATAGAAAGGGTCGAAGATGGTTTAGAGGACGCTGGAAGGTAACTGGAGAAATTTAGACTGAAAGGCGGTCGAATTGAGCGCTTATTACAAATTAAGCGACGATATTTTGAGGAATATAAGGTAATTATACCTTTTTAAAAAATCAGAGAGTGAGCATGTGTCCAAAATAAAAAATAAAAAAACGCAGGGGACGTGTCAAAAGGTATAGAATATAAACGTATTATATTCTTGCAGAAGTAACTACATCTTCATCATTGATGTTAGTGTATTTATTAGAAGATTCTCCCCGTCAATTTTATTTAACCGTATTATTGAATACGTTTGATAATGGTTGTCTGCAACTTTATTTAAAAAAGATCAGCGAGTTTTCGGTGGCTTCGATAATCGTAGCTAGCACTCTCCTTGAACGGGCGCGGTATGTGTCCTGCGTATGTGCTATAATCATTTAATTTTTCTAGAAGCGTTTCGATAAAGTATGGCGATATACGAGTTTAATGTGTTTGTCGTTTATTATTAAAAAATCACAACCTTTCGCAATGTATAAATTTATTATTATTATTATTATTTTTCGTGTCTGAATGAATTTTATTTATCGTCTTTTTAATTACGATCATAGCATTTACGATGATATTAAATAAATTATAACGGTCATTCGAGGTGATGGCATCAGTTTGTGCGATTCATTTGCTTTTTAAATTTCGAACACGTGAATCGTACTTGTCCCGCTTAAAATAAAATAAAAATAAAATATCGCGTTGCCTGCAGCGTTTGAATAGGAGATACGAAAGTATTGTTTAATTGATACCATTATTTGTCGTTCATATTTATGTTGACCATCATACGCCTCGCCTCTAACATCTCTGTGTCTGAATCTTCGGTAATATATCCCACTTTTCTTTTGATCGCTGTAACTGTATTAGGCGTGTGATGGACACTTTTTATACGATCAGTTGTGGCTTGCTTTGAGGTAACTATAAGTGATTGTATCGATTTTCGTGTTTGATCGACTTACGTCTGTGAAATTACTGTCCAGGAGTGCCAGTGATCGTAGCTGAGATATCATCTTGTATCGTTTGTTCCGTATGGGTACTGCCACGAGTGTTGCTTGGATTTCTACAATGTCACCTACTCTGAATTGAGAAGGGTTCGCTGTTTTAAATCTATATGATATCAACGCCTAGTTCCAAGTTGAATTCTGTGGAGCTTACCGTAGAGTCTGGCTATTGGCCCCGTAATCTAGTGCATAGTATAGCACTTTATTGTCTTCGCTGTGGAAGTGGGTGTCGTTTTTCATTGATCCCAGAATACGATTTGGATCGACCATGGGATCGAAAGGCATTTCGATTCCGTGTGGGTCGTCCCTACGTGAAGTAAAATAGCGAGTCGTAAAATCGACGGTGTTGAATTCTCTGGATCGACTGACATTGAAAGGATCCATGGAACCTTCCGGTATGTGACGGGACAGCACTTGTTGAAGGCGACGCAGCGTTTCAACGCTGTCTTCGAAGAGCGAAGTACCTAGTCCGGTTATCTGGACACTTTGTCGAAGATACGGTTGTTGTTGTTCGGACGGCCTATATATATTACGTGAAAGAACCAAGGCTTTTTATGCGATTAACACTTACCTTCTTGTGACAGGCGGAAGGTCCTTGTGCACGATAATTCCCTGCATGCTTAGAACTAGTTCCTGTCCGGCGGTATCTGAATTTGGAATAATAAACCTCCAATAATTTGGTTTGGTGTTTAGAATCGCCGTAACACTGTCGATCTGTGGTGGATATCATCAATTGTGATATTATATGTACTAACCGTTTGGACGCTCACGATTTTGAAATTTGCGAGCTGATGTGCATCATGTTCAAACTTCCCTTCCTGGAACGCTTGCAACCTTTTTTCTGATTCAATTGCACTTATTAGTCAGATCAATACAAGAATCAACTAATATGTACTCACTCGCTCCTTCGTAATCGTAGTGGTTGTCCATTGTCGTAGAAGTAAGTTATTGGTGAAAACTGGACGATCTCGTTCGTTTGCGTTTATATATTTGTTGTGCCTGTCATAATATCGTAATTTAGTAGTCGGCGGTTGGTACCCTGATATCGTGTGTCGTTGCGAGGTTGTTTTGTCATTTTCGAGCATTCCTTTGTCTCTTTTTCAGTTTTCCCGTATATCATTGCTTCTTCCGATGTATATGAATTGTCCGCGTCTGATGCGCCACCGTTTGGTGTGCCTGGTATGGAGATCGAGGGCACAATCCCGTTGGAATAAGGTTCATAATGGTGACGAAGTGTAGTGTATTAACCGAGAGTTCCCTTTAAGGAAACGAAAACGGATAAACGTTATGATTCAGCAAATATGTGTTCCTTGTTGTAGGGATTGTAAACTAAATGCGTTGTCCTGTATTTTATCTCACTTATACTGTTTTATTGTTTATGTGTATCGTACGGTGTAATTCGTATAGGTATTTACTAAGCGATAGTTTTCCGCTTCTTTGAAAATTTCTTCCTCTCGAATTTCAAATTGACTACCTGGTTTGGAAGTTTGGAGAATCTTAACTTTAAAACTGTGCTTAATTCTTTCGTGTCGCCGTCGCCTTCACTTAAAACGAATGAAATAGATGGATTAAAAAGGATATAAAATCAGGCACCGCAGTAGTTCATTTGAACACGATGGTGGCGTTGTACTGGTGTCAATGGCATATGTTTACGTGCTCCGATATGTATCGTTCCTTACAGGCCTTTGCGGTCTCCGATTTCCGCTTTTTGATTCTTTTCCACCGATTCACTATACTACTTTAGCCTACTTATTGCGAGTAAGATATACCACTGTATGTCGCTCAACCTTTTCGTTAGCTTTTGTCATTTTTAATCCTACACGGTCACTGATTACTTTATATTTCCTGTACCAATCTGTGTTGACGTATTGGATTGCTTGATTTGAGTTCTAATTACGATCGGAGTTTAACGTTATACGCCGTTCGGCACATCAATTTATTTTGCTCGTTTTGTTCTTCTTCTTCATTTTTTTTTTTTGTAGTCCCCGAGTTCCACATTTTTCATCTGCTTCTCCGCCGATTGTCGTTTCTGTGTCGGCTTTCGTTCATCTTCAGTTGTTATTTGCAGATGCTCATTTATCCTTAAATATATATCCCTTTGTCGCGAGTTTGTATTCTTCTCGCCGTCGCCCTCCCCTTTTTTTTTAGTGTCATCGCCAAATATTTGTCTCCCTCTTTTTATTCTCCTTCTTCCCCCTTTTTTTCCACCCCCTTGTTTCATCCTCGTTTAATCACTCCCCTTTTGTCTCGATATAGGTGACCAGAATAGCTTAAATACGACCTCTGATGAGTTGTATGTTCTGTCCAATTATCTGAATCAAACTCCTGCCTATCTTTGTAAATCACCCAACCTCCTTTTTAAACTCATTATCCAATTATCTGCCATGGCTAAAAAAACTCATGCTACCAATTCCAAGGCCAACGCCGTCACGTCGTGTGTGATATTATTTTGATTACACAATTATTTATTAACGTGTAGCGAGTACAGCCGTGGACGTGGACGTGGACGTCCTCCTACTAGAAAGTCGTACTCGTCTTCTCAATATGTTGACGACGAGGCCATGGAAGCGTAATTATTTTATTTTGGTTTATTCATTTATTATTAAAGTTTTACACGATTAAATAAGTGTCAACTCTTCGTCTGATGATGGCGTTAAAAGCGTGAAAAACGCTTCCAGGTACTTTATTTTAATTAACTTGTGATTCTATTTTAATGTGTCTTTTTTTTTAAAAAAAAAAGTCTGTTTAGTCGTTCTCATCCTCGTTCCGTCGGTAAAACCGATGTAACCAAAGAAGGTGCCTACGACAATAAACCGTAATTATTATTATTTTCTAGTATTTGAAACGTTTTTAATCAGTATCTTTTTTAATGTATCTGCAGCATTAATGCCTCTAGCGAAGACGATGATGGAAATATTAAAAGCTACAATGTGACTAAAAGGTATTTTAATATATATATTCCTTTATAATTTATGATGTATACCTTCGTCTTAGTTCTATGCGCAGATCTAAAGTTCATATAGATTCGAACAATGATGACGCGTAAGTATATGTTTTAGTTTCGGATACGCGTTATTTATTTTTGATATTTCGTATGATTTCAGCATCAGTATATCCAGTGATGATGACGCCATTAGTATTAAAAGCGCTAAAACCACGAGAAGGTATTGTTATATTAAATTTGTCGCCAATCTTGATAGGTACTCACCCCTTTTATTTCACAGCGCAATGTCTGTTGACGACCAAGATGGAGTTTCTATGCTTTCTAGTGAAGGGTAAATGGATTATTTTTATTTGTTCCGGTGCACAAGTTCTTACATAGTCGTTTGGTTAACTCCTGCTCCGGCCCACAGAACCCTTGCTTCTTCTCGTGCCTCGATTACGTGAGCGTCATATATTTTATATATTTTACATTTTGGTGTAAGATGCTTACTTGTTTTTTAAGTCCAAAAAAGCGCAATGCATCCGAGATGGGATCCCCCGTCGTCAGTGACGACGATTTCGAGTAGGTTTTCGCCCACTTTTTGTTTTTTTTTGTATTTTATATATTTATTCAAAATATTGATTTAATCTTTGTAGTATGTTGTCTAGTCCTACTAAGTCTGTGCGTTTCAAGAAGAGTAGTGTTTCTGATACCCCTCTTAGAGGGGTACTCAAAAGGCCTGCTGATGTTGACATTACGAGGTAAGTTCGTTAATACTTTTAGTATGACTAAAATGTGTAACTCATCTTTGTCACGTATTTAGCAAATACGAAGGCTGGGATGATGATAACCTCTTTACTAGGTAATCTTTTTGCTTGCGTGTGTAATGGCGTTGAATAATCTTTTGATATGTGTTGCATGTGCAGTGATAAACCGATCTCTTCAAAGCCTTCGTCTTTCATGGGTCGTAATGCATCTAGAAAAAACAACGTCAAGAAGGGACCTTCCGAGTACGTACATGTTGATTATTCAAGTATACGGTTGACAGGGATTTTGTCATTAAGCCTTTCCCGAACCCCTTCAAAATTATCGTCGTCTAGAAAGCATATCGAGTCTAAAGACAAGGTCGACGAGGAGGGCGTTGGTCTATTATCTCCGATAGACGATGATGTTGTACGTATGAAAAGGTAACTTGATCTTACTTCAGTGACTACCTAAATTTATTGCGTATCGTGTCAGTGATCGCCGAATGGAGACGTTTAAAAAAGGAAAAGAACGTGCACTTGCCATTTCCGACGACGACGGCTTTCAAAAAGCTGAAAAGAGCGATATCCATGACCAGGCTGGTTCTGGCGATGATAATCCTCGAGAAACTGGAAGGGATAAAGGAAAATTTACCACGTCGGATGCTTCTGATGATGATTTTCAAGCATTTAATCAAGACTTCGCAACCAGGCATGTTTTAATCGTGTGTTGACGTTCGGATCATTGATATCTGGCATTCCAGCGAACCTGCTCCTGATGTCGATGAAACTGATATTGGCACGAGGGATCCGAAATTGGTGAAATCGTATAGGGGCTTGGTTAATATACGGTAAGTTTCTCGGCATGTGTCACTTCCATGCTCACTATGTTATCGCATCTAGTGCGGCTTGCGTGAAGACTTGGTCCACCAAACCAGCGGTGTTTCCCTTCTATTCTGGTATTCTGAAAGATATGCCTCGTATTCGCGAACGGTATTTATCTATTTGTATTGTAACACACACATCCTGACATCACATATATTTAGGACGCTATACGAAGCTGTCACTTTTAGCGGAATGGGCAAGTTCAAAAATCTATCACGCACTGATCCTGCCACTGTGTCTACTGGGTTCGGTAGTCAGTCTTATTTTCACGCCGTTGGGGGTGGACCTCCCATTATCTTCCTCTCTACTATTATCGTATCCGATTGCAACCTTTCGGAGCCCAAGTTGACGTACAACAATAAGTTGCAGAAGTCTATCGAAGGAGCGTGTTTGGAGGGTGAATGGGAGCGTCTTGTCGGCGCTGTCGGGCAGATAATTCGAGTTCGCGAGTTCGGGGGCCAGCTCATAGGCTGTAATTTAAGCTTCGGAACAGCTTACGCTTCTGTTGATTCCAGTAAGTTTCGTCTCTCGCATACTGTCATCATCTATTTCTTACAGATCGTCAGATATCCCATCTCCATCTGCTCGTCGTGGGGCACGTCGTTTCAATGGACATAATCCTTTCTCACGTGGTCCGGGTACTGGTGGTGCCGCGCTTAGCTGTCATGATATCAGTGAGATATAATTTTTCTTATCCAATCTCGTACTAACATACCTCAAAGTCCCTCTGTATGATGCACGTAAAACCAATGTCGGTTTTCATGAATTGTTATCACAGGTCGACAATCTCAGACTCATTGAGCACGAGATACCCAAGAACTCCTGTGCCGTCGTTGCGTACACAGTCAATACCTGGGGTAGGGAAGAGCCCATTAACGTATCATTTAACGTTAGGTGGGTTATGTTGTTAGGAGTTCCTAATGCAAAAAAATAGTCGATTTTTTGTTTTAACGGTGACGTATTAATATTGTATATGTTTTGTTTACTTCCCATGCTGGTTGCTTTTATCTCTGGTATTTATTTATTTATACCGACCACAATACTGTCTTTACTGTTATTATAATCATTCGCTTGTCTTTTTTGATCACAATACGGTCGTTACTGCTTTCATTCTTCGCTGACATAATACCGTCTTTACTCGATTTTCTGTGTTGTCCGCAATACTGTCGTTACTGGCATCTGTCATTATTATCATTATCTGTTGTTCAACCTGTATGTATATATTTTGGAGTATCTAAAATCAAACTTTTAGTATACTTATATTTTTAACAAAGTTGTGCTGGTGGCAATTTTGTCTGGCTGGGGCTTATACTTCATCGACTGATGTTCCTGTTTCTAATTTGATACAGTAATGATCGTCTCTCATTTTATATGATTGCCCTTCGTATAACGAACATAAATATCGCGACCACGACATAACAACATATTCGTTTATATACAAAAAGTACGAATCTAAAGTTATGTAGTAATTAGCCAATTATAAGTATTTGATAGCAGATCAGTCGTAAAGTTTAACAGATTTATACTGAATTACCGAGGAGTATAGTCGAGGATTTTACTTATGATTGGGTTACAAGCACTTTATGGCCGTCTAGACGTTTCAACGCTCCTAATATATATATATATATATATTTGCCGTCGAACCTATTCTACAATTATCTCGTTCCTTCGACAAAGTTGTATGGTATCACCATTGATATATATTCAACGGTAACAACATATAATCAATGGTAACTATCCGGATTCTGAACATTCAATGGCTGTTTAATTGCATCGACAACCATAGACTATCGAAACTCCGAATACCTTCATCCGATAGTGATCGCCTATGATTTTATTATCAGCTTATTTGACGTTTCGATATATATTGAAGCATTGAAACTAATGCTGCCCACGGCTGTTTAAAATGATGCAATTGCGTCTTACGTACGATGCTGCGAGATTGATCTGTCTACTTATGTATTGAGATTGTGTCGAGACTCACACAGAATGTATATACTGGGAAATAAAATAAAATGAAGTGGCAGTACACTGTAGTTCCGTGATGATCTTTCGGATATAAATTTTTATAATTCCGTAATCTCTTTGGTACTTTTGTTTGACGTTACCTCTTTTGACCATCAAGAAAACTTTTCACTTATCCACCACGATGTCGATCTCTAGACGCTGTTTAATATCCCTCTACGTCCTCCTCATGTTATTTTATATTGAACGTTCCACCTTCTTTATTCGTCTGACTGACTTGCGAGATATACGATGTTGCAGACGGACCATATCGAATATTCGTAAGCATAAATTTCCATATTTTAAAAGAAGTACAAAGTTTCTGACATATACCGAATGTACAGGGTTACAACCTTTTGATTATTCCGTAGCGTATTCGTCGCACACCCAATTTCTGGATATCGACAGTCGTGTTTTCGCTGCTCATAAAATGAGTTTCTTTCAATCGTATGATTCAGAGACAAAAGAACGTCTTGTTTATATGTTATTTGGTGTGCATTCAAATTCAGCACATGTCTCAGATATAGATACGAAACGATTGGATACGAATTGGAGATTGGATGTGCCAAAGAGTTTGTTTGTCCTAAATAGACGCCAAGAACGTATAGCTCCATCAACTATTATGTTTATCTCGGTTGATATTTCTATGTCAACATGTGATTCTATCGACTTCTTCGTTCCGACAAATACGGATGGGGTGCGTGTTTTAGATGTGTGTAACGAGGTGTTTAACTATTATTTCAAATTTCAAAATGTTATTTATACCTGTTTAGTTCGGTTAGTGATGCGTCCCGCGATATTAATTATTCGATTTGCCAAACGCTGTATGTGTGAAATATTATTATTATTCGTCTCCAGTGCGAAGTGGTGGTCTCCTTATATCTATCAACTTGATTTATTTATGATCAATTGTTGTTTTATTAAACACGAGAGCGTTGGTAATATATGTAGTAAAGTGAAATCATCATTGATGCGGAATGTTATTACACGTATTGATTTTCAATCAATCCGTATGAGACGATTTGGCTTTTACAGACAATTTACACCATTGTTTATCATAGCTTCATATGTATTTTTCAATTTAAATATGAGGTCTGGAAGCAATCGGGTAAATAGAGAAAACGCGGATGGTTTTGTTTCATCCAATATGTCGATAGGCGGCGGAAGGAAGACTCCGACTTTTGTACTCGCAGAACTTTTTCCAAACATAAATCTCACTCATAAAAGTTTACACCCCGATTCCAGGGTAAAATTTATTGGACATAAACACGTAAATGTAGCGGATGTATTGTATAAAGATTCGGTCGATCATATATACGGTAGAGTTCCTCTGGATCTATTTGCATCAAAGTTGGTAATATCAGACGTCAGGACCATCGCGAAAATACATGGAATACGTGTTCCTTGCAAATTACGCGTCGACGAAATTCCTAATCTCGTTGACAAACATACATGTCATTCTTGCAATACGTACGTATCTATATTTACTCCTTATTCCGTGCGAACCAACGCCGAAAAATGTAGTAAATGGTACAATACGCTTGATACCTCTAAAAAGAAGGAAAAAATCAATAAGTCCATCGCCAGTCGGAAGGCAAAGAAAGGCTTTGATTCTGACAGTTCGACGGTTGAAGGATACGAAGACACCACGATTCCGGAGTTCCCTCCACCGCCGGCTTCTAACGATCTTAAAGAGACTATAATTCAGGAATGGTGTGCAGATAATTCGCCGGATTCTTTTGTGGAAGGCGGATGTGCTGTATGTGGTCAACTTACACTACTATCCAATTTGTCAAAATTGTCTGAACTGGATGCAATTCACTTAAACCCCCTTCTTAGAGAAGGTAAAGAGATAACACGACTTGAACGATTTTCTTTTGCGAATCCTATACAAGAAATCAAGGGTCCGGTTTTAGACGAGAAATGCAACAAATTATGTGGTGATTGCAAAAGTTATCTTAAATGAGGCCTGACGCCAAAGTACGCTTTAGCAAATGGTTTCTGGCTTGGTTCAATACCGTCTCAACTTCAGCAACTGTCATATGCCGAACAACTAATAGTAGCTCGTGTCCGTCGTAACAAATGCATAGTACAAGTGTCTTCGGGTATGCATAAGATGAAGGCGAATGCCATCGCGTTTGAAAATCCAACTCCAAAGATATATAAAAAATTGCCCCTTCCATTGAAAGATCTTGATGAAGTGCTCGCGTTCATTTTTACAGGACCTTGTCTCCCTACGGAGGAAGATTTGAAAAGGACGCCATTACTAGTACGTAGAAACAAAGTCGGAGAAGCCTTGGAATGGCTAAAGCTGAATCATGCAGACTATCAAGATCTAGAAATCGATTACGAAAGCCTAAATTCTTATCCTGAAAATGGACCACCTGTAGTAATAACTTATAGAAAGGCGTTTGCGAACAAACTACCAGAAACTGCAAGTGCTTTTGACAGCGAAATGGAGGAGGGGGTTGATTCTGGACAGTGTCCCTTCGTGGTAAATGGAATCACAGGCGAAAACCTCAGTACCATGGCTCCGAAAGCCCTCGTTGCGAAGGCCGCCAAACATTTAAAGGAAGATGATGGTAAGGTTTTATCGATAAGTCATGCGGAAACACCACAGTCTATCTACGATAACCCACGACTGTATCCCATGATGTTTCCATGGCTATTTCCTTATGGTCTTGGTGGCGTTGGAAGCGTAAATATTGAAGGGCTAGAATTATCGGACTTGACGCATAAGAAAAAACTTTTAATGTATCACGACAAACGCTTTCAGGTTGATCCGCATTTTCCGCTTATCGCCTTTAATCATGAACAGATTAAGATGGGAACCACAGGAGGTTATTTATTGACTGAACGTCGCAATTTTGAAGATATAGCGGAACGCCTTATGAATGTTGATACAGGTGTTCTTGATGATTTATCAAAGAGGTTATCTCGAGGTGAACGCGTGAAACCCATAACGAAAGAGGAAAAGGACTGTTATAGGTTGATATCGGATCTGGATCACGTTGGTGGACACGTGCAAGGATCTGTTACGACTAAAAAATATATGCGAAACGAAATATGGTCATTAATATCCTACGCGGGCGCCCCTTCGTGGTTCATTACTTTCGCTCCTGCGGATAACAAGCACCCGATCTGCCTCTATTATGCCGATACGAAAGAAACGTTTTCTCCGGAAATTCGGTCTGATAACGAATGCTATAGGCTAATCGCAAAGAATCCCGTAGCTGGCGCTAGATTCTTTAATTTTATGGTTGAAATGTTCATTAAACATGTTTTGGGTATCGGAGAAGATCGTCCGGGTGTATACGGCAAAACATCGGCATATTATGGGACTGTAGAACAACAGGGCCGCCTTACGCTACATCTACACTTAATGTTATGGATATCAGGTGCTTTTACACCTCAAGAAATAAGAAACAAAATAATGGACCCCACTTTGGACTTTCAAAAAAAAATGGTAGAATATTTAGAAAGTCTTTGTGTTGGTGAATTTTTAACGGGATCGAAATTAGATGTTTCAGAAAAAGTTGGCAGCGCTTCGATGCGTCCTGACTATCGAGATCCCACATTCACTCTACCCGATCAACCTCCACCAAAATGCGAACACGATAACGAAAAATGCGGCTGCGACGACACAAAGAAATTGTGGCGGAATAAATTTAAGGATACGGTGGATGATATTCTTCTGCGCTCTAACCAACATGTGCATAAATTTGACGAGGCCGGAAACAACATCTCGTATTGTGTGACGACTGATGGTGAATGTAAACGCAGATTTCCTAGAGACACCTTTGAACGGACGATGGTTGACCCTAAATCTGGATCGTTGAACCTCAAGAAAGGCGAGGCTTGGATGAACACAGTAACTCCGCTTCTAACATATTTACTGCGATGCAACACAGATGTCACTAGTCTCTTATCTGGAACAGCCATTAAGGCCATCGTAGCTTACGTTAGTGATTACATTACTAAACCAGGTTTGAAAACATATAGTATATTCGATGTGATCAAAAGCGTTTTTGATAAAAATTCGGATATGATTGGAGGCGATTTGAAACGTAGAGAAAAAGTAAGAAAAATATTTACGCAGATCGTAAACTCGTTGACGGCAAAAATGGAGATTGGTGGACCTATGGCATCGCATTATATTCTAGGTCACCCGGATCATTACACCGGTCATAAGTTTATTCCATTTTATTGGAAGGGATACGTTAAAGAAGCATTAAATGCTTGGATTGACGAAGACAACGACACACAGATGTCGGAATTGCAACAACTGGAAGATAAAGTCGTCATCAATAAAAACCGGGGTCGATTGGTAGGTCTTTCCAAAGTGAGTGATTATATTTACCGTCCATCCAGCTGTGAAAATGTGTGTCTTTATGATTGGATTCGTCTTTCGAAAAAATCGCCAATTCCACAATCGAAGAGAAAGAAATTTAGTGTCCTGAAAAAAGATCCGGAATTTGAGGAATCCGATGACGAATTGAATTTAAGTCCAGGTGATCGTATCAATACCGTCGAAAAAATAAATCCCATCACTAAAAATAATAAACATGACTCGAAAGGAGTTAAATACGATATCCCGTCGTTGAAAGAGTCTATCGAAGATGATACAGGATACTTCGACGATGAACGAAGCGATGACGATGAAGGGAGTGATAACGATGAATTGGATGTTATGGAAGAATTGGCGGAAAATAATCCCAAATACAATGATTATTTTAGTCCTAAACATCCTCAATATAGTACTCACTGCGCGCGTATGCATCAAGAAAATCGCTTCATAGTACCAAATTTTTTACCTAACACGTTACCGAGGTCTGATCGTGGTGATCGTGAATATTACTGTTGTACGATGTTGACGTTTTTTAAACCCTGGAGGAACGGAAAACACTTGAAATCGAAGGAGGAATCTTGGGACAAAGCTTTCGTGGCCCACAAATTTAGTAAAAGACAGCTTGAAATCATGAAATTTTTTAATCTTCGTTATGAATGTCTTGATGCTAGAGATGACTATTCTGCCAAGCGAAAAGAACGACTTGCATCAGGTATAAATTTTCAATGGGCCACTTCGGAAATGCTAGAAGGCCTCGACGACTTTCATGATACTGAACTTGCAATCGGAAACGCGAATTTGGACAACGGTGAAGAGTATGATGACGAAATCGATGACCCTTTGAATGTTCCAGGACTACGAGGCAGGGCTAGAAAATACGAGATGATGACTGCTGAAAAGACTATGAAACAATCTGGTTGGTTAGATAAATGTGTAGACGGGTCTCCTAATGTGGGTTCGCTACACCCTATAGAACCAAAACGCAAACAACCAGCAAAGGCATGGAGAGCCGCCGTCCTTGCAAAAAAGCAGGAAATGATAGACGAAAAAAACAAACATCTACCTACTAATGTTAATTCGAAAAAGAAATCTAAAACATTTAGAGCCGACACTGTTGAGATCGTCGACAAAACTTATATAGATAAGATGTTTAAAATTACTTCCCGAGTGGATGAACAACTGATGGATAATACCATTAAAAAATTTCTTCTAAATACCGAACAAGAAAGAGCCTTTCGTATCGTTGCCAACCACTCGATGATGGACAATCCTGAAAAATTGCGCATGTATCTTGGTGGAATGGGCGGAACGGGCAAATCTCAGGTTATCAAGGCCTTGATATGTTTCTTCCGTGAACGAAAGGAAGATCATCGATTTTTAGTGGTGGCGCCGACTGGAGCTGCGGCGGCTCTTCTGAACGGATCAACTTATCATTCAGTACTCGGTATCAGCGACGGTGAATTTATTTCCGCCAAAACTCTGGCAAACATTAGAGCTCGATTAGATGGCGTGGATTATATGTTTTTGGACGAGGTATCTATGCTTTCCTGTCGTGATATGTATAAGATAAGTTCTCAGGCGGCTAAGGCGAGGGGGGTGCATGACGAGCCATTTGGAGGTATTAATTTTATTTTTGCTGGCGATTTTGCTCAGTTACCACCTGCTAGAAGTGGAGCGGCGCTGTATTCTGGGAGCGTGGGCACACGCCTTACATATGAACTGAATGTAGCACAGCAAGAAGCTGCGATAGGCAAAGCTTTGTGGCATCAAGTAACTACTGTAGTTATTCTTCGTCAAAATATGAGACAGGCACAACAATCAACAGACGATAATAAACTAAGGAACGCGCTGGAAAACATGAGATACAAAGCTTGTACACCAGAAGATATAATCTTTTTGAGAAGCAGAATAGCCGGAAAAGGTCCTAATGATCCAAAATTGGCTCAGAAGCGATTCAGAAACGTATCCATTATCACCGCCCGCAACTCTCAGAGGGATATGATAAATCAACTAGGATGCGAGCGGTTTGCACGAGAAAACAATCAGACGTTACAATCATTCTATTCTATCGATAGGTGGAAAAACCCAGAAGATGGAAGACGAAAAGAGGTCCGTGGCCGTCCCAAAAAAACGCTGATAGATCCCATACGAAAAACAAATATTCTCTCGCCCAGTCTACAGCGCATTTTATGGAAACAACCGCATGCTTCCTCTAACAAACATGTTCCTGCAAGATTAGATTTATGCATCGGTATGCCTGTCATGCTTAAACACAATGACGCCACAGAATGTTGCATTACAAAAGGTGCTGAAGCAACAGTTGTTGGTTGGCAAACAGAACAAGGACCCGAAGGTCAGACTGCGCTTGAGACTCTTTTTGTAGAATTAAAAAATCCACCCAAAACGATCAAAATTGATGGTCTGCCTGATAACGTCGTGCCCATTACGAGACACACTACAGCTACCATGTGCACCCTTCCAAACGATGATCAAATATCTATTTCAAGAGATCAAATTTTGGTGTTGCCAAATTTTGCTATGACGGATTATGCTTCTCAAGGACGTACCAGACCTGACAACGTAGTTGATTTGAATAATTGCGGTAGTCATCAATCGTACTATACCTGCCTTTCGAGAAGTGCCAGCGCCGATGGTACAATTATAGTGCAAGGATTCGATCCAAAGATGATAACTGGCGGCGCATCAGGATATCTGAGGCAGGAATTCAGGGAATTAGAACTTCTGGATGAAATCACAAAACTCAAGTATGAAAATATTCTACCGGATCATGTCGTTGGGGACAGACGTAACACGATCATTCGTGAATTTCAGCAGTGGAAAGGTACGGAATATGTTCCAGAATGCGTTCATCCAGCTCTTAAATGGAATCAACGAGATCCTTTACACATGCTCGAAGTTGTATGTGATTCGCCTTGGCAAATGATTAAAAACAATAAAATCAACAAAAATAGAGACAAAAAAACAAATATATCAGATAATTTAGGATTCGTGTCTGCTAAGGGAAGCATCCCCATAGACATTGATTTACGTAATCAAAAACGAAAATGGGACGGAGACGACCCTCAACGCTTACCCAAAAGAAAATGTATATCTACCCTGGTGCCGAATCAGAAACGAAAATTATATTTAGATGATGATACGGAACGACCGATTAAAAGGATTAAAAAAAACGAAACATCTTATATTCGGAACGAACTGTCGGAATGTCCTCAAGGTTTTATATGGGACGATGAAAATTATAGTTGTGCGTACGACTCTATACTCACGATATTATTAGCTATATGGTCAGAGGAGCCGTCCGAATGGAAAGCACGATTTAAAGACATGAACAGGGTTATGAATGTACTATCGTCTGGATTTAATCGTGCAGATAACAGGCAAGATACGCTAGAATCTGCAAGAGATAAAATCAGACATCTACTTCATCAAAGAAAACCTGATACATTCCCTTATGGTCAGGTAGGCACTCAGATTAGTGAATTGACAGAACAGCTTCTGAGAAGTGACGATATTATTGCTTCCTCTTGGATTCGATGCGTAGATTGTGGTGATAAGAGTGACTTACGTAACGACCTTCAAACTTGTGTTATACAATGTCCCCCGAGGGTTTATTATGATTCTACGGCCGCTTGTTTAAAAAAACAATTAAAATATCGTTATACGAGAAAACGTTGTACTTGGTGTAATGGTGAAATGGATGTAATAACTCATTTCGATTCGATTCCTAAAATATTAGCATTTTCAATATGGGATCCGTCTTTGCGTGTTAGTAAGACAGTAAGCTTTGGTGATGGTGATTCTATCGTGGAGTTTCACTTGAAAGGTATAATATACTTCGGTAATTTCCATTATACTGCTCGCGTATGCAAAAATGAACATGTATGGTTTAACGATGGAATGAACACCGGTAGGAATAGTACATATGAAGATTTGTTAAGCAAATTTACGGACGTTGAATTATCCACTTGTCGAAATAAAACCGTATCGATCGTAATTTATGCCCAAAAATAATCGTATGGGTAGAAGTATATATTAAAATTTTATGTATACAACAATATCCATAGATACATAGGAATGTATATAGTCAAATATATATATAATGGGACGTAAGTGTCATTTATATGGCGTGTTCGACCATATTGTGGAGGAAATCAAGATCTAATAATTCTCCCGGACCATAGCAGTTGGTCTGATTTAGTTCGCACAACTCTTTCTTGATTGATTGCAGATTGGTTTTGTACTTCTTCATAATGGATTCGGCGATTTTCCAAGCCGCCTGTCGTTCGTTCATGGTTTCTTTGACCAAAGAATCGTTGCGATTGAACGATGGCATAGATGTTCCGACGCCTGCATCCCGTACGTTGTGGACCATCTGAATGTGTGCAAACACTGAACGCCGACGAAATTCTATTTCGGCAGATGTGAATAGGTGGTACGTATATAAAATTATCGGATACATACGTCTGATACGGACCAAATCGGGCATCGCAAGCATCATGCGTATCAATTGTCGGTCAATACTATGCGAATCGTTCGTCGCATAGTTGTGTCGTTTTATTCCTTCGGCATCTGGTGTTGCATCGTACGCGCGTATCATCTCCGTTAGATGTAAAGAGTCGTAAAGTATGAAATGACCTCCTGAAGTCATTCCTTTTGTCGGAGAATACACTGTATGCCATGCCCCAGGTGGTTGGATCCTGTAATTTATTCATATATCGTCAACGGACAATATAATGTTTAGAGGGGTTGTCGTACAGTACGTCGCCTTCCTCCAGTAATACGGTCTTCGCCACACAACTCTCGTGAAATCGTTCCCACTTTTCGTCTAGGATATTATCGTACTCCATGAAAAGATCAGACCTGTCTTTCGGAATGCGTTCATCGCGGATGCGTGTAATTCCCCATATTTTGGATCCGGATCGTGGATACACATATGTCAAAAATCCGGAGACGTCGTGATGATTGTAGGTCACAAAACCGGCATGCGTGACTATATCCCATCCTTGACTACGCCAGAAGTCATGCAACATCGTCTGCGGGCCGAGGAAATCCAAGTCTAATTTTGGATTTGGCTTTTTGGCTTTTGGATTGCCGTAGTAATCGTTGCGTGTCATATATAACGCAGTCACGTCGTCCGCGATGTTGCTATTTTTAAATATATTTAATCGGGTTACATATTTTGAGTCTTCTAAATACATGTACTTACCTTATCCATTGAGGTGATTCTGGTCGCAGATTCGGTAAGTCGAGCACGTTCCCGCATACGTTGATGTCATGTGCATCAAGTATGAAATCGTTGAGATACATGTGTTTCACGATGGTCTTGGTGTCATCCTCGTTCCTAACAAAATTTTTTCCGCGTTCCGTAGCATCTGTGCGATAGAGGGGCCTTAATCTGGTTGTTTCATATACTGCTAATAACAATGTGCGTACCTTGCCAGTGTACCTTATGTTGTGTGAGCGGTCTAATCGTACCGATCTCCTCTATGCTAAATCCACGACGACATTCCGGATACCACTTGCGAACGACGACGGCAATATTGTTAGCCAAATTCCTTCGAATAATTTGGTTAAACTTATTCTGTATTTCTGCTATGTTTATCGAGGGATCCAGAGGTTCTTTTGATGGTCCTAACGCATCTGGAAGATCTAAGACGACGGCAAATAAATCGTCTCCGGTCGTCGCATTTTTACAACTCGCCAAGTATTTGACCCAATCTCCGTCCTAAATGTTATATAAATTTTCTTAATCAATAGAATAATAATTCGGGAAGGAGTGCTCACCTTGTCCACTGTTTCGCCGTCTTTAAAATCCTGTTAGTTGTAAATAAATAAAATATATTAAATTTGAAGAGCTAAGAGCGAGATGGATATTGATATTACCTCTCCGTAGTCGCTTCTTTTCGGCTTTGTAAATGGAATAAAAGTATCCACGTCGTGCGCGGGCCAGTGCAACCGCTCAGTGCCGCCAGGAAATTCCTTCCCTTCTAATCCCGCCACCAGTCGCTCTCGAGCTATTAAGATTAGTATCATGTCATCTTCTTCGTATTTATGAACGTATATTACCTGAACTCTTCGACACAGCTTGTCTTATTTCCGCATTGGCGGATCGCATATCGGAGCAACGGGTATCGAATTCGTTTTCCATCGATATATCCTCTTCGCCCGGTATGGCATGATTATGTCCAGAAATGGTGGATATATCGTTCAGATATTCGTTTATCATTATATCGTCCACCATCGATTCCTCCGGATCCCGTGATTCATCGTCCTCTTCTATACCACACATGTCGGAATCCTCTTCGGTTTCTCCCTTTTCGGATTCACCTTCATCGTTATTGATTTCCGAATACCCACCGTTTGAATTATTTTCTTTAGAACTCGTCGTTTCGGCCCGTTTTTCCACGGCGACATTCGGTACGCTTACACCCTCCGTTTCGAGTATTATCGAAATGTAATTATGAGCCGTATCTTCGAGGTCTCCCAATGTAAGTTGCGCTTGACGGCGATAACCGGATATTCCCTTTGCGGGAACCCACGCGAACCGGGAAGTATTCGGAAATAGTATCAGTTCTTTCTCCGGGTGTGGTACCAAATGGGTGGTTTTCATTGATCGCCATTCGACCCAACCTTTGGTCCTTCCTGCATAGACCCAGATCTGGTTAATACGGGCGATATATATATATAGATCGCCGATGGTTGGTTTGAGTGTCATCCCTGACAACGAACTAGGGAGACCCGGTCCGCGATATTCGCGATATTCGTATCCCTGTACAACGTGCGTTTTCGATTGTATAGAATCCATCAAGACGATATTATATCTTGTGTAATGCACTGTAAGTATAAGTGAAAAATTGATTAGTGAACGGTTTTGTGAGAAGTTTTCGAAATTTGCAACGTGCACGTTTGAACAAATAAGGTCAAACAAAATCATAAAGCGGCTTTCCCAATCAGAAAGTGTGGCTGAAAGTAAGTTTTATGGGATATTGTGGCGCAAATTCCCACGTTGGTAAGTTACAGGTTTTGATTTAAACATTTCGGGCTCGATGCATAACTACAATAGTGCACAAGGACTGAGCTGGTGCTACTTAGAGCTATCTGAGTCCCTTATAACCCGTCATGCATTTGAATTGAGGTCACTGACCATCAACGTTGAACGTATCCGACGCTACCGCCGAATACGCTCGACAGTGATGCTGCTTAAAGGTATTTAAGTCGCTTAGAGCCCACCAATCGCCTGAATTGAGATCGCTGACCACCAAGGTCGAACGTATTCGACGCTACCGTCGAACACGTTCGACGATGGTACTGTTTAGAGCCATTTAAGTCGCTTAGAGCCCGTCGAGCGCCTGAATTGAGGTCACTGACCATCAACG
>Ga0307474_10001009_pt1 | contig 20416 bp, 14 predicted proteins | sample atmos_gasesECM1C_2_FD_203312 | JGI IMG/M metagenome (GOLD analysis project Ga0307474, IMG submission 203312) | Hardwood forest soil microbial communities from Morgan-Monroe State Forest, Indiana, United States - atmos_gasesECM1C_05 | ecosystem: Environmental > Terrestrial > Soil > Temperate... | reverse complement strand
CGCTCCGCCGCCCAAAGGGAAGTAAACCGAAACGGCTGTAGATACTTCTGCGCCGCCCGCATCGGAAACAACATCTCTGCTTTGGGGTGTACCGTGCTCGACCCGACCGGAAATGTCAGTCCAACCTTGGCTCGCTCGTCCAGATACATCGCAAGTTCCAGCATCCCACCGGTGACCGAAAGCTGATGCAGTTTGGCCGGCATACGCCGGAGGTTCTCCAGTTGCACCACCACGGTGACGGTCCCGCGCAGGTTTACACGAGGCGCGCGCGTGGACCGGGTTTGCGACAGCTGGCTCATGAAAAATCTGATTTCTTCAGTGCCACACACCACCAACATGGGAGCAAGTATCACCTTGCAAACCCCGTTGAATGACTGCCGTCAGCACGCGATCCGTTCGCTGCATCTTGTTCCAGTCATATTCATAGGCCGCGCCGCAGCCCAGGCAGATCTGATAATAGCGGCCATTGTCGTCCATACGCGGCCACGCGAAGCGGTGCGCGCACCCTCGTTTCAGAAGATTCTTTAAGAAGTTCAATCGGTCACCACCTGGTTTCGGCTCTTCCAGTGATCGAGCCAGCGCGAGAAAAACGGTTTGTGACGGTCACCGAGCATCTCCTGCAGCATCGACAGGAGAACCTTCGGCGGTTGAGATTTCGATAAGAACGAATCCACCGAACTCAACTTATTCTTTGGCAGTGGCTCGTACGCCGATAACAGCATGATCGGGATCTGGGAATTGATGCGCTTCATCTTCGCCGCCACCACATCCCCGTTCATCCCCGGCATCTGGTAGTCGAGGACCACCGCATCCACAGTCTGTGTGCGGAACAACTTCAGCCCTTCGTCTCCTCCGCTGGCTTCCAAGACCTGATAGCCACTCTGTTCCAATAGCATCTTGCGCCCAATCAGGCCGTTCCAATGGTCGTCGATGCACAGAATAGTTGCTTTAGCGCGACTCATGACCTTCAGCTTCCGATCCGGCCAGGATTGATTCAGCAGCGTGGCTTGTGACAGCGAGCGACGATGCTGACTGCGAAGTGGTGGGCAAATTGATTCTGCCTGCAGTCTTTCGCACCTTCAAATTACGAACGGTCACTCCAGCAGCAGTTACCGAGAAAACGGCTCTCGGCTTTCGATTGCCGGACTCGTTCGAGCGAAATCCAAATCGCAATGCCGTAACAGGAAGCCGAACGCCGGAAGCCGGCGGAAGGCCGCAAAAGAAAAGGGGCGAGTCGTCATCGACTCGCCCGCTCAAATCCGTAAAGGCGCAACCTGGCACGTCGCCGCGTGCAGTTTCGCAGAACCGTCAGTGCTGCATGGATCCTAACGCCTCATTTTTCAGTACATTCACTTCTACCCGCCCACCGCTGCTGTGCGCGGCCACTGCTCCATCTCCGCCAGCCGGCGCATTCCCCATGCTCATCACGTAAACCCGGTAAACCGGAATCTGATGGTTGAGCACCAGGTAACGCTGAACCGAATCCGCCATCTTCCGCGAGTTCGCAATCGCAGCCTGGCCGTGACCGGGGGCAAATCCGCGCACTTCGATGATGTAGCTGCGCTGACCTTTCAGAGGCTCGGCCATTTGGTCGAGCGCATCCTTGGCCGACTTGCTCAGAACGGTTTGCCCAGGCCGGAAGCGAATCTCCGTCTGGGCGTCGCCCTTATATTGATCGATGTTACTCACCATCTGCTCTGTCGACGAAACCCGAGTCGAGGCTTGAGTCGCACTGGTCTGTGCCTCAAGCGCCTTGTTGTTGGCTTCCGTCGCATGCTGGTCCGCCAGGTTGACCTTCTCCGACGCCAACTGAATGCCCTGGGTCGTGCGGCTGTCAACATTCTTAATCGAGTTGCCGTTTTCTGAGGTGATCTGATCCAGTTCGTTGAGCCGGTCCCGAATGGGTCCAACTCGTCGTTGCACGTACTTCTTGTTGGCAAACGGGTGCGTAACCAGGTTCACCAGGTTGGGATCGTCACCGTCCCAGAAGCCATTGGTAGCTGGAGGTGGAATCGGTTCTCGGCCGCTGGTAGACGCGGGTGCAGTCTGGTCCGACGTCGAGTTGGTTTGTTGCGCGAACCCAGGAAGGGCAAGGGCTACGGACAAAGAGAGGATCAGGAATATGTGCAGTTTCATTTTCGACCTTCTTCCGAGTGGCACCTCGGGGGACTTTCGCCGGATGGACATCCGACACAGCACTGTAGATTGTGCACGTAGCGGGCCAAAGCTGCAAGTGCTACATCAATACAGAATGCGCTTCTTGCGCCAACAGATGCAGTATGTGTGCAGAACTCTTCACCCCTGCGGCAAATTCGTCGGCTTCCGCAGCCGATTCTTGCGCGTGAAACATACAGGAATCAGCCGGCTCCGCAGCATATATCCAGAGCTCCTCGCCTCGAGAGGTGGTCCTCTGGGGTGCCCGGGGAAAAGCACATTAGGCCTTTTCGGACGGCTCTTTTGGCTGTGAGCAGGCGTGAGCCAGCCAGGTTGAGGACAACCGTCCAGGCTAGCTTGGCCACCTCGAAGGTTCTACAGCAAACACCGTAAGGCATTCATCCCTGTCTCGTGATAAAAATCGCGCAAATGCTTGTTCGCCGAGCGACTCTTAGCGTCGGATCAGGAACGTTCGGATTAACGAGTTTAGGCCGAAAACTCCAGCGCCACTGTCGACGGATTTCATGAATCGCGCCCAGGTGACGCCACCACCACAGATCGGAGAGAACGACGAATGCGCGCCAAAGAGAGACTAAAAGAAAAAGTGAATGTGCTGATGGTAGACGATCAGCCCGCCAAGCTTCTCACTTACGAAGCCATTCTCGCCGGGTTGGGCGAAAACCTCATCAAGGCGAAATCCGGCAGCGAAGCTCTCGACCTGCTCTTAAAGCATGACGTCGCAGTCGTTCTCACCGACGTCAGCATGCCGGGAATGGACGGTTTCGAATTAGCCGACACGATTCGCCAGCACCCGCGCTTCCAGAAGATGCCGATCATTTTTATTTCGGCGGTCTGCGTCTCCGACTTCGACCGGCTCAAAGGCTATCAAACCGGCGCTGTCGACTATATTTCCGTGCCCGTCGTTCCCGAATTATTGCGCGCCAAGGTCTCGGTTTTTGCAGAACTCCACCGCAGGGCTCTGCAACTGGAAAACCTGAACCGCGAACTCCGTCGTCTTTCCAACAGCCTGATTGCGGCGCAGGACAATGAACGCCGCCGCATCGCCCGTGCCATGCACGATGGCCTGGGCCAGGAACTCAGCGCGGCCAAAATGGTTTTGGATGCTCTTATCGCTCATGAGGAGCCTGCAAATTCGCGGAAAGGGTTAGCTATCTCTGATGCCAGCGCCATGATTGAGCGCGCGCTCCAGCAGGTTCGCAGCATCTCCCATCTCTTGCATCCTCCGTTGCTCGATGAGGTTGGCCTCAGTTCTGCCATCTCCTGGTTTTTGGAGGGATTTACCAAGCGCAGTGGCATCGGCACTTCTCTTGATCTTCAACCCACAGAGTTCCCCAGGTTCCCCGCGGAGCTGGAAACGGCTGTCTTCCGCATCGTTCAAGAGGCCTTGAACAACGTCTTCCGCCATTCTGGAGCGCGCAGCAGCTGGATCGCTTTGCAACAGCAAGATGGCCGGTTGATCGTTAGCGTTCGCGATGACGGGAAGGGCATCAATACGAATGTCGTTGACTGCCGTCCCGACAGCATTGGCGTGGGTATCGGAGGCATGCGCCAGCGGGCAAAGGAATTCGGTGGCGAGTTGAGCTTGCAAAATTGTCATCCCGGCACTCTGCTCGAGGTCAGCATCCCGACGGGCAATTTCGTTCCGCAGAAAGTAAACACCGCGCCCCAAAAGCAGAACCTGGCGGTGGGGACAGAGGCTGTTCCGTCGCGGCCGATACCGGCCCCGCTCTCCGCGCGTCCTTCTGTGCCCGCTTCGTCCAGTTCTCCGGTTTCAGTTCCTGCTGCGTCCTGAGCGCGCGATAAAGCGTATCGGGTGACTGCTGTATGGAGTCCCCAAAAAACAGTATTTAACGGGCTGCTCGGCTGGTTTAATATCCCGTTTCGGTAGGCCCTTTTCTGGTCATCCGGGGGATCAGGCGTTTTGAAGGAAGGAATACATTCGTTGCGTATTCTCATCGTCGACGACCAGCAGGTTGTCCTGCAGGGAGTCCGCTCTCTGCTGTCGTCGCGGCCCGAATGGCTTGTCTGTGGCGAGGCTCGCGATGGCGTCGAGGCCGTGGAGAAAGTCAAGACCCTGCGCCCGGACCTTGTCCTCATGGACATATCGATGCCTCGAATGGATGGCCTCCAGGCGACCCGGATTATCCACCGAGAAGTCCCCGAATCGAAGATCGTTCTTATCAGTCACGACGATCCCGCTCTGGTCGCGAGGCAGGCTACCGAGGTGAGTGCAAGCGGATACGTTGCTAAGAGCGATCTCTCGCGCCAGTTGTTGCCCACCGTCGATAGAGTATTTCCCGAAACTAAAAAACTGGAAGCGAACCAGCCTGACTTAGTCCCCGTCGACCGAAAGCAAAAAGATGCCGAAGTTCTGAGGCAAGCACAATTGCTGGACCTGAGCTTCAGTGCGGTTCTGCTGCGCGATCACGAAGACCGGATCACATATTGGAACAAAGGCGCCGAGGAACTCTACGGCTGGACTCGCCAGGAGGCCGTGGGGCGAGTGTCACATACGCTATTTCAAACCACATTCCCCGAGCCGCTTCGTTCAATCGTTGCACGTTTTCACCTCGATGGACGCTGGCAGGGAGAGCTTACGCATACCCGCAAGAACGGTACGAGTCTCACCGTGCTTTCGCGTTGGGTGCTAACCCGCGACCAGGGAACCGGTGCAGAAGTAGTAATGGAAGCAAACATCGATATCACTCAGGCCAAGGAGGCGGACCGCGCCAGCAACTTGCTCGCCGCCATCGTCGATTCCTCCGACGATGCCATCATCAGCAAGAATCTGAATGGCGTGATCACCAGTTGGAACAAAGCCGCAGAACGAGTGTTCGGACACACCGCGGAGGAAGCCGTTGGCCGGAACATCACCCTCATCATTCCCGCGGATCGACTTGCCGAAGAAACGACGATTCTCGAGCAGCTTAAACGTGGCCAGCGAATCGATCACTTCGAGACCGTCCGCATGCGCAAAGATGGAACTTTGCTCGACGTCTCCCTCACGATTTCCCCTGTTAAAGATGCCACTGGCCGCATCATCGGGGCCTCGAAGGTGGCGCGAGACATCACCGAACGAAAGCACGCGGAAGGGGTACTCCAAGAAAGTGAGGAACGGTTCCGCGCGATTGTTGAGACCACTCCGGAATGCGTAAAACTGGTGGCTGCTGACGGAACCCTGCTTCAAATGAACCCGTCGGGCCTGGCCATGCTGAGCGCCGGCTCTCTTGACAGGGTTGTCGGCAACAGCGTCTACGACATCATTGCTCCGCATGATCGAGAGCGGTTCCATGCCTTTAACAAGAGAGTTTGTGGTGGAGAAAAGGGCTCCTTGGAATTCGACCTTGTGGGCTTCGACGGCGTCACCCGCCACGTGGAAACCCACGCCGCCCCATTGCACATGGAGGATGGAAGGGTCGTTCAACTTGCCGTAACCCGCGACATCACCGAGCGTGCCCGTGTGCAACAGCAATTGCGAAAGAGCGAGGAAGGTCTCCGTAACCTTGCCGACCAACTCGAAAAACAAGTTCAAAGCCGCACTCAGGAACTGGAGCAGCGCAACGCCGAAGTTCTGCAACAATCGGAACAGCTTCGCGAACTATCGAACCGCATGCTGCAAACTCAGGACGACGAGCGCCGCCATATCGCCCGTGACTTGCACGACAGCGCTGGACAAATCATCGCCGCCCTGGCCATGAACCTGGCCAGCATGACGCAACACGTCATAAAGAATCCCATTCTCGGCAAGGTTCTGGACGACAGCCAGACCCTCATCCAGCAACTAAACAAAGAGATTCGCACCACGTCTTATCTCTTGCACCCACCCCTGCTCGATGAAAATGGTCTGCCCGAAGCCATTCGCTGGTATCTGCATGGCCTGATGGAACGGAGCGGCCTCAGCGTTGATCTGGACATCGCCGACGATTTCGGCAGGCTCCCCAACGAAATGGAACTTGCGATATTTCGCGTCGTGCAAGAATGCCTGACTAACATTCATCGCCATTCTGGCAGCAAGATCGCGATGATTCGGCTCTCGCGCACCGCCGATGCAGTCGCCCTGGAAATTCAAGATCAGGGCAAGGGAATAGCTCCCGAAAAGCTGAACGGAATTCGCGCGCGGTCCGGCGTAGGTATCACCGGTATGCGAGAGCGTGTCCGCCATTTTCACGGCACGATTCAGATCCACTCCAACGGCAAAGGCACGAAGATCTCGGTCTCGCTTCCCCTCCCCAAGACCGACGATGCGCAGATCGAAACCACGCTCCTGGAGCAAACCTCGCACCCCGCTGCATAGCGGGTTGGCTCACCTTCAAATGCCCCGGAGGATGTGGTTGCCGCTACGCCGGACTACTGGAGGCCCAAGGCGACGATGGCGAAGGCGGGTACGGCGAAATCGGGCGAAACCAGCAAAGTGGAGCAGAAGAACAAGCAGTAGCGGGAGAAGTTGTTCTTGAAATGCTTGCTAATGCGCCGGTCGGTGATTCCATCGGCCGGCGTTTTCTTGCCTGGGCGAGCGCGAACAGCGACGCATTTCCTGCAAAGGACCGGAGAAAGGGCCCGTGAGGGCGGGACGCCCTCGCGACAGCCGGCAAGTTGCCGGCGCGACGTTCGGCGCGAGGTTAATTCCTTAGCGTCTTGCCTGTCTTCAGGGTGAACTGAATCCTTTCCTGTGTTTTTTTCTCGCCACAGAGGGACTTGAAGCCCTCGCGCTCGAGGTCGAGGATGTACTGCTCGCTCACCGGCGTTCCCGGAGTGACCTTGCCGCCGCAGACGACTTCGGCGATTTTGCCTCCAAGTTTCACCTCGTAATCGGTGATGAAGTCGCCCTGGCGCATCAGGTGGACGCCCATCTTTAGTGCGGCCAGCAGGCCTTCGCCAGGCGCGGGAATATCGGTGCGTGGAACGGGCGGTTCGTATCCGGCGCGGGCGAGTTCGAGTGCGCGAGCCTTAGCGTCGGAGAGCACGCGCTCGCGGTTCATCGAGATGCGGTCCGAGTCGGAAAGGAAACCGAGGGCGCGGGCTTCGTGCGCCGACGTCGCGACTTTCGCGGTGGCGATCGCCTCGAAGGCTTTTTTCAGCGCTTCCATCATTTCGACGGAGCCGGCGAGAGCTCCGCTGGAAACTTTCCCACGCGACGCGGACGCGCTGTCGACGGCACGCAGCAGCATCTCTTTGCAGCCGCCGCCGCCAGGCAGCAAGCCCACGCCGACTTCGACCAAGCCGGTGTAGAGCTCAGCATGCGGTTGCCGGGCAGCCGCGTGGAGGGAAATCTCCGTGCCTCCACCTAGGCACAACCCGAATGGAGCGGAGACTACTGGTTTGGGCGAGAACTTGATGGCCTGCGTCATTCCCTGGAACTGGCGTATCGCGAGGTCCACGTCGTCCCATTCTTCTTCCTGCACGCTCATAAGCAGCAGCATGAGGTTGGCGCCGACGGAAAAATTGGTGGCGTCGTTGGTGATGACGAAGGCGTCGAAGCCGTCGCCGGGGCTGCCGGGCTTGAGCGATTGTGTAATCAGGCTGATGATGTCGGCGCCAAGGGAGTTCATCTTGCTGTGGAATTCAATGCAGGCGACGCCGTCGCCCAGATCGATGAGGGAGGCGCCGGAATTTTTCTTGACCACGCCGTTGGATTTCTTGGCGACAGTGACCGACCATACGCCGGCCGGGACTTGCACCGATTCCCAGCTTTCGGTTCCCATTTCCCAATACTTGCGGCCTGCGGGTGAGGTCGGGTCGTCGAGGTACCAGGACTTCTGCCCCGAGGCCAGCAGCCGTTCGACGTTGCTGGGCACCGGCTTGCCTTCTTTTCTCATGCGAGCGACTGTGGCTTCTACGCCAGCCGCGTCCCACAGTTCGAAGGGGCCGAGTTCCCAGTTGAAGCCGAGTCGCATGGCGCGGTCGATTTCGACAATCGAGTCGGAGATTTCGGGCACGCGATTGGCGGAGTACGTCCAGAGATCGGAGAGCGCGGACCAGAGAAATGCTCCGGCCTTGTCTCCCTTCTGCGGGCCAGCACCGTCCATGCCCAACAGCGTGCGCAGGCGTGTGCCGGTGTCTTCGATATTTTTCGCCATATCGAGCGCGGGGACTTTTGGCTTTTGGCGCGGGTGGTATTCGAGGGTCTTCCAGTCCAGGGCGAGACGTTCTTCTTCCTTGCCGGGACCTCCCTTCGCTTTCTTGTAGAACCCGCCCTTTGTTTTATCGCCGAGCCATTTGTGCTCCAGCATCTTATTGAAGAAATCGGGGAGGCGAAGGTCGCTGCGCTCGTCGTGGACATTTTTTGTCATGTTGCCGACGACTTGGCCGAGAATGTCGAGACCTACGAGATCGATGGTTCGGAAAGTGGCGGACTTGGGCCATCCCACGGCCTGTCCAGTGAGCGCGTCGACCTCTTCAATGGTGAGGCCCATTTCCTGCATCAGCCGGATGACGTTCAAAACCGAGAATGTACCGATGCGGTTGCCGATGAAGTTGGGCGTGTCTTGGGCGATGACGACGCCCTTGCCCAAGCGCACATCGGAGAAGTGAGCGACGGCGTCGATGGCGGCGCGATCGGACTCGGGCGTAGGAATGATTTCCAGCAGGCGCATGTACCGCGGCGGATTAAAGAAGTGTGTGCCAAACCAGGCCCAACGGAATTCGTCGGAAAATCCCTCGGCGATTTTTCCTACGGGCAGTCCGCTGGTGTTGGTGGTGACGATGGTGCCGGGCTTGCGGACGGCCTCCACTTTCCGCAACAATGCGCGTTTGATGTCGAGATTCTCGACGACGGCCTCGATGATCCAGTCGACGTCGGCGAGCTTTTTGATGTCGTCTTCGAAATTCCCGACCGTGACGAATCGCGCGAGCGACGGTTCCATGAAGGCGGCAGGCTTGGATTTCTTTGCGGCGTCGAGCCCGGCGGCGGCGATTTTGTTGCGCGCGGAGCCGTCGGCGTCGGGAGGAACAATGTCGAACAGGTAACTGGGAACGCCGGCATTGGCAAAATGCGCGGCGATGCGGGCGCCCATGGTTCCGGCGCCGAGGATGGCGACTTTATTGATGCGCTTCATAATCATGCCTCACATATAAAAGTCTTAAGCATAGAGGACGCAGAGTACACAGAGGATTTCGGTGGACCGGTGAACAGGTAATGGTAATCGCATCGAGGAGAAATTATCTAGGGCCGGAATCACAGGTTGGCTCGACAAGAGAATAAGTTGCAAAGAAAAAAGGGCTCTTGACAGGAAAGTGGAAAGGTGTCCATTTTACGCGGCATTCTGGATGGTGCCGAATTCCGTTCTCGTGGCGGCCAGCCTCGTTCAATTAGCGTTTAGCGTGGACAACATGAACACCAGCGTGTCCGGGCCCGAGTCCTTGCACGGCGCGACCGAACCTGGACGCGATCTCCTGGAAATTGATATCTTGGAGGGCACAAAATCCGTGCGAGCGAAGAATCGCTGCAATGCCGGCCGGCTCGAAACGGCTGACCGAACGTTCATCAATTTTCTTAAGCTGTTCGGTCCGCTCCTTTTCTAATTGCCTCAGCTCTTCGGAGAATGCCTCGGGAGGTTCCATGTAGTCGAACACCACCTCCGAGTTCTGGATTGTCGACATGTAGTCCAGAGTGCGGTCGATAGCGTCCTGTGTCAGATAGGGCACAACCCCGAGCCAAGTGAAAAACGCGGGCGAGTTCTGCTGAAAGCCTGCGGCGACCAGCTTCTCTCCCACATCGTCCCGCTCGAAATCGACTGGCACGAGAACAAGGCATGGCGGAAGCGCGATTTGAGCTTCAGCCAAGCGCTGGCGTTTCCATTCCTGCGTTGCGGGGTGGTCCACCTCATAGATACGGATCTGTCGTGCGCCATGGGGATTCCGGAGAGCGAAAGTGTCGAGTCCGGCACCAAGGATGACGATCTGTCGAGTCCCTCGTTCGACAGCTCTTGACAAAGCATCTTCCGCAATCCGGCTTCGCGCGGTGGTGAACAGACGTCCGATGCTGGCCAAGGGGTGTCCGTTCGCAAATCGAAGCACGTCCTTTTCGTCTTCACGCAGAATCTTCATGGCAAATGGGTCATCGAGGATAGAGCCATGATCGAGCACCTGATGAGCAGCTCGTTGTCGGGCGATCATCAGGGCTGTGCGGCTCGGTTCATTCGGCTTCATGTTGGAGGTCTCCGTTCTCATCCATAGCTGATCGCAGGAGAGCTGATCGCACGATTTGCCGTGTGCGCGACTGGCGCCGTGCACACCGATATCTTCCGCTCAATTAGATAGATACGCCCCGAATCCAGTCCCAAGAGGAGATCCCTAAACCCGCCACGCGGTCAATAACTCCTGGGTAAAACGGGCTTACAGCTTCAGCGGCCCTTCGTGCCGGATGGCAGATTAGCAACCTTCTCGGTCGGGCCGAGGTGGCGGAAAATCAGTATAACGGGTGGCAGCAAAGCACTCCCCAGCACTCAAAACCCCCGCAAAACCGGGCTTTTCGAAGATTCTTGCTCAGAGCCGAAAAAAGCCTTAACACTCTTTGACTGTGGGCAGGGCAGGCGACGGACACAGGGTGCAAAGAGGAATCACAGTTCGGCGTTGGCTTCGACGTATTCGAGCGCCTTACGCGCCATCTGTTTCTCGCCGCCATACGCCAGCAGGTTGGTTGCGTCGCCTAGGGGTACCCACTTGGCGCGCCCGACTTCGATCCGCATCTCCTGGGTGATGTTGTCGATCTGACCAGACTCGTAGCGTAGCAGGTAGAAGCTAACGATTTTGAAGACGCGTTCGCCGTCGCCCCAGGAGCGCACATAGACGTACTTGATGTCACCGAGTTTAGTGATGTGAGCGGCGACAATTCCGGTTTCTTCACGAACTTCGCGCAGGGCCGCATCCAGCGCCTTTTCGCCGGGATCGATCAGACCTTTGGGTAGACATAAAACGGCTTTGGGTTTCGACCGAACTGCCGGTTTGCTGGGGTTGGGAGCGGCGTTTGACACCACGGGCAGTTCAATGGCGGCCACCCACCAGATGCCGTCTTCCTTCCGGATGACGACGCCCCCGGCTGAAATCTCGCGCATCATACTGTCTGCAACTTAGTAAGAATACAGGGATTTCTTTAATTCCTGCAGGCCCAAAGGTAACCAGTTACTGTAACGATTCGATTCCTTAGCGCACAAGTTAGTAGCACACTTGTGCCGTTACCAGCATCTAAGTCTGTGTGGCATCATAGATGCAAGTAGTGGGTCAGGCTGCTCGCAGAGCCGAAGATGCGGGGTTTGCCGTGAACGGTCTGGGGAAGATTATTCGGTCAGTTCAAGCCTTTGGGCGGGAGCTCTCCCGTCAAGCTGCCCCTATTTTGCCAGTTCGGACCTCCCGGAATCCGGCCATCGGCTTGGCATTGGGCGGGGGATTTGCCCGCGGCATCGCACACGTCGGCGTCCTGAAAGTCCTCGAAGAAGAAGGTATCCCGGTCCGCATGGTCGCGGGCACCAGTGTTGGCGCACTCATTGGGGCGGCTTATTGCAGCGGCGTCACGGTCGACGAACTAACTGCGATGGCGCACAATGTGCGCTTTACGACTTTCGCTCGCTGGACGCTTTCGCGTTGCGGCTTCGCTTCCAACGATCGCATGATTTCATTTTTGACGCGGTTTTTGAAGGTGAAGACCTTCGAGGATCTGCGCATTCCTCTGGGGGTGACTGCGACCGACTTTAATACCGGCGAAGGCGTGGTGTTCCATTCCGGTTCGATGATCGATCCGGTTAGAGCCAGCTGCGCGTATCCAGGAATGTTCTTGCCAGTGCAGATTCGGGGGCGCTACCTGGTGGATGGCATGCTGTCGCACCCAGTGCCAACGCGTCCGGTGCGCGAAATGGGGGCGGACCGCGTGTTGGCCGTGCACTTGAAAGGCACGTGGGCCAACGGCGGAGCACCGCGTCATCTGTTTGACGTCATCGGACAATCTTTTGCCATCGCCCAGGATGCAATGTCGGCTCTGTGGCGCCAAGCGGCGGATCTGGTCATTGAACCCGACGTGGCGGGGTTTGCCTATGACGACTTCAAACGGGCTGACGAGTTGATTCGGGTTGGCGAAGTTGCTATGCGACAGGCGCTGCCTGGAGTGCGCAAGTGGCTCGCGACGACGGCGGAGGAAGAACCCGCTAGTGCGAAGGCTCTTGGTGCGAATGGGAGTGCTCCGGTGGCGCGCCCTGCACCGATGCCGGCGGACTAGGGAAAAACGGATTCTACCGTTTCGCCTCCGTGTTCGATTCAACTCCCGTTTTTAATTCAGTCAGTTTTCTCGGCTTCTTCTTGAATTTTTCTCCACGCATTGTTAACGTGTCGGGCCTGAGTGTGGGTCTGACCAATGCACAGGCGGAGCGTCAGCTTGCCGTGCAGCTTTGTATGGGTCAGGAACAGGTCGCCGCTGCGGTTCAGGCGATCCAGGATGATCTGATTCGCCTTATCTCCACCCTTGTGGCGAAAGCAAATTAGATTCAGCGGGGCTGCTGCGGCTAATTCGAAGCGGTCGTCGGTACGCACCCATTCCGCGAACTGCCGGGCTAATTGCACATGCTCACGAATGTGATGCTGCAGACCCTCGACGCCGTAATGGCGAATCACAAACCACAACTTCAGCGAGCGGAAGCGCCGTCCGAGTTGGATGTGCCAGTCGCGATAGTCGATGACTGCGCCCGACTCGGTCGCCTGATTACGCAGGTATTCGGGCAGAATACTCAAGGTCTGAATGAGCGCCTTGCGGTCGGCGACCCAGAAGCAGCTGCAGTCGAAGTTGGTGAACATCCACTTGTGCGGATTGAAGTTGTAGCTGTCGGCGAGTTCAACCCCGTTTTGCAAGTGGCGGAACTCAGGGCAGAGCATGGCAGTGCCCGACATGGCGGCGTCCGCGTGCAACCAAAGATTTTGCTGGCGGCAGACATCGCCGATCGCGGCAACCGGATCCATCGCGTTCGAAGAAGTTGTGCCCACCGTCGCGCACACAAAAAATGGAGTCAGCCCGGCTCGCTTGTCGGCGTCAATTTGACGGGCGAGGGCGTCAGGCCGCATGGCGAGATTCTGGTCAACCTCGATCAGGCGCAGATTGTCGACGCCGATACCGGCAATCATCGCCGCTTTTTCCAGGGAGGAATGGGTTTGCGTAGAAGCGTAGGCGACGAGGCGCCCGTCGCATCCTTTCTTGTTGCTGACGTGGTTTGTGGCACGCTCACGCGCCGCCAGCAGAGCGCATAGCGCGGCACTGGATGCTGTGTCCTGAATGACGCCGCCGCCCTCATTCGACGAGAGAAATTTGCTGGGCAGACCGAGCATTCCGACCAGCCAATCCATAACGTGCGTTTCGAGTTCTGTGCACGCCGGACTGGTCGACCACAACATCCCCTGCACCCCGAGGCCGGAAGAAAGGAGATCGCCGAGAATTCCCGGTCCTGATGCGTTGCACGGAAAGTATGCAAAGAAATTCGGCGACTGCCAGTGCGTGACGCCGGGCAGAATCAGCTTCTCCACATCTTTCAGAAACGCCCCAAAGGGTTCGCCTTGCGCTGGAGGATTCGCGGGAAGCGAGGCGCGAATCTCTCCCGGCTTTACCTGCGAAAGCACGGGGAAGGATTCCACGCGCGCCTGATAGTCGGCGATCCAATCCACCACGGCATGCCCCTGCCGGCGGAATTCTTCGGGCGTCATGTGAAAGGATTTTTCGTCTGACATTGTTCCCCAGTTTATTTCAGTTGGCCAAAGTACACTCGCGTTTTGTAGTCGAATGCCACGTGTCCGGCGGTGGCGTGCGCATCAAAGATACGCCGCAGTTCGCGCAAAATCGGCGCGTGATTCGGATGCCCGGGTCCCGGCGCATATGAAGAAGACAGCACCCGGCCCTCGAGGCCTTCATAGTCGAACTCCTGCCGCATCGGGAACTGGCGCACTTGAAACGGAGCCGGATCAAAAAACTCATTCACCGCGTCGGCGGTGCGCTCATGCCGCACATCTTCATAGTCGATGGCGTAGGTCAGCAGCAGCTGTTCGTATTCGCGCAAAAATGCATTCGCATCGGTCAGGCGCTCGTTCCATAGAAGCGCCAGCCATCCGCCGGGCTTGAGTATGCGCAGAAATTCGCGGCGCGCGCGCTCGCGATGAAACCAATGCGCCGCCTGTGCGGCCGTGACAAAATCGGCGCTGCCATCCGTTAGTGTGGTGGCTTCAGCCGTACCCACAATGCTGGTGAACTTGGGAAATGCAGATAGTTGCCGTTCGCCCGCCTCACGCATCTCGGCGTTGGGCTCAACCCCAAACACAGGGTTGCCATTCTCCAGAAGCATGCGCGTCCAGATCCCCGTGCCCGAGGCGATATCCGCAATCACGTGGTGGGGCGCCAGGCCGCAATCGTCTTTCAAAACCTGCAAAGCTGCTGGCGGATAGCCAGGCCGGTAACGGACGTAGTTTTCTACGCGATCTGAAAAGCGGCTGGTGGCGTTGGAAACAGGCATAGAGATTGAGTGCGGCAAGATTTATCGCCTTGCCAGAATGTCATTCTAACGGCAGGATAGAGATGTTGTCCTTTCCCGCAAAGTCGCCGGGCTCCCAGCCGCAGTGTCGCGGGCAGCGAAGGAGAGTTGTCTAACAGCCGCACTTCCAGTATGCGAGTTGTGATCAAAGTCGGCACCAGTCTCATCGCCCCAGGCGGGAAAATTGACATCAACCTGCTGCGCGGCGTGATCGACCAATTCGATCTCTCGAACAACGAATACCTGATCGTAACTTCAGGCGCGATCGCCGCGGGCATGTCGGGCCTATCGCTGCAGAAGCGTCCCGGCAATGTTCCGCGCATGCAGGCCTGCGCGGCGGTGGGCCAGAGCAAGCTGATGCATACTTACGAGCGGCTGTTCTTCGGCAAGAAGGTAGTCGCGCAATTGCTGCTCTCGAGTGACGACTTCACTTCGCCGGTGCGCTATCGGAATCTGCAGAACGCTGTGGCCGAGTTACTGGCGCTGGGCGTGGTGCCGATCGTGAACGAGAACGACAGCGTTTCGGTGCGCGAGTTGGAAGGCGCGTTCGGCGATAATGACGAATTGAGCTCGCTGCTGGCCAGGGCCGTCAAAGCAGACTGGTTGCTGTTGCTGACCAATGTCGACGGATTCCTGGTTCCCAACGGCCCCAAGAAGCCGCGACTGCAGCGGGTGATTCGCAAGCTTACTCCCGCGCTCGAAGCGCAGTGCAACGGCAAGAGTTCCCAGGGACGTGGGGGAATGATTTCGAAACTGCGCGCCGCCAAACTGGCGAGCGAAGGTGGAGTTCACGTGGCCATCGTGAATGGACGGTATCCCAAGGCAATCACGGCGGGGATGGAACGCAAGATCGGGACTTATTTTCCTCCACGCAAAGGCAGATAAGAAATGTCAGCCACTGTGACCACGGCCGCTTCGACGCAGGAAAAGTTGCAGCGAGCCCGCGCGGCCTCAGCCCGATTGGCGTTGCTCTCCACCCAAGAGAAGAACGCGCTGCTGCAGGCGATGGCTGCCGCGATCGAGGCGAACGAGAAGAGCATCCTGGAAGCGAACCGCGAGGACGTGGAGAGATCCGGTCTGGACGGCGCGATGCGGGATCGTCTGCTGTTAACCCCGGCGCGGATCACAGAAATGGCCCGCGGGGTGCGCGAGGTCGCCGCGCTTTCGGATCGCATCGGCGAGACTCTCGCGGAATGGACCAAAGCGAATGGCCTGGGCATCCGCAAGGTGCGCGTTCCGCTGGGCGTGGTTGGAATCATCTACGAATCGCGACCGAACGTGACCGTCGATACCGCGGTGCTGGCGCTGAAGAGCGGCAATGCCATCGTTCTCCGCGGCGGGAAGGAAGCGGCGCGCAGCAGCCAGCGACTGGTTGAGATTATGACCGCAGTTTCCGGCCTGCCCGAGGGCGCAATCGAGTTACTCGATTCGGGCACGCGGCAATCGGTGCAAGAACTGATTAAAGCCCGCGGATTGGTGGATGTCATCATTCCGCGTGGCGGCGCGGGGCTGATCACGTTCGTGACGGAGAATTCTTCTGTACCGGTGATTGAGACGGGAGCGGGAAATTGCCACATCTTCGTGGACGAATCGGCCGATTTCGACATGGCCGACCGCATTGTCATCAACGCGAAGACGCAGCGTCCATCGGTGTGCAACGCTGCTGAAAAATTACTGGTGCATCAACGTGTTGCTGCCGAATACGTGCCCCGCATCGTGAAGAAGCTAATCGAAGCCGGCGTGGAAATACGCGGCGACGACAAAGCGCGAGCCCTGGCTGCCGGGCTGAACGTCGATCCCGCATCGGAGAAAGACTGGTACGAGGAGTATCTGCGGTTGTGCATGGCAGTGGCCGTCGTCGGCAATGTCGATGACGCGATCACTCACATCAATCGTTATTCGACGAAACACAGCGACTCCATCATCACCCGCGACGAGACGAACGCGCGGAAGTTTCTGCGCGGCGTGGATTCGGCCGCTGTCTACTGGAACGCCTCGACGCGCTTTACGGATGGCGCCGAATTCGGCTTCGGGGCTGAGATGGGCATCAGCACGCAGAAGCTTCACTGCCGCGGGCCGTTCGCGCTGGCGGAACTGACGTCCTCGAAGTACGAGATTATCGGGACCGGGCAGGTGCGATAATCGTCACCGCCAGACGGGCACGCGCATTACGTCAAAGTGATGGTCGTAGGTCCATACCTCTAGTTGGAGGCGAGAAGCTACTGCTGCTATAGTTGCATCCACCATAGTAATTCGTTGATCGACTAACGTGCGTACCGTGTTAAAAGCTCGGCTATAGTCTTCCGGTATGGGATTTACAAAAGATGCGTCGGAGACTTCCGCCAGCCAACCCCATGCCGCACTTTTTCCAAGCTTGAAAAGAAGCAAAGAGTAGGCCTCAAGCAAGATCGGATAGGCAATCAGCACGTCCCGCCGATCTCGTGCCAAATTTCTCATTTCGCGTAAGGCACGCTGATGATGCTCATCCGCTTCATCGTTTGCCGCGTACAAGGGCCCAGTGTCCGCAAGCACGGCGCGAGTCATTTCTTCACTCCCGTTAAATATAAGTCATGATTCTGACTCACATCAGCGCGCCCACTGTTTCCCTTGGGCGTAATCTTCAGCGGACGGTACTCCCGTAGAAAGCCTCGTTCCCTCAGATATTCTCGCAACGAAGCTTGCACGACGCTCGTCAGCGCAGGAGGAGCGTCCTGGGCCTGTACGTACTCGTCGACGGCCTTGGCAAGATCATCGGGAAGGGTGATCGTAGCTCGCTTCATGGATGTAGTATAGCATTCTTGCGCACCAGTTGGTGAACTTGGTGAAATTGGTGTGCAAGGCGAATATAGAGCGAATGCGGACTGCACGGTTCTCATTGCTTGCACCACAACTTTTATGCCTGTGCTACCTTACTTACTTTCACACGGAGCCCATGAGACTATTCTCTGCATTTGGTCTTTCCTTCGCCATCCTACTCGGTAGTTCGTCCACAAGCGCAAGCGGCCCTTCTGCATCTTCCAGCTCAAGCCCAACTATTTTCGGTTTTCGCGATGCGGCAGCGGAGCAAGCCACGGAATCGCGTTTCCTGGCGGTGCCCGATTCCTGGCTCGCCGAAGAGCATCTGCGCATCCTCACTAAGGTTCCGCACATGGCAGGCACCATCGAGGACAAGGCAACCGCCGACTATGTAGCGCAGAAATTCCGCGACTCCGGGCTTGAGACGGAAATCGTCGAATACAAAGTCTGGATGAATTATCCGGCCGAGATTAGCGTTGACATGGTCGAGCCTGCAGGGGTCGAGATGCACGGTCCCACGCGCGAACACGTGGACGGCGATCCCTATCAGGACGATCCTCGCGTGGTCATGCCATTCAACGGCATGTCGCCGTCGGGCGACGTAGAGGCCGACGTGGTCTACGCCAACTACGGAACCCCCGAGGACTTCGACAAGCTCGACAAGCTGAAGGTGGACGTTCGCGGCAAGATCGTAGTCGTGCGCTACGGGCAGAATTTTCGCGGCGTCAAAGTGTTCGTCGCGCAGGAACGCGGCGCGGCAGGCGTGATCATCTACTCTGATCCGGCCGACGACGGCTGGCGTCGCGGCGATAAATATCCTGACGGACCTTGGCGCCCGGACACTGGAGTGCAGCGCGGGTCGGTGGGATACATGTTCGAGTTTCCGGGAGATCCCACTACTCCGGGCGTCGCATCCGTGCCGTCATTGCAAGAATCGCAACGGATTTCTCCGCAGCAATCTGCCCAGATACCGAAGATTCCGGTGACTCCGCTGTCGTATCACGATGTGTGGCCAGTGCTGCAACACCTGAGCGGACCGGACTCGCCGCGCGAGTGGCAGGGGGCGCTGCCGTTCACTTATCACGTGGGGCCGGGCCCAGCGAAGCTAAAAATGCAACTGCGGCAAGACTACCAGTTCCGCACGTTGTGGGATGTGATTGGCCACGTGCGCGGCAGCGAACTGCCGGACGAGTGGGTGGTGGCAGGCAATCATCGCGACGCGTGGGTATACGGCGCGGTCGATCCCAATAGCGGTACGGCGGCCATGCTGGAGGCGGTGCACGGCGTGGGCGAGTTACTGAGATCGGGCTGGAAGCCGAAGCGCACCCTGATTTTCGGCAGCTGGGATGGCGAAGAAGAAGGGCTGATGGGCTCTACAGAGTGGGTGGAGCAACATGAGTCAGAACTGGCGAACGCGGCCGCCTATTTCAACATGGACGTCGCCGTCTCCGGGCCGAAGTTTGGCGCGTCGGCGGTCGCCAGTCTCAAACAGTTTCTGCGCGACGTAGCCAAGGTCGTTCCAAGCCCGAAAGGTGGTACGGTTTACGATGCCTGGCGAAAGGCATCTCAGCCGGACGCGCCTTCAACACAGTCTCCTGCGGAAGCGATTGGAGACAGCCGTCGACTACCGGCGGCACTGGTGAAGGGCGACGTTCCAGTGGGAGACCTGGGCAGCGGTTCCGACTACACGGCGTTCCTGCAGCATCTGGGCATCCCGGCAAGCGACGTGACTTCGACTGGTCCTTACGGTGTGTACCACTCTGTGTTCGACAATTTCGCGTGGTTTAAGAAATTTGGCGATCCGGATTTTGCCTACGAACAACAGATGGCCCGCGTGTTTGGATTGGAAGCCGTGCGTATGGCGGATGCCGACATTCTGCCGTATGACTACCAGGAATACGGAAAAGAGATTGCCGCGTATCTGGAGGCTGCGCGCAAGCGTGCGGAGAATAAATTCGGAGAACATGCGCTCGACTTCCGCGCGGTAGACGCGGCCGCTCGCCGTTTTGAGGCAGCGGGTACGAAGATACTGGCAAGGCAAAAGAGTCCGCCGCCGGATGCCACACGATTGAACCAGGCTCTGCGCCGGGCGGAGCGCGCCATGCTCGACCCGCAAGGACTACCGCATCGTCCGTGGTTTCGCCATGTGATTTATGCGCCCGGAGAATACACCGGGTACGCGGCCGTGGTAATTCCGGGAGTGAATGAGGCGCTCGACAAGGGCGACAGCGAACGCACGCGTCAGCAGTTGGCGGCGCTGACGGCGGCGCTAGATCGCGCGGCGAAAGCGCTGGAAGGGTCTCGTTAACCCATGACCTCCGCTCACGCCCTCGGACACTTTCTGCGCTCGCTGCCGGCGTCGGCGGCCGCGACGTTCCTGGCGTTGTTTCCGATTGTTGATCCCTTCGGCGGTATTCCTATTTTTTTTACCATGACTTCGAACTGGAGCCCGCGGGAGCGGTATCGCACGGCCTTCAAGACCGGCCTGTGGGTGTTCGTCATCCTGGTGACGTTTCTTTTCTTTGGCCGCTTCGTGCTGCACTTCTTCGGCATCTCGCTGCCGGTGCTGAAGATCGCCGGCGGCTTGATCGTCGCCAACACGGCGTGGGGAATGGTGACCTCGACGGCACGCATTACCCCAGCAGAGAGTCACGAAGCGGAAAGCAAAGAGGACATCTCACTTACGCCCCTGGCCATGCCTCTGATGTCCGGACCGGGCGCGATCGGAGTCGTGATGGCGTTGGCAGCCCATGTGGACAATGCGGCGGGCTATCTCGGCATGGTCATCGGGGTCGCGGGAATAGCGTTGAGTGTCGCCCTCTTTTTCTGCATGGGTGGCCCACTGGTGCGGCGTCTGGGACCGAGCGCGGTGGGTGCGATCAACAAAATCTTCGGTTTTCTGATTTTGGCAATTGCCGTCCAGTTGGTCTGGGACGGTGTTGCCGATTTCG
>Ga0307474_10001008_pt1 | contig 20425 bp, 11 predicted proteins | sample atmos_gasesECM1C_2_FD_203312 | JGI IMG/M metagenome (GOLD analysis project Ga0307474, IMG submission 203312) | Hardwood forest soil microbial communities from Morgan-Monroe State Forest, Indiana, United States - atmos_gasesECM1C_05 | ecosystem: Environmental > Terrestrial > Soil > Temperate... | reverse complement strand
GGCATTTAGCAAAAACACGCGGGGGCAAAAAGGGGCAGACTAGGCCTTTGATCCGGTTCTGCGTGGTTTTTTCGGCGGCGCGGGTGACAACCGGACAATTCGGCCTCAGCGTTCAAACGATACGCCCTCGAAGTACGGCTTTCGTGCTCTAGCCAACCCACCACATCGAGTGTTGACGGCAGTCGTACGTCGTCATGATGCTGTCGGGGTTGTTCACCATCGAAAGCCGACGTTGGAAGGGGAGCGGAGAATTGGTCATGCGCAGAAAGAACATGATTCCGCGGGCTCCGAATCCCACGGTCCGGTCTTTAGTTTTTCCATTCTCACTTGGAGCGAAGAAGCTTCTCTGGCTGGTCTTGTCGGTGCAGACCGAAACGATAAGGGATGTATTAGGCGGAATCGAGATATCCCCGAGCAGGTATTGGCGGATTTCCTCATCGTATTTCTTTCCCAGGCAGATGGACGTCGTCTCACCGTTTGCCATTTTCAATGAGTGAACGGAAGCGCGCCAAAACACGCTCATGGCAAAATAGGCCAGCCGCGCGCGATCAATGTTGGGAGTTTCTCTTATCGTATAAATCGTCCAAGATCGGCCAGGGATACGGCTCGGCGCATTCGTCAACATCTCAAGGAGCGGGAACGTGCCGTCCTGCTGGCTGACCATTCCCATGGTATAGTGCTCTCCCCGCTTGCTGAAGAGGCCCTCGCATTCCCGACACAGGACGTAATCTTTCGGCTGAAATGACGAATGCCAGCGCCCGTCTAAGGTAACAACGGTCGGATCTTGATTCCCTCGTTTCCCTGTTCCACGCGCCTTTTTGTGTAGCGCGGGGGCCATGAGGTGGCTTGCTTGTAGTTCTTTCTCCCGACGGCACAACTTGCAGACCCCTCGTTGCAATTGTTCCAGCCTCCACGTTAGGGCGTTTCCGGAATTGTACTCTCCAAGTCGTTTTGTGTGATGGCCGTGCGCACGGGCAGGCGCGTCACCATATAGCACCGAAGTTAGTAATCTGTATATGAATAAGTACTCTTGACAACACCCGTCACATAAAGTACAAAACTCGCGCCGCTATGTATTTTGCGTCTTCTTACGCGCTCGCGCCGCGCGGCTAGAAAATATGCAAGGTTTGCCATTGTGGGTGGGGGTGTGCGCGGTCGTGTCGGTCCCTTGCTTCGACCATAACCCGAAACCGCTCCTGTAACGAACTCGATTTGAAATGAGGATTCAAGAACCTACTAGCCCGAGAAGAAGCTTCTCAGTATTTCTGACGCACAGGGGCGAATCGAACATGCGAAAGAGCGCAAGTGGGATGAGGGAGTTGAAGGTAGGATTTGTTTTTCTCGCCGTTCTCATGATTTCCGCAACCTTCACATTGGGAGGAAAGAAAACGGCTCCTGCGAGAAGGGTCACCGCCCACTCGGTCACGGCGCAACCCGCGAAACTGGTACCTCAACCTCAGCCTAGTCCAAGATATGGCGATATCCCACTCAGTTTCGAGGCCAACAAAGGCCAGACAGACCCGTCGGTACGTTTCGTCTCGGAGGGTGCCGGTTACACACTCTTTTTGACAGCAAATGAAGCGGTCCTGTCCTTGCAAAAACCGAATCCAAAGGACGATCCTGCATTGCAAAAGATGAAGCCAGCGAAGCGGAGGCTTTTTGAGTCGAGGAAATTCTATCGGGGCTCTGAGCGCTCTCGAAGGGCGAGGAAAAAAGCAACGATTAGGGTGGCAATGGAAGGCGCAAACCCGGATTCGACAATCGAACCCCTCGACCTATTGCCCGGAAAGAACAACCATTTCATCGGGAACGACCCGCAGAAATGGCAAACCGGAATTCCGACATTCCGGCGCGTTAAATATTCCTCAATCTATCCCGGAATCGATCTCATCTACTATGGGAAACAAAGGCAATTGGAATTCGACTTTGTCGTTGCGCCCGGAGCTGATCCTCACGCGATTTGCTTGAATCTTCAGACGGATGGGCGAGTGTCTATTGCGAAGAATGGAAATTTGCGTGTAGAAACAGACGAAGACTCATTTGAACTTCGACGCCCTGATGTCTATCAGGTGGCAGACGGCGCCAAAGCGCGGGTAACCGGTAGGTTTGTTCTACGTGGCGATAATCTTGTAGGCCTGCAGGTGGGGCCGTACGACCATCAACGCGAGCTAGTCATCGACCCAGCCCTGGCTTATTCGACATATCTTGGGGGCAACGGCGCGGACGACGGTTTCGGCGTCGCCGTTGATACGAATGGCAATGCCTATGTCGTTGGGCAGACAACTTCCACGAATTTCCCCATAGCAGGAGGATATTCTTCAAGCTCGAACTCAACGGGCATAGCCTTTGTTTCAAAGCTCAATTCCACTGGAACGGCCTTGTTGTTTTCAACGTACTTGGGGGGCACGGGCGGCGAGTCGGGGAACGCAATTGCCCTCGACCCCGCTGGGAACGTTTACGTAACTGGATACACCGTGTCCTCGGATTTCCCGGTCGTAAATGGCTACCAAACCGCACTTGGCACCTCCGCCGGGAACGCATTCGTTGCCCGCATCGATACTACGCAGACGGGGACGGCGTCGTTGGTTTACTCGACGTATCTGGGGGGCGGCGGAAACAGCACGAATCCGGTCGGCGACATCGGATACGGCATCGCAGTCGATGCGTCGGGGCTTGCCTACGTCACAGGGCAAACAACTTCAGACACGTCAGTTGCGCCGTTTCCCACTACATCCGGCGCGTATCAATCGTCCCTGGTTAGTCAATCCGGGAATGCTTTCGTCACGGTCCTCGATACCACGCAAACCGGGGCAGCATCGCTCGTTTATTCCAGCTACCTCGGAGGATCGAGTACCGGATTTGGAGATTACGGAGTAGCAATCGCCACTAATGGTACGGGGAACGCTTACATAACGGGCACAACTTCCTCAGGAAGTCCGACGCCGTTTCCTACTTCCACTTCCGCTTTCCAGGGATCGTTGCATAGTGCGGATGGAAATGCGTTCGTAACCGAGATTGCGACGGATCAGTCTGGGGCGAGTTCACTCGTGTATTCCACTTGCCTCGGCGGCTCGGGCGACGGATTCGGTGACGCTGATGCAGCGCTGGCGATTGCGCTCGATTCGTTAGACAAGGTATACGTGACGGGTGCCGCGAGTTCCTCGGATTTTCCAATTACGACTGGGGCGTACCAGACTGCAAATCCTAACGGCGATAGGTCCTTCGTATCAAAATTTGATCTGACTCACTCAGGGACTGCGTCCCTTTCGTATTCGACCTTTCTCGGTGGGAGCAATGGCGACGAAGGGCGAGGCATAGCTCTCGACACCAACGGTAATGCTTACGTCAGCGGCGGGACCTCCTCAAGCGATTTTCCGACCACGACAGGGGCTTTTCAGACGGCCCTGAACAGTAGCTCGTTCGATGGTTTCATTACCAAGCTAAATCCAACCGCAACCGGATTGGTGTACTCGTCCTACTTTGGTGGAAGTTGTTCGTCAGGAGATGTCGTAAACGCAGTCACGCTGGACGCTAGTGGCAATCCTTATTTAGCTGGGAGTACGTGCTCCAACGATTTCCCGACGTATCCGTCCTCCAATTTTCAGAATTCACTCGCCGGAGTGCAGAACGCTTTTCTGGCGAAACTCGTATTGCCGGTTGAAACGCCCACGATATCAAACTTATCCGCGGGTTCTGGGAAGGCCAATGATTTGGTGACCCTTGCGGGTACCAATTTCGGACTAGCACAGGGCTCAAGCGTCGTGACTTTTGGAGGAATTACGGCCGCGATAAATTCTTGGAGTGCGACCTCCATCGTCGTCCTCGTGCCGAACAATGCCTCGCCTGGTCTCGATCAAATCGTCGTCACCACTTCCATAGCCACGAGCAACGCCATGGGGTTTACGGTTAATCCGAGCGTCGCTATCCTATATCCGTCGACGGGTCAGATCGGTGCATCGATCTCAATCGACGGCGGAGATTTTGGAACCTCTGGGAGCGTGACTTTCAATGGCGTGAGCGCTTCTACGACTACGTGGACGACGTCGCTCATCGTCGCGCTAGTGCCGCCTGGAGCGTCCACCGGAAACGTCGTCGTCACGTCTAATTCGACGTCAAGCATCGGCGTCCCATTCTCAATTGGCCTGCCGGCAACTATTTCGAGCATTTCCGCCAATTCTGGCGTCGTCAATACGCAAATAACGGTGATAGGCACAAATTTTGGCTCGTCGCAATCGACCACCGCGGGTCGCATTCTATTTAACGGCGCGATCGGCGCGGTTTTGGGATGGACCGATACATCAGTTACGGCGGAGGTCCCCGCGACGGCGCCCCCTGGGCTCGGCACCCTGTCTGTGAGTCTGGATGGATTCGCGAGTAATTCGTTTTCTTTTACAGTTCTTCCGAGCCTGAATGCGGGACCATCGGGGACGCCCGGTGGTGCCCTGCTGCTTAATGGAAGCAATCTCGGCACCGCGCAAGGTTCAGGAACGGTCAACTTGGGAGGTACGTCGCCTCAAATTCTGGGTTGGACCCCAACGGCGGTACTAGTGAGGATTCCTGCGTCGCAGGTTTCAGGTACCCTGGCAGCATCCGTTACGACCGGAGGTATTCAGACAAATATCGTCAATTGCACAATAGCACCGAGCGTCACAACTATAGTCCCGGGTGCCGCTCAGGTTGGCAACTCCGTGGTTCTCACGGGCACGGGCTTAGGCAGCTCGGGTTCTGTCACTGTTAACGGAGTTTCAGCCAGTACGCAGAATTGGACTAATAACAGCGTAACTGTTCAAATTCCGAATGGAGCTACGAGCGGTCCGATCATAGTGACCACGTCCGGTGCGCAGACAGCTCCGGTAAACTTTACGGTTTTGCCGACATCGAGTCCGGTGACGTCCATCACGGTTCAGCCCACCACGGCGACAATTCTCGTTGGCGACTCCGAGACTCTCGTCGTTTTAGACAGCAACGGCAACACCGTAACGGGTTCGTCCTGGAGCGTCGACAATGCCAGCTTGGCGTCAATCTCAAGTAGTGTGCCTCCGGTGCTTACAGCTTTGGCTGCTGGGTCCGTTACGGTTACGGCAACGTACGAGGGGCTAACGGCCCAGGCGACTTGGACCGTGTCAGCGAGCGCTTTATCAGTTGGAACAGTACAATGGTCCGTTCCAACGGACGGATTGCAGACCAATTTAATCGTACCCGCAACTCCTGTCACCGGTAATGCAGTAGATTTATTCGTCATCGAAGGCGGAACCGGCGGGGGCGGACCAAATGTGGTTCGGGCCATAACGATTGACGGCGCGCCTGTTTGGTCGGCACCCATTCCGTCTGCCCCCGTTGGAAACGTGCTCGATGATCCCTCCGGCGGCTTGATCCTCGGTACCTCGTCCGGCGCGGTCAAACTCGATGGATCTACGGGAATGCAAGATTGGATTTACCCGGCGACGGTAGACGGCCCCATCGATCTGCTAGCAGTTCATTCGAATGGAACGGCATACCTGGGAATATATTCCGGTTCATCCACGGCGTACACGATTGCTGCCGTGGATACGAGTAGCGGCGCGACTAAATTTCTCGTGGATCTTCCAGAAGGCTACTACAGCACCTACTTTAGCAGTACGGAAAATGCGGCATCTCCTATACCGCCGCAGACAGGTCCGTTTACTGTAATGCCCGACGGTTCTGTGACTTTCGAGGCGTTCATCTTCAATTGGCAGCTGTATCAGGACGAGAATACGGTTTATACGCCGGGATGTACAACTTCGGTGACCAATAACAGCATCCTGTACCTTGTGAAGGTCCAACCAGACGGCACTTCGTCGAAGCAAGCTATCGATAGTTCGACCTTCAGCGAAACCAGTTCCGGCGTTGACTGCCCATATCAATACGGAGTCTATCAACCCGGCGAAGTGATTCCAGATGGGCAAGGTGGATTACTTGCTTCCTGGTTGAAGACAACTCGAGCGAACGCGAGCGATGCTCCTGACATCTTGACGAACATGGTTACTCACATCGTCAACGGCACAACGACGAGCTACTCGTTGCCATTCGACTTCGTGCCATTTTTTTTGGGCCAATCAAACTCGAGCGGCCTCATGGTACTGGGTGACAACGGGACGGTCTTCGCGGCGAATGGTGTGCAACAAAATTATGCGGCAGATACGCTATTCGCATTTGACGAAAATGACGGCTCAGTTAAGTGGACGTATTCAGTGCCATCTAGCAGCATCGCACAGGCTGGCGACGGACTGAGCATAATTGCAGCGTCTAACGGAGGCGGGGTCGTAGCCAAAGTGACTTCGCAGGGCGTCGATACGGTAATCGATTTTGATGCGACTGGAAATCCAACCACTGACGCCGTAACCGGCACGTCCGTAAGTTATCTCGCGGCGGATCTTTGGTTACGGCGACCGCCCGGCGGCGGAGGAGGAGCGCAAGGGATAACCGGAGACCCGGTGCTTTGGGTAAACGGCGGAGAATGGTTAGTTCCGGGAGTTTTCTCGCGTGATCCGGTGGTGATTACGATCCCGCTGAACGTCTATCGAGTGCAGACATCACATTCTCCGGCCGCGATATCCGCCGATTCGATCGACTCGCAACTAAACGATGCAGTGAAATTATGGGGCAAGCTGGTCAAAGGACTATCGCTTCAGTATGCGGGGGAGTCGGCAATTGCATCCGTCGCCGCCTGCGACGTGACGTTGCATCCAACTGGTTGCAGCACACAGCAAGATGTGAGCACTCTGTTTTTGGACCCAGCGAACTTGACCACGAGCCTGAGTGAATTCAAGACACGTTTCGGCAAAGCTACAGGACTCCAATTGGTCTTTACCGGCACAATCGATGTCACCAACAGTCCCACAGATTTGTTTCCCGACGAGGCTGCGCCGTTTGATCCGCCGGGTCAGCCTAAGCACGGGAACTTGGTCGTGATGTCGGCTGCCTCGTTAGGAAACATTCCCGCTCACGGAATTGGACACACGTTCCAGTTGCCCCATGTCGGCGGAGAAGCGAACGTGCAAAACTTGATGTGCTCACCACAAAACGAAGGTTGCCCTGACACCGTTCCGGGAGACAAACTGAACAAGGATCAGGTACAGGATGTTATGCGGAACGCGACGCAATGGCAGGTATCTCAGTGACAGGAACTCTGAGGTGATTTCATGAGAACTCTAAAGCTATTCTTATTAGCAGCTTTGCTGGCGTTCATTGCCCCGCGAAGCTCGGGTGATAAGCTGCAGACCGGCTCGATCACCGTGCTCCCTGGATACCAGATTGAGTTTGCTTCTCATGCGATTGACTCTTTTGGCGGAAAAATATCCAAACAGGGCGGCCTGACGATCTACTATGACAATCTCTTGGGCGCCGGCACGCGCACAGATGATCCAGCGTTGATGAAAAAAACTCGATGGCGCAACGAACAGATTCTTGATGGACACAAAGTTGTACTCGTGCTGACCAAGGACGATCAACTCACGATTAGCTTTCCAGATTGGCAGGCCAATTTTTTTGCGAAAGTTCGATCGCCACAAGAGATGGCTGAGGTGTTGCTAATCGTCTTGACTTATCGGTCCGGAAGCGACGCAGCGAAGACACCCTGAGGGTTCGACGTTTCGCGAGATCCCTTTAGCTGGGCAGATCGAAGAGAAATTAAATTGCAACGATGTCGAGCGGTGCAACTTAGGCCACCGCCGAAGCAGATACCCGTTTATCCACAAGCAGGAAGATGGTCGAAACTGGGGACCATACTTCCTTTTTCATCGTTAACTGAAAACCCAGGGATCGTTCATTTTGCAGTCTGCGTGTACCCTGCGTGTACCTCGGTTGGGCGAATCCACTGTTTTTTAGCGTCTTGTCCGTTTAATAAAATGAATAACTTGCGAATTTTCAATGTCGCCTTTAGTTCGATCCCCACCGCCCCTACCAACCATCCTTCTGGCCGGTAGGCACTTAGCAACACGCGTGGGCAAAACGGGGCAGCCCGACCCTCGCGCTAACTTCAGTTTGCACCCTCGTGATCCACACCCTGGACCTGAAAACGGGGCACCGATAGCCGTCAGACTCATGTCTGGATTTGAGACACCGAGATATATCGAAGTGAACGTCCATTCCTAATACATTCCCTACCAGCTATAGACATAAAATCGCGGTGAAACGCTCACAGAAAATTGACCGAGGGCTCCGTGCGCTGCGTAAGCGAGGGCTGAGTTGTACCACCGCAACGAAAAAATATACTTCGCTGCGGCACGTCTCTTGGTCTTTCATCTCATAGAGATCAGTTGTATGTTGTCCGTCACTGGTGGTGGATCGTTCATGCTGGACACGTGTCTGCCCTTGACCCCAGCCTCGTCGTTCAGTAGAGGGTTTTTGTCGAGCCTGCACGTGAGAGGGATAGATGATCTTCTGGAAACGGCTTCACGCTCCGGACCAGCTTCGCTCTCTCCCCGACGAAGAATTGTGCCGGGAGGCGACTAAAGGCAGTCACGTCGCCTTTCTCGTTCTCTTTGACCGGCATTGGCAGGATGTGTTTCGCTTGGCGTATTCCGTACTGAGGAACAAGGCCGATGCTGAGGACTTGGTACAAGGCCTTTTCCTCGAAGTGCACACCACGATGCTGCGGTATGACGAAGAACGAGGCTCCTTCCGAACGCTGCTTCTCCGATACGCATATACGCGCGCCATCGACCAACGCCGTCATCTAGAGAGCCGCCGGTATTACACGAGCGTACAGATCGAAGAGCTGGATCCGGAAGTGCTCGCGAGAGATGTGTCGCTCGCTTCCGGCCTGTCGCTAGAAGAAGGAACTCGCCTTATTGAGCAGGGTTTGGAGCAGTTGGATGAGAACCAGCGAGCGGCCGTGACGGCGTATTTCTTCCGAGGGCTTTCCGTGAACGAAATTGCGCATGAACTCGGTGAGTCGTTCGGGAATGTCCGACACCACTTGTATCGGGGCCTCGAGAGAATGCGTCGAGTTTTAGCCTCTAAACAGGAGACCGGGCTATCTTCGGAACCCGAGCCGAAGGTCGCGTTGAGATTGCATCGTCGGCTAAGTAAGCAGGTCGCTCCGGAGGTGTCAGGTGTTAGAGCACGATCGATTTGAAGAATTCGCGTCTCTGGAAGCGATTGGTGAACTCTCTCCCGAAGAACGCGAGGAGTTCCTTCGCCATCAGAAAACTTGCGCGCAATGCCGCGAAGTTGTCGCCGAAACTAGCTCGCTCGCGTCCGTCGCGTTCCTCGCTGGTTCGCCTCACGAGGAGGATGTAGCTCTTGTAGGAGAGCGTCATCGCCGCCTGCGACAGGGTATTGCGCGTGATCTTCCCGCGGTGGTTCCGGTTTCTTTGATCGAGCGCTACAAACATCTTGCCGCCGCGGGGGTTGCGGCGGCGTTTCTCTTAGGGGCAGCCGTAGGTGCGTCGGTTGGGTTGTCCCGACAGCCGTCGGTAAGTGTTGTTAAGACTCTCTTTGCAGCTGCAAGTTCAGCGAAAGCTGAAATGCCAGACTCTTCAATTAGTGAGGATAGTCGCGCGCGTCTACAGACGGTAATTGCTCAGCTACAGATGCGGGTTGAACAGACGAGTGGAGAAAATCAGGCGCTGCGGGACAAGTTGACCCTGTCAGATCAGCACACCGCTGAACTAGACACTAGGCTGACCGAAGTCGAAAAACAGTTCAACGCTCAGGGCCAGGAAGTGATCCAGGCGCACAATGATTTGAGCACGGCACTGGGCGAGTTGTATCAGGCAAAGGACTCCCTTTCCGCGAGTCGGGGCAAAATTGAATCGCTGCAATTCGCACTCGCCGATAAGGACGCACGTCTGACGGAGGTGACGGCAAGCGTCGACCGCGAGCGCCAGATGCTTTCTCAGGGGCGCGAGATACGGGACATTATGGGTGCGCGCGATCTGCACATCGTCGATGTCATTGACAGAGACGGAAAAGGTCGTGCCAAGAAAGCATTTGGTCGGGCGTTCTATACTCAAGGAAAGTCCCTCATCTTCTACGCGTTCGACCTGCCCGCGAAGAATACCGCTGATGGAAAATTCGTGTTTGCGGCTTGGGGAAGCAACAGCAACGACTTGAACAGCAAAGTGGCGCACAGTTTGGGAATCTTTTACAACGACGACCAGACGCAGCATCGCTGGGCGATGAAGTTCGACGATCCTAAGCTTCTCGAAGAGATCGATACGGTATTCGTTACTCTTGAACCCGCGGACCGTTCGTTTACGACGCCAACCGGGAAGCCAATACTGGAAGCCTACTTCGGCACACCGCCCAACCATCCTTAAGTCTCAGCAGCGCAGGAGCGGCGGACCGCAAGCAAACCGTCTCTGGTCTGCTCTGCGTGGACATTTCCGTCGCGAACAATCGCGAGAAATTGTTCCGAGAATTCTTATTAACAGGCTTTTCACAAACGCAAGGCGGTACAAACCTGCTGCCCACATCCGCAATATAGGCAGAGGTGAATGATGCTCCCTGCTCTGCGTGCGATGTCGCTTTTCCTGATCCTGGTGATGTGTGCTTTGACGAGCGCTCCGGTGTTTGCCCAAATGGAAACGGCCACGCTCAGCGGAGCGATTACAGACCCGAACGGTCGCGTCGTCCCGGACGCCGAAGTGTCTGTGACGCGTATCGAAACAGGAACCATTGCAACAACCAAGACCAACGGCGCAGGCATTTATTTCTTCACGGGATTGTTGCCCGGACATTATCACTTGATGATCCATAAACCGGGCTTCAAGGAAATTGCCATTAAGGAATTTCAGCTTAACGTCCAAGACAAGTTAGAGCAAAACTTCGCACTTGAAATCGGGTCCGTATCGGAAACGGTGACCGTTGAGGCCGGAGCACTCACGATTGATACTCAGGACGCGACGGTTAGTACCGTCGTGGACCGGAATTTCGCAGAAAACTTACCGTTGAATGGCAGGAGCTTTCAGACCTTGATCCAGCTTACGCCTGGGGTGGTCGTCACGTCTGCAACTCCCCAAGATTCCGGACAATTCAGTGTGAACGGGCAGCGTGCCACTTCCAATTACTGGATGGTGGACGGAGTCAGTGCGAACATAGGCATAGGCGGCTTTCACGCCGGGGACGGGTTTGGAGGCGCGCTAGGTTCATTTAGTGCTCAGGGTGGAACAAGCAGCCTAGTCTCCGTAGACGCGTTGCAAGAGTTCCGTATCCTGACTTCCACGTACGCTCCAGAATTTGGGCGCGTCCCGGGAGGGCAAATTTCTATTCTTACTCGGTCCGGCGGGAATCAGTTTCACGGGTCGGCTTTCGACTACCTCAGAAACGATGTTTTTGACGCTAATGATTGGTTCGCAGATAGCGTTGGCTTGCCTAAACCGCAGGAGCGCCAGAACGATTTCGGCGGCACTTTCAGCGGCCCGATCATTAGGGACCGGACCTTCTTCTTCTTCTCTTATGAAGGGCTCCGCCTTCGGCTGCCCCAAGTTGCGCTTACGACAGTTCCTGACACGAATCCCGCTGACCCGCTCTCGCGACAGTTCGCTACACCGATCATGCAGCCATTCCTGAATGCATTCCCCCTTCCCAACGGTCCTGAAGTCCTGGACAACGAAGGTAATCATCAGGGCGTGGCTGAATTCAATTCTAGCTTTTCGAATAAGTCGAATTTGGACGCATACAGCCTTCGGGTTGACCACAAAGTGAGCAAGAATGTCACTCTTTTCGGGAGATACAATTATGCTCGTTCGAACCTTCTGCAACGCGGGGAAGGCGGATTCTTCAGCCTGAGTGATCTGTCTCAGAACGAAATTACAACGCAAACAGCGACGATAGGCGTTACCTGGGTAATATCTCCAGAGGTTACGAACGACCTGCGATTCAACTATAGCCGGACACGAGTCTCCGGTGACGACCGCTTGGATGGTTTCGGGGGCGCCGTTCCGTTCACACCTCCGTCTTTTCCGTCTCCGTTTACTATTCAGAATTCAAACTTTGTCTTGGGCGTCTTTCCACTGACGGGGCCTCAACTGGACGTTGGAACACTCAATAAGAACCTCCAGCGACAGATCAACTTGATTGACGACTTGTCGGTGCAGGCAGGTTCGCATAGTCTCAAGTTCGGTTTTGACTTTCGGCGTCTTTCTCCGGAATACGACCCGTTCTTGTACTCACAGTCCATCTCTTTTTCGGGTCTCGCCAACGCCCAAAACGGTGCCCCAGCCGGGGCTACGATCTCGTCACTACTCAGTTCGACGATTCTGTTTCGCAACCTCGGCCTCTTCGCACAGGACACATGGCGGGCAACACCTCGTCTGACATTGACGTACGGTCTTCGATGGGATGTTGATTTCGCTCCCTCATCACTAAGAGGGCCAAGTATTGCGTCTGTTACCGGATTTAACCTGAACGACCTTTCACAACTGGCCCTAACGCCTGCCGGAACGCAACCCTTCAGTACACCCTACGGCAACGTGGCGCCTAGGCTTGGCGTCGCTTACCAAATTTCGCAGAACCAAGATTGGCAATCCGTGTTTCGGGGGGGATTCGGAGTGTTTTTTGACCTGGCAACCCAGGAAGTCGGCAATGCCTTTGGTCTTGGGTACCCGTTTTCGGCAACCACTGGCACAAATGGTGCCAGCTTTCCATTGGATGCCACGACAGCCGCTCCACCTGCGATCACAGCCGCCAACTTAGCATCGGGGCTGGATACTCTATATGCTTTTGATCCCAAACTAAAGCTGCCGTACACGCTGGAGTGGAATGTTGCTATCGAGCAGGCACTGGGAAAGCAGCAGACGATATCGGCTTCGTACATCGGCGCGTCAGGCAGGCGCGTGATTCAGTCAGCTCAAATACTCTCGCCCAACGCCAACCTCGGGGACGTAATCTTAGTGACCAACGCAGGCGACTCTAATTACAATGCGTTGCAGGTCCAATTCCAGCGGCGACTGTCGCGCGGCCTTCAGGTCTTAGCCTCCTACACCTGGTCCCATTCCATCGATACGGGCTCCACGGGTTCGTTCGGTAATAACGGCAACACACTTGTGCCTTCGGCCTTGAACGCCAACCGGGGCCCTTCTGACTTTGATATCCGAAACGCGTTTTCTGCGGGACTCACCTACGATATTCCGGCACCGAAAGCCAACGCGGTCGAGACCGCTATTCTGGGCGGTTGGTCTCTGCAAAATGTAATTCAAGCAAGGTCGGCGCCGCCAGTAGACGTTTGGAGTCTCCTATACAACTTCAACATCCTCGACAATGCCATCACTCAAGTTCGGCCGGATGTCGTTGCCGGTATTCCTTTGCATCTACATGGCTCCGAATGTGCCACCGCGAACGGCGGCGTGCCGTGTCCAGGGGGCAAAGCTATCAACTTCGTTCCTGGCGCCGTTACAGGCGGATGTCCAAATGGCTCTCAAAGTGTGGGGCCGTTTTGTCCACCTCCCGTTGACGCAAGCGGGAATCCTCTCCGGCAAGGTAACCTCGGGCGCAACGCGCTGAGAGGCTTTGGCGCCACGCAATGGGACTTCGCAGTCCATCGCGATTTCCCCATTCGCGAGTCTCTAAAGCTTGAGTTTCGAGCGGAAATGTTCAACGTTTTGAACCACCCGAACTTCGGTCCGCCTTCATCGGACATTAGCGGTATTATTCAGCCGAATTTCGGAAGAGCAACACAGATGTTGGGACGGAGTTTGGATCGGAACCCAGGCAATGGAAGCTTCAGCTCGCTTTATCAGATCGGCGGTCCCCGTTCCATACAATTTGCCCTGAAGCTAATGTTCTGAAGGCGACTCATAGTTTGACCCGAGTTAGCCCTCGAGCCGACGGCTGAATAATTCAAGAATTCGACGCGTGGCGTGTGGGAGGGCTGCTCAATGTGCCTTGGCAAGAAAATTCTTCGAATCCGGTCGTCGCCGGTCGCGATGATCACAATCGTTGCAATCGTATTCTTATTGCCTAGTGAAAAGGTGCAAGGCCAATTGCCTAAGGCGATGTCCTCCAGCCAAGCCGGAACGCACTATTTTACAGTTAAGGACTCAATCGAAATGCTTAGGTTTAGCCGGGATTTGGGGTCGGGTAAATCGACCGTCATCTTTTCACCGAACAAACGGTACTTTGCCACGGTTACGTCCAGAGGAGTCATGCAGTCCGACGAAATTGAATCCACTATATGGATCTTTCGCTCCGAGGCGGTGAAAAAGTACTTAACGACCCATGGTGACGCAGAAGCTCCTGCCCCATGGAGTATCGCTAAATTTGCCGCCGTCCCCACTGTAGACTACCTAGCTTCCTATGAGTCGATCGTTTCCGACGTGCAATGGTTACCAAATTCCAGCAGTATCTTGTTTCTAGTAAGAAGCTCTCATAAGAAACGTGAGTTGTATCAAGTCGATCTGTCATCTGGTTCGGCGCGTGCGCTCACCGCGGCGGGTCGCGACGTTTTTCAATTCAAATTCAAAGATGGCGTCATCGTCTACCGAGCGGCTCAGTCCGGCGAGAGTCGGCCGCAAACCATAGATTCGACCGATATCGCGGCGCGTGACGTAACTGGAGTTCCGCTACAGACGATACTATTTCCAGAAAGGCAGCGGTTCGACCAATACAGCGAACTGCGGGTCATTCGAAACGGACGGGACGTCACGTTACGAGACCCAACAAACAGCCAGCCCATTCGTTTGTTGAACTCTATCCAAGTCCCCGAATTTAATCCATTGTCGATTTCTCCCGGAGGCACAGCCGTCGCCGTCTTGCTCCCAAGCAAAGAAATCAAGAAGTCATGGGAATCCTACGAGCCAGAACCGACCCTGCCGGGCTTGAAGCTTCGTTCAGGTGACCCCGGTGCTGTTGCGGACTCCAACTGGGATAGGCCGGTACAGTACGCCCTCGTTAATTTGAAAACTGGAGAATCGAAATCACTCGTAAATGCGCCAAGCGGCGACTCGCTCGGCTATGATGATCAAAGTCATGCCGTCTGGAGTGAGCACGGGGGCGACCTACTACTGACAAACACGTATCTTTCGTTGGACGAAGTGGGCGATTCGGAAAGGTCAAAGCGGCTCCGGCCTTGTGCCGCGGCTGTGATCAACCTGAACTCCAGCGGCAGCAGTTGTCTCGCTTTCTCCAGAGGCAACGGTTCTCCTCTATTGAATGCTTCGTTCGGAGAGGACGACAACGAAGTAGTTCTCCGATTTGGCAACACCTCGGTTACGTTACTTGGTCCAAGAGAGGAGCGATATCGCCGCGTCAACGAAGGTTGGCAACTAAGCAAGTCATCTAGCAATGTGGACAACTATGAGTCGTCCCCAGACAAAGACGCCAACTGCCCAACAAGCGTTTCTAGGAGATTATCGATCGAGGTCAGGCAGGATCTGAATACGCCACCGACATTGTGGGCTAGAGACTGTGCCTCCGGAATCAGCAAGAGAATCTGGGACCCCAATCCAAATCTGGCAACGCTTGCCCTCGGAGAGGCTTCGGTATTCCATTGGAGGGATAAGACTGGGTATGAATGGACTGGGGGCTTAATCAAGCCTCCCGGTCATGTTCCGGGTTTACGTTATCCCTTGGTCATACAAACTCATGGATTCTACGAAAATGAATTCATGACGGACGGCTCATTCACCACCGCGTTTGCTGCCAGACCTCTCGCGAGCACGGGCCTAGTAGTCCTGCAGATTCCTACGAATCATAACCACCTGAACACTTCCGATGAGGTTCCGGATCAGATCCGGGGAATTGATTCCGCGATCGACAAATTGGATTCCGGCGGTCTGATTGATCGCAGTAGGGTGGGGATTATCGGTTTTAGCCGTACCTCGTACCACGTCGAAAGCCTACTGATCAAGGAGCCGAGCCGTTTCGCGGCGGCAACAATCGCGGACGGCTTCGATGCAAGCTATATGCAGGAAATGCTCTTTGGTGTTAGTACATCTCCCCATGATACCCAAAAGATCTATGGAGCCAGTCCGTTCGGAGAAACACTAAAGCAATGGGTGGAAGGCGCGCCTAGTTTTCATCTCGATCAAATCAAGACGCCGCTTCGCGTAGAGGCAATAGGCCCCGGAAGCATCTTGGGGGAATGGGAAATCTATTCGTCATTGTGGCAACAGGGCAAGCCCGTTGACTTGATTTATATCCCGGACGGCCAACATATTCTGCAGAAGCCACTCGAGAGGATGGCCTCCCAACAGGGAAATGTAGATTGGTTTCGATTCTGGCTCAAAGGCGAAGAGGATTCCGACCCTCTCAAAGCCACACAGTACGCCCGCTGGCGTGAGTTGCGCAAGCTACAGGAGCAAAGCCAGGGCAAGTCGGTGCACAGTGGATCTCGGTAGAAATCTCCGAGACTGAACCCCTCGCTGAGACAAAGGTGTGCATCACCCTGCTTCAGAGATGGATTGCTGTTCCAATGCGAACTTTACTACCCGCCAAAGAACGTCACTACTGCCTCTGGCATTCCACGCCGACGCTTCACTTTCTTTCACACCCTTTCATAGCTCTGAACGAGACTCCTTCCGTTTAGAACTGTGAACACCCGGTAGAGATCGAAACAAACAGAAGTTTGTCGAATAAGAGCGAGTCACGCTGGCAAACTTCTCTCGACCCGAATGTCTATCACGAGCGTGCATTGTTCGTGCCCTTCCATTGCCTGTTCTAACTGCTCAGGTTCACACATCGCGCGAAACGGCAGCGGAGATCGGTACCTCACCGGTGAAGAGTGCAAGAATTTCTCTCTTCAACTTCCCCTGTACCAAGGTCTTCACCTCCTTGACTTGCAGGCCGCTCAAAACGAGCTGGATGCAGGTGGGCAAGCCCACAAAGCAGCAGCCAGCAAACTACTAAAACGGGCGGGAGCGACCCCACTTTTTCGGCTTTCAGCCGCCCAAAAAGTTCGTGGGGTCACTCCCGCCCGTTTTAACAAGACGCAACAGTTGCACTGTCGCGCCCACAGGCGGAAGAACAGACCAATAGTAATACGCGCATAGCAACAGGTCTCTTCCAGAGGTGGAAAGGCCCGGGCTGAAATTATTTTCGCTTTTCAGCGACACAATTTTCCTTCTCCGACACTGAATAGGTAAGTAGAGGAAGAGATCTTGCCGCAGTCTCTTTCCACGCGGGACCCGTCATGGCGTCCGCGTTTTCAACCATCAACCAATCCGCAGCGGTCACCCACGGGCCGATGTGGGGTTTGATGGGCTCGCCCAAGTCTATCAATGAGGTAGCCCCACTTTCGGCCTTCTTGTTTCGGTGCAGGGAAGGAATTGCTTGAGGAATCTGATTGGTTTGCATCTGTGACTCGATGTCGATGACAGGAATTCTGCAAAACCGCAGGCACCAAAGGAGAACTGACGTGGCAATCCTAAAATCACCGCCCAGACCACCAAAGAATGAAACGCTACAAATTCGCGTCGAAGAGCAAGTCAAAACGAAACTCCACGAGTACGCCGAGTTCATCGATTCCTCTGAATCGTATGTCGTAAGCGAAGCCTTGAAGATGCTGTTCAAGAAAGACGACGAATTCAAAAGTTGGCTCCAAAATCCATTACGCGCCGGAGGCTATTCGCAAAACGGAGAAGACGCAGTCGCTGAGAGCCTAGGACAACACAAGCAAAATGGTGCAAGCCCGACGCCGAAAGACCTCAGCGGTCACGGCCTTAGGGGCTAGATGGAAAGGCTACCAATTTAACGGCCTATTACAGACGAGTTTGAACAGCAGCGCAAATACACGACATTGGATCTCATCGCCGCGTGTTTTATCATGTCCGCATGCATCAATCCGACGCCGGTTCGACGAACAAGGAGAAAATCCATGTCACGTCGGATCGTGCAAGATGCAGTAACGGGCATGCCCAAGCCTCGCCAGCGCGGGTACGTCTATCAAAAGCAACGAAGGAGAGGCGATCCGTGGGATCCCAAGCAGCGTGCGTACGGTCGTTATCGTATCGACGTTCCTGGAGAACGCGGTCAGAAAGACGTCAGAGTAGCATTGGGGTGGTGTCGCGACGAACTGGACGCCATGCTGAAGTTGCACGAAGAGATGAAAAGGAGCGGCGCGCTCGACTTGGACAGAGTTCGGGAGTGTCTGGCGCCTGCTGTTACTTTTCGTTCGCAAGCGGCATGGTGGATCGAGGAGATGACAGCCGGACGAATCGTTCACGCGAAGAAGCGTGAACGCATCGATCCCAACACCATTTCTGCTTATCGGACCGCAGTCGCATACCTTAGCGGTCAAATCGGGGACAAGACGTTGGCCTCAATTAATAATCCAGAAGCGAAGACATTAGTTACGCGGATGGTGTCCGAGCAAACTGGTGATGGCAAGCGTCGGTTCTCTGACAAGACCATCGTTGAGTATTTCCGAGTGCTGCGCAAAGTTGTCGCATCGGCGTTGGACGAGAAGTTCGATCCCGTTCATCACCGTGAGTGGAATCTCGCAGCAATATGTTTGCCGCGGGTCAACCCAAGGAAGCAGTGTCGGCCTACTTTCACATCGAAGGAAATGTCAACGCTGCTCTCCAACGCAGAAGGCCAGTTCGTGGTTTTCTATTTCTTCTGCGCGGTTACTGGCTTGCGTGTTTCCGAAGCCATCGCAGTAGAAATAGACAAACACCTCAGTCCGAATTGTTCGATCGTCTACGTGAGACAGCAGCGGGAAAAACATGTCGGGCGCGTCAAGGCACACCTGAAGACCGAATCAGGCTGTCGCGACGTCGATATTCACCCGATTGCCGCCGAGGTTTTGCGTGACTTTATTGGCAATCGGAGGCGAGGCTTTCTGTTTGCAGCTGCGAGCGGGAATATGTTCGATCCCAACAATATTAAGCGGGACAGCTTGTCCTTGATCCTGACGAAAATGGGACGGGCTGAAGTCGGGACGCGATTTAATGTATTTCGGCGTTTCCGGGAAGCCGTACTGCAACGAAGCGAAGCGCGGCAAATCCTAATTGATTATTGGATGGGACACTCGAACGCGACTATGGCGGACCGCTACGGAAGGCAACTTGTTGAAGACGTCGAATACAGACAGGAGCAGGTAAGTAAGGTTGGATTGGGATTTGAACTTCCTGTTTCGATGTTTGGGCTACGTGGGCTACGAAATACCGAAGTTCACGCGGCAGCTTGACGAGTAACCCGATAAAAACAAAAGAGGGAATGGTCGGGGCGAAAGGATTTGAACCTTCGACCTCCTGGTCCCGAACCAGGCGCGCTAGCCAGGCTGCGCTACGCCCCGACCGAGTGTTACGTGGGTGAAACCAGTCTAAGCTACCTTTGATTACGCCGCAACATGGATGACGATTCTCCGCATATTCTCCGCGCCTGGCTTAGCGCGGAGCTTCCATCGAATCGTGCTCCGGGCTTTCCGGCAGGCGGACGAGTTTCGCTTCGGTGATGGAGGGAATCGCCAGAATTTTTTCGACGATCGCGGGATCGACTTTTCCGTCCAGCCTCACCAGGGCTACGGCTTCGGCGCCGTGCACCGGTTCGCGGCGGCCCAACGCGAAAGTCGCGATGTTGACGCCCAAACTTCCCAGCGTCGTACCCACCTGACCGATGACTCCGGGCACGTCGCGATTTCGAGTGAGAAGCAGAGTGCCTTCGAGCGGAGTTTCGAGTTTGATGCCGTCGATCAGCAGAATGCGGGGCGTGCCGTCTTGACCGACCGTGCCTTCAACGGTGAGGTCTTTTCCGGCGGCCTTGATCGAAACCTCAACGGTGTTGGGGAATCCGCGTTCCTGGCCATCGACGCTTTTCGGGCGCGTGGTTTCCTCGACGGTCAAGCCGCGGGCGGTGGCGGCTTGGGCGGCGTTCACCATATTTACTTTTTGCTCCAGCGCGAAATTCATCGCACCGACTAAGACCGCGCTGCGCACGACGTGCGAGCCGAGTTCGGCTGGCTCGCCCGCATAGCGAATTCGAATCTGGGTGAAGGTCGGCGACGGGGCGGCTTGCGCGACCAGCATGCCGAGGCGTTCGCCCAGTTCGAGATAAGGCCGGAGGCGTTTGTATTGTTCGCCGGACAGGGCCGGCATGTTGACGGCGTTGCGAATCAAACCTTCGGCGAGATAGTCGCGAACCTGTTGCGCGATCAGGGTCCCTACTTGCTCCTGAGCTTCGGCGGTGGACCCGGCGATGTGCGGGGTGGCAATCACATTGGGTAACCCGATCAACGGAGAATCTTTGGGTGGTTCTTTGGCAAAAGTGTCCACGGCCGCACCCGCGAGGTGGCCGGATTTCAGTGCTTCGGCCAGCGCCACTTCGTCGATCAATTCGCCGCGAGCGCAATTCACGAGCCGCGCTCCCTTTTTCATTTGGGCGATGGCTGCGGCGTTGATCATTTTCTCGGTGGCCGGACTGAGCGCGGTGTGCAGGGATATTACATCGGCGCGCTTCAGCACGTCCTCGAGCGGAAGGAGTTCGACTTCGACTTCGCGCGCGGCGGCCTGCGTGACATAGG
>Ga0307474_10001007_pt1 | contig 20442 bp, 17 predicted proteins | sample atmos_gasesECM1C_2_FD_203312 | JGI IMG/M metagenome (GOLD analysis project Ga0307474, IMG submission 203312) | Hardwood forest soil microbial communities from Morgan-Monroe State Forest, Indiana, United States - atmos_gasesECM1C_05 | ecosystem: Environmental > Terrestrial > Soil > Temperate... | reverse complement strand
GGCATTCATGGCGCGGTATTTCACGCCGCGCAGCGCCAACGGGATGAGCGCGATGATGATCAGCGCGTTGAAGATGACCGCTGACAATACCGCCGACTGCGGAGTTTTGAGATGCATGATGTTCAACGCGTTGAGCACCGGGAAAGTTACGGCGAACATAGCGGGGATAATGGCGAAATATTTGGCTACGTCGTTGGCGATGGAAAACGTGGTGAGCGCGCCTCGCGTCATCAGCAACTGCTTGCCGATTTCCACGACCTCGATGAGTTTGGTGGGATTAGAGTCGAGATCGACCATATTCCCGGCTTCCTTGGCGGCTTGCGTGCCTGTGTTCATGGCGACGCCGACGTCGGCCTGCGCCAGCGCCGGAGCGTCGTTGGTGCCGTCGCCGGTCATAGCCACGAGCTTGCCGCCAGCCTGCTCGCTGCGGATGAGCTTCAGCTTGTCTTCGGGAGTAGCCTGCGCGAGAAAATCGTCGACCCCAGCTTCGCGCGCAATAGCAGCGGCGGTGAGCGGATTGTCGCCTGTGATCATCACCGTGCGAATTCCCATGGCGCGCAACTGCGCGAAGCGATCGCGAATTCCTCCTTTAACCACATCTTTAAGGTGAATGACGCCCATCGCGCGGCGATTCTCCGAGACCACCAGCGGCGTTCCACCAGAAGAGGCTATTCGTTCCACCGAAGCGCGCACTTCCTGGGGCATGGCGCCATTGTTCTGTTCTAGATAATGCGCGATGGACTCGGCTGCGCCTTTGCGGATATGCCGGCCATCCAGGTTGACTCCAGACATGCGCGTCTGGGCCGTGAAGGGGATGAATTGCGCCTCGTGGGTAGCAAAATCGCGTCCTCGAAGTTTGTACTTTTCTTTAGCGAGCACAACGATGGAGCGGCCTTCCGGAGTCTCATCGGCGAGCGAAGAGAGCTGGGCCGCATCGGCCATCTCCGCCTCGCTCACTCCAGGAGCTGGGAGAAACTCGGTGGCTTGGCGGTTGCCGAACGTAATCGTGCCGGTCTTGTCGAGAAGGAGCGTGTTCACGTCTCCAGCTGCTTCGACAGCGCGTCCTGACATCGCGAGCACATTGTGCTGTACCAGTCGGTCCATGCCGGCAATTCCGATCGCCGATAGCAAGCCGCCGATGGTCGTGGGTATCAGGCAGACCAGCAGCGAGACCAGGACGAAGACCGTCTGCGGCGATCCGGAATAAATCGCGAACGGCTGCAGCGTGACCACCGCCAGCAAGAAAATAATGGTCAGCCCAGCCAGCAGAATGTTGAGAGCGATTTCGTTGGGGGTTTTCTGGCGCGCGGCACCTTCGACCAACGCGATCATGCGGTCGAGAAAAGTCTCGCCTGGGTTCGAGGTTATCTTGACGGTGATGTGGTCGCTCAAGACGCGAGTTCCGCCAGTAACGGCGGAGCGATCTCCACCGGCTTCGCGAATTACCGGAGCAGACTCGCCGGTAATGGCGGATTCATCGACCGATGCTACGCCATCGATAATCTCCCCGTCACCGGGAATTAACTCTCCTGCAGAAACGGAAACCAGATCACCGGCCCGCAGCTTCGCACTGGGTATTTCCTCTATCTTGCCGTTGGAGATCATGCGCTTTGCGATGGTCTCCGACCGGGCCCGCCGCAGGGTTTCCGCTTGCGCCTTGCCGCGGCCCTCTGCCATGGCCTCGGCGAAATTGGCAAATAAAACGGTGAACCACAGCCACAGCGTAATCTGCAGGTTAAAGCTAAAGGCCTCCCGCGGATGGAGAATCAAAAGCACCGTAGTGATCACGCTGCCGATTTCGACCACGAACATAACCGGATTCCCCATCATATTGCGCGGGTTCAGCTTCAGCAGTGAACTCCAGGCTGCGCTCCGAACGAGCTTCGCATCCCAAACGGATTTGTGATGACTGGCCATAGTTTTTAGAAAGTCTTTCCAACCTGCATGAGAAGGTGTTCAAGAATCGGCCCCAAGCTGAGGGCCGGGAAGAATGTGAGTGCGCCGAGAATCAAAATGATGCTGATGAGCAGGAGCGTGAACAGCGGCGTCGTAACTGGAAATGTGCCGAGCGACGGAGGCACATATTTTTTCTGCGCCAAGTTGCCGGCGATGGCCAGCATCGGAATGATCATGAAAAAGCGGCCCACCAGCGTGGTGATGCCAGTGGCCGCGTCGTACCACTGCGTGTTGACCGTAAGTCCGGCGAAGGCGGAGCCGTTGTTTCCGGCGGACGATGTAAAGGCGTAAAGAATCTGGCTGAGGCCGTGCGGGCCAGGGTTGGAAATGCCTGCGGTCCCGAAGCCCTTGACCACTGAGATTCCGGTTAGCGTGAGAATGATCAGCGGAAAAACCAGAGAGACGAGCATCGCCATCTTGACGTCGTAAGCTTCTATCTTTTTGCCCAAATATTCCGGCGTGCGGCCGACCATGAGCCCAGCGATGAACACAGCAAGAACGATGTAGACCAGAATGCCGTACATGCCAGAGCCAACTCCGCCAAAGATGACTTCGCTCAACATGATGTTAACGAGTGGCACCATCCCGCCCAGCGGCGTGAACGAATCGTGCCAGCCGTTGATGGCGCCGCAACTCGCGTCGGTCGTTACCGTGGCAAACAAGGCTGAGTTGGCGATTCCGAAGCGCGTCTCTTTGCCCTCCATATTGCCGCCGGGTTGGGTAGCCGACGCGTGCTGCGCGATGCTCGCGGGGTAGAGCGGATTGCCTTGCGCCTCGGCCCAGTACGCAACCGTTACGCCGGCGAGAAACAGAATTGCCATCGCCGACCAGACAGCCCATCCGTGCGCGGGGGAATTGGTCATGCGCCCGAGCGTGTAAGTGAGGCCCGCGCCGATAGCGAAGATGCAAAACATCTCGAAAAGATTTGTGATCGGCGTAGGATTTTCGAACGGGTGCGCGCTGTTCGCATTGAAGAATCCGCCCCCATTCGTACCCCATTCCTTGATGATCTCCTGCGAAGCCACCGGGCCCTGCGCCAGGCTCTGCGTCGCGACTGTGTCCATCACAGGCTTGCCGCTGGCATCCAACACGGGTTTGCCGTCGGCACCCACTCGCTGCACTTGTTGCGGCTCAACCAGTTTCACGGTGTCGTAAGGCTTCAGATTCTGCACTACTCCCTGCGAAACCAGGAACAACGATCCCACAATGCAGAACGGCAGCAGCACCCACAGACAGCAGCGCACGAAGTCGACCCAGAAATTTCCCAGGGTGTTCGTTTGCCGGCGGGCGATCCCGCGAATGAATGCGATCGCCAGCACAATTCCGGTCGCTGCAGAGGCGAAGTTGTGGAACGCGAGGCCCGCCATTTGTGTGAAGTAGCTCATGGTGGTCTCGCCCGAATAGGCCTGCCAGTTAGTGTTGGTTGTGAATGACGCGGCGGTATTAAAAGCCAGGTGCTCGGGCGCCACTGCTCCGAGGTGTTGCGGATTGAACGGCAGCACATTCTGAATGCGCTGAATCAGGTAGAGGACGAGCATTGACACCGCGCTGAACAGCAGCATGGTGGTCGCGTACTCGGTCCAGCGCATCTCGTGCGACGCGTCGACGCCTGTTACGCGATAAAGCAAGCGCTCGATGGGCCTCAGGACCGGATCGAGGAGCGTGCGCTCGCGATTGAACACGCGCGTCATGAATACCCCAAGCGGCTTCGTGACCAGAAAGATCAATCCCAAAAATACGACGATTTGCAGCCAGCCGTTGATCGTCATTTCAGAACTTCTCCATTCAGAACTTCTCCGGACGCAGCAGCGCGTAGAACAGGTACACCGTCACCAACGCGCTGATGATGAGCATGATGAGAGACTGTACGTCCATGACATCCTCCTACTTCATGCGATCGCAGAAGCGCACGTATGCAACCGACGCCGCGAAAAATGCGATCGTGACAGCAATCCAAAGAACGTCCTGCATGGCTAATCTCCTCGACCGATTTCGTGAAGTTGCGCGGCTAACATCAAAGGGCTATTCGTTCCCCGCTTCTACCTGGGACGTTTCGGGTTTGAAGGACAGATTTCATTTCTATAAGTTCGCCAAGTTTCCAGGCTGGTTTGAACTGCGCAAAATAGATCGTGCGTTGGTGAGGCCTGGCTTTCGCTTCCATCATCAGTCCTATCAGGACGCGCACAAAGAACGCCACTGCACCAATGCACAATATTTCGAGTGCAACTTTCATATCCTGACCGGCGCGCTTCTTAACGAAGGCTCCCAGACAACATTGGACAACTCCGCGCGTAAGAACGGGCTCAAGAATTCATAAAGAATTCGTAAAGAGTCGTGCGCCTTATTTCGCGAACCAACTGAAAACCACACTGAGCGCCAGCACTCAACAGCCCCACTCCGCTTTGCCCGGCTCTGCGTAATATTTTCGGCTCTGCCTGGACTCCACGGGCGTTGTCGCCAACTCGATAAGGGCCAAACGAGCTGCTGCGACCATCACTTTTCGCTGGCTCTGTGAAGCGCGCTCCCAGGAAAAAGATTCTTCATGATTGTCTGCGCCGTTGCCATCGCGCGACAAAGCTTCGTGATAGTGATAGAAAACCTTTGCCAGTTGTTCTGCAGAGACATCCTGAATCGTCGACATACGTTCCTTCGCCTTTCTGGTTTGTAAATTGCTTCACTGCGGGGTCAGCGGGCGGGACTGGTGCCAGCCTTTCCGCTCTCGAATGATTTGATGATGAGAAGCGTAAAGATTGAATAAGTAGTTCGTAGAATGTTCGTAAGAAGGCGATTCTCTTTCAGGTGTATGCCGCCGAAGTCTTATTCCCCGGGCTCAAAGCGATAGCCAACCCATGGCTCGGTGACGATGTAGCGCGGGGAGGAAGCGTCTGGCTCCAGTTTCTTGCGCAACTGGCCGACAAACACGCGGAGATATTCCACCTGCTCGGTGCTCTGTCCGCCCCAGATTGCTCCTAACAAAGTGCGGTGATTGACGACTTTGCCGGGACGGCGCGCCAGGAAAACCAGCAGATCGAACTCTTTCGGAGTGAGCCGCACCTCGTTGTTGCGAACCGTGACTTTGTGAGCAGCGGTGTCGATGCGAAAATCACCGATCTGGATGACCGGGTCTGCGTCGCTTTCTGTGGGAACGCGGCGCAGATTGGCCCGTACCCGCGCCAGCAGTTCGTTCATGCCGAACGGCTTGGTAACGTAGTCATCGGCGCCGGCATCCAGCGCTTCCACCTTTTGCTGCTCCTTGTCCCGAACCGACAGAACGAGAATCGGCACTTGAGAACTTGCGCGAACCGTACGGCAAAGTTGAATGCCGTCGATCGATGGCATCGACAGATCCGTGATGATGAGGCTGGGCGACCAGTCCTTCATAATCTCCAGAGCCATCTCACCACTGTTGGCTACGCGGATGTCATAGCCTTGGGCCGAAAGGCTGGTGCGCAACACGCGTGTGATTTGCGCTTCGTCGTCAACCACGAGAATGTGCGGCCGGTCCGCCATCAGCGAGCCTCCTGCGTAACAATGTGAACGTCGACCGAAGGCGAATCGCGCAGAAAGCGCTGGATCGCCGATAAATATAAATATCGCTGCCAGCCGGTGCGCGCGGATCGGCCGAAGATCACCTGCGTGATGTGATGCTCCCGTACCAGTTGGGCCAGGCCCTCGGCGATGCTGCTACCGGAAGCGCGCACCACGCGCGCGCCAAGGTTCTCCGCGAAGCGAATGTTTTCCGCCAGCGTCTTCTGGTCCTCCGGTCGGGTGTCGCGGCCGACGTCGATATAAAAGACATAGAACTCACCGCCCATGGCGCGAGCCATCCGCGAACCACGGGCGATCAGATATTGTGCAGCAGGATTCGAACTGACGCAGACGGCAATACGCTCGCGTACGGTGTGCGCAGGTTGTGTCCCGTCCTTTTCCAGAAAAGCGTCCAGGCTGCGGTCGACTACGCCGGTGACCTGGCGCAGCGCCAGTTCGCGCAATGCGATCAGGTTACCGGGCCGAAAGAAATGCGAGAGCGCGCGCTGGGCGCGATCTACGGGGTAGATGTCGCCGCGCTGCATGCGTTTTTGGAGAGCCTGGGGCGTCAAATCCGCGAGGACGATTTCATCGACCCGCTGCATCACCCAGTCCGGAACCGTTTCTCGAACCTGCACGCCGGTGATTTGCTGTACTGTCGGACCGACGCTCTCCACGTGTTGCACATTCATGGTCGATAGCACATCGATCTTCGCATCCAGCAGTTCCATAACATCTTCGTAGCGTTTGGCGTGCTTACTGCCCTCGATGTTGGTATGCGCCAGTTCATCGACCACGACCACCGACGGTTTGCGGGCGAGGATCGCGTCCACGTCCATCTCCTCAAATGCCGTGCCCTTGTAATCCAGATTGCGAGGTGGGATGCGGTCGAGCTTTGCAGCGAGTTCGGCAGTCGCCTTGCGGCCATGACTTTCCACCACGCCCACAGCCACGTCTTCTCCGCGGCTGGCGCGGCGGATAGCCTCGCTGAGCATGTTGTAGGTCTTGCCCACGCCGGGCGCGTAGCCGAGAAAAAGTTTGAAGATTCCGCGTGGCTTCTCCGCCGAAACTTCATCCAGCCACTGCTCGGGAGTCTTGCTCATCGCAGTCATTTTCATTCGCCACGTCAGAATTGTCACGTCCATCGTACAATGCGGAGGTGAAAACGGTGGCCAAGGACGTGCGAACACAGGCGCTACGCTATCTAGTCGTAGTCGCCGGCATCGGCGCGATCACTTTCGTTGATTTCAAGCTGAAGGTCAATCACACTACCGTCGCGTTGATGTTTCTGGTGATGGTGCTGCTGACCTCGGCTTACTGGGGACTGCGCTACGCAGTGGTTATGGCAATCGCAGCCACCGCAGCTTTCAATTTTTTCTTCTTGCCTCCGATCGGAACATTCACCATTGCCGATCCTCAGAACTGGGTGGCGCTGTTTGCGTTCTTGGTGACGGCGCTCGTGGCCAGCAACCTCGCCGAACGCGCGCGACGCGAGGCTGAAGGAGCAAAACAGCGGCGCCGCGAAGTGGAGCGGCTTTTCAATCTCAGCCAACGGCTGCTGGCGTCAGAGAACGTACTTGAACTCCTGAATGCTCTCCCGCTCTATGTACAAGAAACGTTTTCCGTCGGCAGTGTCGCTGTCATGGCCGCCGAACATCCCACCATCTACCGCTCAGCGCTCGACGCCAAATTCGAAGAAACGGTATTGCGCTCCACGCTCTTGCGCGGCGAACCCATCACCCAGGGCGGCGTTTCATACGTCCCTCTGCGCCTCGGAATGCGCACCGTAGGCGCCTTGGCCGTTACTGGAGATGCGCTTTCACGTGAGACTCTCGATGCACTGGCAAGCCTCGCGGGGCTGGCCATTGAGCGCGCTCGAGCTCTGGAAGCCCTCAGCAAGAATCGCGCGGAGCAGGAGCATGAACGCCTGCGAACTGCTCTGCTCGATTCGGTCACGCACGAATTTCGTACACCTCTGACATCCATCAAGGCGAGTGTGACGACCTTGTTGTCGGGCGCCAGCCTGGAGGAACAGGGCAGACGCGAATTGCTGACCGTCATTGACGAAGAAACCGACCGTTTGAACCGGCTGGTAGGCGAGGCTTCGGAAATGGCGCAACTTGACGCAGGAATGTTCAAGCTCGACTTGCAGCTTCACGGGATCGGAGAGGCACTCGAACTCGCGATGCAGGATGCAAGAACCACGCTCGACAACCATCCCGTAGAGGTAACAGTCGCTGCCGACTTACCGAAAGCGCGCATGGACCTGGCGCGTATTCGCGAAGTGCTGATGCACCTGCTGGAAAATGCGGGCAAATATTCCGATCCCGGAGTTCCGATTAAAGTGGCCAGCGAAGTAAAGGGCGACCGCTTGGTGACCAGTGTCGCCGACCGCGGTCCGGGCATCGATTCGTTCGAGCAATCGCTGATTTTCGAAAAGTTCTATCGCGGCCAGCACCAGCGTTACACGGCGCCCGGCACGGGAATGGGCCTGGCTATCGCGAAAGTAATCGTAGAGGCGCACGGTGGCACGATTGGCGTGGTCAGCCAGTTAGGCAGCGGCTCGGTGTTCTCCTTCAGTCTACCGCTAGAAAAAACGTCTCGGCCTTAGTGCCATCCCTTCTTGTACCGGATCACGAGCGAACCCAAAGCGGACGCGAGCTCTCGTCGAAATCATTCCCCTATGACTCTTGCATCGGAACTTGGGGACTCAAGTTTGAAATCTACCCCTCGCGCAAGGCCTTTAGCGGGTCGATTTTGGCGGCGGTTCGGGCCGGGACGTAACAAGCTAGCAGGGCCAGGGTCGCCAGCAGCAGCGGCGCGCCGAAGAGCAGGCGGGGATCGCTGGTACCCACTTTAAACGCGTCGGCAAATTCGCTGGTCAGGGCGGAAAGCATTCTTGAAAGGGCGAATGCGCCGAGAAATCCCAGAATCGTCCCCGCGGCTATCAGAGCCGTGCCTTCGCGCAGCACCAGACGCAGCACCTGTCCCTTGCGCGCGCCGAGCGCCATGCGAATTCCAATCTCGCGGCGACGTTGCGCCACCGCATAGCCCGTGACACCGGCGAGCCCGATTGCGGAGAGTATGAGGCCGAACAAGCCGATCCCGCCGTAGGTGCGCAGAGCGGACCACATGAGGTAGCGGCTGAACTGCAGGTATTCGCTGAGGGTTTGCACGTCGAAGAGGTTGAGATTCGGATCGATGGAAGCAATCACGTTGCGAATGCCGCTCAGCACGTCCTGTCCTGCATCCGAACGAGCAATCACGGTGATGCCACCGGCCGCGGGCTGCGCGAAGTCATGGCGCGTAAGAGGGACGTAAACGATCGGGAGGGTGAACCCGCTTCCGTCTTTCATATCGCGGACCACGCCGACCACTTCATAGGAACGTTTCGCATCCCGAACGTGTTCCCCAATCGCATTTCTATTTCCGAAAAAACCGCGAGCGGCGCTCTCGTTTAAAACAGTAGGCAGAGTTTTCAATCCTTCTATCTGGTCCGGTCGATCGAGGCTAGTTTGATCTCGTTCGGCGAACTCCCGCCCGGCCAGCATGGGCTCGTTCAACACGGCAAAATAGTCCGCTCCCACGGTTTCCTCCACCGCAGTTATCTGAACACGCGACCTGTCCCGAGGGTCTTCCGCCGTCAACGGAATGGTTTCATCGTCATCTTTAATCGTAAAGGGCGGCTGCGCCGCCAAGGCAAAGCTGCGCACGGCGCCGGAGTTCCTGATCTGCTCGGGAAGGTTTTCGAAAAAAGCCTGCGCTCTTTCAAGCGTGTACCCATCACGTACCGGATCGATGGACAGAAGGGCCATGGTTTTTGGATCGAATTTGGCATCGACATGGCGTGCGCTACTAATTCCCACCATGAGGAACCCCGTAATCAGCAGCAGCATGAGCGACCCTGTAACCTGCGCTACCACGGCCAGATTGCGCAGGCTGAAACGGCGATAACCCGGCAACTGAAGGGCCGAGCCTTCCTTGAGGGCGCTTGCTATATCGGTTTTGGTGGATTGAAGGGCGGGCGCAAGGCTGAATACAGTGCCGCACAGGATAGCGACGGCGAATGCGAAGACGGCGGCGCGCCAATCCAGTGTAACGTCGGGGGCGAGGGGCGCAGCAGCGGGCTGCGGCAGTTGCGCGTTCAGCACCGAGAGGCCGTAGCCGAGCGCGAATCCTGAAACGCCGCCCAGCAGCGAGAGGACAATGCCTTCGCTGATCATCTGACGGATCAGGCGGAAGCGGCTGGCACCGATTCCCAGGCGAATCGCCAACTCCTTGCGGCGATTGGCGCCGCGGGCGAGCAGCATGGTCGCCAGGTTCATACAAGCGATGGTCATAATCAGGCCCATCATGACGGCAAAGAATGCGGCGACTACGAGCTTCAGATTTCGGGGGATCGGGGTGCGGGTTCCGGCTGGAAGCAGGACGACGCGTTTGGCCTTGTCGGCCTGCGGCGGAGCGGACGGATCCTGTTCATCCAAGTGGCGCGTGATTACGTCGAGTGTGGCCTCGGCGGAATCGATGGTGACGCCAGGGGCGAGGCACATCATCGCCAGAAACTCCCTGGCGTTGCGCTGATGCAGGACATCGTTGGCTAATTCCGGAGCTAGCGTGGCCGGCACAGTGATGGGCACGAACAGCTCCGATGGATTCATGGAAAGAGCGCCATCGAAATTTCTGGGCGTGATTCCTACGATGGTTGCCGTTTGGTGGTTCAGGCGTAGGGTTTGGCCGACCGCCTGAGGTGAAGAATTGAGGTGAGTACGCCAGAAACGATCGCTGATCACGACGACCGGCGCGTCGCCGGGCTTATCGGCGTCGGAGCTAAACAGCCGCCCGCTCTGGGGTTCGATGCCGAGCACGGAAAAATAATTAGTGGATACGAGTTGTCCGAAGATGCGCTCGGGCTTCGCGCCGGTGTGGTCCTGCAGGCTGACATTGAAGGGGACACCATTCTGAAGCGCGGCGACGCCGGTCAGCAGATTCCTTTGCTCGCGATATTGCTCGATGTAGTAATACGAAACCGGTTTGTCGGGCATCACCAGGCGCTTGGCGTTGGCCGCTGACGGCAGCTCGCGCGTCAGCAATGCCCATCTTGAGCTGTAGACGTTGGTCGTCAGGCCGATTCCGAGCCCCATTGAAATGATGCCGACCAGAGCGAATCCTGGGGACTTTAATAGAGCACGCGACGCATAACGCATATCGTGCCGCATCTCGGTGAGGTATTCGATGGGCAGGCGCACCGCGATGTCCGCAATCAGGCGGATCAGCCCGAAGATGCCGTGCCTCTTAGCGATGTCTTCGACGACATCTTCGCCCAATTGCATGACCTCGTCGCCATACGCCAGTTTGAATTCGTGAGGAAAGGCCTGGGCCAGCCGGCGGTAGATGCGCATTGCGGAACTCATTCCGTTACCATCCTTCGCTTCACTTGAATGGCGTGAACCAATTCCTGGAGGCGCTCGCACTCGGCGTCGAGGACACGGCGGCCGAGCGGTGTGAGGCGGTAGTAGCGGCGGCGGGCGTCGTCATGCTCCGGGGCGGGCCGATCGTCGGATTCGGCGATGAGATCGGCCTCGATCAAGCGCTTGATCGATCCATAAAGCGTGGCTGGCCACAGGCGCACTTTTCCGGTCGTGCGGTTCACGACTTCCTGCATGATTCCGTAGCCGTGCTGCTCTCCTCCGGCGAGCGAGAGCATGATATGGAACCATTGGGTCTTGAGAGGGAGGAAGGAATGGGGATCGACCTCGGTCATGGTTAGTATATATATTGTTTGATATATATATTTGTCAAGAGGAAATGCTAAAGAGGGATCGCGTGGAAAAAAATTTGGGATGGATGGGAGTTGGGTTTGAGGAGAAGCAAAGGTCAAAATCCCCACCCAGTCCCGCCACAAAACGCCGGGACAAGGGTGGGGCACCCGTTTTTTGTTCAATTGCAACTGGTCTTCCGGTTACGACTGATCTTTAAGTTTTAGCTTGGACTTGTTTTCTTCCATGAAGGACTTGATCTCGTTGGCGGCACCCAAGAGGCGGTTCCATTGTTCGTAGTAGAGGGTGACCGGGAAGCGGCCGAGGCCGTAGACGCTGACCCCACCTTTTTCGCCGACTTTGAAGATCAGGTCGCCGCTGCGTTTTTTGGTTTCCACTTCTTTTTCGAGTTGGGAGAGTTTGGCTTTCAGTTCTTCGTAGGTTGGTTCTGCCATGATTTCCTCGCGTTTGGGTATTAGTGCGTTTTGAGTGGTTCGGTTCTTTCGCCCCTTCGGGGCTTGTTGATCTCTTCCGGGCTACACCCACAGCTTGCGCTGTGGGCTGCATTCTTTCGCCGCTTTGCGGCTGGGTTGTCGTATCCTCTGCGGCTCAGTTGTCGTTATCCTCTCGGGTCTAGTCCTCTTTATTCTCTTTTGCCCCAGGTGTTCGATTCCACACAATTCATCTTCGCCGGGTGGATTTCCCGAATCTTTTTCAGTGCCGAGCGACTCCAAGGTCTCACAGGCGCTTGTCTCTATAGTAACTTGCCTGAGATTGCCTTGCGGTGGATAACCCTTATAAGCTTTAAGGAGTCTAATCCCAAAGCAGGAAAGCGTGATCCGGTAATCAATGCGGTTGTGGATACGATGGTCGACATGGCTGTGCCTGTCCCTGATGCTGTGGACAGCGGCGGCGGAGTCTACCCATCATCACCCGACGCAGAGAGATTCTGCTTCCTGCTCGGTCTGCGTAGTGGCGCACAGCGCCAGCCCCACCTTAGGTTCCAGCCCAACCGCTCCGATATTTGCCGCGATCGGTTTGCTGCGAGAAGAAGACGTCAACGCGAAGACCCAGTTCGATTTTTCTGACCTGGGCATTCGCGGCCCTCCTGTCCTGTAGGGACTCACCCGATTCGACCTCCAGCGCTTGTGCTGGCAATTCCCTACTCTCTTCATCCTCAGGAGAATGTGATGCCTACTCTTTACAAATGGCGCTTGATCGCCGTTTTCGCCGCTACCTTCATGGCTGCTGCCGGCTGGGCACAGTCGACGGGAAACTCTGGTTCGATCAATGGCACGGTGCTTGATTCGACGGGCGCGGTGCTGCCGAACGCGACAGTCGAAATTCGCAACCCGGTAAGCGGGTTCGACCGGTCGACCGTCACGGACAGCGCCGGGAAATTCGAGTTCACGAACATTCCCTTCAACCCATATCACCTCACTGTTACGGCGCAAGGATTTGCGTCAAACGCGCAAGACGTGGAATCACGCTCCTCGGTTCCGCTCAATGTCGCCATCAAACTGCAAGTGGCGACTTCCACGGAACAGGTCACGGTGGCAGCGGAAGCCGGAGACTTGATCGAGAACGATCCGACGTTCCACACCGATGTGGACAGGAATCTGTTCAATAAGCTGCCGCTGGAAAGCCAATCGTCGTCGGTGAGTTCACTGGTTACGCTGGCCACCCCGGGCATTTCGGCCGACTCCAACGGGCTATTTCACGGTTTGGGTGATCACGCTGAAAATTCTTTTTCAGTGGATGGGCAGCCGATCACGGATCAGCAGAGCAAAGTCTTCTCCAACCAGATTCCCATGGATGCGATTCAGTCGCTGGAAGTGATCTCAGGAGCGCCGCCCGCGGAATACGGGGACAAGACTAGCGTCGTCATTAATGTCACGACTCAGTCGGGACAGGGTGTTACGACGCCGCACGGGAGCCTGACGGCTTCCTACGGCTCGTTTGGAACCTCGAACGTAGCGTTCAACATGGCCTATGGGGGCAAGAGCTGGGGAAATTTCATTTCGGCGAGTGGTCTAAATAGCGGACGATTTCTCGATCCTCCTGAGTTTGTTGTGATGCATGACAAGGGGAACGAGGAGAATCTGTTCGACCGCGTGGACTATCAGCTTTCCGCGGCGGACTCAATGCACGTTAACTTCGAGTACACGCGTTCTTGGTTCCAGACGCCGAACACTTACGACACGCAGAATGCAACTCCCTGGAACGGCGTCGTGGTCAGTAACGGCGGCCTCGATCCGAAAGGAAACGTTGTGGGCCCATCTGATCAACGGTCACAGATTCAGACCTTCAACGTTGCGCCGTCCTGGACGCGGCTGATCAGTTCTACGTCGGTGTTCACGCTGGGGGCTTTTGTCCGGCGCGACCACTTTGATTACTATCCCAGCGACAATCCGTTTGCTGATCTCGGACCCACAAATTTGCAGAGGGAGACGGTGGGACAAGATCGGACCCTGACCAATGCGGGCCTGCGCGGGCAATTGTCGTACGTTAAAGGAATTCACAATGTGAAGGCGGGAGCGGTTTATCAGCAAACATTTCTAAACGAAAACGACCGACTGGGCGTCGTCGACCCGACGCTTCTACCGTCGCTGACCGACGCAAATGGCAATCCCTGCTACAACAGCGTCACGCACCAGGCGATCGATTCGCCATGTACGGACTTGTTCCCTTACGATTTGACCCAACCCAGTGGAGGCCGTCTCTACAATTTTAATGGCCATACCGACGTGAAAGAGCTGGCCCTCTATCTCGAGGACAACATCACCAAGGGAAGCTGGGCCTTCAACCTCGGGCTACGCGGGGATTTTTACAATGGCCTCTCTACCCATCGGGAGGCTGAGCCACGTCTCGGGGTCGCCTACAACATAAAGAAGACCAACACCGTGCTGCGGGTTTCTTATGCGCGCGTACTGGAAACTCCATTCAATGAGAACCTGATTCTTTCCAGTACCGGGTGCAATAACGCAGTGCTGAATCCGCTATTGGGATGCTTTGAAGCGGGACAGGCAACTCCGCTGGCTCCGGGTTGGCGTAACGAATTTCACGCAGGAATTCAGCAAGCATTTGGACGGTATCTCGTGTTCTCTGGCGAATACATTTGGAAGTACACCCACAATGGTTATGACTTCAGCATTCTGGGCAATACACCGATCACGTTTCCGGTGGAGTGGGAGCGTTCGAAGATTCCAGGATATGCGGGGCGGGTGAGCGTGCCCAACTTGCACGGATTCTCAGCGTTGGCAGTCTTCTCTAGCGTGGCGGCGCGGTTTTTCACGCCGCAGATTGGGGGAGCGGGAGCGGTGCCGTCCACGGTGCTGGCCTCTGGCTCGACTCCATTTCGAATTGACCACGACGAAAAATTCAACCTAACCACGCATCTCCAATATCAGCCGTGGAAGGCGGGCCCTTGGTTCGGATTCAACTGGCGGTATGACAGTGGACTGGTCGCGGGACAAACTCCTTGCTACGGCGGGAATTGTGCTCAGACGACGACCGACTCATCAGGAGCTCCAGCGATTGCGCTGACAGATTCGTTTGGGGTTCCGCTTACCGCGGATCAGCAGTTCGAAGCCGGCTTGTTCTGCGGCTCACAACGTGCAACACCGACCCGGGCGCTGCAAAATCCATGTCCGGTATCGCAGTTCGGATCCAGCCTGTTGCAGGTGCCGGCGCCGAATACGGAGAACGACGATAAGAATCCTCCGCGCATCGCGGCACGGAGTCTGTTTGACGTCGCCATCGGGCACGACAACATTTTCAAAGGTGACAAATACAAAGTCAGCGTGCGGCTTACGGCCATCAATGTGACCAACAAGTACGCACTCTACAACTTCCTCTCCACATTCAGCGGAACGCACTACGTCACACCCAGAACGCTCACGGCAGAACTGGGGTTCCACTTCTGACGGCGTGCGTAGTTAAAACGAGAGGGCGGCCGGAGTTTTCGGCCGCTTTTTTCTTTTCGGGAGCCGATGGTGTCTTTAGGACACGACCGAAAGTCTTTGTAAATGAATGTAAAACATTAAGATAGGCAGAAGAAAATGTGCAGGATTGGTAGAATGATAGAAATCACCAATTCAAAACCGCGCATCTATGCACACAAGAGTGGGGGATCTGTTCGTGTCGAGGGGGACGATTGTTTATTAACTATGCCGTAAGACTCACGGCGGGATTTGCTCTCGCCGGCCTTTTGCCGTTATTGGCGACGGCACAACAGACCGCACCGCCATCGAACTCTGATTCCGCGGCGCAAGCACAGCCGCAAGCTCCGGAAAAAGATCAACCTGCGCCCGCGGTTCAGCCGGCACCACCCGTCCAAGACAACAAAAGTCCGGATACGAAGGGCAAAGTTTCGGGAACCTCGAACGACCGGCTTTTCTATACTCTGCCGAATTTCTTGAGCCTCGAAACGACCAGCAAGGTTCCCCCGCTGACTACGAAACAGAAATATGCAGTGGTCGCACGCGGGACATTTGATCCGGTGCAATATCCCTGGTGGGCTTTCCTGTCGGCCATCGGCCAGGCGGACAACAGCGAGCCGGGATACGGCCAGGGCTGGGGAGCTTATGGAAAGCGATTCGCAACGGCCGCTGCCGATGGAACCATTGAAAATTTTACGACTGGCGCTGTGCTTCCCTCGCTGTTGCATCAAGACCCGCGCTTTTTCCAATCGAGCGAGGGCGGGTTTGGGCGCAGATCGTGGTATGCGGTCAGCCGCATTTTCGTGACGCGCACCGATTCCGGGAATACACAGTTCAACTACTCGGAAATTGTCGGCGCTGCCCTGTCGGCTTCCATTTCTACGTACAGTTACCATCCCCGAAGTACGTATATCAGCACGCCGACGAACCCGCACAAGTTTGTCCCTTCCGACCGAACTCTAGCGAACACCGCAAATGTCTGGGGTTCGCAGATCGGGTATGACACCATCACGATTGTGGTAAAGGAATTCTGGCCGGATATTCACCGCAAGCTCTCCAAAAAGCATCCGGTCGAGACTGCGGCAAAGACTCCCTAGATCCCCGCCATTTCAGGCCTTCCGGGTTGGCTACATTATCCGCCTGGACTCAGCGGGCCGATCTACAATTAGCTCGGGATGCACGCGGCGGAACGTTTCCGCCACGTGGCAATTCCAGCAGACCGCTTGGTATCGGGCGAAAACCTCGGGAAGCTGCTCTGGGCGAAATTCTCTCCACTCGGCAGTCTTGAAATCGGGCCCTAACAAAGCGGGCGCGTGATCGACGTGATGAAGCGGGCCGATCGGCTTGCGGCAGAACGCGCAACTCTTCCCTTCATACCACTGCGAGACGATATTCCAGACCAGGCAGTTTGCGGGATCGGCCTCGATCTGCTGCAAGCATTCCTGGCCGCAGTCCTGGCGCTCAGGCCAACGTGAACATTCTTTCAGGCGAAGCGTGGGCTCCGAGAGGAACGCTCCTGCGGCGGCTTCCCCGGCGGCGACGTCGACGGCTTCCGGCGTGTGGCTTTACACTCTTGGGTATATCCCCGGGCTGGGTAGAGGGCTGTGATTAAGGTCACATTCTGTCGTGAGCGCGGAATCTGCCGTGGCGATAACCTACTCTTTCGCACTTCTCTTCCACATGGGCACGCAGGGATTCCAGCTATGAACGTCCTTCTGGAAGCTGCGACCTGGCGGAGCAGCGCCGACGGCGGTGAGATCTTCCGCCGGGGACTTCAAAAGCTGCGCGATGTAGAGTTCGACCTGCTCGCGCAAGCGCGGATTCTTCAATGCCTCCCGCAGTTCGGTCTGTTCGATATGGGTAAACCCGCCACATAGCGGGCGCTTCACAACGTCATCGTTGACCATGGGCGCCTTCTTGGTTGGGGATGTGCGGCGGTGCCGCAGCGCACCATTTTCTCCGCGGGTCTATTAAAGAATGGGAAGCGTTTCTGGGCAGTGATAAAGGTCTCTGGGAGGAGTGACTGCAGTCACAGACGATTTTCGTAGGGACAGCCGCCTCGGCTGTCCCCACATGGACCGTGGTAGAAAGCTCATCGCTACTTCCTGCCACGCACGAGTGCGGGCGTGGCGCCCGCACTACAGCCGGCAGGGTGCCGGCGTTACGATGATGTGTCGCTACTTGTCAGTGACCTGGCGCACGGGATTCCGTGATTGGAACTGCAGGATGTCCCAAAGTAAACCGTCGTCATTTACGTCCGTTCCACTTCCCTGCTAACATCAAAGGTTTACAACTCAAACGTCAAACAGACCTGATTACGCCCTCATAAATTTACGGAGGAAACATGGCAATTAAAGTAGGCATTAACGGCTTCGGAAGAATTGGCCGCAACGTGCTCCGCGCTTCACTCAAGGATTCGAACCTGGATTTCGTCGCGGTCAACGACCTGACGGATCCGAAAACTCTGGCTCATCTTCTGAAGTACGACTCAGTTCTGGGAAATCTTCCCAATCAAGTTTCCGCGGGCCCCGACAGCATTACGGTCGACGGCAAGACGATCAAGGTCTTCAAAGAAAAGGATCCAGCCGGGCTGCCCTGGGAATCGGTGGGGGCGCAGGTGGTGATCGAGTCGACTGGACGCTTTACCGATGCCAATGACGCCAAAAAGCACCTGCGCGGGCCAGTGAAGAAGGTCATCATCTCGGCTCCGGCAAAGAATGAGGACATCACGCTGGTGCTGGGCGTGAATCACGAAAAATATGATGGAGCGAAGCACAACGTTATTTCGAATGCTTCGTGCACCACGAACTGCCTGGCGCCGGTCGCTAAAGTCATTCAGGACCAGTTCAAGATCGTCAGCGGCACCATGACGACGATTCACTCCTACACCAACGATCAGGTGATTCTCGATTTCCCGCACAAGGACCTGCGGCGCGCGCGTGCGGCGGCACTGTCGATGATTCCGACCACAACCGGGGCTGCGAAGGCCCTGAAACTGGTGATTCCGGAGCTTGGTGGCAAGATCGATGGATTCTCTATGCGTGTGCCGACGCCCAACGTCTCGGTGGTCGACTTCGTGGCATGGGTCGAGAAGAAAACGACCAAGGAAGAAGTCAATGCGGCGCTGAAAAAAGCGACGGAATCGGGACCGTTGAAGGGATATCTAGGATACGAAGAGCACGAACTGGTATCGTCCGACTACAAGGGCGACTCGCGCTCCTCGATCGTCGATGCGCCCTGTACGATGGTGGTCGGCGGCAACTGTGTGAAGGTGATCTCCTGGTACGACAACGAATGGGGATATTCCTGCCGCGTGCGTGACCTGATCAATTACATCGCCAGTAAGGGTCTGTAGGTTTAGGTAGCGCCGCCGTCCCGGCGGCTGTCGTGGCGGCATCTGGCCGCCGCATGTGAAGGCGAGAAGCCCCTCGCGACAGCCGGCAAGATGCTGGCGCTGCTTCCGAAAATCGCCTGCAATCGAGGACGACCAGCCATGGCCAAGCTCTCCATTCGTGATCTTCCACTCAATGGCAACCGTGTTTTTATGCGCGTCGACTTCAATGTGCCGCTGGATGACGGGCGCGTCATGGACGATACCCGCATCCGCGAAACCCTGCCCACCATCGAGTACGCCCTGCGCCACGGGGCGCGCCTTATCCTGGCTTCGCATTTGGGACGACCGAAGGGCAAGCCCAATCCCAAGATGAGCCTGAAGCCGGTGGCGGAGCGTCTGCGCATGCTGCTGGATAAGGAACTGGCGCGTGGTGAGAACGTCGGCTTCTGCCCCGAGTGCGTGGGGCCTGAGGCGGAGGAAGTTGCGACTCAACTGGAGAAGGGCCAGACGCTGCTGCTCGAGAACCTGCGCTTCCACGCGGAAGAAGAGGCGAATGATGATAAATTCGCCCGGCAACTCGCGAACCTGGCCGAATATTACGTCAATGACGCGTTTGGCACCGCGCATCGGGCCCATGCGTCGACTGTGGGCATGACGAAGTTCATGAAACAATCTGCTGCCGGATTGCTCATGGAAAAGGAACTGAAGTACTTGGGCAAGGCGCTGGAACATCCCGAAGACCCGTTCGTTGCGATCCTCGGCGGTGCCAAAGTCGGCGACAAGATCGGCGTGATCAAGAATCTGATGAACAAGGTGAATTCGCTGATCATCGGCGGAGGCATGGCCTATACCTTCCTGAAGGCGCAGGGACAGGAGATCGGCAAGTCGCTGCTTGAGGCCGACAAAGTTGACCTTGCGAAGCAATTGCTGGCGGAGGCAAAGAAGCGGAATCTGCGATTACTGTTGCCGATCGATCACGTGGTGGCGATGAAGCCTGAGGCCGGTGCGGTGACGCAGCAGATCGGCGTCGGCCAGTCCATTCCGGCCGACAAGATGGCGCTCGACATCGGGCCGAAGACGATCGAACTGTTCTCCGAAGAAATCTCTACGGCGCGAACCATTGTCTGGAACGGGCCGATGGGAGTGTTCGAAGTGCCGGGATTCTCTCGAGGCACATTCAAGATCGCCCATGCGGTGGCGGAAAATGGCGGCGCGATTTCGATCGTGGGCGGCGGCGATTCCGTCGCGGCGGTGCACGCCGCCAACGTGGCCGATAAGATCACGCACATCTCGACCGGAGGCGGCGCGTCGCTGGAATTCCTGGAAGGAAAGAAACTGCCGGGCGTCGAAGCACTGACAGATAAGAAGTGAAGAGAATAGTAGCGCCGGCGTCCCGCCGGCTGTCTCGGGGGCGTCTCGCCCCCGGCGTCAAGAATCGACGGAACCAAGCGTGACAACCGACGTGCACACCTTCACAATCCGGCTTCTGCTCGATGGTGGGAACGTGATTGAGATCCACGGGCCTGCCGACCTGACCGCGGAAACCACCGACGCGATTGTGAATGCCGCGAATTCCTCCCTTCTGGGCGGAGGGGGAGTGGATGGCGCGATTCATCGCGCGGGAGGACCGGCCATTCTTGCCGAATGCCGGCAAATCGTCGGCAAGGTCAGGACACTACCGGCGGGAAAGGCCGTGATCACTACCGGCGGACGGCTCGCGGCGAAACACGTCATTCATACCGTCGGGCCAATCTATCGCGGCGGTGAGCACGGCGAGGCCGGGACGTTGGCAAGCTGTCACCGCGAGTCGGTGCGACTGGCGGACGAGCACGCTCTCACGTCGCTGGCATTTCCCGCGATCTCAACGGGCGCCTATGGATACCCGGTGAGCGAGGCGGCGCCGACTGCGATTTACGCCACTCTCCAA
>Ga0307474_10001006_pt1 | contig 20460 bp, 20 predicted proteins | sample atmos_gasesECM1C_2_FD_203312 | JGI IMG/M metagenome (GOLD analysis project Ga0307474, IMG submission 203312) | Hardwood forest soil microbial communities from Morgan-Monroe State Forest, Indiana, United States - atmos_gasesECM1C_05 | ecosystem: Environmental > Terrestrial > Soil > Temperate... | reverse complement strand
ATGCTGCGCTTCGCGTACCGGAAATTTCCGACCACCTCGTGGATGTGGATCGCGCGCTTCGCTGGGGCTTTGCGTGGGAACTAGGGCCGTTTGAGATCCTGGATGCGATCGGCGTGAAAGCGTTTGCTTCACAAGTAGAAAAGGAAGGGCGTGCCCTGCCCCCGGTCATTGCCAGGGTATTGGCCAGCGGGCGCAAGGGATTTTACGAATCGGAGAAAGGCACGACGACCGTTTTCGATATTCGCAGCGGCGCATCGAAAAGAGTCGAAGAGCCGAAAGGCGTCATCATTCTCAAATCCCTCAAGGATGCCGGCCGCGAAGTCGAGCGCAATTCCGGCGCCAGCTTGGTCGATCTGGGCGACGGCGTGGTGTGCTGTGAATTTCATGCCAAGATGAACGCCATCGGTGCGGACCTGATCGCCATGCTGCACAAAGGCTTGAAGCGCCTCGAAACGGATTTCGACGCCATGGTGATCGCTAACCAAGCGGTGAATTTCTCCGTCGGGGCAAACTTGATGCTGGTTCTGGTGGGCGCCCAAGAGCAGGAGTGGGACGAATTGCACATGGCGGTAAGGCAATTCCAGAACGTCAACCTGGCCATCAAGTACTCGCCCAAGCCGGTAGTCGCAGCGCCCCAAGGCCTGGCGCTGGGCGGCGGCTGCGAAGTGAGCCTGCATGCGGCAAAGATTCAGGCGGCCGCCGAAGCCTATATCGGCCTGGTGGAAACCGGAGTCGGCTTGATTCCGGGTGGGGGCGGCAGCAAAGAAATGCTGATTCGCGCGAACGAACATGCCGCGGGCGGCGAGGATTTAGATTTGTTCCACGCCCTTAAGCCCGTCTTTGAAGCGATGGCTATGGCCAAAGTCGGCACAAGCGCCGAGGAATGCCGCGACCTCGGATATTTGCGCCGCGAAGATGGCGTCTCCATGAACCGCGACCGCTTGGTGGCCGATGCGAAAGAAAGCGCACTGGCCCTGGTACGCGGCGGCTACAAACCTCTAGCGGCAACCTGGCAAGAAGGCGCTCAGACCACCCAGATTAAAGTGCTCGGCGAACAATTTCTTGCCGGTGCGAAGCTGGCCATCCACATGATGCTCCGCGGCGGATACGCCTCCGAGCACGACGCGCGCGTGGGCCGCCAGCTCGCCTACATCCTGGCGGGCGGTGCGCTGACGTCGCCACAAATGGTCAGCGAACAATACGTTCTCGATCTCGAGCGCGAAGCCTTCGTCTCCCTGTGCGGCGAAAAAAAGACCCAGGAACGCATCGCCCACACCCTGAAAACGGGCAAACCGCTGCGCAATTAGCAAAGCATCCAGTACACTTTTCTATCCGACATTTAGCGGCGGGGAACTGCCCCTTCTCTTTGAAATCATATAAAAACGTATTGATATGCCGGTCACAAATGCAATATTCTGTCAGTTGCCGGAGGGGCTGTGCAAAAGCTTTTGGCGCCGCGGGAAGTCGCGAACATTTTGGGCATTAGTTATCCCACTCTGAAACAGTGGATCTACCACGGAAAGATTAAGTCGGTGAAGACACCCGGCGGGCACCACCGCGTGCCGGAAAGCGAAATCGACCGCTTGTTTCCAAAGAAGCTGACCTACGGAGACATCCAAACGCGACGTGGAAATTTTCGCAAGATCAGCGGCCGAAACCAGTTGATTGGGCGCGTCCTGGAAATCAAATATAGCGGCCTGCTGGCGCAAGTGCGGCTGGCGATCGGGGAGCAGCACATCACGGCCATCATCACCGCGGATGCCGCCAAGGAGATGCGGCTCAAGCCAGGAGAGCGCGCCGCCGCGCTGATCAAATCAACCGAAGTCATGATTTTGCGAGTCTGATCCGTGACGCGCGGAAAAACATCCCGGCGCAGCTGGTTTCGCTTATTCCCACTCGTCATTTCTGTTCTTCTTGCCCGGCGTAACGTGCGCGCTCAGGGGCAGGAACTCCGCATTGCGGCCGCGGCCGATTTGAAGTTTGCTATGGAAGAGTTATCGGAGAAGTTTGAGAAGCACATGGGGACGAAAGTGAGCGTGACTTACGGATCGAGCGGCAACTTCTTCTCGCAATTGCAGAACGGCGCGCCCTTTGATCTGTTCTTTTCGGCTGACCTGGAATACCCAAGAAAGCTGGAAGCCGCGGGCCTGACGGAGCCGGAGACCCTGTACCTATACGCCGTTGGTCGAATCGTGATCTGGATGCCGGTGGACGCGCCGGTGGACGTTAGAAAACTAGGTTGGAAAGCCCTGTTGGACTCCCGTGTCGAAAAAATTGCGATCGCGAATCCGGACCATGCGCCTTACGGTCGTGCTGCGGTAGCGGCAATGCAAAAGTCGGGAATCTACGAGTCCGTCAAAACCAAGTTGGTGTACGGAGAAAATATTTCGCAAGCGGGGCAGTTTGTGCAGTCGGGAAATGCCCAAGCAGGGATTGTGGCGATGTCACTGGCGGTTTCCCCGGCGATGCGCGAAGGAAAACGGTGGGACATTCCCGAAAATATGCATCCGGCCATCGAGCAGGCAGCAATCGTATTGAAGGACGCAAAGAACAAAGATGCCGCGCGAGCCTTTCTGGATTTTGTGAAAGGTTCCCTGGGTCGCGCCACTCTCGCTAAATACGGTTTTGTAATTCCGGAGAAGATGAAGGCAGAAGAGAACAAGTAACACTGAAGCACCGCGAGCGCAGCGGAAACTCGAAAAACAGCAAAACTAAGGACTGCAAATGGAAGCTTTGTGGTTATCAATAAAATTGGCTAGCTGCGTAGCCGGCATCCTACTGATCATCGGGATGCCGCTCGCGTACTGGCTGGCTTATGCAAGGTGGCGCGGAAAATTCCTGGTCGAATCTCTTGTGGCGTTGCCGTTGGTGTTGCCGCCGACCGTACTTGGATTTTACGCGCTCGTAGCCATGGGACCGCGCGGGCCGCTGGGAAAACTGTGGATCGCATTTTTCGGGCACGGCCTCGCGTTCACGTTCGGCGGGCTGATTTTCGCCTCAGTGCTTTACAGCTTCCCATTTGCGGTACAGCCGCTGATCGTTTCTTTTGAGGCTGTCGACCGAAGATTGCTGGACGCCTCGGCAGTGCTGGGCGCTGGCGGTCTGCGGACATTCTGGCGAGTCATCCTGCCGTTGTCGCTGCCCGGAATCGTAACGGCGGCGGTGCTCAGTTTCGCTCACACCTTGGGAGAATTCGGCGTGGTCCTGATGGTTGGCGGAAATCTGGCGGGCGTGACGCGGACGGTTTCGATCGACATCTACGATCACGTGCAGTCCCTCGAATACGCCGAAGCCAACCGCATGGCGCTGCTGCTTCTCGTCTTCTCTTTCGTTGTGTTGTCGGTAGTTTATGCCGTGAATCGCCGCGTGTGGACACCGTGGGAGGCCAAGTAAGCTCCAACATGCTCATCGCGCGAATCCGCAAAGAGCGGCCTGGCGCGCGACGATCCTCCTTTGTCCTCGACGTTTCCATCGACGTTTTTCCCGGCATCACCATCTTATTTGGAGCTTCTGGCGCCGGCAAATCCACGCTGCTGGATTGCCTGGCCGGACTCTTGCGGCCCGACGATGGCCGAATCGCTGTCGGCGGCGATGTTCTGTTTGACTCCGAGCGTGGAATTTATGTCCCGGCTCCAAAGAGGCGGATCGCCTACGTTTTTCAGTCTCTGGCATTGTTTCCGCACTTGAGTGCCGAGGAAAACATTGCTTACGGATTGCAGAAGTTGCCAGGGGAACTAGCGCGGGAGCGAGTGGAAGCAATTCTGCAAGCCTTTCGCGTCGAGAAATTGCGGAAACAAAAGCCAGGCGAGATTTCCGGAGGCGAAAAACAGAGAATCGCGCTGGCGAGGTCGCTGGTCACTGAGCCGCGCGTGCTTTTGCTGGATGAGCCGTTGACGGGTTTGGACGCCGAATTGAAAGCCGCCATTGTGGACGATTTGCGCGCGTGGAACGCCGCAAAAGGAATCCCGATTTTGTACGTGACCCACAGCCGCGAGGAAGTGGACGCCCTGGGCGACCGCGTTATCACGCTCGACAATGGAGGCGTCGAAAGCTCCGGCGCGCCGATGGAGGTACTGAGTGCACCCCGCCGCAAAAAGCTGGCGCAAGCGGCGGGATTTGAAAATTTCCTCAGCGCCACGGTGCTCGATCTCCGCGAAACCGATGGCGTCATGCGCGTTCGCCTCGGCGAGAGCGCCTGCCAGATCGAAGTACCGCTCGGTTACGCCACCGCCGGGAGTCGTGTGCAGTTAGCGATTCGCGCCGGAGACATTCTGCTGGCGACGGAAAAGCCGCGCGGGTTGAGCGCGCGGAACGTCCTAGACGGCCGCGTCGTTTCCCTCGAGCAGCGCGGCACCATGGCTATCGCGCACGTGGATTGCGGGATCACCTTCGTCGTTCACATGACGCCTGGCGCCGTTCGCTCACTGGACCTAGCCGTCGGAGGCAAAGTGTGGCTTGTCCTAAAAACCCACTCTTGTCATCTCGTGGATTAGAACAAAACTCTTGGCACGCAACTCTTCAAGATTTTGGCTTCGCCGGAGCGGCCCCCGCCGGCTTTGTCGCGCCCGGTGTGGAGAACTTGACTTCGTCAGCTTCCAGGGTGTTGTCCTTCGGCGTAGCGTGAATCACCACTAGGTCGCCGACGGCGACGTCTGCCAGCTTGGCAGGTTTATCTTCAGGAGGATCGCCGGGCTTGGCGGTTTTGTCCGCGGCATGAGAGAGGTAGATCGTCGACGCCACGAGTTTCACTTCCACGGACTTCCCGTCCCGCATCTTTACCAGCACGGAATCCGCGCTGATTTTTTCGATCGTCCCAATCACGTGTACTTTATTGCCGTGAGCGAAAGCCGTGTCCATAACCAACGCCAACAATAAAGCCAGAAGAAATACGCGAACTTTCATAAGAATCTCCATTCCAAAAAGCGTTCGTGTGCTTCATATCATTTCTGATGATGTTCTTGTGATTCCGTTTTCTGCTGCGGCGTTGCTCCATTCAAGAAATCGTTCTCCTGCTGTTCTTCCGCGCGGTCGTCCGGCCCTTGGGGATTATAGCGCTCCATTTCGATGCGTTCCGCGTCCGTTAAATGGGGAAGGTGCCGGATAAAGTGCACCAGCTTCCAGCTGTCCTGCGCCCCTCCGTGCTCGCCGCCACTCGAGAAGGCTGGCATTCCCGTGAACCGCACGCCATTCTCGATGATCCAGAAGAGTTCGCCGTCGGTAAGATTTTGCGTTGCCGGCATCCGGAGATCCGGCGGCTTGGGGTAGAGGCCATCGCCTATCATTGTTTTTCCACCGCCATCGTTGGCGTGGCATATCGCGCAATGATCCGCGAAATGAAGCCGGGCATCGCGCAAATCTTCCGCCGAGGCCAGCACCGGATTCTGCGTGGCCTGCGCGGTAGAAGGTATCGCCAAGTGACGCACGGCGCGTGCCACCTTGGTTTCGAATCGAGTCGGCGTAGCGCGAGCGCTTAAGCCATCATGAAGCAGTGAAAGCGCGATCGTGGCAGCCGCGCCGAACAGTGCCACCGCGATGACGATGATCATCAGAGTTTTGCGTCTCATGGTCCTGCGGCGTATGTTAATGGATGCGGGCCGTAGCGGCCAGCGGCGACTCCGAGTGCACAAAGTGAAACGCACTCGTTTCACCCCGCGCGCTTGGCCCCCGCAAGCCGATACCTCTGGTAGGATACTCAGGAAATGACGACCCTCGCAATAAACGGGAGCACTTTGACCATGTTGCAAAACGGTCCGGCGGAAGTTCGTGAAATTCTTCACGCGGCGGCTTCCGGTGGGGAGTTGACGTTCGAACAGGGCCTAGTCCTGGCGACTGCCGAAGGCCCCGCGCTCCAAGCTCTTGTGGCTGTCGCGGACCAGTTGCGCCGGGAAGTGGTGGGCGATGCCATCACTTACGTCGTGAATCGCAACATCAATTTCACCAATGTGTGTTTCGTGGGTTGCAGTTTTTGCGGTTTTGGGCGCGGCCCGGGAGCCGCCGACGCTTACTCGCTCTCGGTTGACGAAGTGGTGCGCCGCGCGCGCGAGGCTTGGGAACGCGGCGCCACCGAAGTCTGCGTCCAGGGCGGCTTGCCGCGCGACCTCGACGGATTTTTCTACCGCGATCTGCTGCGCGCTATCAAGCATGCCATTCCCGAGATGCACGTCCACGCGTTCTCTCCGATGGAAATTGACTACGGCGTGGCGAAAACAGGAATGCCCCTGCGCGCTTACTTGCAAATGATGAAGGACGAGGGGCTGGGTAGCATTCCCGGCACTGCGGCGGAAATCCTAGACGATCGCGTGCGTCAGGAACTCAGCCCCAACAAATTGCCAGTCGCGCGCTGGGTGCAGATCATTACTACCGCGCACGATTTGGGCATCCCCAGCACTTCCACAATGATGTACGGGCATGTGGAAGAGCCTGCAGATTGGGTCCGGCACATACTCCTTTTACGCTCCATTCAAAAACGTACCGGCGGATTTACGGAATTTGTCCCTTTAGGATTCATCCACGAGAACACCCGCCTCTACCGTCACGGCGGAGCAAGGCCGGGAGCAAAACGTGCAGAGCACCTGCAAGTTCACGCTCTCGCACGGGTTCTCCTCCACGGAGCAATCAAAAACTTGCAGGTCTCCTGGGTAAAGCTGGGCTTCGAGACCTCGCTCGCCTGCTTAGAGGCCGGCGCAAACGATTTCAGCGGCACGCTCATGGAAGAAAGCATTTCCAAAGCCGCCGGCGCGACTTTCGGCGAATACGTCGCACCGGAAGAATTTCGCACCCGGATTCGATCGATAGCCCGTATCCCGGTTGAACGAACCACCACCTACAAAATTCGCCGCACTTTCGATAACCCGGAGCAAGATCCGCGCACACCGGCGGCGCAGCTCCCGATGATGCGGACCGCGACGAACATCACGTACACCGAAGGCGCCTACTGAGCGATTTCCATGCGAGCACTCCTCATACCGGTCAAGGATCTGCGCAACTCGAAGAAGCGGTTGATGGGCGTGCTTTCGCACGAGGAAAGATTTGCTCTGGCCGAGGCCATGCTTGCCGACACCTTTCGCGTCGTCCAAGGTATTCGTTGCGCGGAAAAGATTTTTGTCGTGACGAATTACAAGCCGGCTATGCAGTTGGCCGAGGAAAACCGCTGGGAACTTCTACGCGAAGAACAGCAGATTTCCGAAAGCCATTCCGTGGATGCCGCTTCGCTAATCTGCGAAAAAAGAGGTGTCACTGGATTGCTGCGCCTCCCGCTAGACCTCCCGCTCATCCAATCGAGTGACATCGATGAACTCCTCACCTTCGATGGTCAGCCGCGCGCTTTGGTCATTGTTCCCTCGCGCGACGGCACCGGCACCAACGCCATGCTGCGCACCCACCCAACTTTGTTTCCTTCTCATTTTGGCAAAGGCAGTTTCACAAAACATCTCGCCGAAGCCGAAAGCGCGCATGCCCAAATTGTGATTCGCCACAATCCCCGGCTCGAGATGGATGTGGACGACGAATCGGATTTGCGTGCTCTGCTCGAGCATGACTTGAGTGCCACGGCCACCGGGCGCTGGCTGCGCGCGAGCGGTATCGAAGCGAGGTTCTCCCCGAAACTTCGAACGGGAGCGATGAGCGCGCGATGAAACAGAAACTCTTCGCCAGTCTCGACCAGGTCGTCGCGGATATTCCCGATGGCGCGCAAATCATGTTCGGCGGATTCGGCGGCGCTGGCTTTCCCAACAATTTGATTCAAGCCTTGTCCCGCAAAGGCGTGAAAAACATCACCGCCATCAGCAACAATTGCGGGACGCGCGAAGGCGAACTCGGCTTGATGTTCAAGAACAATCAGATCAAGCATGTGATTGCTTCTTTTCCCGGTCCTCACTCCAACTATTTCCAGGAACGCTTTGCCGCCAAGCAAGTGACTCTGGAGCTCGTGCCCCAGGGCATTTTGTGCGAACGCATGCGTGCTGCCGGGGCTGGCCTGCAAGGTTTCTATACCACCGTGGGCGTGGGCACCGAAGTTGCCGAAGGAAAGGAACAACGCCTCCTCGAAGGCCAGCGATGCATCCTGGAACTACCCATTCGCGCCGACTATGCATTGATCAAAGCGCATCAAGCCGATGAGCTGGGCAATCTCACTTATCGGCGGGCCGCTCGAAATTTCAATCCCATCATGGCCATGGCCGCGAAGACCACCATTGCCGAAGTCGAAGAAATCGTTCCCGTGGGTTCCATCGATCCCGAGCATGTGATGACGCCCGCGATCTTTGTTCATCGCCTCGTGCAAGCGAAAGGTCTCCGTTATGCCGGGTAACGGCATCCAGAAAAAGGATATGCCGGGTAACGGCATTCAGAAAATGGATAAGCCCGGTAAGAGCCCTCAGGAAACGGCTATGCTCGCAAAGCCGCGATTGACGCGCGAACAGATCGCCCAGCGCGCCGCCCTCGAGTTGCCCGATGGCGCTTATGTGAATCTTGGCTGGGGAATTCCCAATCTCATCGCCGACTATCTTCCGAAAGAGATCACTGTCTTTTTCCATAGTGAAAATGGAATTCTCGGAATGGGAAGCCGTGCCAGACCTGGCGAAGAAGATTTCGATCAAGTGGACGCCATGAAAGTACCCGTCACTCTGATTCCGGGAGCTTCTTTCTTTCATCAAGCCGATGCTCATTTGATGTCGCGCGGCGGCCATTTGGACGTCGCCGTTCTCGGCGGTTTTCAAGTGTCCGAGAAAGGCGACCTGGCCAACTGGAAAATCCCCGGTACGAAAGGCTCGGGCGGGATCGGCGGCGCGATGGACATCGTTGCAGGAGCCAAGACGTTAGTCGTCTGCATGGAGCACACCACCAAAGAGGGCGCGCCGAAGATCGTGAAGCGTTGCACCTATCCGCTGACGGGCTTAGCCTGCGTGGATATTATTGTCACCGATCTGGCCGTCATCGACGTAAAGCCTGAAGGCTTGCTCCTCCGCGAAGTCGCCCGCGGTTGGACGCCCGAAGAAGTGCAGAGCTTGACCGACGCGCCATTGATCGCGCGTCATCGCGTTCCGATGATGAGTTTCGCTTGATTTTATTTTTATGAGGAGGACCATATGAGCCAAATGATCCCAGAAAGCCACGCCGATTTGCTCGAGAAGCAGGCTTTCGGAAGTCTCGGAACGCTGATGAAGGATGGAAGCCCGCAAGTTACGCCCGTCTGGGTGGATTACGACGGAAAATTCGTGCGTTTCAATTCCGCCAAAGGCCGCGTCAAGGACAAGAACGTCCGCCGCGATCCGCGCGTCTCTATTTCCCTTCAGGACCCCGCGAATCCCTACCGCTACCTCGAGATCCGCGGCAAGGTCGTGGAAATCACGGAGAACGGCGCCGACGACCACATCAACAAACTCTCGAAAAAATATCTCGGCAATCCCGTCTACCCCTTTCGCAAACCCGGCGAAGTCCGCGTAACCTACAAAATCGAACCCCAAAAAGTCAGCTCCATGGGCTGACGCAATCCTCCGGAGCCACTTCCGGAGTGGGGCGGCTGACTGCCGCTTTTCTTCCATCTTCGGGGACGATAAAATCGGGCGCCGGAAAATGGAAATTAGAAATTGGAAGCCGTTAAAACTAGCGGTCCATTTTTTATTCGCAATTTCCATTTTCTATTTTCCGCTTCTTCACAGTCGCGCCGCCACTCGCGCCGCCCTCCGTCCCTCCGGCGTGCGGATAATCAATACCAAGCGATCCGTCAGCGGCACGCCGGCGCTGGGAACCGTGAACTCCAGAAACCACCGGTAGTGCTTTGGCAATTCCTCCTTGCTCTCTGTGTTGTAGGGCTCGACCGGCGCGGCTGTCGCGCTCTCTATTTTTGAATTCTCGATGTGCCGCAATTCGATGCCCCGCTTCCAATAAAACGAAAAGCGCAGCGACTTCATCATCTCTTGCGTAAGATACTTGCGCGGGCCCGGCTCCAGCGTATCGTTCTTGCAGGGAGTATCGAACATGACCAACGAAACGTGAAGTTCCTCGGGAAACTCCGTCACTAGCTCCTGTCGGCTGCGGTATTTCGTCCCGCTGTCGTCATCAAGGCGTTTGAAATCGTCGAAAAAATGCGGAGCGGTGGCGCGGCCCTGGAGTTGAAAGCACGTCACCTCGGACACGCTGCCTTCCGTGCCAAAGAATATGCCGCCGTCAAAATTCATCACTTCTTTTCGGAGTGGTTTTTCTTTCTTTTTCTCTTTTTGTTGTTCTTGACTCCCGCGCGAAGCAGGGATCAGCAACAACAGTGCAGCGAACGCGACCGGCAAAAGTCTTGGAAAGAAGCGGCCCATCACCAGCTTTCCAGAAAGTTCAGCGGGCTTCCACGGCGCCTGCCTTCAGAAGAAATGAGATGCCGTCCGTGACGTATAAGGTTTTTCCATCCTCGCTTTTTTGCGGCGCCACTTTTCCGGAGCGCACGGTTTCAAAGGCGGCCACCAGTCTTGGCAGCACGGAGGGTTCCGCCACAGGAATATTGTGCGCACCCAATACCAACTTTACTTCCGGGGCCAGTGCGGCGAGGCGCTTTATCGATGCATCGTACGCGTCGAAATTAGTTTCTGCTCGAAACAGCCAGATCGGCGCCGGATAGTACGTGTCGCCCGTAAAGAGCAGTCCATTCTCGCGGTCCAGCAGCGAAATCGCATCTGGCGTGTGGCCCGGTGTGGAAAGAATTTCGAGTTTGCGCCCTCCGAGATTCACTTTGAAGCCCTCATGCACGAACAAGGAAATGCGCCACGGCTTGGTGCGGTAGGCCTTGGCATCAAAAGTTTTCGGCAAATCCCCGCAGAGTTGATCCGGCGTGACTTCGGCTTGCGCGTCTTCGCGCGATCCTTTGGCATTCGCGCGCGTAAACTCCGTGTCCATGCCAAAGACGAATGGGAACTCCCAGTTGCCGCCGACGTGGTCGTCGTGCGTATGCGAATTGAGCACTACGACGGGACGCGAAGTCAATTGCGACACAACCTTACGGATGTCGCCGATGCCCATGCCGGTGTCGAAAAGCAAAGCTTGTTTGGTGCCCACGATGAGGTAAGAAATCACTTCTTCCGCTTGATGCGGCTCGTAAATCGCAAAAACTCCCGGCGCAACTTTGTAGACTTCAAACCACGGCGCGTCGGGCAGAACGCGCTGCAAAGCCTTGTACTCCGGCCGTGGAAGCGGGCGGCACCACTCCGGCTCCTCATTCGACCGCGCCCGCCAGGGCCCCGCCAAACAAACGAATGCCAGCATCATCAATGCTCGCCTGAAGCCCACGATTCCTCCGATTTTCGATTGGGGCTGGGATGGTATCACGCTATGGTAGCGCCGCAACTTCTGCCCGGCAAACTTTCAAGCGGAAGCTGTTTCCGGAAGTGAAAACTACTTGCCATACTTTTCGTAAAATTTATTGACGAACAATTCTTCGGGGTCGTAAGTCCTTTTTGCCGCAAAAAATTCATCAATCCGCGGGTAGGCTCGCCGCAATTGCTCCTTCGAATAAAAAAGCTGGTACGGAAGGTAGTACGTGCCGTCGAGCCCCAGGGCCAGATCGATCAAATCCGTCGTTGTTTTCTGCAGGATTTGTCCCTGGCGCTCGTTGAATCTCTGATTAAAGTACAGCACGTACGCAAACATATCCTGCTTGGCGTAATTCAGCGTGGTGATGTCGTCTTTGTGCACCATGCGAATCGTCACGTTGATCAAGTTAGCGCCGTTTCCTTGCACGACCTCGCGCAGCCCATTCACAAACTGCGGCATCTTTTCCCGCGGGATGAAATATTCCTGAAGGATGTCCGTGTCTTTCAGCCGGTTCTCCAGGTAGTCCATCGAGTCATACATTTCCTGATTTCGCGAAACGAAGCAGCCCTCCTCCCGGCTCATCGCGGCGTTCCGCGAAAGGCAATTGTGCAGCCGCGGCTCTCCATACTTTTCCATCGTCCAGCGCACGCGTCGACCGAAATCCCCGGTTTTTGAAAAATTAATGATGAAGCGGTCCAGCCAAACGTAGCCCGCCAACTTCAACGGCACAAGCGGAACTTCCGCGTGCGTTTTTTCATACGTGTGCATCGCGGTTTCTTGTAAGAACGTCGAAGGCGACATTGATAGCCGCCCGTAAGCAAGGCCGATGCTAGGATTTCCGTCGATATTATTCTTGTAGTACTCCGAGAAATCCCTGTAATCCATGTAATGCGTTTTCCAAACGTACATTTCGTTCTCGACGACGTCGAGGTCCACATCGAGAATGATGCCCATCAAACCATAGCCGCCCAGCGCGTGATGGAACAATTCGGCATTTTCCGCCGCGTTGCAATTCTTGATTTCGCCGCTGCTCAACAAGATGCGAAACGAGCGAACCGTCGGGGCAACTTGCCCCGGGTTGTGCGCAATTCCGTGGGCATTCACGCTTAGCGTTCCGCCCACGGTAAAAATATTTATGGACTGCATGGCCTTCACCGAGAGCCCGAATGGATCGAGAAACAATTGCAATTGCTTCCAGGTCGCACCTGTTTGCACGTTCAGAATTTTATGTTCTTTGTCGAGGCGCACTTGGTTGAAACCGCGCATATCAAGAACGAGTCCGTCCTTGACGAACGTGTGCCCGCCCATGCTGTGGCGCGAACCGGCGGCGGTGACTTTTAATTTGTGTTCGCGCGCGAATTGCAGCGCATTCTGAATATCCTGGACCGTGGTCACCCTGACGATTCCGTAGACCGCCGTTTTGTTCAGGTGGCTGGCGTCATTGATGTAGCCGCCGACTTGCTCGAACGGCAGTTGCCGCGAGGGTGGAACTTCGAAGACCAGCGTCGTCGGCTTGGTTTGATCCGTGTTCGGCGGATAGACGAAGTCCGATTCTTTTTCTTTGGCCGGAGCGGCGGAATAATCAAAAAACTTTTTCGCGGCCACCACCAACAGCGACGCCACCAGCAGCAGTGCGATCAGCCAGCGCCGTCTGCGATCCGGGGACGTTGTCTTTTGCATCATTCGGCCGAAAGTGTTGCTTTCCGGCAAAGTATAAGGTAACTATGCTCGGTCTCAGGTTCCCCGAGAGCTTACTATGCCCAAATCAATAACGACGATCCAAAAGTGTGCCTGGGGTTTTGCGGCGCTGTTTCTCGGCGTCTACCTCCTCGACTACGTTCCCGGAATCATGGACGCCAACGGCTTGATGTTCGGCCTCTTCCACATGACGCGCATCGTGGATATCGGGCATTTGGGTGCGGGCGCTCTCGGCGTAATTGGCGCGCTGACTTCGGCGCGCGGGGCGCGAGTTTATTTTTACGTTCTGGGAACTTGGTATTTGATCGACGTGGTCGTCTATTTGTTCTCGCACTTCGGCCACATTTCCCTGAAAACCAATGTTCTCGTCAATCTTCCACACATCTTGATTTTCATCGCCGCGTTCCTGATTGCCGCTAAAGTGAGCCGCAGCACCGCGGAGGCATGAGTGCGCAATGCGCGAAAAGCTGAAGCGCTTCCTGAAACGAAGAGTCCTCCCCTTTTTCCTGATTTGCTCTGTCGCCTTGGTTTTGTTTGTCGCCGTGTTTTGGCTGAAGTGCGCTTTCATCAAGCCCACGGTCGGACCGCTTCCCCCAATTGCAAGGCAGCAGGGAACTGCGGCGCCCGACATTGGCGAAAAAAACCGGCGCCCTGTCGAGGACTCGTATTTTTCGTATCCCGAGTGGTACATCGTTTGGAGCTACGAAGAACGCGCGCAATACCTGCCGAAAAATCTGCCGAGCGGATTTCCGTATTTCGCTTCGATCAGCCAATACTGGAAATCCTACTGTTTCATCTGCGGGCTGACGCAGAGCCGCCATCAATTTAATTTTGGCGACCATTTGAGCTCGTTCGTGCTGGGCGGAAGCTTCGCGCTGGAGTACTCGATTCGCGGCGCGTACGAACAAACGATTGGCCGCCTTAGCGAGTGGACCAGTTCGCACGAACTGGTGGAAGAAGACGCCTACGCCGCGCGCGTGGCGCGCCAATACGCCGACTTCGTTTATATTCGCCCGTTTTACGAATTTCATTTTGCGCACGCGTTCGCGCAGCTTTGGAAAGAGACGCCACTCCGGGGCCAGCATCCGATCCGTAAGCTGGAGCGCAAATTTATCCTCAGCATGGACTACGGACTGGAAATGCTTTACGCCGGGGTTGTGGAAAAAGCTTCGCACCTGACTTACGGAGTCGAGAGCGACGAAACGTACGCCTGGCTCGAGAGCGCGCCGGAAACCGTTTTCAAAGAATTTCCACGAGTGAAGATCGTGGCCGAGACCGCGCGGCCTGCCTACATCGTGTCGATTCCGCGCTATCAGGAATTCACCGATGTGGCCGTCCAGTTGGCGAAGCGCGACGTTCATTTTGCGCAAATCGCCGGGAACGACGAAATCATGCTGACGGTGGTCGCTCCGAAAAACTGGAGCTACGACTTGCCGCGAGGCGAGAGCAGTTTGCTGTTCACGGAAAACTTCCTGACGCAGCCCGGCGTGAAGCGCGTTGCGCTCGAATGTCCCGTGGGCTCGCTGCATTCCGTTCTCAATAATTTTGCCAACCGAAGTATCAAGATCGAGCACATCTACGACTACTGATTTGGGCAGAATGAATTCCTCAGGCCTGAGCTAAGCCTCTCGACATCCAGAAAGAGGCGATGGCTCGCTTCGCTCGGAATGACAATTTTGTGGTTGGTTTTGTGCTGGGTTCATTTTGCTGAGCCAGACACGAAAATGGATTTGGGGAGCATCATGTGGACGCCTTTGTTGCCGTCGACGACCTCGGTGATGTGGAGGTCGGCAGCGACGCTGGAGAGCATGTAAGCGTCGTCGCGCGAGAGATGCTTTTCGGTGACGAGGAAATCGATCATCTCGCGGACGGCTAGCGTGGCGCAGGCGTTCAAGTCGTCGTTGAGGCCCATGGTGATGTAGTGCGTGGGCGTTTCGGCCCGCGGCCACTTCAGATGCATGTCCTTGCGCACGATGAATTGAAAAGTGCCGAGGAGCGAAGTTTCCATCGCGGTGATGTCCACTTCGCCGTCGCCTTGTCCGGCGTGCCCGTCGCCTACTTCAAAGAGCGCGCCGGGCGCGTGCACGGGAATGTACAGCGTAGAGCCGGCGACGAGGTCCTTGTTATCGAGATTGCCGGCCATAATCCACGGCGGAGCGCTGTTGAAGCGGCCCGCGCTTTCCGGCGGCGCGTTGCCCATGCTGCCGAAAAAGGGATGCAGCGGAATCTCGATGCCCGGCGCGAATTTCGCCACCATGCGCTTTTCATCCAGCGGAATAATTTTCATTTTCGCGTAAGGATAATCGTCCGGAAGAAAACCGCGGCCGGGGCCGAAGGCATTGTACGCGTAAGGAATGGCGAGTTTTATGCTGAGAATTCTTACTTCAAGCACGTCGCCTATTTCCGCGCCTTCAATGTATATCGGCCCCGTCAAAATGTGCCCGCCGGGGCCCTTGTCCTTGACCTGATCGGTGATATCGCGCAGCGATTGCTCGACCTGCTCCGGCGGCAAGCCCGCATCCTCCAGCCGTTTAGGACTATTGGTGATGAGCGTCTGAATCTCCACCGTATCGCCTGACTTAACGCGCAGGACCGGCGTAGCCTTGGCGTCGTAGTACCCCCAAGCCACCGTCTTCGGCGTCGGCTTCAGCGTGTAGGCTATCTGCGCATTCGCCTGCTGGGCGGAAACCGGAAGCCAGGAAAGTAGAAACGCAAAGCTCAGGAGCATGGCGCGGCGAATCATAGGGCCTCGCAGTGTTGGAATGTCGGTTGCGGCGCGGAATGGTGCACTGCGCTGCCAGAAAAAACACGCCCGGTGTGCGACCTGCGCCAATAAACGTCGAAGACGCGAGAACAAAATGACGCTACATTATTTGGATAGGGTGCAACCAAAAATTCAGGCGGTTCATCTGACTGGCGATGCAATGGAGATAAGGAGGATCGCGGAACTAGACTCGCTGCAAGGGGAAAGAGGTAAGTAGCGCTGATGGAGTTGGCGAGCTGCTGGCGGGGGATATGAAAAAAATGTTCAATACGGGCAGGTTTTCTCTGGCCTACAGAGGCCAATTCTTGCGCGTGTTGGGCTTGGGTCTCGCGTTGCCGGCGGTTTGCGCGCACGCACTGGAGAACGGTTCTCAGGTAGCCCCCGCCGGGTTGGATACCGCCGAAATCGGGGACCTCGAGAAGCAGAGCCAGCAATATCCGCCACCAGCGCAGACTGGCACGGAGGGCTTGCCGAGCCAGCCGGTTGCGAAGCCGGCGGAGCAAACCGTTGACCCCGCGAAGGAGCAGCCCAAAAGAATTCTCGGCGTCATGCCTAATTTCCGGGCCGTCAGCGCCGGGGCCCTTCCGCCGCCACCGACTCCAAAAGAAGCCTTTGTGATCGCCACGAAGAACTCTTTCGATTACTCCTCGTTTGTCTTCGTTGGACTCACTTCCATGATCGCGGAGGGATCCGACGCCCATCGACAGCTGGGGAAGGGCGTGGCCGGGTTTGGAAGATACTACTGGCGCGGGTTTGTCGATAAAACGAATGGCAACTATCTGGTGATTTTCGCTTTGCCGACGGTGTTTCACGAGGACGAGCGTTATTTTGCCAGAGGCAAGGGCGGTTTCGTGAAGCGCTTCATTTACTCGACCACGCGCATCTTCATCACGCCGAATTACGAAGGGAACAATACCATCAACGCGTCGGAGTTGTTGGGTCGCGGGATGGCCCAGGGCATCTCGCTGGCATACTACCCGAGCAAAACGCGGACGCTCGGGGCAATCAGCGCGAAATATGGATATGCCCTGCTGCGTGACGCGGCGACCAATGCCTTTCGCGAATTCTGGCCGGACATCGCAACACACGTTCTGCATCGCCATCCGTAAACCAGGGCATCCATTCGGTGATTTACTGTGCATTGCAGTAGTCCGATGCCACCGTTTTCGGCGCCGCCTGCGCATCGTGGTAACCCCAAGCCACCGTCTTCGGCGTCGGCTTGAGCGTATGCGATTGGGAAGTCCCGCTCTCCTGACCGATCGCGACTGAAACGAAACACAACACCAGCATTCCGCCCAAGTCGTGGCGCGAATTCAAGAGAAGGTCTGCAATCTTAAACGTTGGTTTCATAGATTAGACGAGGCCGGCCGCAGGGGTTCCAGAAGCGGCACTGGCCATCGGACAATTTCGCCCCTGGTGGAGCACCTTGCCGAGTCGTGAAGACGGCATCTGCAGTGCTTTGAGCAAGACCAGATGGGACTTGCATGAGCACTCCGAAAAAAAGAAGGAGAAGCGCCCACTTGCTCGGCGTAAAGAATGTGAATTGTACTTTGCGCCTGCTCATGGGTGGGTCATGTCCTCGGGCTTGACCAGGGCGTCGAATTCTTCGGCGGTGACGTAGCCGAACTTTAGGGCGGCTTCGCGGAGGCTGATGTGGGAGTGGTGGGCGGCTTTGGCGACCTGGGCGGCCTGGTCGTAGCCGATTTTGGGTGCCAGGGCGGTGACGAGCATAAGGGAGTTGTGGACGTAGTGTTCGATCTGCGTAAGATTGGCGGCGATCCCCTGGACGCAATGAGATACGAAGCTGTTGCAAGAGTCGGCGAGGAGTTCGACGGAGTGGAGATAATTGAAAATCATCACGGGCTTGAAAACGTTTAGTTCAAAGTTGCCCTGAGAACCGGCGAAGCCGATGGCCGCGTCGTTGCCCATGACTTGCACGGAGACCATGGTGAGGGCTTCGGCCTGTGTGGGATTCACTTTGCCGGGCATGATGGAGGAGCCGGGCTCGTTTTCCGGGAGGATGAGTTCGCCGAGGCCGCAGCGCGGGCCGGAGGCGAGCCAGCGAATGTCGTTGGCGATTTTCATGAGCGAGGCGGCAAGAGTTTTTAACGCGCCGGAGGCGAAGACGATTTCGTCGTGCGCGGAGAGCGCGGCGAATTTATTGGGATGCGAGCGGAAGGGGAGGCCGGTGAGTTCGGCGATTTTGCGGGCGGCGCGTTCGGCAAATTCGGGATGCGCGTTGAGGCCGGTGCCCACGGCGGTGCCACCGATGGCGAGATCGTAGAGGCCGTCGAGAGCGACGGCGACGCGTCCGCCATCGCGGTCCAGAAGATTGACGTAGCCGGAAAATTCCTGGCCGAGAGTGAGCGGAGTGGCGTCTTGCAAATGCGTGCGGCCGATTTTCACGATGTCGGCGAATTCCTTGGCTTTAGCGTCGAGGGCGTCTCGAAGATTTTTCAGAGCCGGGAGCAAGCGGCGCGCGGTTTCCGCGGCCGCGGCGATGTGCATGGCAGCGGGGAACGTGTCGTTGGAGGACTGCGACATGTTTACGTCGTCGTTCGGGTGGATGGGCTTCTTGCTGCCCATTTCGCCGCCGCCGATTTCAATGGCGCGGTTGGAGACGACTTCGTTGACGTTCATGTTGGTTTGCGTGCCGCTGCCGGTTTGCCAGACGCGCAGCGGGAAGTGCTCGTTGAGTTTTCCTTCGATGACTTCGTCTGCGGCTTGGGTGATCAGCCGGGCTTTTTCCGGCGGGAGTTTGCCGAGATCCTGATTCACGAGCGCGGCGGCTTTCTTAAGGATGCCGAAAGCGCGAATCAGCTCGGGCGGCATGGTGTCCTTGCCGATGGCAAAGTGAATGAGCGAGCGGGCGGTTTGCGCGCCGTAGTAGCGGTCGGCGGGGACGTCGATCTTGCCCATGGAGTCGGACTCGGTGCGAGTCGGCGCGGTCAGCGCGGATTGCGTGGCTTTAAACATTTGGAACTCCTTGCCTGGCTGGTGCCTCGATTCTACCAGCAAGTGGCCCCGACAAAGCCTTCCTCGAAGAACACGCGCGAGAGGGCCCGCCTCTATATATCTGGCGCGATGGCAAAGTGGTGGCGGTTCCTGCCGAAGAGTTTCGCAAGAAGTCCTGAAGTAAGTCCCCAAGCCTAGAAATGGTTGGAAGCCGCGGAAGAGCGCGGAACAGGTGCGCGTGGGCGTTCCAGGGAAAACCGACAAGCGAGACTGCTTCTCAATCAAATTGATGCTTTGCCGGACGTGGGCGGTGCTAGAATCCGATTGCGAGTCGGCCTCCCTAGAGCAGCAAGGAGAATCCCTTAACAACCATAGTGCCATCGGTCGAAGGAACAACCCGAAGGCCGGACTGAGTGCGAAAGGAGAAGTTCAATGAGGAAACATGCGGCAGCATGGGCATCTTTTCTTATTCTCCTGGTGGCGGCGGTCATTGGTTCCTGTGCGAGACCTTACCACGAGGAAACGGAGCGCTACATCTTCGTCGCAACCAACATCAATCTGCCGTATTGGCAGGAAGCGCAAGCAGGCTTTCTGGACGCGGCGCGAAATCTCGGCGTCAAGGCGGAACTGATCGGTCCGGTGACTTATGACCCCGGCGCGGAGGCCACCATGTTCCGGGACATCATAGAAAAGCAGCCTTCGGGAATCTGCCTTTCCGCGGCCCGGCCTGATTTTTTCCAAGCGGACATCAACAAAGCGGTGGACGCAGGCATACCAGTGATTTGCGTGGATGCGGATGTGCCGGACTCGAAGAGAGTGCTCTACATCGGAACCGATAACGTGAAAGCCGGGAGGGAAAGCGTAAAGCAGATGGCGGCGCTGGCGGGCAAAGGAAACATCGTGGTGATTACGATACCGGGACAGCGGAACCTCGACGACAGGTTGGCAGGGATGGCGGATGCGCTGAAAAATTTTCCGGCGCTGAAGTTGACGAAGATATTGGATGACAAGGGAGACTGGCGCAGCGCGTTTGACCAGATTTCCGACATGATCCTGAAGAAAGAAAAGATAGACGGCATTATCTGCCTGGAGGCGACCGGTGGTCCGGGCGCGGCGGATGCGCTGAACCGCTTCGATATGGCGGGCAAGGTGCCGATCGTGGCGTTCGACAAAGATCCCAAGACCTTGGATCTAATCGAAGGAGGATCCATTGCCGCAACCATTGCTCAGAAGCCTTACGTGATGAGTTACTACGGACTGAAATTCCTGGACGACTTGCACCACAACGCGGTGAAGGAGTTTAAGGATTGGCGCACGGCGCCGGCGCCGCCGCTGCCGAGCTGGGTGGACACGGGCACGGCGGTGGTGAACAAGAGTAATCTGACGGCGTTTCGCGAAGCCATGGCGGCGCATCCCAAACCATTGTGAAGAAGCGGGACCCTTAGAACAGGCCGGTGTCGGTTTGTGGACCGCAGGTAGACACCGATACTTCCTGCTCAACTGTGGACGGGGCATACCCGCCAGCAAGGGAACCGCTTATTTCTGACAGAATCATCAATACGAGCTTGCCGTACTGAACGCCAGCTATTCCCTTTACTTTCAACGGACATGTTGCGGCTATTTTTCATGGTTCGTTGTGGTTCGAAGAACCATGATTTATTCGTAGCGTAGCGCTTCCATGGGATCGACGGAGGCGGCGCGGCGAGCGGGAACGAAACAGGCCAGCGCGGCGGCCACAATAAGCAACA
>Ga0307474_10001005_pt1 | contig 20471 bp, 16 predicted proteins | sample atmos_gasesECM1C_2_FD_203312 | JGI IMG/M metagenome (GOLD analysis project Ga0307474, IMG submission 203312) | Hardwood forest soil microbial communities from Morgan-Monroe State Forest, Indiana, United States - atmos_gasesECM1C_05 | ecosystem: Environmental > Terrestrial > Soil > Temperate... | reverse complement strand
AGATACAACAGGCTGACCAACAAGTGTGGATTGTTGCTTACATATTCTGGGATCGTCCTCGTCGCGTCACCGCCCACCAACTCAACCTTGGGAAGATGCCCAACGAAACGGTTGGCATCATAAAGCTCAATGCAACGCTCGATCTCCGCGCGTGAATCCACTGCCAGGCCGCCCGCGTGCGCATCAGGTGATTTGCTTTTATCGTCTTCTGATCTCATTGCAGCGAACCCCGAGAACGTATCAAAACCTATGATGTGGCGCTGGTGATTGGTGGGCTCGAGGATAGCGCTCAACTGCGCAAATGTCATTAACCCGCCGCCGAAGGAGATACCGCATTCCACGATCGAGCCGTGAACGTTGAGCGCTTGCTTAAAGATCTCGTACTTGATGACGAAGTTGGTAAGATTTTGGCGCGGGACATACATCGGGAAATTCATCAACTTCTCGACCATTGTAAAAGGGCTCGCCGCTGCGCAGCGCTCCAAGTCCGAGAGATAGTTCCGCTCGGATTCGCTTCGCGTGCTCTGGTTGAATCGGTAGGGCGAGCTTCCCGTCTTCGCGATTGCCAATTGTTCCTCCCCATTGCGTTAGCGATATAAATAAACTGTGAAATCCCGAGGGTGATAATCGTGTCGCAATACGACGCGAGACGTCAGCTTACGGCACAACGAGAGCACCTTCAACGGGTCCGCGTGAAACTCCCCCGGCTCCCTTTCTTCCGCCCATCCGCTGAGACAATTGAACCCTGCCGCATGTTTTGATATGTCGAACATGCGCTTGACCATCGCCATTAAAAACTCGGACCGGAATGCGCTCCGGTGCGTGAAAATTCCGCTGGTTAGGACGAAATCGTATCGGACGACTGGCTGCGATCTGTCAAGGAGGTCACCTACTCGGAAACCCGCTAGGGGAAAGCGCTCCTGGGCCATCTTCACCATCTGCGGAGTAATGTCCAATCCGGTGTAGCGAACACGCAGCCTCTTTTTCTTCATCCATCCGTAAAGGTCACCCAAGCCACATCCTACGTCGAGCACACTGGCGCCGTTCAGTTTCCCAATCTCAGCCAGCACTTGGAAGCGCCTTGTCTGGGATTCCAGGCTGCCCCATCCCAAGGTCCTTACATCGACGCCGTGCTGACGAACGAGCTCGCTATAGAGCTGGACGTTTCGCTCATTATCCTTGAGCCAGCGATCCATTTTCACGCATCTCCAAGCGTCGGCGTTTTTGACACATGATCGCAAGCGTTGTCTTCAGAAGTCTCTCGCCTTATGTCTGAAGAATTTAGGTGCCCAGGCAACCTTCATCAAGACGATCATTCGGGTCGTATTTGTCAAAGTGCGTAAGCGCCAGGATGCCCACTCCGCATTGCACCAGGATTTCCGCCTGATTGCCCTCAATTATGTAGCCGGGTGGGAAACTTGATCCTGTCTCGGCGACCATATGGGCTCTCCACACCATTAGTTTTTTGCCGTTCTCCGTGGTAAAAGCTCCAGGGAAAGGCGCAGCAACAGCTCGAATAAGATTAAGAATTGAACGAGCGGATTCGTGCCAGTTGATGATCCCGTCTTTGGGTTTACGCGCAGGAAATACAGTGGCGTGCGACTGGTCCTGTGGAGTTCGAGCCACGCTGCCTGATTCGAAATGCGACAAGATTTTTCCCGTCATGCTCGTGTAAAGCGGGTACAGAATATTCAGGCAGTCGCCGACATCCTGATCCTCACGAATCTCGTAACTTACTTGCTCAATGATGTCGCCGCTGTCTAGGCCTGCGTCTACAAAATGGCCGGTTAGCCCCAGCTTGGTTTCCCCTTTCAAAATCGCCCAATTGACGGGGGCACGGCCGCGGTACTTAGGGAGCAAGCTAGGATGGAGATTTATCGCTCCCAGAACCGCCAAGTCGATCATCGCGCGCGAGATGAGGTAACGGAAGTCGGTGATCCACAGCAAATCAGGCTTAGCGGCGGCAATGAATGCCAAAGTTTGTGGATCACTTCCCTTTCCCCGCATTACGTTCCATCCGTTCTCCCGTGCAAAATTGAAAACTGATTCGTAACGCACTCCATCCTCGGGGTCCAGGGGGTGCGCAACCACGCCCACAACCTCAGCTTTTTCATGTATGGCTCGCAGAGCGCGTACGCCAACAGTGTGATTGCCTAGGAAGGCCACTCTCATCGGGCAAAATCCTCTGCGCTAAACACGTGGCCGAATGGAACATCTCGCGTGATTTGGCGATTGATCAATGCATCGAGAGCTTTTGGAGGATACCCATCGCCAGGCCTGCGGAAGGCGACATCAGAACTCTCCAGACGATGCCCTGACGTGAGGGGACGCGCGGCGACGCATGAGAGCCGGTAGTTGCGCCTGCCAAATCTTTCCGAGGCTGCTGGTTCCAGTTCCGGACTCCCCAAGCTCTTTTCGAGCGTGCGGATTGAGTCCACCAGAAGGCGGAATTCGGCGCCGTCCGCTGAAAATCGATGGTCGGGTCCGGGCAGGCTCTTGTCCAGCGTGAAGTGTTTTTCGATCATGCACGCCCCGAGCGCAAGCGCGCCAATCGACGCAATCGTACCGTCCGTATGATCGCTCAGCCCCACCGGGCAATCAAATCTATTGGCGAGGGTTGAGATTTTGCGGAGATGAACGTCTTCGGTCGGTGTGGGATACGACGACGTACAGTGCAGCACGATTAAATCTTTTCCTCCCGCACCTCGAAACGCCTGAACACCATCTTGAATCTCTTCCTCGTCCGCCATACCTGTGGAAATGACCGTCGGCAGTCCTGTTTGAGCCATTGCTCGAATCAACGGCAGATGCACGAGATAGTCTGATCCATTCTTCATGAGTAGCACGCCAACATCTAACAGGTCACGGAGTCCGCGCTCCGAACTTGGCGTACTGAAGAAAATCACCCCCCGGCGGTCACAATGTTCGCGTAACTCTCGTAGCTGGCTCGGAGCCAACTCGCATCTCTTGAACATTTCGTGTTGCGATTCGACAACTTTCTCTCCCTGTGAGAAGTATTCGTAGGTCAAAGAGCGATCAGAGATGAAATCTTCCGTGTGGTAGTTCTGGAACTTGATCGCATCGGCTCGGGCATCTGCCGCGGCATCAATCGAGCGGTGCGCCAGCCCGATATCCCCGTTGTGGTTGATGCCAATCTCAGCCGCAATAAGGCAAGGCTGTCCCTCACCTACCAGCCGTTTTCCGACTCGAACGACCCTCATAAGGAGTTTTTCAAGAACCTCACGACGCGCGCCGCTCCCTGCCCATCCACGAGCTCCCGTCCACGCTCACTCATCTCCCTGCGGCCTTCGCGGTCAACCAACAATGAAGACAACGCCTCGCCGATTCGCTCTTCGGAAAGGTTAGCATGCCATCCCAGACTGACGGCAATTCCGTTTTCCGCAAGGCCCCTTGCAATACCCTGCTGATCGCGGGAGAGCGCGATCACAATGGAGGGCAAGCCCGAGTACCCTAGCTCCCAGCAGGTTCCCCCGGCCCCGGATATTGCCACATCAGCCCAGCGCATGAGCGGCGCCATGTCCTCTGGATTCTGTTCGACGCAAATGTTTAGCGATAGTTGCTTTACAAGCGATCTCAATTCGCTTGCCTGAGAGTATCCGCTCCCCAAGACAATAGTCGTTTCGAGGTCCGTTCTTGTGCGAGAGAGCGCAAGCAGTACTTTCCTGGTCACGTTATTCGGGTCACTGCCGCCCATCGTGACAAGAACCTTGCACGCTCCTTCCGGATGTTCGCGAGTCCGCGACTCGGCCAGAAACTCAGGCCGCAGCAGCGCGAACTGCGAGCCGAGCAGCAATTGCGTGAATGATTCCCGATTGAGATACATATCAGCGTTTGCGGAAATATTTTGGTTGAGAACGACGTCGGCTGTATAGAACTCGAAGCGCCCGTCATCATCCAGGAACAGAACTGGAATGCCAGCGGCTCTTAGCTGGCGGAGGTAGTCAGGTCCGAAGCGGTAGCCATCTACGACTAACCGTGCGGCCTTCGCCAGGCGTGCCTCGGCTACAGTCATTTCCAGGTCGGCGGTCGTTCCGGCCTCAGCATCAATCTGTTTTAGAACGATGCCCTCTCGCGTCAGCCGGTTTTCCAGGGCTGGTATACTCTCCGCCATCGTGCAGCACACAGTCCCGCCGCCGCTCTGCCACGCTTTGGCCAGAGCCAGGCAGCGCATAATGTGGCCGCTGCCAATCTCTCGACTGGCATCCGCCCGCATGAGCAGCGATGGGCTGGCCGATGTCATCCAATAGTCTTTTGTGGAACCACTTGGTTGATTTCCGACCAATCCGGATGCTCCGCCAATACGGGGAGAACATCCTTCCACGAAGAGCTATCGCCCCCGACTTGTTGAAAAATCAGGCGCACCAACTCCAGATCTTCTTGGGTATCAACTGTCCAGCGAAGGCGTGATAAGTCTTCGGAGTGAAGAATGTGATCGATGTGGAACAAATCCGGCTGCACATAAGCCAGCGTAGTGACGTGCTCCTTGAGCACATCGGTCTGCGACATCCGTTTCATACGCCACAACACATCGGCGGGCATCGCTTCCACCGCAAGCCCCAGAGGATATGTCTGCTTAACCATGTTGGTGACAAAGTCAACTTCGGACCATCGATTAAGAAGCAGGCGCACGTGCTCATCGATCAGCTCCGGATCAATCAGCGGGCAGTCGGAAGTGATCCTCACGACTGCGTCCGCCGCAAAACGTTGCGCGGCACGATAGTAGCGGTCGAGCACGTCCGCTTCGTCGCCGCGAAAATAAGCTACTCCCAGCTGTTCACACTCCCTCACGATCACGTCGTCCGCGGGCTGAGTGGTGGTAGCCACAACGACTTCATCCAAGAGCGTGGCGCGACGCGTGCGTTTCACCACCCTCGCCAGAACCGTTTCCCCGGCAAGATCTTTCAGCACCTTGCCGGGCAGGCGGGTGCTTCCCATGCGAGCCTGAATAATGGCAACTACTCTCACGATGCTCCGTCTTCTTCGTCGTCGTGGGTACGAACTCGGGTTCGCAGCATATCGCTAAACTTTATTCTTTGACGCGCAACAGGAACGCGGTGTCGACATTGTGATTTTCCAGGTAGCGCATGCGATCTTCACGCACCAGTTCCAACTCTGGAAACTGTTCCGCATACATGCGGGCATAGTCTGTCTTCCACAACAATTCGTTATGTCCGCGATAGGCAACTTCGGTCATCTGCGGCGCGTAGTATTCGAATCCCCAGATCCAATGCTTCGCGCAGCGGCGAATTTCGCGCATGGCGACTGGTAAATCGTGGGGCGCAATGTGAATCAATACTCCGGATGTAAAAACCAAGTCAAAGAATCCATTGGCGTACGGAATCTGCAGAGCCGAGGCTTGACTGAGGATGGCCGTAGGAATCCTCCCCTGGGCCCGTTGCAGCGCGTAGTCCTGGATTTCGATACCAAACAGGTTCCTGAAGCCCATCGACTGCAGCATCAGCAACTGGTTGCCGACATTGCAACCGACTTCCAGAATGCGCGCGTCTCGCGGGATCGATTCCAGAAAACGGCGATTGATCTCGCTGCGAGTGATGCCATAGTTGCGCTGGTAGAGTTCATCGACTTGCGCCGGAGTAAAGGTGTTGCGGTCGGTGTATTCCCGGCCGAAGTCGCCACTCCATGTGCGAATCTGCTCGGTATCGGGCAGCGGGTTGGTTGCCACTGAAGTCTCTTTCATTGATTACGTCCTGAAGTGCGCCGCGACTTTGCTGACGGCGTGGATTACATCCTGTACGTCTTCGTCACTCATGCCATGAAACATAGGCAGGCTGATGAGGCGGTCGTAGGCTTCCTCGGCCACGGGAAATTCTCCGCCCTTGTAGCCGAAGCGATCGCGGTAATAGGGATGACGGTGCACAGGAATGTAGTGGATGTTGACGCCAATGTTTTCCGCGCGCAGCGCCCGGAAAACCTGCGCCCGGTTCGCCGACAATTTTTTAAGATCGAGCCGGATGGGATAAAGGTGCCATGCAGGGTTCACGCCGGGACGCACCGCAGGCGGCACAATGCCAGCAAGCTCTGTGAATGCCGAAGTGTACTGCGCAGCGATCTCGCGCCTACGCGATAAATTTTCGTCTAGCCTTTTCAATTGTGAGAGGCCGAGTGCGCAAGCGATATCAGTAAGACGGTAGTTGAAGCCCAGCAGGACCATTTCGTAGAACCACTGCCCATCGGACTGGCGCTGGCGGGCGTCGCTGGAGATACCGTGATTGCGAAATCTGCGCAGAGTCCCAGCCAGATCAACACGGCTGGTGGTGACCATGCCGCCTTCGCCGGTCGTCAAATGTTTGACCGGATGAAAACTGAAGGCGGTCATATGTGCGATGCTGCCGGTGCGCCGCTTTCGGTATTCGGCGCCCAGCGCGTGACACGCATCTTCGATCACAACCAATCCGTGACGATCCGCGACCTCCAGAATCGTATCGATCTCAGCGGGGTGCCCAGCATAGTCCACCGGAAGAATTGCCCGCGTGCGGGATGTGATTCGCTCCACAATTCTTTCCGGATTCACGTTCAGCGTATCGGCGCTGACGTCTGTGAAAACCGGAGTCGCTCCCTGGTACAACACACAATTCGCCGTGGCTGCGAAAGTCATAGGCGATGTGATCGCTTCATCGCCCGGCTTCAGTCCGGCCGCGAAAGCCGCGCCATGTAATGCGGCGGTGCCGGAACTAAAACTCACCGCGTATTTCGCTCCCACCCATGCCGCGAACGCTTCCTCAAATTCTCCGACCTTCGGCCCCGTGGTCAGCCAGTCGGAGCGTAAAACGTCCACCACTGCCTGAATGTCTTCTTCACCGATCGACTGACGTCCGTATGGCAGAAGGATCTTCCGAACCGGAGTTCCTCCGTCGCCGGCAAGCAGCCGGGATCGGGTAGGAGCGTCAGATATCGCGTTACTCATATTTAACCGTTCCACCACGGGTTGTTGCTACACCGCCTCTACGCCGGTATTTGGGCCTTCAGTACGGACCCAGGCTCAATCAGTTCCTGCAATTGGTCGTTAGTGAGCCACTGCTCATTGCTATCGCTGGTGTAGCGGAAACCTTCCGGCAACTCCCGCCCCTGGACCCAGTTCGCTCGCTTCCACCAGGGGTGCGATGGCTGAATGACATACATCTCGTCCAACTCCAGAGCATTGCGCGCTTCATCCTCCGAAAGCAGAACTTCGTGTAATTTTTCTCCGGGCCTGATGCCGATGCACTCTAGCGTGCAGCCCGGAGCAATGGCCTCAGCCAGATCGACCAACCGCATGCTGGGGATCTTAGGCACGAAGATTTCGCCACCGTGCATCTGTTCAATGCTGCGGATCACAAAGCGCACGCCATGGTCCAATGTCAGCCAGAATCGAGTCATGCGGGGATCGGTAAGCGTGATGCGGCCCCGCTTGCGCTGCTCCATGAAAACCGGAATCACGCTGCCGCGGCTGCCGACTACATTTCCATAACGCGCGCAACTGAAGCGGGTGTCGTGCCCGCCGGCGTACGCGTTCGCCTGCACAAACATCTTCTCCGCGCACAGCTTCGTGGCTCCGTACAGATTGATTGGGTTTACGGCCTTGTCGGTACTGAGCGCGAGAATGCGCTGCACTCCCTGATCGATGGCCGCATCAATTACATTGCGGCCGCCCATGATGTTGGTCTGGATCGCCTCGAACGGGTTGTACTCACAGGCCGGAACCTGCTTCAGCGCCGCGGCATGAACTACCACAGTGACCCCGGCAAACGCCCGCTGCAATCGGCCCGGATCGCGCACATCTCCAATAAAATAGCGGAGGCTGGGGTCATTGAAACCCGCGGCGCGCATGTCGTGCTGCTTCAGTTCGTCGCGGCTGAAAATCACCAGCCGCTGGGGATGATATTCCCGCAGCATGATATCGACAAACTTCTTCCCGAAGGATCCCGTCCCGCCCGTCACCAGAACAACCTGTTCCGACCAGTTCATTAGACCGCCTCAATCATCTTTTCACTCGATCCCTAGGGCTCGGGTATTTCAGACCGCCCGCGCCATCTCCAACTGAATCGCTCTGCCCTGCATTTGTGGACGCCGGGAAATCTTGAACGCCTCCAGAATCGTAGGAGCGACATCGTACAGCCGCATTCCCTGCAGCTGTGTCTTCACCACAGCTGCACCCCGAGCCAAGTCTTTCCCCTCAGCCATCAAGAGAATCCCGTCCCAATTGTGGTTGGCCCCATCCGGACCCGTATCGTTTTCTTTACTGTGAATTTTTCCGCCGCCAACCATTCCACTCGACCGCCAGTATAAGTCACCGAAAAAAACGCTGAGGTCGGGAGCGATGTTTCGTGTCTCCTTGTAGGCTTCATCGGAAAGAATCACGCTCGTTCCAATGGAACGTCCCTCCTCGTCTCCCAACGATTCCAGTTCCTCTTTCAATTTTCTTCGCAAAGCGTCGTACTCCTGCCGCGGCACCGATCCCTGCGGCTCGCGCCCCTCGATGTTCAGGCAGATGCGGCCGTAGTAGCCGCCTTCACCCCAAGCCTTGGTGCGTGGCCAATCCACTTCGAGTTCGTCGAATCGTGTCGGCACTGTGGGATAGCGCTTCAGCGTGAGATATCCCTTCTGCACCAGCCACTCGTTTAGAGCGATGGCGCCATCCATGCGCTTGGCCCCGTGATCTGAAACGATAAGCACTCGCGTGTTGCTATCAGCAAACTCCAACAGTTCACCAACAAGGCCGTCGACGTATTTGTAATATTCGTAAATTGCATCCCGGAAAGAATTTCCCGTTCCCGCATACAGAACATGCTCCGGATCCATGAATTGCCAGAATCCGTGATGGATACGGTCTGTTCCCATCTCAACCATCATGAAAAAATCCCAAGGGCGAGTCTTGAGCAGATGCTTGGCGACTGTGAACCGCTTCGTCGTCATCTCATAAATCTGGCTGAGCAGCCACTGCTTCTTGTCGGTGCGGAAGCCCTTCACGTCAACCATGTAATCGCCCACCAGCCTCTGCACCTCAGGACGAAGGTCATGGGGGTAGGTGAACTGGCTCTGCGATCCAGGAGTCAGAAAGCAACTGATCAAGCTGCCGCGCAGCGGCTTCACTGGGTACGTTGGCGGGACTCCTATGATGATGGAATCTTTGCCTTCGCGGCTGAGAATGTCCCAGACCGTATCTTCATGAATGCTGGCCGAGTTGGCCACCGAAAGTTTGTCATAGCCGTACTCACTGCGGTTGCGAAAGCCATAGATTCCCAGTTCCCCGGGGTCGCGGCTGGTCATCATGCACATCCAGGCAGGCACCGTGATCGGCGGCGTGATGCTGCGCAATTTTCCGTGAACGCCTGCGTCGAGAACGCGCCTGATATTGGGAAGATGCTCAAGCCACGAACCGAAAACCAGTTCAGGATCGGCGCAGTCCAGTCCGATGACCATGACTTTTCGCTTCGGTGAGGAACGAAACAGCAAAAGACGGCTCGCTTTCCGGCTGGATGACGATTGCAACGTAGTATAGCGGAAGTTGTTTCGCTTGGCGCGATTGGATTTCAGTGCCCGGAATATTAGCTTCGCAATTCGTCATCTGTTTTCTCGCAAAGCAGTGCTAGAATATCCGCGAACCAATACAACCCACTGTGGAAAATTTCCCGGGCCCTGAACCAGCCATTGAGTCGCCGGGACTTCTTTGGGCGGCCGAGCCACAAAAGCCCCGCCCAATAACGGCTTGTTGAGGAGAATGCATGGATTCAGGACCGCTGGTGCAGGCCAATCATTCGACCATCCGCGAAATGCAGTCGGCTGCCGCGGACTTTGGGCGAACCCCGGGCCCGCGTATTTATCCAGAACTCCCGGCTCAGGAATCAACCCTGGGCGAATACATTCGCGTTCTGGTAAAGCGCAAGTGGACGGTTCTTGCCTGCCTTCTCACAATTTTCTCGGTCGTTGCCATCGCCAGCCTCAAGATGACGCCCGTGTACGAAGCAGGCGGTAGCATCGCCATCAATAAACCGGACTCTGGGTTAGTCAACTTCAACAATTCTCCCTCCTTCAGCCTCGACTATTACGATCCGACCGAACTTGAAACCGAAGTCAAAATTTTGCAGAGCGACCTTCTCGCCTTGCAGGTGGTAAAAGAGCTTGCCCTCGACCGCCGTTCCGAGTTCGGCGGAAATACTGCCGCTCTTCCTTCGTCTCTCGATCTCGCGCCCGATCCGCTACAGGATTCCGGCCGAGCTTCCTCTCTACTGGCTGGCTTTCATGGAAATCTGAAGGTCACTCTAGCGCCGAACACTCACATCGTGGAGGTACGCTTCCGCAGTCCTGACAAAGATTTGGCCGCGTCCGTAGTCAATACCTTGATGTCGACCTATACGGAAAACAATTTCAAGTCGCGCTTCGACTCGACCATGCAGGCCTCGGACTGGCTGTCCAAGCAACTCGTCGACTTGCAGATGAAAGTCGAGACCTCCCAGGAAAAGCTCGTGCGCTATCAGAAAGAACACGAAATTCTGGGTATCGACGAAAAACAGAACATTACCACTCAGAAACTTGATGAACTCAACAAGTCGCTCACGGCGGCGGAATCGGAGCGCATGGAGAAGGAATCCGTCTACCGCCTGGTCGAATCGGGGGATAGCGAGACCATTGCTTCCGCCGCCAGCGCCCTCGATTCGGCTGGAACCGGAGGCCAGTCGGCCTCGTCTCTGCTGGAGGGTCTTCGCAGCAAAGAGGCCGACGTGAAAATCCAGGCCGCCGAACTGAGCACACAGTTTGGACCGTCCTATCCGAAAGTTGTGCAACTGAACGGCCAGCTCAAGGAAATCGACGCGCAGATTCTTCTGGAAACCAAGAAGGTCGCGGGCAAGATTCGCGGGCAGTACATGGCAGCCCTGCAGCGAGAAGACATGCTGCACAACGCTCTCGAAAAACAGAAACAGGAGGCCAACAAGCTCAACGAGAGCGCCATCCAGTACAGCATTCTGAAGCGAGACCTGGAAAGCTATCGATCGCTGTATGAAGGGCTGATGGAGAAGATGAAACAGGCCGGTGTTTCGGCTGGCCTGAAATCCAATAATTTTCGTATCGTAGACGTAGCCCGCGTTCCTACTCATCCCGTCGAGCCAAACATTCCGCGCAACCTCGCTTTTGCCTTCATGCTGGGATTGACTTCTGGGGTGGGACTCGCGTTCCTGCTCGAGGGCCTGGACAATACCGTGCGCACCACCGAGCAGGCGCAGATGATCTCGGGCCTCGCGCCGCTGGGCATGATTCCCATGGGTTCGCGCGCGACCCGGGATGGAGCCAACACCAAGCGCCTAGTAATTGCCACATCGAAGGAAGCGGTCGAATTGGTTACGCAGGTCCGGCCGCAGTCGCAGATGGCCGAGTCTTATCGCGCGCTGCGCACGTCGCTGCTTCTCTCCAATCTGGGAGCGCCTCCTAAGGTCATTATGATCACGAGCGCTCTTCCTCAGGAAGGCAAAACCACAACCAGCATCAATTGCGCCGTAGTGCTCGCTCAGAAAGGTGTTCGCGTTCTTCTCATCGACGCCGACTTGCGACGGCCTAGCATACACAAGACACTAGGCATGGGCCCACGTAGCGGCCTCAGCAACGTGTTGACGGGAAGTGCAACGCTGCAACAGGCGATTACGCGCTCGCCGGTTCTGCCCAACCTGATGGTGTTGCCCGCGGGAACCCCTCCGCCGAATCCAGCGGAGCTTCTCGCTTCCTCTAACATGCGCGATGTGCTCGAAGAACTACGTGGCCAGTACGACCACATTGTCGTCGACACTCCGCCGACACTCTCGGTCACCGATGCTGTTGTGTTATCTCCACGTGCCGATGCCATCGTGCTCGTGATCCGCTCCGGACAGACCACCAAGCAAGCACTGCGGCGCTCCCGTGACATTCTGATGCAGGTGAATGCCAAGGTTTCCGGTGTGTTGTTGAATGCGGTTGATCTGAGTTCGCCCGACTACTACTACTACTACGAATACCAGGGAAAATATTCCCGCTACTATCGCGACGATGACAACCACGACGATGAGGAGGGTGACGCGGACAACGAAACCGTCGAAACCTCTCCCAACAGCGCGTAATGGCCCGAGGCGCACCTGATTTTCGGAGATTCAGGTTAGAGCAAGCGCTTCAGCCCAATTCATCGTTCTCTATTGCTTAGCCGTTGTGGTTTCGATTTCAGTTAAGAAATTATGCAACTTCCCCTCAACTCTTCCTTGCGCAAGCGGGTCGCTATCGCCGCCGCAGCCGTCGTCTGCATAATTTACTTGTTTCTCGCCGGACGTCTGTTCGTTGCATCCGCCTTCGCCGAACGACCAGAGCTTGCCAGCTTGCAGCGCGCTGCCCGCTTCGATCCGGACAACGCCGACTACCGCAATCATCTCGGGCGCTATTACGCCCTGGTCGCCCGAGACCCCGCCGCCGCTCTCGAACCTTACCGTGCAGCCGTGAGACTCGATCCCCATTCAGCTCGCTACTGGTTCGATCTTGCCTCCGCCTACCAGGTTCTCGGCGACACATCGAATCAGACCATCGCGCTCGAACACGCAATCGAAGCCGATCCGACCACGCCGGATGTGGCATGGGAAGCAGCCAACTTTTACCTTGTGCAGGGGGAAAATGAGAAAGCGCTGCGGGAATTTCATGTGGTTCTCGACAATGATCCGACCCTGGCCGTTCCTGCCATTCAATTCTGCTGGCGCATCAATCCAGATGTGGATGCTCTTTTGCGCGATGTTATTCCCGCCAAATCCACACCTTACATCGCATTTCTCGACCTGTTGATGACCAAACAAGAAACAGCAGCAACCACTAAAGTCTGGGCCGCGCTGATTGCGACTTCGGAGACTTTCGAACTTCGTTATGTCTTTCAGTACATCCATTACCTGCTCAATCACAAAGCTGTGGATCAGGCACGGACAGCCTGGCAGGAAGCGGCTCCGCGCTTCGGCCTGTCATCTTACCTGCCCACACGGAACAACTTAATCGTGAACGGCGATTTCAGTCTGGACGTTCTAAACGGAGGCTTCGACTGGGAATATCAGAAACAGCAGAGCGTTAGCCTCACTCTCGATCCCAGCGATTTTCACGGTGGCCACCGCTCGTTGCTGATCACCTTTGATGGACCGGGAGTTAGTGACGCCGGAATCCGCCAATTTATTGCCGTACAGCCTGATACTGCCTATCAGTTCTCAGCCTACTTCAAGAACGGTGAAGTCGAAGGGGCCGGTGGTCCACACTTCACCATTGAGGATGCTTACAGCCTAAACGTTTTGTATGACAGCGACGAACTGAAAGAAGCCGGATTCTGGAAATCGGCCACCGGAGAATTCACCACTGGAAACGATTGCAGATTGCTGGTATTGCACGTCCGGCGTCTGCCGGCAGGCAGTCCTATCCGTGGTAAGCTCTGGGTCGACGATTTCCGCCTCGTGGCCAAACGGCAGCAGCCTTCGAATTGAATGATCTCCATTTCATGAGCCCGAACAGCAATAGCGACAGCCGTCGCCGAGAAGTCTCCACGAGAGTCGGAACCGCGCTCCTGTACGGCATCTTCGGTCTGCTCTTGTTTGGTCCGCTCGCCTTCGGCACGGTCGAACCCTGGTCCATCTTCTTGATGGAAGTCGGCTCAGCCGCACTTTTCTTACTGTGGGTCAGCAAGCAGGTGATCGACGGCGAAATAAGAATTAAAACCAACCCGCTGTTTCTTCCGATGGCCGGGTTTGCGCTGCTCATTGCGGTGCAGCTTCTATTCCGCGTCACAGCCTATCCGCATGATACGGTCGCACTGGCGCTCCAATATTGCGCTTACGCCATACTTGCCTTCCTCGCCGGACAAACCCTGGTGCGCGGAGCGCAGGCGCGAACTCTGGCAGTGATTTTTTGCATATACGGCGCTGCCCTGGCCTCGTTTTCGTTGATCCAGGGAATTTCCTCCAACGACAAGCTGTACTGGCTTCGCCAGCCTCGCATGGGCGGGTGGATCTATGGCCCCTATGTAAACCACAATCACTACGCCGGATTGATGGAGATGTTGATTCCCATACCCCTGGTATTGTCCCTAACGCGGCTGGCGTCCAGTAAAGCGCGCACTGCCGCGGCTGCCAGCGCCGCGGTAATGGTAGGCACAGTTTTTCTCTCCGGATCGCGAGGCGGTATGATCGCCATCCTCGCCGAATTCGTTATTCTGGCGGTGTTACTGGTCAAAGAGAAACGTGGCCTGCATACTGCCATCGGCGTCGGAGTATTTCTGACAATCGTCGTCGCTTTGCTTACCTGGGTCGGTGGCTCTCAACTCGGCCATCGGATCGCCACTGTAGGAGCTCGTTCCGACCTGGCCAGTGACGTCCGCGCCTACATCAACCGCGACGGCTTTCGAATGTTCCTGAAGAGGCCGGTATTGGGTTGGGGACTCGGAGCCTTTCCCGTTGTCTACCCGCAATTCCGTACCTTCTATACAAATTTCTTCGTCAATCAGGCGCACGACGACTACCTTCAACTTCTCGTCGAAATGGGGCTCTTGGGATTCGGCACCATGGTCTGGTTCGTTGTAACGCTCTACGGACGAGCAATCAAGAAACTAAAAAACTGGAGCAATGAGATCAGTGGCGCTGTCACCTTGGCCTGCATGCTCGGCCTGAGCGGCATCCTGGTGCATAGCGCGGTCGATTTCAATCTTCAGATCCCAGCCAACGCCGCACTGTTTTACGTTCTATGCACGCTGGCGGCTGCCGAGCCCTTCGCGCAACCCGCCCGTAAACGCCGCTCGGTTCGCAGCAAACCTCCCGAAGAGGCGCTGCCTCCTCAGCAGGACGCTCTACAGCAGCCCGCGACCAATTTTTGACCGGTCAAAAATATTAAGCCGTCCAGTCTTACTGGACGGCTCTCACTAGTATCACTCTGAACTCTTGCTCTGAATTGCGGCTAATTGGGGTTTGCCGGGCTGAGAGGACTGCTGTTCTTCACCAGAACCCAGGCCGTAACCGCCCCAACCGCTGCTCCGGCTATGCCGATGGCCACCGGCGAGTTGAGGATGCCACCGCCGGCCGCAGCGGGAGCTCCCTCCCCGTGCCCCTTACTTTTCTTCTTGTCGGGCTGATCGGAGGTATCGTTCCGCGTGGTTTCCTGGCCTTGCGGCAAAGTCACCGAGCCATTCTGGTCACTGACAACCAGATCTCCCTTGCGCGCAGCGATTCGGACCATACCGCCTGTATCGGTCACGTTGAATTCAGTCCACGCAGTGGATGCTGGGGATATCTTAACGTCCCCCGCGACGGTCGCGACGGATTTCGAGGTCGAAACGCTCACTCCGCCGTGCTCCACCTTCAACACGTCGCCTTCAAACTTCACCAGCGAATCGCCGAGGACCGTGATGCTGGAGCCGGATGCGTGGATATTGGCAGCCGAGTCTGATCGGGTCTGCACCAGATCGCCTGCAAAGATTGCCGAGGAGTTGGGCACATGGCTGCCGTTCAGCCAGGTGGCGCCGTTGGCGTAAAGCATGGCCGCGCCCGAATCAGCGGCGAATAGCGAGGCAGGGACCATCAGGAGAAGCACGCAACTTACCATCCTGCGGACTGACGGCATTCCCATCCCACACTCCGTTAATAACTAAATTGGTTACGGTTAACGCATCGTACCCCTCAATGTTCTTGGCAGTCAATGGGTTTTGTGCTTCTAGAAACTCAAATCGGTGGAAAACTTTTTTGGCTTGATGCCGTCGGCGCAGAAAAGACAGTGCGGGACACACGCACCCTCGAATTGCTAGTCGACTCTTCTCTTCTGTGATTCTGTGGTCCCTGTGGTGAAGTCCTTCTTATTGCAGGTTACCGCCACTGATCTACCACCTTCCACCACATGAAGCGCAGCCATTCGTCCACGAAGGTTTTCGCCCACTGCCGGTGCTGCCACCATTTCGCTCCAAACTGCTGGCTGTTTCGCGACGCGGCCACCGAATACTCATGTCCGGGCGCTTCTCGCCGGAAAACGCTGAGGGCTCTACGAGTGTGGAAGTCTGATGTCACGATCAGCACTTTGTTGACACTTTCGCGAGCAATACACTTCTCCACATCCTTCGACTCATCTTGCGTCGAAAGACCTTCAATCGGACAGACACTTACCTTCGCCTGTGGGATATCCCGAATATATTTCTCTGCCAACTGAATCTGGGTAAACTCGTAGATATTCGTGTCGACTGGCACGTCCAGCACGATGCGTTGTCCATATCCTTGTGCCAGGAGCTCAAGGGCGCGCGCTGGACGCTTATCCGTTTCCCCGGCCAGCACGACAATCAGGTCGGAAGGCTGCGGCGCATCAACTATCAAAAAACTGCCAGCTTTCGTGGCCGCCCACGCCAAAAGGACTGCCAGCAATACTGCGGCGATAATCCATGTGCGCCTCCTTGTAGCCTGTCCCTTCATAATTTCAGTTCATGAATTTCGGCGCGGCGGAAAACAGCTTCATGTTACTGCCGTACACACTTGTCGCGTCTCGGTATGCTTCGACTGATGCTAGAATCCAAAGTGAAACCCACTATTCAGAACGGACTTTTCTCGCGATAATGACGAACTCCTCTGCTGCCACTCGTTCTCCCGACCAACTCAAGAGCAAAATTCAACAGCGCCAGGCGAAGGTCGGAATCATTGGGCTTGGCTACGTCGGCCTGCCTTTGGCCCTCCTGTTCAGCGACCAGAGATTCGCGGTCACCGGGTTCGATATCGACCAGCGAAAGGTCGATACCTTGAGCCATGGTGGATCTTATATTTACCGCATCGCAGCGGAGGAAATTGCCAAAGCAAAATCCCAGGGCTTCTCCGCCACTTCGGACTACGCCCGACTGGTCGACATGGACGCCGTGATCATCTGCGTTCCGACGCCGCTCAATCAATATCACGAACCTGACCTCAGCTTCATCACGGACACAACTCACGCCATAGCTCCACATCTTCAGCCCGGCCAGTTGGTTGTGCTCGAGAGTACAACGTATCCCGGCACGACAGAAGAAGTGATGGTGCCGATTCTCGAGAAAGAGAACAAGAGCGGCTTGAAGGCTGCCCGCGCGACTTCCACAGGAGAACAGGAATTTTTCGTCGCGTTTTCTCCTGAGCGGGAAGACCCCGGCAATACTACGGTTGCACGTCGCGATATTCCGAAAGTGGTGGGCGGAGTGAATCCGCAGGCCTCCGAATTAGCGGGCGCGCTTTACGGCGCCATTTTTGCCCGCACGGTTCCCGTCTCTTCTCCCGCAGTCGCCGAGATGACCAAGTTGCTGGAGAATATTTATCGGTGCGTAAACATCGCGCTGGTCAACGAGCTCAAGATGTTGTGCCTCCGCATGGGGCTCGACATCTGGGAAGTCATTGAAGCCGCTTCCACCAAGCCTTTCGGATTTCATCCCTTCTATCCCGGGCCGGGCCTGGGTGGCCACTGCATTCCCGTGGATCCGTTCTATTTATCGTGGAAGGCTAAGGAGTGGGATTTCCGGACGCGTTTTATCGAACTCGCCGGTGAGATCAACACGAACATGCCCTACCATGTGCTGGCCTCGGTCGGCGGAGCGCTCAACGGCCACAAGAAATCGGTGAACGGAGCCCGCATCTTGATCCTTGGCGTGGCCTACAAGAAAGATATCGACGACCTGCGTGAGTCTCCGGCCCTTACGATTATCGAACTTCTACAAAAGGAAGGCGCCGAGGTCTGCTATCACGATCCCTACTTCCCGTTTATCGGGAAAGGGCGGAAGTACGACCTGCAGATGAAACGTACCGAACTCGACCGCCTTGGCCAATACGACTGCGTGGTCATCATCACGGACCATTCCGAGTATGACTACCGGAAAATCGTTGGCGAAGCCCAACTAGTGGTCGACACTCGGAATGCAACCAAAGGGATCGATAGCCCTAAGGTCGTCCGCTGCTGACCCGGCAGGAAAGCACCTCCATGATGTAATTTTTTGCTCTTTTCTCCTCAGCCAGCGGCTATCCACTAGCCCCTCCCGTCTAAGTGACTGAACAATAAAGGGAGAAGGAGTCTCCAAAGGCTCCCAAAATGGCATTCGCCGTGCATTTTAGGACCTAGGGAGTAACCCCTGTCTCCTTTTACGGTAGTAAACTACAGCCTCAGTAGTTGCAACTAATACAGGTCCGACTGAGAAACTTTGCCCCTCAAACTCGTGTTTTGATTGGGTAAACGAGCGGTAAGGATTATGAGTAATTCTGCCTCCCAAGAGCCCCTCTTCGCACTATTGCCCAAGACGAGAACTCCTTGGACGGAATTCGTCTTCAGCACGGGAAGCCAGGCTGCCGCGATTGCACTCCTGGCATGGGTGCGTTTGCTTTATCCTGCGGTCGTTTCTCCGCCCGAGCACAGCTATAATTCGGTCCAGCTAGTTGGCACTCCGGTTCCCGTCAACCACAATCCACAACCTGTACGCGATCTGCCCCAGCCCAAGCTCGCTGCCAAAGTGGATGTGCCCGCCCCCCCCTTTCGCCTTCCCGCGCCCCAGCCGAAAGCAAAGGCAGAAGTCAAGCTTGACGACATTCCGGCACCTGGCGTCGCCATCGCGAGCAAGAAAATCGATACGCTTAAAGTCAATGTCGCACCTGTCATTCCAAAAGAAGCAGTCAAGACGAACGTATTTTCTACCGGCAGTTCGGCCACGCCCACGGTCGCACTTGCTCCGTCGCGCGTGCAGACCGGAGGCTTCGGTGATCCCAACGGAATTCCGGCAAAAGCGAATCCGGGTAAGGCCGTAAACGTCGCCGCGCTCGGCTCCTTCGATCTACCGTCCGGCCCAGGGTCTGGCAACGGTACAGGCGGCGCCAAAGGATCGCCGGGAGTAGTGGCAAGTTCCGGCTTCGGTAACGGCACGGCGGTTCCCGTCGTCCGCAATCAGGCGGGAACGGTTCAGAAGTCTGGCTTCGGCGATGCCGAGGTTTCTGCCGCGGCCACTACGCATCCTCATACGAGCGAGGCTGTGGCGAAAGCACTTCCCGCGGAAATCCTTTCGAAACCGACTCCCACCTATACCCAGGAAGCTCGCAACCTGCGAATCGAGGGCGAAGTTCTGCTCGAAGTGCTGTTGCAATCGTCAGGTAATCTTCGCGTTTTGCGTGTGGTGCGTGGATTGGGTCATGGCCTCGACGACAATGCCGTCAGAGCTGCCGAACAGATTCATTTCAAGCCGGCGACGCGGGATGGCCAGCCCGCCGACTCAACCGTCGTCTTACACATTATTTTTCAGCTGGCCTAGTTTCGTGGTTGCCTGAGAATGAGTTCGCTCCTGAAGGTTCTATGCGTATATCCAAGGTAGGTTCGCTGTCACTCCTCTCATTGTTGATCTGTTGTTTGCCGGCTCTTGCTCAGGATTCAGCGTCATCCGCTCGGTCCTCGATCGTCGCCCTGCCGCCGGCTGGACAAGATTCAGATGCTCTCCCCGCTCCGCCGCCCGCATCGTTCAATGATGTGATGGACCGTGTGGTCCAGAGAGAACATCTCTTTCTAGCGCAAATGCGGCATCTGCGTCCTATGGTTGAAACCTATCTGCAGGACATGAAGACAGAAAAGGACGGGAGCTCCGTACCGGCGAAAGATCAATATTTTCTCGGCCGCCTCGATATGAGCGACGGTCCTGAAGACACCTCATTTGTGGGCCAGCCCGGCTTTGGCCATCGCATGCTCAACCATCTGACGGGAATGTATTCAATGCACTTTCTCCCGCTGGGCTTCGCGCAGATGGTCGTGCTCGATACTGATTTCCAGAAAAAGTATTACAACTTCAATTTTGTCCGGCGCGAATTCTTAGGGGAAGTCCGCTGCCTGGTCGTGGATGTTGAACCAAAGCCTGGCTCCGGAACAGGCCGTTTCATGGGCCGAATCTGGATCGAAGATCAGGACTATAACGTCGTCCGCTTCAACGGAACCTATTATCCACATCCGAAAACGAGTTTTTACCTGCACTTCGACAGCTGGCGCTTGAATCTTCGCCCCGGAATGTGGCTGCCGGCTTACATTTATAGCGAGGAATCAGATCTGCAGTACGGCATCTCCAAGAATCTACACTTCCGCGCCCAGACCCGTCTTTGGGGTTATGACCTGAAGGGCCTGAACAAGAATTCTGAGTTCACCCAGATTCTCGTCGATTCGCCGCAATCGGTGAAAGATCAGAGCGAAGCCGCCGCCGACGCTTCTCCAGTGGTTGCAGAGCGCATGTGGCAGCGCCAGGCCGAGGATAACGCCGTCGAGCGTATGCAACGAGTGGGCCTGTTAGCGCCTCCAGGCGAGGTCGATAAGGTTCTGCAAACCGTCGTCAACAATTTGCTGGTAACCAATAACATCGACATGCAGGGCGATATTCGGTGCCGGGTGCTGCTCACGTCTCCGCTGGAGTCCTTCACTATCGGCCGAACCATTGTCCTCAGTCGCGGCTTGCTGGACGTTTTGCCGGATGA
>Ga0307474_10001004_pt1 | contig 20481 bp, 8 predicted proteins | sample atmos_gasesECM1C_2_FD_203312 | JGI IMG/M metagenome (GOLD analysis project Ga0307474, IMG submission 203312) | Hardwood forest soil microbial communities from Morgan-Monroe State Forest, Indiana, United States - atmos_gasesECM1C_05 | ecosystem: Environmental > Terrestrial > Soil > Temperate... | reverse complement strand
GTTGGCGGCGTGTGGAAGGACCTCACCGAATCGGTGAACTCCATGGCCGGCAACCTCACGGCACAAGTAAGAAACATCGCGGAAGTCACCACGGCGGTGGCCAAAGGGGACTTGGGCAGAAAGATCACGGTAGACGTGCGGGGCGAAATTTTGGAGTTGAAGAACACCATCAACGTCATGGTGGACCAGCTAAACGCGTTCGCCGGCGAAGTGACGCGCGTGGCGCGCGAAGTCGGCACCGAAGGCAAACTGGGCGGCCAGGCGGAAGTGAAGGGCGTGGGCGGCGTATGGAGAGACTTGACCGAGTCGGTGAACTCCATGGGCGGCAACCTAACCGCGCAGGTAAGAAACATCGCCGAAGTTACTACGGCGGTGGCGAACGGAGATTTGAGCCGCAAGATTACGGTAGACGTGCGCGGCGAAATTTTAGAGTTGAAAAACACCATTAACGTCATGGTGGACCAGTTGAACGCGTTCGCCGGCGAAGTGACGCGCGTGGCGCGCGAAGTCGGAACCGAAGGAAAACTCGGCGGCCAGGCGGTCGTCCGAGGCGTGGGCGGTACGTGGAAAGACCTCACCGAATCGGTGAACTCGATGGCCGGCAACTTGACGAACCAGGTGCGCAACATCGCCCAGGTGACCACGGCGGTGGCCAAAGGCGACCTCTCGACAAAGATCACTGTAGATGCGCGCGGCGAAATTCTGGAGTTGAAAAACACCATCAACATCATGGTGGACCAGCTCAACTCGTTTGCCTCGGAAGTGACCCGTGTGGCCCGCGAAGTTGGTACCGACGGCAAACTCGGCGGTCAGGCCGATGTGAAGGGCGTGGCCGGCGTGTGGAAAGACCTCACCGAGTCAGTGAACTCCATGGCTGGCAACCTCACGGCCCAGGTGAGAAACATCGCGGAAGTCACCACCGCGGTCGCGAGAGGTGATCTCGGAAGAAAAATCACGGTAGACGTGCGTGGCGAAATTTTGGAGTTAAAGAACACCATCAACGTCATGGTGGACCAACTCAACGCGTTCGCCGGCGAAGTGACGCGCGTGGCGCGCGAAGTCGGAACCGAAGGAAAACTCGGCGGCCAGGCGGTCGTCCGAGGCGTGGGCGGCACGTGGAAAGACCTCACCGAATCGGTGAACTCCATGGCCAGCAACCTCACAGCGCAGGTGCGCAACATCGCGCAAGTAACCACGGCGGTGGCCAAAGGCGACCTCTCGACAAAGATCACGGTGGACGCTCGAGGCGAAATCTTAGAACTCAAGAACACCATCAACATCATGGTGGACCAGCTCAATTCCTTCGCCTCCGAGGTGACCCGCGTGGCCCGCGAAGTCGGCACCGACGGAAAACTCGGCGGTCAAGCGGATGTGCGCGGTGTCGCCGGCACATGGAAGGACTTGACCGACAACGTGAACCTGATGGCGGCCAACCTGACCACGCAGGTGCGCGGTATCGCCAAAGTCGTGACCGCAGTGGCGAATGGAGACTTGAAGAGAAAACTCGTCCTGGAGACCAAGGGCGAAATCGCGGAGCTCGCGGACACCATCAACGCCATGATCGATACATTGGCCGTGTTCGCCGATCAAGTATCTACGGTTGCGCGCGAAGTCGGTATCGAAGGAAAACTCGGCGGCCAGGCACGCGTCCCCGGCGCCGCAGGCATCTGGCGCGACCTGACCGACAACGTAAACCAGCTAGCTGCGAACCTGACTACGCAGGTGCGCGCGATCGCAGACGTCGCCATCGCGGTGACCAAGGGCGATCTGACACGTTCCATCGCCGTGGAAGCTCAGGGCGAAGTCGAAACCCTCAAAGACACCATCAACCAGATGATCGCCAACCTGGCGGAAACCATTCGCAAGAACACCGATCAGGACTGGCTCAAGACCAACATCGCGAAATTCACCGGTATGATGCAGGGCCAGCGCGACCTGCTGACCGTGGCGAAGTTGCTGCTGTCTGAATTGACACCGCTAGTCGGCGCGCAACATGGCGCCTTCTACCTGACAGAGAGTTCCGAAACAGAAACCACGCTGAAGTATTTGTCAGGTTATGCATTCACCGAAGAAAACGGTGTTCCCAAGCAATTCCGCATCGGGCAAGGCCTTGTCGGCCAGTGCGCTCTCGAAAAGGAACGCATCCTGGTCACCAGCGTTCCCAATGACTACATCAAGGTGAGCTCAAGCCTTGGCGGAGCGGCTCCGGCCAGCATCGTGGTGTTGCCCGTGCTGTTCGAGGGTGAGGCGCGCGCGGTTATCGAGCTGGCTTCCTTTAGCCAATTCAGCGATGTCCATCTGGCATTCCTTGACCTTCTTACAGAGTCCATCGGCATCGTGCTCAACACCATCGCGGCTACGATGCGTACCGAAGAATTGCTGAAGCAATCGCAGGCGCTCGCGGAAAAGTTGCAGAGCCAGCAACTGCAATTGCAGACGACTAACGCCGAGCTGCAAGAAAAGGCGCAGCTGCTCGCCGAGCAGAAGACCGAAGTGGAGACCAAGAACCGCGAAGTCGAGCAGGCCAAGCAGCAGTTGGAGGAAAAGGCCGAACAGCTCGCGCTGACATCCAAGTACAAGAGCGAATTCCTGGCCAACATGAGTCACGAGCTGCGCACGCCGCTCAACAACCTGCTGATTCTAGCCAAGATGTTAGCGGAGAATTCCGAGAAAAATCTGGTCTCCAAACAGGTCAAATTCGCGGAGACCATTCACTCCTCCGGTACGGACTTGCTCGCGCTCATCAACGACATTCTCGATCTTTCCAAGATCGAGTCGGGCAAGATGGACGTCGAACTCGGACCGGTGCAACTCACGCAGCTGCAGGACTACTGCTCGCGTACGTTCCGCCACGTTGCGGAGGGCAAGGGCCTGGACTTCACCATCGACCTCGATCCCACGCTCGGCGACACGATTCATACCGATACCAAGCGTCTCCAGCAAGTGCTCAAGAATCTGTTGTCGAATGCCTTGAAGTTTACCGAACACGGCTCGGTGCGCCTGAAGATTTCCCGTCCGGCGGAGGGATGGCGCACAACGCACCCGGTTCTGGGGCGGGTCAAGAGTGTTGTGGCCTTCTCGGTAAGCGACACCGGCATCGGCATCCCACAAGAAAAGCAGCGCATCATCTTTGAGGCATTTCAACAAGCGGACGGAACCACCAGCCGCAAATACGGAGGAACCGGTCTCGGTCTTTCCATCAGCCGCGAACTGGCGCGATTGCTGGGTGGCGAGATCCGATTGGAGAGCGCACCAGGAGTAGGTAGCACTTTTACTCTGTACCTGCCACAGGTCTACGTCAGCACCATGCAAGCAAAGGTTGCGGAACTACCCCGTTTGCAGCCGTCAAGCGACACGTTGGCTCCTGTGGTGAAGGTCGAAGAAGCCACGATCAGCAGCAACTTTTCCCCTCCGCGCCTGGGTGTTACAGAAATACTCGCCGAGGACCTCGTAGTCGAAGACGACCGCCACAACATTAAACCGGGAGATCCGGTGCTGTTGATTATCGAGGATGATGTGACCTTCGCGCGCATCCTGGTCGACATGGCACGCAGCCACCATCTTAAAGCGGTAGTGGCCCTGCGCGGAGCAACGGCGCTCTCCTTGGCTCGAGAATTCAAGCCGGGCGCCGTGACACTGGACATCTCTCTTCCAGACATGGTGGGCTGGACCATCCTGGATCGCCTCAAGCACGATCCGGCTACCCGTCACATTCCCGTCCACGTAATTTCGGGCGACGACAACCGGCGCCGCGGAATGGCATTGGGCGCCATGACCTACCTGCAGAAGTCCGTGGGCAGCTCGATTGACGAAGCCTTTGGAGCGATTCAGCATTCCATGGATAGGGGCATCAAGAAACTCTTGATCGTGGGAGAGGGTGCCCGGCGTGACGACTTGAAGTCGGCAATCGGCGGTGACGATATCCAAATCCTTACCGCCGCCAGCGGAGAAGTGGCTTTGTCGGTTCTTGAGAACGAGCGCGCTGACGCCATCGTTCTGGACGCGAGATTGCCAGATATGAGCGTGCAGGCCTTTGTACTAGAGGTTCACAAGACAGCCAAGCCGCCGATCATTTTGTTCGACGACAAAGGAACTAACGGCGATGAGTTGGATTTGATCGATGCGTCTAACTCGGGCATTGTCCGGCAGGCTTCCTCGCTGCAGCGCCTGTTGGACGAAACAGTGCTGCTGCTGCACAGGCCGGAATCGGCGCTATCGGAGGCGCAGCGCGAAGTGCTCGCCGAAATGCGCAAAACCGACTCCGCCCTCGCCGATAAGAAAGTGCTGGTGATCGACGACGACCTGCGAAACATTTTCGCGTTAACCAGCTTGCTGGAGCATCACGATATCAAGGTGCTGCACGCAGAGAATGGCCGCGCCGGCATCGAGTTGCTTCGCAAGACCCCGGATGTCGACATCATTCTGATGGACATCATGATGCCGGAGATGGACGGGTACGAGACCACCCAGGCCATTCGCAAGGTACCTGCGTTCCAAAACTTGCCTATCATCGCGCTTACCGCCAAAGCTATGAAGGGCGATCGCGACAAGTGCTTGGAGGCCGGCGCTTCCGATTACGTTACCAAACCAGTTGACCTCGAGCAGCTTTTTGCGGTCATGCGCGTTTGGATTTCTCGTCGCTCCGAGCGAATGCCTCATCGCGTCTCGTCAGGAGCCGCGGTATGAGCTCTCCTTCGAGACCAGCTCCCGGCGCGGCTGGCGGCGCTCCTGCCGCCGGCAACACGCGGCGGGAGGAGGCACAGGCGCGCGAGAAGGTGAAAATCCTCCTCGTCGATGATAATCCGGACAACTTGGTCTCCCTCGAGGCGGCGCTGGAGTCGCTCAACGAAGAGATGGTCTCGGCGCGTTCTGGAACCGAGGCTCTCCGCTTTCTGCTTGAGAGTGATTTCGCGGCTATCTTGCTGGACGTCAAGATGCCGGACATGGACGGCTTCGAGACCGCTGAGTTGATTCGCTCCAGAAAACGCAGCCAGCACACTCCAATTCTTTTTTTGACGGCGTATCGCAACGAAGAGCACTTGTTTCGCGGATACGATCTTGGCGCGGTCGATTTCTTGTTCAAGCCCATCGTTCCGGAAATACTGCGCTCCAAAGTTGCGGTTTTCGTGGAGCTCAGCCGCAGCGCACAACGCCAACGCAAACAAGCGGAAATTCTGGCTAAGGCCGAGCTGAAATTCCGCTCGCTCTTAGAGGCTGCTCCGGATGCCATGCTCATCACTACCGCCGAAGGGGAAATCGTTCTGGCCAATTCCCGTGCGGACGACATGTTTGGCTATAGCCGGCAGGAACTGCTGGGCAACAGCATAAATATGCTCGTTCCCTCTTGGACGCTGAGCAGTTATCACGTGGGAGAGTTAACTTCGCTCTGCAAGGACGGCTCGACGTTTCCCTCGGAAATCAGCTCGAGCCCGCTGCAAACGGAGGAAGGGCTGCTGATCACCAGCGCGATTCGCGACATCAGCGAAAGGAAGCGGGCCGAGCAGCGCATCGCCGAGCAGACGCAGCAGTTGTATGAGGCTAACCGCGAGCTGCGCCATTTGTCTTCGCGCATCGTGGCCATTCGAGATGAAGAGCGCAGACGCCTCGGTCGGGAATTGCACGACAGCCAGGGCCAATATCTGGCGGCGATCAAGATGAATCTGGAGATGATTGAGACGGCCGATTCGGCACTGTCTACCATTCAAAAATCTGCCTTGACCGAAGCGATTACTCTTTTGGAGCGGTCGATGCGCGAGATTCGTGTGATTTCGCATTTGCTGCACCCGCCCTTGCTCGATGAAATCGGCCTGCAAGCCGTCGTTCCCTGGTACCTGACCAGCTTTTCGGAACGTAGCGGCATTCAAATCGATTTGGAGATGCCCGCTGATATCGCCAAGCTTCCCGATCAGGTGGAACTCGCGGTGTTTCGCGTTTTGCAGGAATGCCTGACCAATGTTCACCGGCACTCCGGCAGCAAGGTCGCGCGAGTGAAAATTCTTCCGCAAGATACCAATGTAATTCTGGAAGTCGGCGACAGCGGGCATGGTGTAAGTTCACAGAATGGCGCCGATCCGGTGATAGGTGTGGGCATCACGGGAATGCGCGAACGGGTCAGAGAGTTAGGCGGACAGTTCGAGATTAGCTCCACGCCCGAAGGCACCACTGTGCGAGCCGTTCTGCCGATTGGCGAACAGATTGGCCGGCATGCGGTGAAGCTGCAGTCTGATTTGGCGTAACTGACTGAGTCGCACATCACCCTGTGCCTTCGTCGAGTCGACCTTTCCCGAACATTTTTCAGCTTTTGCTCCTCTCCCAGAGATACAATCCCCGCAACCGCTTTCCGGAGACAACCCAATGGGAGAAGAGCGTCGCCGCACGCCCCGTTATCCCTTCATCGCCACCGCCGAGGTGATCGAGGTCGCGTCTCAGGCCCGCATCTCCGCCCGGGTCACCGAGCTAAGTTTGTACGGCTGCTACCTGGACATGCCCAATGCGTTGCCCAAAGACGCCCAGATCAAAATTAAGATTTATTCCGAGGGTAAATTCTTTGAATCGGGCGGAGTCATCATCTACTCGCAACCCAATCAAGGAGTGGGTGTCACGTTCCGCGATGTGCGGCCGCAGCTTCTCAGCGTGCTAAAGCAATGGCTCCTGGCGGCGGCTGTCGCCAAGTATGGCCGCAAACCGTAAGCGGCGAATTTGATCGGGAGTGCTCAGGTTTGCTTGACCGCCCTTCCGACATCTCATTCCCGCCGCAACGCAGACTGAAGAACCTCTGCAAGATGGATGGCCGTGCGGCCTGTGCTGTGCCGAATCTGTTCGCGGCAGCTAAAGCCATCGGCAACGATCAGCGTCTCCCGCGTGGCATTTCGAACGGCCGGCAGCAGCAGGCGCTCGCCTATTGCTTGCGCAACATCGTACTTGTCATTTTCAAATCCGAAGGGTCCCGCCATTCCGCAGCAGCCGGTGTCAGGACATTCCAGCAGCGCTCCTGTGCGACGCAACAAGGCTTCAACATGCGTCATTTTCATCAACGCCTTCTGATGACAATGGCCGTGCAGGAGAATTCGAGCCGATACCTTCGGGGGCGCATATGCAGGTATTCGATTCTCAAGGAATTCGCTCAGCAAAAAGGTTTGCTGGCCCAATCGGGTCGCTCGCACATCGTTCGGGAACAAATTGTGCAGCTCGTCTCGAAACACGGAGGCACAGCTCGGCTCGAGCACAACGATCGGTACATCGGTGTCGATCTCTTCGCTAAGAACATCCATGATTTTTCTGAGATAGCGCTTGGCATCGGTCAGCATTCCGAAATCATACAGAGGGCGCCCGCAGCACAAGACCTGACGCGAGCACCTCACCGCGAAACCGGCATGCCCCAGAACTTCGAGAGCGGCGCGGCTCGTCTCTGGATGAAAATAATTGTTGAAGGTGTCGACCCACAACAACACTTGGGGCCTTTCGGACTTGCCCCTTTTCTCAAACACATCTGGCGCCTCCCGTTCTGCCCAACGCTTGAAGTTTAAGCTGGCCAACCGTGGCAACCGGCGCTGCGGCGCGAGCCCCAAAGCCAGTCCCAGTAATTGCCGCAGTCCAGGTGCCTTGCTCAATGAATTGGCAATGCCCGGCGCCGCGGATGCAAGCCGCGCCCAGCGATCGACCTTTCCGAACACGTGGGCCCGCAGCGGCCGCCCCTTATGCTCGTAATAATGCGACAAAAATTCCGCTTTATAAGCCGCCACATCGACGTTCGCGGGGCATTCGGATTTACACGCTTTGCACGACAGACACAAATCCAGTGACTTCTTGACGTGTTCGTCCTTCCACCCGTCGCGCAACACTTCGCCTTGCAGCAGCTCAAACAGCATGTGCGCGCGGCCTCGCGTGCTGTGTTCTTCTTCGCGCGTGCCCATGTAGCTCGGGCACATCGTGCCGCCCTCATTTTTTCGACACGCTCCAAGCCCAATGCATCGTAGCGTGGCTTTTGCCAGCGAACCATCGTCTTCGGGAAACTGAAAATGCGTCTCCAGTTTGCGGTGACGGTAGCCCGCGCCGAGCCGGAGGTCTTCTGTGGGAAGATGAGCATCCACCACTTTATGCGGGTTGAGCTTGTTTTCAGGATCCCAAGCGCGTTTGAATTTCCCGAAGGCGTCGACAAGCTCCGGACCAAACATCTTTGGAAGCAGAGAGGCGCGCGATTGCCCGTCGCCGTGCTCGCCGGACAGCGATCCCCCATAGGAAACCACCAGGTCGGCGGCCCGCTCGATGAACTCACCATATTTTCGGACGCCAGGCTCGCTTTCGAGGTCAAACGTGACCCGCATGTGCACGCAGCCATGCCCGAAATGTCCGTAGAACGCTCCCCGATACTTGTATTCGTTCAGCAACCCTCGAACATCTCGCAGGTAGCTGCCCAATTTCTCCGGCGCCACCGCGGAATCGTCCCAACCCTCCCATTCCGCTGGCGCGCCAGGAGCAAAAGCCGCCGCGCGCGGCCCAGCCTCGCGGATCTGCCATACAGCTTTGGCTTCGCTTGTTGTGTAAATGCGCATGGTCGGCGGTGCGCTGACACTCTTTAAACTGTCGATCAATTGCAGTGCTACCCGCTTTGCGTCGTCTGGATCATCCGCGCCGAATTCCACAAGCAAGTACCCGCCGCCCGCCGGCAGCAACTCGAGATTTGGCACTCCCTTCCGGCGCAATCCGTCGACGATACTGCCTTCAAAGCCCTCCAGCCCTATCGGCGCGAAATCCAGAATTTCGGGAACGTGGTCTGCGGCGTGAAATGCGTCGTCATATCCCAATCCAACCAGCACGCGATCTTGCGGGCTATGAATCAACTTCAGCTTCGCCTCTAGTACGATCGCGCAGGTTCCTTCCGTGCCCACCAGCGCTCGGGCCACGTTAAATTCGTTCTCCGGCAGCAATTCGTCCAGGTTATATCCGGAAACCCGTCGGGGAATTTTCGGGAACCGCGCGCGTACCAAGTCGGCGTAGTCGTCGCCAATTGCCCGCAGCGCGCTGTAGATCTCCGCGCGTCTCCCACCCTGCGCGGTAATTGCTTGCAGTTCACCTTGGCTAGTCGCGCCGACGGTCATCTGTGTCCCGTCGTACAGCAAAATCCGCAGCTCTTCTACGTTGTCGACCGTCTTTCCGCCCAGCAGCGAATGCGTCCCGCAGGAATTGTTTCCGATCATTCCGCCAATAGTGCAACGGTTGTGCGAGGAAGGATCTGGGGCGAATGTCAGGTGATGGACCTCCGCTCGATTGCGCACGGTATCCAGAACAACGCCGGGCTGCACACGAGCGAAGCGTCGCTCCGGATCGAGCTCCAGGATTTGGTTCATGTATTTCGTGAAATCCAGCACAACAGCGACGTTGCAACATTGTCCGGCCAAGCTTGTGCCCGCACCGCGCGGCAGTACTGGAGCTCCGAACTTGCGGCAAGCAGCCACCGCGGCGACCACATCCTCCTCATCGTACGGAACTACCAACCCAATCGGAATTTGCCGGTAATTTGATCCGTCCGTCGCGTACAGAGCGCGGCTCCCGCGATCGAAGCGAACTTCGCCTCTAATGCGGCGTTTCAACTCGGATGCAAGTTCTGCAGCGGCGGCGAACGTATCCACCGGCTTTCCGTGAGAACTCAGGGGCAATGGCAGGAGAGGATCCAAGGCCTGCTTACTCTAGAACAAGTTCTGCTAGATTTGAGCAAAGAGTTGTGGAGCGCGGCGGTCTTGCCTATCCTGAGTCGCGAAGGGTCGCCGTCTGTCTGCCGTCGACAACAGCTCGAATGAATCCGAAGTGCTATCGAGTTTCCGTCGCCTCTTTAACGATAAGCGCCGGAATTTCCTTCTGCTTCACCAGATCGTCGTAAGCTTTGACGTCCGTGGAAATGATCGCCTTCCACTTGGTCAGTTGTTCGTCCACGGCCTTGCTCAACATATCGAACACTTCATAGGACTGTTTTGTCGGTGCGCTATCGGCACCGCCGACTACGCCGCCCAGCGCCACGAGGTGATTGTTCAAGCGTACCGGAAAATTCAGAACGTCCTGGCCGCTTTTGGCCTTGGTTTGGATCAGCGCTTCCTCAACTTCGGTCATTTTCTTGTCCAGCGATTTGCCGGCGTCGGCAATCGCTTTGCCGCGCGGATCATTTTTCAACCGTTTATCGATGGCGCCCATTTGCTCGCGCAAATCGCGGATTTGGTTGATCGCGTCATCCGTTTCCGTGACTTTGTCGCGAATCTTTATCAGCAGCGCGAATTGTTTTTCCAGGTCGGCCTGTGTAACGGTCAATCGCGGGTCGCGGGTGACCTCCAATGGCGCGGTGTAACTCTTGCCGAGAACCGTAAGCTTGACTTGATATGTCCCGGGAAGGGCTCGCGGTCCACTTGTGCTACCGCCCCAAAGCGGCGCATGTGGCACTTTGCTGGCCCCTTCATAGTCGAGATCCCACACGAAGCGGTTCAGTCCGGCCTCGACCGGTAGCTTCCCCGCATTGCGGTCTGGCGCGCCAAACCCTTCATCCTGGTCGCCCTCTTCTTCTTTTTTGGGAAAGTGGCGAATGACTTTGCCGGAGGAATCGAGAATGTCCAGCGTGATCTTGGGAGCCTCGTCGTCACTTCCCTTCGAGTCGGAGCCTGCGGCGGTCTCCTTGGCCTCCGCGTTTTGCGGCGAATCGTTCGACCCGCTTTCTTTCTTTTCCGAGGTCTTCTTGTCATCCGTTTTTTTCAACGAGGTTTTTAGCCAATAGTCGATCACCGCACCAGCCGGAGGATTTCTCCCGGTGTTGGCGCCGCCACGAAAGAAAGATCCGCGGAAGACCGTGTGATTCGCCACGGCTGGCGTGAACAGGTGCGCGGGTTCTTGCGTCACGGACTCGCTGTACTGTTCGAGCGATGTGATGTCATCCAACACCCAAAAGCTGCGGCCGTGCGTCGCGACAATCAGGTCGTTGTTCTTTACGACCAGGTCATTCACCGGAGTGACCGGCAAATTCAACTGCAGTGGCTGCCATTGCTCGCCATCATTGAAGGAAATAAAGACTCCGGTTTCCGTGCCCGCGAAAAGCAGGCCGGCACGCCGGGGATCGACGCGCACGGCATGAACATAATCATTTGCCGGAAGGCCATTCACCAGCTTGTTCCAGGTTTTCCCGAAATCCGTGGTTTTAAAAACGTAGGGCGCGAAGTCATCCATCTTATGGCGCTCAACCGCCACGTACGCGGTGCCGGCGTCTTTTGAGGAAGCATCGATCATGCTGACCGTGCCCCACTCCGGCATTGCTTTCGGAGTGATATTTTCCCAGTGTTGTCCGCCGTCGCGGGTAATGTGCAGCAGCCCGTCATCCGAACCCGCCCAGATCAAATCCTTTTGCACCGGTGATTCGACGACAGAGAAAATAGTGTCGTACACCTCGACGCCGGTGTTGTCTTTCGTGATGGGACCGCCGGAAGCTTGCTGTTTTTGTTTGTCGTTGCGCGTCAGGTCCGGGCTGATAATGTTCCAGCTCATCCCGCCATCGGTAGTCTTGAACAGCACCTCTCCCGCGAAATAAAGAGTGTTGGTGTCGTGCGGAGAAAAGACAATAGGTTCCGTCCACTGAAAGCGGTGCTTTACGTCCCCGGCTGCCCAGCCGATGGGATTCACCGGCCACGGATTCACCGATTGTAGTTCGCCGGTGCGATGGTCGTAGCGCGTGATCTCGCCCCCATACGATCCGGCGTAGACGATTTCCGGATTGGTAGGATCGGGTGCGATGTAACCGCTCTCGCCGCCGCCGACATCGTACCAATCCGGCCGATCGATCGACCCGTCCGCGCTCGCGCTCGCGATCCCAACGGTGGAGTTATCTTGCTGAGCGCCGTAAACGTAATAAGGAAAACGATTGTCGGTGGTGACGTGGTAAAACTGCGCGGTCGGCTGGTTGTAAACGCTGCTCCAGCTCTGCGCGCCATCGATCGAGATGGTGGCCCCGCCGTCATTTCCGTTGATCAGCCGTTTTGGGTTGGTTGGATCGATCCACAATCCATGGTTGTCGCCGTGCGGAACGCGCAGCGGACCGAAGGTTTTTCCGCCATCGTTAGACCGGTAGACCCCGGTATTCAAGATGTAGACGGTGTCTGCCGATTTCGGGTCGGCAAAAATGTGCGAGTAATACCAGGCCCGCTGCCGGAAGCGGTGATCATCGGTGAGTAGCTGCCAGTTCTCCCCGCCATCATCGGAGCGGTAAATGCCGCCCTTTTCCGCTTCCACAACTGCCCAAACGCGATTCGGGTTCGCGCCGGAAACGGTTACGCCGATGCGGCCCAAAACTGTTTCGGGCAGTCCATGCGCCTTGATTTCCTTCCAGGTAGTGCCGCCATCGGCAGAGCGGTACAGTCCGCTCCCCGGACCCCCGCTATCCATGCTCCACGGGGTGCGCCGGGCCTGCCACAGCGCCGCAAACAAAATATTGGAATTGCTGGGATCGAAAGTGATGTCAATCGCACCGGTCTTGGCATCCTTATATAGGACCTTCTCCCAGGTCTTCCCGCCGTCGCGCGTGCGAAACACGCCGCGCTCTTCATTGTCGCCGAATGGATGCCCCAAAGCCGCCACAAACGCAATGTCCGGATTCTTTGGATTCACGATCAGACGGCCGATAGCATGCGTGTCTGGGAGCCCAACGAACTTCCAGGTCTTGCCGGCGTCAATCGATTTATAAACTCCGTTTCCGCCAACGATGTTGCCGCGAATGCACGCTTCTCCCGTACCGACATAAACGATGTTGGGGTCCGATTCGGAAACGGCCAGCGCCCCAATGGAAGGCGAGGCGTCCTTCTCCTTGTCAAAAAGTGGTTTCCAATTTAAGCCGCCATCCGTGGTCTTCCAAACCCCGCCCGCCACACCGCCGAAGTAATAGGTATTGTCCTGACCCACGACGCCGGAAACAGCGAGAACGCGACCGCCGCGAAACGGCCCAATGAGCCGATAAGTGAGCGCCTTCCACGGGCCCTTATCCTCGCCATCGTCCTTCTGCGCTGCCGGCGCGGCAGGTGCCTGCGGAGAACTCTCTTGCTTCTTTTCTGTTCTGCTTTCGCCTGATTTCTTCGGCTTTTGTTTCTGAGCGTACAATGGCGCAATCATTACAGCGAGAAGGGACAGAAATACGATCGTTCGCAACGCTACCGTTCGCAATGTTACCTCCACAGGGCTTGGTTGGAAGTGAATCCTAATCGCTACGGCACCGCAAGCAAAGCAAAAATTCGCAACCACGCTAGCCTTGCTTTTGCTACGAAAATTGCGCGTGCCGTAATCCGCACTCAATCGGAACCAGGATTACGCGCCGAATCTCGGAAGCGCGCAAAGAATCGCCCGGTGAATGTCGACCACGGCAACGCCTCGAGTTCCGCCAAGTAAGAATAAGCAACCGGAACCACCAGGAGCGTCAGCAGCAAACAGAGCGTTTGTCCACCAATGATCGTCACCGCGATAGAAGCCCGCTGTTCCGATCCGGCCCCGATCCCAATGGCCACGGGAATCAGCCCGGCGACGATCGAAAGCGTCGTCATCAGGATTGGGCGCAGGCGCACGCGGTTGGCCTCCAGCAACGCCTCCTGCAGAGGCATCCCCTCCTGCGCCCGCAAGCGGTTCGTGTAGTCCACCTGCAAAATTCCATTTTTCTTCACGATGCCGAGCAACAAAAACATGCCCAGCGCGCTCCATAGGCTAAGCGCCCGTCCGGTAATCCACAGCGAAAGCAGCGCAAACGGCACGCTCAGCGGCAACGTCAGCATGATGATGAACGGATAGGCAAAATTTTCGAACTGCGCGGCCAAAACCATGTACATAAAAATAGACGCCAGCAGCATGGCCAATAGCAGATTCCACGTGGTTTCCTCGAGCACCTTCACCTGTCCCGTAAACCGGTAGGAATATCCGGGTGGCAGCCCGATCTCCTTGATCGACTGCACCGTGTGCGCCGCGCCCAGGTCTAACGGAAAGCCGGAAGCCACGTTGGCGTACACCGTAACCTGAAATTCGCGGTTGTACCGCCACAACGTCGCTGGACCCGCTCCCCGAACAATGGACGCCACATTTTCCAACCGCACTTGCCCGAGTTTGCTGGACGGCACCATCATCCGCGCCAGCACATCCGGATTGTCGCGCTGCTCCTGCAGCAACTGCATGGTGACCGGATATTGTTCGGAGCCTTCCTTGAACCGAGTGATTTCGTCTTCTCCCGAATAAAACAATCGCACCGCGTCACTGACGTCGGTCATGCGCACGCCGATATCCGCGGCGCGCTGGCGATCCAGCTTCACTTGCAGCTCCGGAGTATTCAGATTCAGGCTCGGGTTCACGTCGACCAGGTCCGGATACTTCATCATCAGCGCCGCGACGCGCTTGCTGATCTCCGCAAGCTGCATCAAGTCCGGCCCGCGAATCACCGCCCCGATAGGAAAGTACGTTTCTCCTCCAAAGATTGACGGGAGCCGCACGTTGTAAATCGTGTTGCGATATTTCGAGAGAATGCCACGCACCACGGTAGCAACCTGCTCGTGGCTCTTCCGGCGTTCGCCCCGCGGCACCAACACGATAAAGAAGTGCGCGTGATTGGTGGGCCCGTGCGTGAAAGACTGCACGAACGCCACTTCCGGAAGCGCCACAATCTTCCCGGCCATTTCGCTGGCCTGCTGCACGGTTTTTTCCAGCGACGTGCCCTCCGGTATCGTGAACGAGCTGATCAGCTCGCCCTGGTCATCGGAAGGAATCCAATCGCGCCCGACCAATTGGTAGAGACCAAAAGTGGAGAGAAACGTACCCAGGCAGATCACCAGAATAACCGCACGATGCGCCAGCGACCACCGCAACATCTTCAGATAGATCTCTTCCGTCGCGTGGATAATCCCGGAAGCGTGATACTTTCTGTCGCTCTCGCTGACTCGCAGAATCCGCGAACTCATCATCGGTGTCAACGTGAAAGCCACCAGTAGCGAGACCAGAATGGCCATCGCCATGGTCCATCCGAACGAGTTCACATACTTGCGCGCATACCCATTCATGAACGCGATGGGCAGAAAGATGATCACCAGCGAAAGCGTGGTCGCCATCACCGCCAGCCCGATCTCACGAGTCGCCTCAATGGCCGCCGTTACACGGTCCTTTCCCCTTTCTTCCATGAACCGAAAGATGTTTTCCAGAACGATGATCGCGTCGTCGATCACAATACCAACTGCCAGCGTCAGAGCCAGCAGCGTCATGTTGTTAAGCGAAAAATCCATCCCCCGCATCAGCGTAAACGTAGAAATAATGGAAGCGGGAATCGCTACCGCCGCAATCAACACCGCCCGCCAATTGCGCATGAACAACCACACAATCGCGCTAGCCAGGATGCTGCCCAGGATCAGATGCTCCAGCAGCGAGTGCACCGAAGCCTTGATGAAATCAGAGATGTCGTGCACCACCTGGAGCTGCACGCCGGGTGGCAATTGTCCCCGAATCTCGTCCAGTTTGCTTTTGACGTCGTCCGCGACGCGCACCGTATTGGTGCCTGACTGCCGCACCACCTGGATAGCCACCACTTCCTGCCCGGCGGCGTTTTTTCGAAATAGCGCCGACCAAGTGCGCAGTTCCTGCGCCCCGTCTTCCACCGTCGCAACGTCGCGAACGCGAACCGGCGTCCCCGCGCGTGTTCCAATCACAATCTCGCCAAACTGCTCCGCGGACGCCACCCGCCCCAGCGTGCGCAAACCCAGTTCCTGCGGGCCGGTGATCATCCGCCCGCCCGGCGCTTCAATGTTCTCGCGCCGGAGCGCATCGCGAACGTCCAGCACCGTGAAATTGTGCGCCGTCAACTTTTGTGCATCGAGCAACACGCGAATCTGCCGCGCCTGCCCGCCATTCAAATCAACGCTCCCCACTCCATCGACGGTCTGAATCGCCCGCCGCACCTGCTTGTCCGCAATTTCGGTAAGCTCCCGCCGCGGAATCGGTCCACTGACCAACAGCGTGAGGATTGGATCGGACTGCGGGTCCAGCTTGGTGATGACCGGCGGCAGCGTCTCCCGGGGCAGCCGGTCAAGCGCTCCAGCGACTTTCTCGCGAATATCCTGCGCGGCGCCCTCGATGTCCCGTTCGAGAACGAACGTGCACGTAATGTCCGCATAACCTTCGCTCGAGTAAACGTTGATTTCGTCGATTCCGCTCACCGACGAAATCGCGTCTTCCAGCGGCAGAACCACTCCGGTCACCACCTCTTCCGGAGTCGCTCCCGGCAACTGCACATTTACGTTGATGGTGGCCGGATCTGCTTTCGGAAACAGATCCACCGCCAGCCCGCGATAGGAAAACACGCCCAGGGTCACCAGAAAAGCGATAAGCATCACCGTGAACACGGGATACTTCACGCAAGTTTCGGCGATTTTCATCGATAGGTTCGCTATGTACGCTGAATCAGACGGACATCCGCTACTTCAGAGCCGGCGTCCCGGCGTCCGATTTCTCTTCCACCGTCGCGCCGTCGTGCAAATCTCCGGAAAGGGCAACCGCCACGCGATCGCCGGGCTTCAGGCCCTCGGCCACTTCGAAGCGCCGCCCGCGCTCATCTTCAGTCTGCCCAGCGGGCCGGATCTGGCGCTCGGAAACGCGGTTGCCGTTCACCAGAAACACCTTGTAAACGCCGTAGCGATAATTCACCGCCTGCTCCGGAAGGAAAATCGTCTTTTCTTCTTTGGCGCTGGGAATCGAAGCCTGCACAAAAAATCCTGGCTTGAGCCGCCCATCCAGATTGACCAGCAACGCTTCCGCTTCAAATGTGCGCGAGTCTTGCGAGACCGAAGGATTAATCCGCGACACTTTTCCGTGGAACGTCTCTCCGGGGAACGCTTCCACCTGCAAATCCACCGGCGCGCCATCGCGCACCCACCCCGCCCACCGCTCGGGAACGGCCAGGCGCGCACGCAAGCGATCCGTGCGCACCAGAACCATCACTGGACTCTGCACCCGCAAATATTCCCCGGGGTGAACGTTGCGCGTCTTGATCGATCCGGGAAAAGGCGCGCGAATCGTGGCATCGCGCAGTTTCTTCTCCGCCAATTGTTGGCTGGCCTGGCTCGAAACCAGCAAAGCCTTCAGCCGGTCCACTTCCTGCAGTGCCACGTTGTAACTCGCCTGCGCGCTTTGAAAACGGCTGGCCGCTTCATCGAGCTGCTGCTGCGAAATCAGCCGGTCCTTGAACATCTCTTGCGCGCGATGGTACTTGTGATCTGCATCGAACAAGTCCGCTTCCGCCCGCTGTACCGACGCGATTGTCTTCGGATCCGTTGGCGGCGGATCGTTGGGCCCAACACCCAGTTGCGCGCGCACCTGATGCACCAGCCCGCGTTGCCGGTCCACCTCAAATTGCAGCTCTTGGGGATCCACCACGATGAGCGGCTGCTCTTCTCTTACCGTGTCGCCTACATCCGCGAGCACTTCCGACACTCGCCCCTCGACTTGCGAACTCAGAATGCTTTCCTCCAGCGCGAACAATGAGCCCACCGCCTGCACGCGGCGCTGCGCTGTCTCCTCCGCAACCGTAAAAAAGTGCACCGGTGTGGGATGCGTGGCGTCTCCCAGCACGCTCGTTGTTGGCGATTTCGAGCAAGCGTAAAGAATTGCAGTTAGCGTGAGGACTCCGAGCAGAATCGCTCGGTTTTTTGCTGCTTGGATGGACACTTTTTGACCCTGGTCAGGACACACGGTACTACCTTGCCCCCGTCTAGCATTTCGACGCGCCGCTTGGCATTGCGTTTCGGTGCCCGCTGCGATCGCTTAGAGTTGGCCGAAGAATTATGCCGCGAATAGGCCTGCTAATCTAGCGCTCTTGCAAGCCGGCTACTTGTTCTGACCGTAATACGTGTCGCGGCCGTGCTTGCGCAGGAAATGTTTGTCATGGAGGTGTGAAGAGATCCTGCGCGCCTTTGGATTGGCCGCAATCGTCAGCGACGCCATCGCGGCAATTTCTTCCACAATGACCGCGATGTGCGCCGCTTCCGTCGGCGTAGCGCCCCAGCAAAAGGGACCGTGCCCGGCGACCAGCACCGCCGGCTGATGCAGCGGATCAAGCTTGGCGAATCGGCGCACGATCGCGTGGCCCGTATTTGCCTCATAATCCGTACGAATCTGTGCCGGGCTGAGCGGCTTGGTTACCGGAACGGGGCCGTGGAAGTAGTCTGCGTGCGTTGTGCCAAAGCAGGGAATCTCGCGCTGCGCCTGCGCCCACGAAGTGGCTGCCCGCGAATGGGTGTGCGCCACTCCGCCGATTCCCGCAAACTCGCGATACAGGATCACATGCGTCGACAAATCCGAAGAAGGGCGCAGCGAGCCCTCAACGACCTTGCCCTGCAGATCCGTAACAACCAGATCTTCTGGTTTCAACTTTTCATAAGCCACGCCGCTAGGTTTGATCACCACCAGGCCTTCATGTCGTGCGATTCCGCTGGCGTTTCCGAACGTGTACAGCACCAGTCCGCGCCGCACCAGCTCCAGATTGGCTTCCAACACTTCTTCCCGCAGGGCTTTCAGAATCATGCGATGCCTCGCGCCGTGGCAGCCACACGCCGCAGGGTGGGAAGGATGCGACCGGCGGAAATCGTGGGGGCGCTCGCGCTGCCGAATCCAAAGTATAGTTCGCGATACATGTCGTAAAGCTCTTGATACGTTTGCGCCGACTTGGCATCCGGTTCGACCACCCGATACTCCGGGCAAAGCGCGTCCTGCGCCTCCTCCAGCGAACGAAAAGCACCGGCTGCCAAAGCGGCAAAAATCGCAGACCCCAGGCTGGTGACATCCGTCTTGGGGATAAGCACCGGCTTGTTCAATACGCTGGCGTACACGCGATTCAACACTTCATTCTTCTGCGGAATTCCGCCCGCATTGATGACCCGCCGGATCGGCACTCCGTTCTGTTCCATGCGTTCCAGGATAACGCGGGTGTGAAACGCAGTGCCCTCAATCGCCGCGAATAATTCATCTTGCGCCGTATGCGTCAGATGCCAGCCCAGCGTGATTCCGCCCAGTTCTGGATTTACCAGCACGGTGCGATCGCCATTGTCCCAGGTCAGCCGCAGCAATCCGCTCTGCCCGGCCTTGTACGCGGCGAGGTCCTGCGAAAGCGCGGCAACGCTGGTGTTCGCGCGGCGCGCGATAGCTTCAAAAATATCGCCGGTAGCCGACAATCCCGCTTCAACCCCTGTCTTTCGCGGATGTACCGAGCCGGACACCACTCCGCAAACTCCAGGGATCAGGCGCGTATCGTCGCTCACCGCAATGATGCAAGTAGATGTACCGACAACGTTCACTACGTCCCCGGTCCGCGCCCCGGCTCCCACCGCATCCCAGTGCGCGTCGAACGCCCCTACCGGAATAGGGATGCCGGCGCGAAGCCCAAGCTTCTCGGCCCACTCTGCCGTCAGATGTCCCGCAAGCTTGTCGCTTCTCGCGTATTGCCCTTGCAGCTTCGTGCGAACGCCTTTCAGCAACGGGTCCACTTCGACGAGAAAATCTTCACCCGGCAAGCCTCCCAGCGAATCGTTCCACATCCATTTGTGGCCCATGGCGCAAATGGAACGTGGCGCCTTGGCGGGATCGTCGACTCCGCACAGCACCGCCGCGATCATGTCGCAATGTTCAAAGGCGCTCGCGAATCGTTCCCGCTTCTCTGGATTGTGGCGCAGCCAGTGCAGCAGCTTGGAAAAACCCCATTCGGAGGAGTACGTTCCGCCGCACCAGTCGATGGCTTTCAATTTCTTGCGGTGCGCCGTCTCTGTGATCAGCGCGGCTTCCCGCCAGGACCGATGGTCGCACCACAAATAATACTCGTCGAGCGGCCGCATCTTGGCATCCACCGGAATAACGCTGGAGCCGGTGGTGTCGATGGCCAACGCGGCAACCTGATCCCCGGAGATGCCGGCCGCCCCAGTGGCCGTGCGAGTTGCCTCCGCGAGCGCGCGCATGTGGTCGTCATGACTCTGCGTGGCATGGTCCGGATCTTCTTTCCGCCGATGCAGCGGGTACTCCGCCGTGCCGGAGCCGAGGCGCCCGCACTGCGTATGCACAATGGTGACTCGCACGCTCAGGGTGCCGAAATCTACACCCGCTACGATGGCCATGACAGATTTCTCAAAATTTTGGATGGCATTCGCGGCTGCCGCGGCGCGTGCTTACGCGTGGGCGTACATGTCCCAGCCCAGGTACCGCGTAGTCGCTTCGTGAATTACCGGCGCGACGTTGGAGAAATTCGCGGCCACGTGGTGCTCAAATCCGTTTTCGCAGATGTAATGCAGAAGTCTTTGCATGTTGGGAATCTCCACCACGCCGGCGCCCCCGAAGGTTTCCAGCGGATCATCGGTGAAGCGTCCTTCTCCGGCGTAACCGCGGATTTTGCCGCTCAGGTCGTCGGTCGAAAATCGCGCGTAGCTCATCGCACCGGACTTGACGCGCCCCACGCAGGTG
>Ga0307474_10001002_pt1 | contig 20496 bp, 13 predicted proteins | sample atmos_gasesECM1C_2_FD_203312 | JGI IMG/M metagenome (GOLD analysis project Ga0307474, IMG submission 203312) | Hardwood forest soil microbial communities from Morgan-Monroe State Forest, Indiana, United States - atmos_gasesECM1C_05 | ecosystem: Environmental > Terrestrial > Soil > Temperate... | reverse complement strand
CATTCATCTGGGCGGCGAGTGCGACTGGATCGCGACCTTGGTGCCGGATATCGTTTTTTTGCGTGGCAAGCGGCGAAAACGGCGGGACGCGGTTCGCCCCGAAATCACGCTGTGCCGCGATTGCCTGGCGGAAACCGCCGCACCGGATATGGTCGAATACGAAGGTCGGGTGATCGCCTTCGAGCCCGATCCCGAATTGTTGACCCAGTATTTTTTCGTCGAGAAGGAAGATTTCGCGGCAGCGGGCCTCGCGCCGGACGTTGCAGATGCAATCTCCCGAAGACTGGTGCAGAATAGCGGCGGGTGCCAGGTTTGCGGACACGCTGCGAGCTGGTTGTGGTTTTCTCGCGAGCAGGTGGCCACCCTCGACGAAGTGGAGCAGATCGCTTCCGCGCCCGGTGAAGCCTTCTGCGCGAAACACGGCGCCGAGAAATTATTTTCAGCTTTCGAGAAATTTGCCGAGGCTAACATCTTTTATATGAATGTGCCGTACGGCGAATCCGGAGCGTACGTCTGGATATGACCATGCGATTGGCAGAAGTGGTGAAGAAATATCTTGCAGCGGCGGGGGGATATGGAAAGTTCGTATCCATAGCCTCGTTGGGTATACCGCGAGAAGAGATCGAAGGTGTATTCGATTTTCTGGATGAGGATTATCAGATCAGCCGGTTCTTTCATTTCCGCAACGCCGCCGCGGCAGGTGCCGCCGCCCCCGTGGTCATCAATGGGTTTCAGCAAACCCATATTTCCATTGACCCCGAAATCCAGGCGATTCTGTAGCAAGTCGCGACAGCAATTGCCCACGGGGCGGGAGCCCTCGCCTGCATCGCCAATTTTTTCTAATTAACGCAAGGGAGGATGGAAATCGAACTCCGGATCGACGTCCACCGGAATATCATTCGCCTTAGCCAGCAGGTCCCCGAGTTCATAAGGCATCGTGCCATATTTTTTGAACCAGGCGTCGGTGCGCGCGCGATCGCCAGTGGCTTCCTGCTCCAATAGTTCTTTCGCGAGCGACGCGATAGCCGCGGGCATCTTGTCGAACTCAATTATGTAGACGCCGGCATCCGGATCACGGCGGATCGCGCCTTGCTCCACCAGATAGTTGAACTGCATGATTTCCCCCGCACCGTGGGCCTCGGCCACTCCGAAGCGCACCGTGCGAAATATTCCGGCGACATACGACGCGTACGTTTGATTCTGCTTTTCCTTGGGAATCACGCCGTGGCTGATCAGCCAGGCATAGCAATATTCGCCGACCACGTCGGCTTTGGATTCTTCCAGCGCGGAATATGAAGAGCCCACCGCCTCTCGAATGTCGACTTTGCCGGCGGAGGTGTGCGCGTAAGCCGGGCCTAGACCGTGCGAAATCTCATGCATGATGGTGTCAGCCAAGTAGCCCTCTCCACTGGCCATCGCGGCCTGATCCGCGCGCATGGTGCGCTGCGCGAGCGGCAGGATGATGTAGTTCACCCGTGCGTCCATGAAATTCTTCCAGAAGATCTTTTTCGAACCCTTCGCTTCGTGGATGCGTGGATCATTCGGCAGATTATCCGCTACCGCCTGATACCCGTGAAGCAAATCGCCCGCACGATATGGCGAGTCCACCACTTCCATGGGGGATTGTTTGCCGCGCTTGGAGGGAAGATCGGCGGCAAAAAGCGGCAGAGCCTCCTGCAGGTCTGGGACGTACTTTTGATAGAGCGCTAGCTTCTGGCTTTCGGCGTCGTCGCGAATCATGACCGATGCGCCGTAGGTGGTCTTCACGCCCAGCAACGAATCGGTATAGGTTTCATACGGAGCGAAAACCACATCGAATTTCGGATTTTCAAGGTCGAGCCAGGCAATATCGCTGGCGTAGTAATCGTCGCTCAGCAGTGCATCGGCACGCAGCCGTAGAAACTTAGCGAACGAGGGATCTTCGCTTAAGTCGGCGGCCTCGCGCAGGTCTTTCGCGGCCGGCTCCAAAAATTTGGCGAAAGCTACGTGATACGGCACAAACGCGAAAGTGGAAAACGTGGCGCTTTTGTCCGGCGAACTGGGTTGCACGATGGTGTACGGAGAATAGACCGCATCTTTGGCGCTCGGTTCCCGCTTCAGATAAGCCTTGATGTCTTCCATGGTCATTCCATTGTAAAAGCCGCGGCCGGGCGGGGACGGCTCGGTGCCGACAAATGGAGCTTCGTTGTCGATCAGATCGAAACGGCTCCCGTTGATTTTCAGATAACGGCGCAACAACTTGTCTTGCGGATCGTCGCTGCTTGCCAGCGATAAATACAATTTCAGCCCTTCCGGATCGCTCTGCCGCCAATAAATGCAATCGAGCAGGCCCGAAGCATCCACCAGCTTCTTGACCATTTTTATTTCGCGCGCGCTCAGGCCCTGGGAATTGAACGGCATATGCACAAGTTTAAATTTTGCGGCGCGGGCGGAAAGGTCCGGGGCAACGACCAGTTTGGCCGTGCCGGAAACGCCTTGCGATTGCGATGCGTCCGCGGCCTTGGGCCACGAGGAGAATCCGGCAACAGCTAACGTCGCGACGAGAATCGCGAGGATAAACACGATACCGAAATTAGGTTTGGTCATGGACAGGATTCTATCTTGCCGGACAAACGCGGGGCAAACTCAGGGAAGCGTGGAATGTTATGCTCGGGAAGTGAAGGCCGACGAACCGGAAAATCGCGAGCGAAATCGCGTTGGGTTATGCCTGGATTGCGCGCATGCGCGCCGAATAGAATCGGAGCGAGGGTCGATATTTTATCTGTGCGAGTTGGCTGCCATGAATCCGGCGTTTCGGAAGTACCCGGCGCTGCCGGTAGTCCTCTGCAGCGGATACGCGAAAAAGATCGCCGGTTAGCGTTAATTTTATTTTGCCGCCACGGTGGTGCGAGCTAAGCGATCGGTCAGAGCTTTCTGCTGATTGGTAATCTCTCGCGGCAGGCGGTCGCCAAAAATTTCGAAGAATTTCGTGGTGACTTCCGTTTCCTGGGCCCAATCATTTGAATTCACGCTAAGCAGCTCGTCAAGACTTTCGCGGGGAATATTCATACCGTCCAGCGTCAACGAAGCAGGCGTTGGCACGTAGCCAATCGGTGTGTCGGTCGCCGCAGCGCGCCCTTCGATTCGATCGACCATCCACTTCAGCGCCCGAACATTTTCACCAAAGCCGGGCCAGAGGAATTTTCCGTTGGAATCCTTGCGGAACCAATTCACGTGGAAAATTTTCGGCGCGTTTTTAATTTTCGGGCCCATGTCCAGCCAGTGCTGGAAATAATCGGCCATGTTGTAGCCGCAGAAAGGGATCATGGCCATCGGATCGCGACGCGAAACTCCCACGGCGCCCGTGGCGGCAGCAGTGGTTTCCGATGCCATGGTAGCTCCAACGAAAACGCCGTGATTCCAGTCCCGCGCTTCGTAGACCAGGGGCGCTAGCTTGGCCCGGCGTCCGCCGAAAATAATCGCGGAAATGGGAATTCCTTCGGGGTCTTCCCAATGCGAAGAAATCGAGGGCGACTGGTCAGCCGCGACGGTATAACGCGAATTCGGATGCGCCGCCGGCCCGCTGCCCGGCGTCCACTTCTGGCCTTTCCAGTCGATCAAGTCCTCGTGCGGTTCAGTTCCAATCCCTTCCCACCAGGGCTCGCGGGAAACCGCAGTCATCGCGGTATTGGTGAAAATCGTGTCGTGGTGGAACGCGGTCATCATGTTCGGATTGGTTTTCAGGTTCGTGCCCGGTGCGACGCCGAAAAATCCTGCTTCGGCGTTCACCGCGCGAAGCGTGCCATCTTTCGCTACATGCATCCAGGCAATGTCGTCGCCGATCGTCTTGACGCGATAGCCTTCTTTTTCCAAGGACGAAACCATCATGGCCAAATTCGTTTTTCCGCACGCGCTGGGGAATGCCGCAGCCATGTAGGTGGTCTTGCCGGACGGGCCTTCGAGGCCCAGCAGTAGCATGTGCTCGGCCATCCAACCCTGTTCGCGCGCCATAAAGCTGGCGATGCGCAGCGCGAAGCATTTTTTGCCCAACAATGCGTTACCGCCGTATCCCGACCCTACGCTCCAAATCAATCTTTCTTCAGGAAAGTGCAGAATGAAACGGCGGTCCGGACTCAAATCACCCAGCGAATGCATTCCCGGTACGAAGTCATCGGAGCCGCCCAAACGATTGAGAGCCGCTGTCCCCATGCGCGACATGATGCGCATGCTGGCCACCACGTAAGGCGAGTCGGTCACTTCTACGCCCACCTTGCTGTATGGAGATTTTTCGGGGCCCAGAATGTACGGGATCACGTACATGGTGCGGTTCTTCATCGCGCCGTCGAAAAGGGGGCGAACCTTATCTTTCGCTTCCTGCGGCGCCATCCAATTATTGGTAGGTCCGGCGGCGTCTTTGGTGCGCGTACAAATAAAAGTCAGATTCTCGGTGCGGGCCACATCATTGGGGTTGCTGCGGTGGAGGTAGCAGCGCTGGTGCGTTTTTTCGTTCAGCGCGATGTACGTTCCGTCGCGCAACATTTCGTCGACCAGACCATCATTCTCCGCCTGCGATCCATCACACCAAACTGTCTTCGCCGGTTTCATCAGGCGCGCACATTCGTCAACCCACTGCTCGACTGGGGTAGCCACCGAACCTCCAAGAATTTCAACGCGGGGAGCGTTGCGCGGCTGGCGGGCCGTCCAATGCCACACTGCCAATACCTGAACTGCGACTAAAACTTATACTTCCCATAAATGTTTATTCAGGTACTCAAAAAGTCTAGGCCAGCCGGGGCTGAAATGCAAGAAACACCGCCGCCCACGACCCCTCGTAAATCGTTGATTTTAAACGAATGCTATACTCATTCGGCATGTACGCACGAAAATTGCAGGCGGAGATGGTTATCGGAGAAGAACGAAAGCCCGTACCGCTGGAATGGCTCGATAGCTTCTGCATGCGGAATTTTACTGGTTCCGGTGAATTTGACGACACGCTGCCCACCGGCGAAGGAAGCTTGGAGACCGGACTATCGATTGAGCCGGAGCGCCTGGCGGCGGCGATGAGTGAGTGGTTTACGAAACGCGGTAAAGGAAATGGGAAACCGGTAAGAATTGAACTTCAAGAATTAAAACCACGCTGACGATACGCCGGTCGTTTCAAATTTGCCTGAAGAAATCGGCGTGCTTGAAAGATGGCGGAAGAGCCGAAGTCTCCCTGCGTATGATTGGGGCGTTGCAGCGGTCATCGCAGGAGGAATTCGGCTCCTCTCCCAAAGTTGGACGGCCGCTTGCGGCGATGGTTAGCAGGGGTTTCGGAGTCATCAGCCGCCGCGTGGAAGTACGGCTAACGCGAGCTGCGGGACACAGCGTCGACTGAATCGGGTTGGCTCGGTGCGCGGCTCAGTAGGGCTCTGATTCGCGGCATCGCGGCGCGAACACATTCCTCGCCGGCGATGATCATCTGCGGCGATTTCGGAAATTCATCCCAAAGCACGTGGTGTACATCGGGCTCCAATAGCACGTCGGTCATGCCCCGCCAGGACTGGATGGCCTTCGTCTGGATAATCGAAAACGAGCGGCTGATCACTTCGATCGTGTTGCGCGGTTTGGTGTCGAGCAGACCGGGTTCCAGGTGTACTGAGATGATGACCTCCGCCCCCATTTCGCGCAGGGCTGGTGCGGGAACCTGTTCGGTCAGGAAACCGTCGACCAGAAAATGACCGCGATACTCAACCGGCAAAAATAAGCCCGGATACGCACACGATGCGCGAAGCGCCGGACCGATCTCGCCGGTCCGGAAATGGACGGACTCTCCTTTCAGCAAATCGGTGGCGACGATCGCCAGCGGAATCCGCATCTCATGAAACGATCGCGCGGTGGCCATGCGCGAGAGAAAATCCTCCAGACGATCGTTTGAAGCCATGCCCATTCGCGACAGCGTCCAGCGGCCGAAGTCGCGGAAGCGGGTCGAACTGGCTTGATGCGCCATATCGTCCAGCGAAGTGCCGCTGGCGTAGGCTGCGGCAATCAACGCGCCAACACTGGTGCCGGCGATCAAATCAATCGGTATTTCGTTTTCTTCCAGGGCGCGCAGCACGCCGATATGCGCGATGCCGCGGGCAAATCCGCCGCCCAACGCGACGCCGACCTTCGGCCTTTGCCCCTCCGCGTTATACGCAAACGAACGCAGGCCTCGGATCGCTTTTCCGAGCCATTTTGTAGTGCTCATGCCCACCCGACCTGTCTTTACCCCAGCCTGCTCTTACCGAAGACGATCCTACAATTACTCTAACTCAAATGGTGCAACGCCGCCTTTAAGGTTGACCGTCTCGTACCGCTTTTGTAACCTCGCTTGCCGCCTTTTTGCGGGATGAGGTGAGTGATGAAGCGTCGAATCGAGAGAGCCGCCGTTCTGGGCGCCGGCACCATGGGCGCGCGTATCGCCGCGCATTTTGCCAACGCCGGCATCCCTTGCTACTTGCTTGATATTGCTCCGTCCGAGTTGAACGCCGATGAAAAGCGCAAAGGGCTGACCCTGGAAAGCCCGGCGGTGCGCAATCGCATCGTTCTGGCCGGCCTGGAAGGCGCTAAAAAATCGAAGCCGGCGGCTTTTTTTACACCGGAAACAGCTCGACTGGTTACCCCTGGAAATTTCGAAGACAACCTCGGGTGGTGTGCGGAAGTCGATTGGATCATTGAAGTGGTCGCGGAGAATCTGGAGATTAAACGGAATTTATTGACGAAAGTGGAAGCCGTGCGTAAACCGGGAACGATTGTTACTTCCAATACTTCTGGCTTACCCATTCACTTGATCGCCGAAGGTCGCTCCGAAGATTTTCGGCGGCACTGGGCCGGTACGCACTTCTTTAATCCTCCGCGTTACATGAAACTCGTCGAATTGATTGCCGGGCCAGAAACGAAGCCTGAAGTCCTGCAGCTGTTGGATGAAACCTGCGATCTGCGATTGGGCAAAGGCGTGGTCCGTGCAAAAGATACGCCGAATTTTATCGCCAACCGGATTGGCACATTCTCCATGCTGAATGCGTTGCACCAGATGCAGGCGCTCGACATGACCATCGAAGAAGTGGATACCTGCACCGGACCGGCGATCGGTCAGCCCAAATCCGCGACGTTCCGGACTGGCGATTTGGTTGGACTGGACATTTTGGTGCACGTGGTTCGCAACATTTACGAAACCGCCACAAATGACGAAAAGCGCGAAACCTACCGGATCCCGGCGTTCGTGGACGAAATGATGAAGCGCGGCTGGCTCGGTGATAAAACCAACGGCGGGTTCTACAAAAAAGATCACGCGTCCGGCGGCAAGGAAATTTTGACGCTGGACTGGAAGAAGATGGAATACCGGGCGCGGCAGAAAGCGAAATTCGGACCGATCGAAGCCGGCAAGGGGATTGAAGACACCCGCGAACGCGTGCGTGCGCTGGCAGCGCCGGCGCTCGAAGGTAAAGGCGGCGACAAAGCGGCCAGATTTATTTGGAGCGTGCTGAGCGAGACCTGTTTGTATGCCGCGCGCCTGATGCCGGAAATTGCGAACAATGTGGTCGACGTGGATCGCGCGATCCGTTGGGGATTTGCCTGGGAACTCGGCCCGTTCGAAATGTGGGATGCAATTGGGGTCGAGCGCATGGCCAAGGCGTTGCAAGCCGAAGGGAAGAAGCTGCCGCCGCTCGTGGAGAAAGTGCTGGCTTCGCCCGGTAAATCATTTTACGAGACCGAAAAAGGAAACACGCGTTACTTCGATTATTCCTCCGGGACCATGAAGCCGGTCGAGGAACCCAGCGGCATCATCATTTTGAAGTCGTTGAAAGAGCGCACGCCAGTGGTCCAAAAAAATTCCGGCGCGAGCCTGATCGACTTGGGCGATGGCGTCCTCTGTTGCGAGTTCCATTCGAAGATGAACGCCATTGGCGGCGATCTGGTCGCCATGCTGCATGCCGGCGTGAAAAAACTGGACACCGAATTCGAAGCGATGGTCATCGCCAATCAAGCTTCGAATTTTTCGGTCGGCGCGAATTTGATGATGGTGCTGATGGGAGCGCAGGAAGGCGAATGGGACGAACTGAATATGGCGGTGCGCCAATTCCAGCGCGTGAACATGGCCATCAAGTACGCGCCGCGCCCGGTCGTGGCTGCTCCCTTTGGCATGTCCTTGGGGGGCGGTTGTGAGATTCCGCTGCACTCGGCCCGTATCCACGCGGCCGCCGAGACCTACATGGGTCTGGTCGAAGTGGGAGTGGGACTGATTCCCGGAGGCGGGGGCACCAAAGAAATGGCGATTCGCGCGAACGAACACGCTTCGAGCGGCGATGCAACCGACCTGATCCATGCCCTGAGGCCGATTTTCCAGAACATCGCCACCGCGCGCGTTTCCACCAGCGCGGAAGAAGCTCGCGACATGGGATTTCTGCGCGCTGCGGATCAGCTCTCGATGAACCGCGACCGGCAGGTGGCGGATGCGAAGCAAACCGCGCTGGCGATGGTGCGGGCCGGATATCACGCGCCTGCACCGGCCGAGATTCGAGTACTCGGCGAAGAATTCCTCGCCGTTGCGAAACTGGGCATTCACATGCTCGTGCGCGGCGAATACGCCAGTGAGTACGATGCCGTGGTAGCCCGCAAGCTGGCGTTTATTCTGGCGGGCGGGAACATCACCGCGCCGCAGACAGTATCGGAACAATATATGCTGGATCTGGAACGAGAAGCGTTCGTCAGCCTGTGCGGCGAACGAAAGACCCAGGAACGAATGGCGCACACGCTGAAAACCGGCAAGCCGCTGCGGAATTAGCAATTATCCGTCCACGTACTACAGTAGGAATCGAGCAACTTTATGGTTTGCAGTGTGTTTGTAGTGCACGGTGAAACCTATCCCGGCGATTTTGTATCTAAGCTCCCGGGGATGTGAACGACGCAGGAATTTGAAAACGGCCATGGGCCTGCGCCGGAGCGGCTTACCCCGCGTCCTTACGGAGTAAAACGCAATTTAAATTGGAACCAATTTTCGTAGCGACAGCAATCAGTTGAAGTGACTGAAGTAACCGGAATCAACCAGACGAAATTTTCTGAAGTGTGTATTCAATTGGAATTTCTCTGCCGTATCGCAAATTCGCAATCTTGCGGAAATCGAAACCCAGCGTAATAGGGATGGAGAACTGAAATGCGAATGAATCACAAGTGTCTTGCTCCAGTTGCCGTGGCAATTTTGGCTATCTTTGGCGTAGTCGGTTGCGGTGGCAGTGGCAGTTCCACCGGTCCGGTCACCGTAACCGTTTCGCCGTCTAATCCCAGCGTGGCGGTCGGTCAAATGCAGACCTTTACCGCGAATGTCGTAGGTGGCAACACTCCCGCGACCGTGACTTGGTCGGTCATGGGCGCCGGAACCATCGATTCCAGTACCGGCGTGTACACCGCCCCAGCGGCGGTTCCGGCGACGCCCGACACCGTCGTCGCGACGTCGCAGGGTGCCAGCGGAAGCGCCGTGGTCAACGTGACGTCTTCTCAAGCCCTTCAGATTTCGCCCAGCGGTCCGGTTGTGCCGGCCGGCGGCTCGCAGACCTTCACGGCAACAGCTGACGGCAATCCCGTCGGCAGCATCACCTGGCAAGTGAACGGTGTGCCGGGCGGCGACTGCGTGTCGCCTCCTGGAAATAACGCGACCACTCCGTGCCACGGCACGATCAGTGCGAGCGGAAATTTCCAGGCGCCCCTCTCTCCACCGCCCGGGCAAGCCGCAGTTATCACTGCGCTCAGCGGCACGGATACGGGCCAGACCAGCGCAACGATTCAGTACTCGTCAGCGTCGTTCACCAGCAACGGCTCCACGGGTCAGTACGCCATACAATATTCAGGTTCGGCATTTCCTAGTGCGATTGCGCAGGGCGGACCGTTCAATCTCGTTGGCAGCATTTCCACTTCCGGCGCTTCGAATCAAAACACTGGGATGATCACGGGAGGTGAAGTCGATATTTCCACCTTTGACTTTGGGATTTCTCCCGCGACGGCGATCACCGGCGGGCAGTATTCGATCAATCCTCAAGATGGCCGCGGACAGATGACCCTCACCATGACTTCGAGCACCACTCCGTCGATCACTTCGCTGACTCTGCAGTTCGTCTTGACCACCAATCAGCATGGGCTAGTGATCGAGTTCGATTCCTTGGCCACGGGCAGCGGAACGATCGACGCTCAGAATACGAGTTCGTTTACCGGGTCGCTTGGCGGGAATTACGTGTTCAGCTATTCCGGTCTCGATCCCACTCTCGTGCCGATGTTTGGTGCGGGAGCCTTCACCGCGAACGGCGGCAGTATCCCGGTAAGCCCGACCACCGCCCCCACCAACACCCAGGACATCGTGGACGCGGCGTTCAATCCCGCGACCTTCACGAACGACATCTCGCTCAATGGTTTTTACACCACCACCATTGACGCGAATGGCCGCGGGGCGCTGTCCATGAGCAGTACAACCCTCAACACCATCACGACTACTACTGCTCCGATAAACTTCGCCTTTTACATGATCGATCAGACTCACGCGGTGATGGTTGAAACCGATTCCGCTCTCACCACTCCACTACTCTTTGGCCAGATTTACAGCGCTCCTTCGAATGCCACGGCTTTGGCCAGTGGAATCGCGTTTACGGCGGGTGGCGCCTCTGGCGGTAGCAATTTCAATCCCTACGTCATCGGCGGTGTGTTTGGTTTGACCACGAACGCCACCAACAGCACCATCACCAGTGGCTTGCTTGACATCAATACTTCCGGTGGCTCGCAAGTCGCCACGGCCATCACCGGCGGCACATATTCGAATTCTCCCGCCACTGCCGGCAATGTGCCCGGCCGCTATACCTTGAACATCACCAACTCGAAGGGCAACATCCAATTCGCTGCCTATACCACGACCATCAACACTGCTTTGCTGGTGCAGATTGACAACAACACCGACGGCTCAACCGGCACTGCCTACCAGCAGAGTTCACCGCCCACCAACCTGACCGGGGCGTTTGCCACGAATCTTACGGGTGTTGGCGCGAACAAACAGAAGACCTTTTCATTTGAGCAGGACGCTTCTGGTGAAGTCGTGCTCGCTACCAATTCCGGAGCTCCGGTAATCAACAGTGGAACTCTGGACCTGAACAGCGGCGCGTCGGGACCGGTGACGTTGCCCATCAACCCGGCGAAAAGCACTTTCGGGACGCCGGCCATGAATCGCGGCACCGCAGTGCTCTCGACCGGGAACGGGCCGTTCAGCATCACCTACTATTTGGTGAGCCCTACCACGGCCCTGTACATCGACACGGACTCGAATCGCGTCGCGTCAGGTGTGTTCCTGGACCAGTTCTAAAACGGCCAGTTTTAAACCGATCAGTTCTAAACCGCGGCCTCCATGCCGCATCTCAAAAAGGGCTCGTCGACCCAGTCTTGGGCGGCGAGCGCTTTTTCTTTTTTTTCTTGGTAACCCTATCCATTTTGAAGCGTCTGAGGATTCACTCGGGATGTGTGTGCCAATAAAAACACAGGGAAGCGCGCGGCTGGCTTGATTTCGTGTCCGTCTCTGGATAGCATCGAGCGCTTTCTCTTTTGGGCTGTTCGCTCGCCACGCGCATTTCGCCGATATTCCTTTGAAGAATGAGGGGTGTGGAAATGAAACTTCGCTCCGAATCTTGCCGATCGCTCCGACCAGCTCGCCGCATGCTGTGGTTCGCGGCGTTGGCCTCGAGCCTTGCGCTTCTAATGGTGGCCGCGACTTTCACGGCGCGCGGCGAAGGCGGCGAGCCTCGTTATTTTGCGATTACCCATGCGCGCATCGTGCCCGTTGCGGGTGCGGCGATCGAGAATGGCACCGTGGTGGTCGCCAAGGGTTTGATTCAAGCCGTCGGCGCCAGCGTTACAATCCCGCCCGAAGCTTGGGTGATCGACGGGAAGGGTCTGAGCATTTATCCGGGGCTGATCGACGCCGGCACCACCGTCGGAATATCCGATGATGGCACCGACGGAAAGGGCAAACCGGCTGGCGTAGTTCTGGGTCCGGAGGGGCGTCCCGGCACTTCGCCCTGGCGCGTGGCCGCGGATGAAATCAGGACCGACGACAAACGCATCGAGACCTGGCGCAGCGCCGGCTTCACCACTACGCTAACGGTCCCCGAAGGCGGAATTCTTGCCGGTCAAGCGGCGGTTCTCAACCTGGGCGGCGATCGCGCGGGTGACTATGTGGTCCGCGTGAAGGCGTCGGTGCCGATTTCCTTCAAACCGGTCGGCGGATTTTTCGGCTTCCCCGATTCGCTGATGGGGACGATCGCGTATGTGCGCCAGGTGTACGACGACACTGCCTGGTATTCGCAGGCTGAGCCGGCCTACGAATCGAATCCCGCGAAATACGAAAGGCCTTCTTACGACCGCACCGAGGTGGTCATGAGCGAGGCCGAGAGGCGCAACGAAATTGTAATGCTGCCGGCGAATAATTCGCAGCAGCTCTTGCGCGCCCTCAAGCTGGCGAATGAATGGAAAATTCGCGCTGTCCTCTATGGCGGCCAGCAAGGGTATGAAGTGGCGGACGCCTTGGCCGCCGCCAAGATGCCGGTGCTGGTGAATCTAAAATGGCCGGAGCGCGGCAAGGACGCCGATCCGGGCGCAGACCAGACGCTACGCGAATTGCGCTTTCGCGACCGTGCTCCGGGAACGCCCGCAGCCTTGTCGAAGGCCAGCGTGAAGTTTGGTTTTTACTCGGGCGGCTTGTCCGGTCCTAAAGAAATTCTGAAAAACGCCAAGAAGGCGATCGACGCCGGGCTTTCCTCCGACGCGGCCTTGCGTGCATTCACTGCCGATTCCGCGGACATTCTGGGATTAGGTGACCGTATGGGCAGCATCGTTCCGGGAAAGATCGCGAATCTGGTGGTCACCGATGGCGACATCTTCAACGAGAAAACAAAAGTGAAGCATGTCTTCGTGGATGGCCGCTGGTTCGAAATCCATGAAGAAGAAACGCCTCCGGACAAAGCCGGCGACAAGAAGCCGGGCGACGATGACGCGGTGAAGGCGGGACGATACAACGGCGGGGAAGGAGTTGGCCGATGAAGGGCGCCCTCGGGATTGCCGCATTTCTAATTTCAGCGGGAATGGGCGCGTCGCCGGCTTCGGCGCAGAATCCATCCGCAATCTTCATTCAGAACGCCACCATCTATACTGTGACCCAGGGGAATATCGAACACGGCAGCATTTTGATTCGCGACGGAAAAATCGCGGCAGTAGGAAAGGATTTGAAAGCACCCGACGGCGTCGCGGTGATCGATGCTACAGGACAATACGTGATTCCTGGAATTATCGATTGCCACTCGCACATTGCCGTGGACGGCAGCGTCAATGAAGGCGGACCGGCGGTTTCGTCCATGGCCAATATCGCGGACGTGCTGAATCCCGAAGACATCAGTATCTACGACGATCTGGCGGGTGGGGTGACCAGCGCCAATATTTTGCACGGCAGTGCCAATCCAATCGGCGGGCAGACCATCGTCATCAAACTGCGCTGGGGCAAATCGGCGAGCGCCCTGCCCTTCGAAGGTGCTCTTCCCGGAATTAAGTTTGCGCTCGGCGAGAATCCAAAACGTTCCGGATTTACTCCCCCTCCAGGAATTCCACCGCGTTATCCCGCTACTCGTCTCGGTGTGGAGGAAGTGATTCGGCAGGCTTTTATTGAAGCCACCGAATACAAGAAGCGATGGGACGACTACAACGCGCGCCGCGCAGCCGGAGAACAGGGTTTGGTGGCGCCCCGCCGCAACGAACAGCTCCAGCCGTTGGTAGAGGTGATGGAAGGGAAACGCTACGTCCATTCGCATTGCTACCGCGCCGACGAGATTCTGATGCTCATGCGCGTCGCCAAGGAATTTGGTTTCAAGGTGCGAACCTTCCAGCACGTTTTGGAAGGCTATAAAGTCGCGGATGAAATTGCGGCTTCGGGCGCAGGCGGGTCCACCTTTTCCGATTGGTGGGGTTACAAAGTCGAAGCCTACGACGCGATTCCGTACAACGCAGCACTGATGACCGAGCGCGGCGTAGTGGTCTCCATCAATTCGGATGATGCGGAAGAAGCCAGACAACTCAACCAGGAAGCGGCGAAGAGTATGAAGTACGGCGGGATGTCGGCGAATGACGCGCTGAAAATGATCACCATCAACCCGGCCATCCAGCTTGGAATCGACCAGCGGGTGGGCTCGATTGAGGTCGGCAAGGACGCCGATCTGGTGATTTACAACCACGATCCGCTGAGCGTCTATGCTGTCGCCCAGAAGACCGTAATCGACGGACAGGTGTACTTCGACCGCCAGAAAGATCTTGCGGGCCGCGCAGCCTTGGAAAAAGAAAAACAGGATCTGCTCGCCAAAGAAAAGAAAGCCGCGGAAGAAAAGAAGGACGAAGACAAAAAGGCCGGCGACGCAACTGGAGCCAAGCCCGACGCGAAAAAGAAGCCAGACCAAAAGAAAGACCAGAAACCAAATCAGAAAAAAGACCAGAAGGAAAAACCGCCGCAGGACGAGAACGATAGTGCCAGTGCCGTAGCAGGAGGTGCGCTGTGAATCGCACCCCGATGATTCAACGTTTCGGCGTGGCGCTGCTGTGTTGCGTTTTGCTGTCGGCCGCCTCGTGGGCTCAAGCCGCGAAATCCGCCGTGTATGTCATCAAAGGCGGCAAGGTTTTCACGCTGGCTGGAGTGCCAATCGAAAATGGGACAGTGCTGATTCGCGACGGAAGAATCGCCGCCGTCGGCGCAAATATCGAAATTCCCGCCGGCGCGCAAATCATCGACGCTACGGGACTCGAAGTCTACCCGGGGATGTTCGACGCCGCTACCCAGATCGGGCTCGGCGAAATCAGTCAGGTCAGCGCGACCCTCGACGTCACTGAACTGGGCGACTACAACCCTGAACTCGTCGCGGCCACCGCCGTGAATCCGGCGAGTGCTTACATTCCGGTCACGCGAGCGAGCGGCATCACTGAAGTGATCGCCGCGCCCGGAACCGCGGGTTTTGATGCGCAGGGCGGAGGACTCATCGCGGGACAAGCTTCCGCGTTTAACCTTGCCGGTTGGACCATGGAAGATATGCAGCTCAATCGCTCCGTGGCCATGGTCATTAATTGGCCGTCGATTCAAACGCGCTCCTTCGACTTCGCCACGTTCAGCATTAAAGAAAAGCCGTACGCTGACGCCAAGAAGGAATACGACAAGTCCGTCAACGAACTGAGCGACTGGCTGAACCGTGCGCGGCATTATGCGCAAGCCAAGGAAAAAGGTTCGCCCGCGTTATATGAACGCGATTTGAAACTCGAATCGTTGGTGCCAGTGGTGCAAGGCAAGCTTCCAGTGCTGGTTGTCGCCGACGAGGAACGGGATATTCGCAACGCGATTGAATTTTGCTCCAAGCAAAAACTGAAAATGATCTTGGGCAGCGGTGCGGAAGCATGGAAAGTCAAGGACCTGCTGAAAGAGAAAAAAATCCCGGTGATTTTGGGCCCTACGGAAAGAATTCCGGACAAAGAAGACACGCCCTACGATAAGCCCATGACTCAGCCGTCAGAATTATTCGCAGCGGGAATTCCGTTCGCTTTTTCCAGTTTTGGCACGTCTTTTTCACGCCGCTTGCCGCAATACGCCGGAGCTTCGGTCGCCTATGGCTTGCCGCATGATGAAGCCTTGAAAGCCGTGATGCTTAATGCCGCCCAGATTTTCGGGTTGAGTGATCAGCTCGGCACGCTCGAACCCGGGAAGCTTGCGAACGTGATTGTAACCAGTGGCGATCCACTCGAACTGCAGACCCAGGTGAAATATTTGTTCATCAAAGGGCAACTGACCAGCACGGCGAACCGCCATTCCGATTTTTACGAGCAATACCGTAAGCGTCCCAAGCCGGCGCAATAGGAATTCGTTTTTACGAAAGTTCGCTAAGAGCTGATTCGGACCCAGTACGCTCCAAAGTTCGAATCGATCTTTCCTCGATCGCAACTTCGCTTTTTCTTCCCGTTCTGGCCGTGTGCGCAAAAGGTTCACGGGCAGTACGGAAGTACCATACCCCTCTTTGGCCTGGCCCTCGAAAATCCATAATTAATAGGTGTTTTCACTAACTTCTTGGGGGAAGGCGTACTGCCGCTAACGACCATGGCACCACTCACAAAGGATTCCGTCGAAGTTGCAGGATCCGCGAGCGACGTCGCATCGTCTCGCCCTGCTGCGCCGCAAACCAAGCCAACTACTCCGGCCGCTGGAGGTCAGTTGCGGGCCGATGCACGCTCCGTAGAAATTCCAGTGAAAGTTCACGGTTCGCGCGTCAGTGATGCGCCGGCCGGCTCTGCGCCGCGCACCGAACCCTTTGAAGAACAAACCAGCACCATGATCGTTTTTCCGCAAGGCAGCGTCATTCGCATGTCGACGGCGGTCACCGTCGGACAGATGCTCGTGGTCACCAATCTCAAAACCCGGCAGGACGCGATCTGCCGCGTGGTGAAAGTTCGCACGTTTACGAATATGCAGGGCTACGTTGAAGTTGAATTCACCCACAAGCAGGAAGGGTACTGGGGAATTCAATTTGCTGCGGGCAATCCGGCCGCTCCCGTCGCGACGGTTCCGCTGGCTGTTTCCACGCCAGTGATCCCCACTCCGGTCGTGTCCACGCCGGTGGCGAAGCCGCCCGTCGTCGTTCCGGCTCCGACTCCGGTAGTTACGCCAGTGAAAGAAGTGCAACAGGTTTTGAGCACGCCCGTGGTTTCTCCGGTGCCCTCGGTGGTCACGCCGGTAATTGCGCCGCCGGCCGTTGTGCCTCCTGCGGCGCCGAGTGTCAGTGCGCCAGTGGCACAGAACGTAACTCCAACAACGCTGCCGCCACCCACTTTTGTGCCACCGCCACCTCCGCCGGCTCCGGTGGTGCCCCCGGTGGCCCAATCGACTTATGTTCCGCCGCCGCCCGCGCCTCCGGCGACGAAACAAGACACCTCATTTGTCTGGATCGGCACGCAGGAAGAAGTGCAGCCGGCGGCTGATTCGACTTTGACTCACAAAGCGGGTGGAGCTGGTTTGTCGTCCAAGCCTGTCTCTCCGGTTCGTCCGGCGCCCGTTGCTGAGGCCCCCTCGCTCACGCTTCCTAAAATTGAGCTTCCTAAGATCGAGAACCTGCAGAGCCCGACACCAGTGGAAGAAGTTGTTCCCGCGCAACTGACCGGCGTCTTACCGTTTCCGGATGCTGCCGCTCCGGCTCCCACCGCGCAATTGACCCTGAGCGAACTTCGCGGCGATGAGCTAGCGCCAGTCTCGAGTTCGTCGGCAATCGCTGCCGATGCGTCTGCCAGCGTTCAAGAGCAATCTCCCGCGATCGAGGAAAAACCCGCGGAAAGCTCGCGCGCCGTCTTCGGCAGTCTCAGCGGTGGCGCAAGTTTCGGCGCATCCCGGTCTTCCTCGGCGGCGCGGCTGGAAAGCGCGCTGGATTCGTCCGAGGACGTGCAGGGAGCGCCACGATCAAGCAACTTTATGATGATCGCGGTCTGCGTCTGTTTGTTGCTTGCGGTTGTCATTGGCGGCGGGCTGTATTTCCGCTCACAAACGAAGGGAAGCTCTTCGCCGCTGTCGCAGTCCACTGCCCAATCCCAACAGGTTGCGGCGGAGCAGACTGCCTTACAGAATTCTGCTTCGCAGTCCGTGGTTAGCGGTCCGGTTGCCACCGCCGTTCCTTCGGGTGCGCCGGCCGTAACTGTTAGTGCCGGTTCATCGACCGCCAGCAAATCGCCTGCGGCAGCCAAGGTTCCGGTGAACCCTCCCGTGAACAAGATGGCCGCAATCCTGGGGGGATCGGCCGCTGTTGCGCATCCGCTTAGCGCACAGCGTACCGATGCGGCCGAGCAAGTCGCGGCTCCAGCGCTCGACGCAGGTGCCTCCGTAGATAGTTCCAACGGCAACGCGCTGCCCGGTATTATTTCTTCTTCTAGTATGGCCGCGCCCGCGGCGCCCGAAATTCGACCCGAGGGCCCGGTGGTGACCGGCGGAAAAGTCGCCGAGCCTCGGCTAATCTCCAGCGCCATGCCGGTCTATCCGCAAAACGCGAAACAAGCGGGAATCGGCGGCGACGTCGTCATTAAAACGACCATCGATCAGAAAGGGAACGTCGTAGATATGCACGTCGTATCCGGCCCGCTCATGCTGCGCCAGGCCGCATTGGACGCCCTAAAACGCTGGAGATATCAACCATCGAAGCTAGATGGACAGCCTATCGCGGTCCAAATGCTGGTGACCATCAAGTTCACCCGCTAAGTTTGCCTTCCACACGTTTCGTCTCAACAGCGCGGATCATCCCGCGCTGTTGCTTTTTTCCGCCAACTGCATCCAATATAGTCTCGAAGCCAGATTATAGTTTCGAAGCAGACGCTTGAACTGCTCGCGCCCACCATCCTCGAGGTGAATTATGCATGACGCAGTGATTGTCAGTTCGGTGAGGACCCCAGTGGGGAAATCCTCGAAGGGAACGCTGCGCACCACACGGCCCGACGATCTTGCCGCCATCGTAATTAAAGAGGCCGTAGCCCAGGCCAAAGGCCTGGATCCGAAAGAGGTGGAAGATGTGGTCATCGGCTGCGCCGTGCCGGAAGGTGAGCAGGGCATGAACGTCGCGCGCATCGCTTCCTTGCGCGCCGGGCTCCCGGTGGAATCAGCGGCGATGACCATTAATCGCTTTTGCTCGTCGGGCCTGCAGGCCATTGCCATCGCAGCACAGAGAATCATGGCCGGGCAGGGCGAGGTTGCCGTTGCTGGCGGCGCCGAATCCATGTCCATGTTGCCGATGGGTGGCAATAAGATTTCACCGAATCCGTGGCTGGTCGAAAACTATCCGGACACCTATCTGAACATGGGGCTCACCGCGGAGAACCTGGCCAAGAAATACGGAATTACCCGCGAGCAAGCGGACGAATTCTCGTATGCCAGCCACCAAAAAGCGATTGCCGCGATCGCGGCGGGAAAATTCAAGGAAGAGATTGTCCCGGTCGCGGTCAGCTACAACGTGATGGAGGCTGCAGCCGGTAACGGTTCCGCCAGTGGCACCAAGCCTAAAACCGTAAAAACTTCGTTCGACACCGATGAAGGGCCACGGGCCGATACGTCCATCGAAGCGCTCGGCAAATTGAAGCCGGCCTTTCATGCGCGTGGTGTGGTCACCGCCGGGAATAGTTCGCAGACCAGCGACGGCGCGGCAGCGTCCGTGGTGATGAGCGCGGAGCGGGCGAAGGCCTTAGGCTTGAAGCCACTGGCGCGCTTTGTGGCGTTCGCCGTGGCCGGATGCCCTCCCGAAGAAATGGGTATCGGTCCGGTTTTTGCGATCCCGAAAGTTCTAAAGCTTGCGGGTTTGACGCTCGATCAAATCGACGTCATCGAGTTGAACGAGGCGTTCGCTGCGCAAGCGCTGAGCGTGATGAAGGTGGCGGGCATCGATCCTGCGCGCGTAAACGTGAACGGCGGCGCGATCGCTCTGGGGCATCCGCTGGGCTGCACCGGCGCGAAGCTGACCGCAACAATTCTGCGCGAGTTGGAACGGCGCAAAGGCCGCTATGGAATGGTCACCATGTGCGTTGGCGGTGGAATGGGCGCTGCCGGAATTTTCGAGCGCGTCGCCTAGATTTTTTCGCGGGTGGCTTTCAAGGTCAGGGTGGGCTTCAGCTCGCCGCCGTCCACGCCAAATTTTTCAGCGATCGTCACCGAGCCATCGGAATTCTCGACCGTTGATGATTGCAGATGCAGTTTGGTCCCTCCCAGCACGAAGTCCGCGTCGAAAATCAAAGTAGTGCCGTCCCAGTGTCCGGTGCGCACGATGCACCCCGGAAAATTATTTCCAAACACATAACTTTTGTACACGTGTTCCCGCGGATCCCAGGTGGTCACTTCGTGGCCGAACTCCCGTCCGTCCGGGCTGATCCCGCTGAATTCCGCGATCTGCGAAAATCCGCCCGGGCCTTCCGTGGTGATATACGTCCCGCTGCCTTTTCCACCGTTAGGGTAAAAGGAACTCTTGTCGTAGATCGAAACGTAGCGCCAGTAGCCCCGCAGAAATTTCAGTTGATCCATTTCCGGCCCGGGAGTCGGAGCGGGCTCCTTTTGGACCGCGGAGTTCGCCGTCTTGTCTTGGGACTGCAGGGGAGCGGCTGGGCAAAGAAAAACGATCGCAGCTGCTACGATTCGAGGAAGGGCCGCCAATGAATTCATGTTCATAACTCCAGTTGATGATTTTCCCGGCTACTTCGCTGACGGCTTCCACAAACCGATGGTGTTGCCTTCCGGATCCTGCAGCCATGCGAACGTGCCGGTAGGAATAGGAACGGGAGGGACCAGCGTGTTGGCGCCGAGTTGCTGCGCTCGATCGAGATAAGCTTGGACGTCGTCAACTTCCACATAAAAAATCGTGTAGTGGTGCGGTTCGTGGCCCAGGGCGCTGATGTGCCCCGTTGGTCCTCCGCCAGCATCAATCATCGCAGCTG